>Ga0310345_10000232_pt1 | contig 105706 bp, 90 predicted proteins | sample HC15DNA20500_MG_FD_204667 | JGI IMG/M metagenome (GOLD analysis project Ga0310345, IMG submission 204667) | Marine microbial communities from station ALOHA, North Pacific Subtropical Gyre - HC15-DNA-20-500_MG | ecosystem: Environmental > Aquatic > Marine > Oceanic | place: Pacific Ocean: North... | reverse complement strand
AACACATCCGCGCGGTGGTCTGCGGGTTCAGCCGGTCGAGCCGGATCAGCCAGTCCCCCATCAGCCGGTAGCCGTCGCCGCTGGCGTGGTGGAACCCGGCCTGGTTCATCGCGAAGGCGCCGAAGACCGCGCGGAAGCGGTTGGGGTTCTTCATGGTGAAGGCCGGATGCTCCGTCAGCCGCGCGACGGTGGCGGCGGCGGCGTCGGGGGCCGCATGGGCGGCCTGAAGCGAGAACCACTTGTCCATCACCAGCCGGTCGTCCTTCCACTGCGCCTCGAAGGCGCGGAGGGCATCGTCGCCCGCCCCGGCGGTGAGCAGGGCCGACAGTGCGGCGAGCTGCTGGGTCATGTTGTCGGCACGGTCGTATTGCGCCTGCGCCAGCGCCCCGCCGTCGCGGCGGGACAGCAGCATGAGCGCCGTGTTCGCCAGCGCGCGCGCGGCCGCCGCGTCGGCGTCGGGACTGTAGGGGCCCGGCACCTGGTGGGCGTCGTAGGCCCGGCGAAGCGGCGCCTCCAGCGCCTCGGCCATCGCGTCCAGCATCGCCTCGCGCACCTCGTGGATGCGCTGCGGGTCGGGCACGCGGCCCGCGTCCACCTGCGCCTGCGCCAGATCGTCCTCGGACGGCAGCGCCAGCACCAGCGCCACGAAGGCGGGGTCGAGGCTTTCGTCCGCCAGCGTCGCGGCGAGCGCGCCGAGGAAGTCGCGGTCGGGCGCGGCGCCGTCGTTCAGCATGCGCAGCAGCACGTCGCGGGCCAGTGCGCGGCCCGCCTCCCACTTGCAGAAGGGATCGGTGTCATGCGCCAGCAGGAAGGCGCGTTCGGCGTTGGAGCTTTGCCGGTCGAGGATCACCGGCGCCGAGAAGCCGCGCAGGATCGACGGCACCGGCCGGGCGGAGAGCCCGGTGAAGGTGAAGCTCTGCTCTGCCTGCGTCAGTTCCAGCAGCGTCGTCTCCTGCACCTCGTCGCCGTTCGGACCCAGCAGGCCGACCGCGATCGGGATCACGCGCGGCGCCTTGTCGGGCTGGCCGGGGGTGGGGGGCGTGGATTGCCGGAAGGTGAGGGTGAAGGTGCCGTCCTCCCACGTCTCCTCGACCGCGACGCGGGGGGTGCCCGCCTGCGAATACCACAGCTTGAACTGCGACAGGTCCCGGCCGGTGGTGTCCTTGAACACCTGCAGCCAGTCCTCGATCGTCGCGGCGTCGCCGTCGTGCCGCTCGAAATAGAGGTCGAGCGCCTTTGCATAGGCCTCGTCCCCGACGAGCCGCTTGAGCATGCCGATCACCTCGGCGCCCTTTTCGTAGACGGTGGCGGTGTAGAAGTTGTTGATCTCGACGAAGCTTTCGGGCCGGACGGGATGCGCCAGCGGTCCGTTGTCCTCGCGGAACTGGCGCCCGCGCAGGTCGATCACGTCGGTGATCCGCTTGACCGGTTCGGATCGCATGTCGGCGGTGAACTGGGCGTCGCGGAAGACGGTCAGCCCTTCCTTCAGGCACAGCTGGAACCAGTCGCGGCAGGTGATCCGGTTGCCGGTCCAGTTGTGGAAATACTCGTGCGCGATGATCGCCTCGATCCGCTCGAAATTCCCGTCGGTCGAGGTCTCGGGCGAGGCGAGGACGGCGGCTGAGTTGAAGATGTTCAGCCCCTTGTTCTCCATCGCGCCCATGTTGAAATCGTCGACCGCCACGATGTTGAAGATGTCGAGGTCGTATTCCCGGCCATAGACTTCCTCGTCCCATTTCATCGACTTCTTCAGGCTCTCCATCGCGAAGGCGCATTTGCCTTCGTCCCCCGGGCGGACCCAGACGTTCAGCTCGACGTCCTTGCCGGAATTCGTCGTGAAGCTGCCGGGATGGTTGACCAGCTCACCGGCCACCAGCGCGAACAAGTAGGCGGGCTTAGGCCAGGGATCGTGCCATTCGGCGAAGCCGGGGCCGCTGTCGCCGGGGTTGCCGTTCGACAGCATCACCGGCAGGTCGCTTTCGATCCGCACGGTGAAGACCGACATCACATCCGGGCGATCGGGATAGTAGGTGATCTTGCGGAAGCCCTCGGCTTCGCACTGGGTGCAATACATCCCGTTCGACATGTAGAGCCCCTCAAGCGCGGTGTTCCGCGCCGGCGCGATCTCGACCTCCGCCTCCCAGGTGAAGGCGGCGTCGGGGGCGGGGCAGGTCAGGCCCTCCTCGGTGATCTTGGGGGTGACCGGGGCGCCGTCGATCACGGCCGAGATCAGGGTAAGCTCTTCGCCATGCAGGAAAAAGTCGCGGCTGGCGCTGTCGGGGTTGGGGCGGAACCGGATGCGGCTTTTCACCCGCGTGGCCTCGGGCGCGAGGGCGAAGGTCAGGTGGACCTCGTCGACGAGATACGCGGGCGGGGCGTAGTCGTTCAGGTAGATCGTCTTGCCGGTCAGGTCCTTCATCTCGCCGCCTCCGCTTGGGTCCGGCCCATTGCTGGGACAGGGGGGGCGGAATTGCAAGAGGTGCCGCCCCGGCGGAAACCCCCGCCGGGGGTCGTGCGTTGTATACGCGAACAGGAATGCCAAGGAGGCTCACAATGTCCGCCCCGCACACCAATATCGAAAAACAGGAACGCCGCCACGCCGTCCCGATCTGGGGCATCATCATTGCCGTGCTCTTCGGCATGTTCGTGGGCGGGTTCCTGTCTACCAGCACCGCGTTCTTCCGCGCCGACGAGCCCGAGGGCGCCGCGACACAGATCGACGGTCGCACCGGAGAGGCGGAGCCTGCTGCCGAATCCGTCGGCGCCAATACCCCGGTCGATTGACCGGCCGGCGCTCAGCCGGGCAGGCTGTGCGCCACCGCTTCCAGTTTCGCGAGGGTCTCGTACCCCTTCTCGAGCGCGCCGAACGCGAGAGCGTCGGCGCGTTTCATGTCGGCAAAGGTCATCCGCATGGTGACCCGCGTGCCGCCCGCCTCGGGGCGGAACTCGACCACCACGTCGGCGTGGTGGCGCATGTCGTCGAACCCCGACAGCCGGTAGGTCAGGCGGCGGTGCTCCTCCATCTCGCCGAATTCGTGCAGGTTGGGATAGCGCTGCCCTTCGCCCACCATGGTGAAGCGCCAGCGGCCACCGGGGCGGATGTCGATCTCCTCGGTCTCGCAGTGATAGCCGTCGGGACCGAACCATTTCGGCAGCAGGGCCGGGTCGGTCCAGGCCTTCCACACCTGCTCGGGCGGCGCGGCGATGTGGCGGGTGGCCATCAGCTCATGCTCGGGCCGCGGTCCCTGCAGGCCCTGCGCGGCCTCGGCCAGTTGTCCGGCGACCGTGCCCCAGCCGTCGAAAAAGCCCATCTCCTCGTGCCGGCGCGCCGCCTCGGGCGAGCGATGGCGGACGGTGACATGGTATTGCGTGCCGTCCGGGTGATCGGAGAAGTCGATGATCGCTGTCATGAACGGGTCGGGCTTCGGCTCCCACCCCGGCCCGTAGCTGTCGGTGAAGACCAGCCGCCGCGTCGGGACCGCCTCCAGCACCACGCCGGGGTCCTTCATCACATTTCCGTCCACCTCCATCTCGACGCAGAAGATGCCGCCGGGGCGCAGGTCGATCTCGGCCGACAGGGCGCGGTGTGGCTTCGGCATGAACCACAGCGGGATCAGGGTCGGGTCCGTCCAGCAGGCCCAGACGAGGTCCCGGGGCGCGGGGAGGATGCGGGTGAAGCTGAGGTCGGTGCTCATTCCAAGTGCCTTTCAGGGCGGGGGGTCAGTCGTTTTTCGTGTCGGCCAGCGTCATCACCAGCGCGTCCAGCCGGTCGAGCCGCCCGGACCAGAGCGCGCGCTGCGCCTCCAGCCAGTCCATCGCGGGGGCGAAGGCGGCGGGCCGCAGCGCGCAGGACCGCACGCGGCCGGATTTCTCGGAGACGATCAGCCCGGCGGCCTCCAGCTTCTTCAGGTGACCCATCAGCGACGGCAGCGCCATGTCGAAGGGCGCGGCGAGGTCGCTGACGCTTTTCGGCCCGTCGGCGAGACGGGTGAGGATCGCGCGGCGGGTCGGATCGCCGAGGGCGGTGAAGACGTGGTCGAGGGTGGGATCATGCTTAGCCATATGGCTAAGTAAACGCGCCGACGCGCGTCGATCAAGCATTGTTTAGGTGTTCGCCTAACTGTTCCGCCCGCGCTTGTGGCCACAGGGCGGGACGGATAGCGTGAGCCCGTTCACGAAGGAGAGAGCGCATGGTCAGCAGGGTTGGAGTCAACGGATTGCAGGTGGCCGAAAGCCTCCACCGCTTCATCAACGACGAGGCGCTGCCCGGCACCGGGGTGAGCGAGGCGGCGTTCTGGGACGGCTTCGCCGCGCTGATCCGTGACCTGTCGCCGAAGAACCGCGCGCTGCTGGAAACCCGCGAGGCGCTGCAACAGAAGATCGACGCCTACCACCAGAAACGCCGCGGCGAGACGCATGATCCGGCAGCCTACCGCGCCTTTCTGGAAGAGATCGGGTATCTCGTGGAGGAGGGGCCCGATTTCCACATCGAGACAGACAACATCGACCCCGAGATCGCCCGGATCGCGGGCCCGCAGCTTGTCGTGCCGGTGACCAATGCGCGCTACGCGCTGAACGCCGCGAATGCCCGGTGGGGGTCTCTCTATGACGCGCTCTACGGGACGGATGCGCTCGGCTCCCTGCCGCATGGCGGCGGGTACGATGCGGCGCGCGGGGCCGAGGTGATCGCATGGGCCAAGGCGCATCTGGACGCGGCGGTGCCGCTGGCGCAGGGCTCGTGGACCGACGCAAAGGGCCTGTCGATCCGCGACGGCGCGCTGGTGGTCACGACCGATGGCGGCCCGGTCGGGCTGCGGCAGGCCAACCAGCTCATGGGGTGGCGCGAGGAGGATCAGGCACCGCTCTGCCTGTTGCTGCGCAAGAACGGGCTGCTGATCGAGATCGTGGTGGATCACGACACCCCCGTGGGGCAGACCGATCCGGCGGGCATTTCCGACGTGCGGCTGGAAAGCGCCGTCTCGGCGATCATGGATTGCGAGGACAGCGTCGCCGCCGTCGATGCCGCGGAAAAGGTCGGCGCCTACCGCAACTGGCTGGGCCTGATGAAGGGCACCCTGACGGAAGAGGTCGCCAAGGGCGGCAAGTCCTTCACCCGGCGGCTGGCGCGGGACCGCGAATTCGTCATGCCGGACGAGGAGATCCTGCGCGTGAAGGGGCGTGCGCTCATGCTGGTGCGCAACGTGGGCCATCTGATGACCAACCCCGCGATCCTCGACCCCGAGGGGAACGAGGTGTTCGAGGGGCTGATGGACGCCGCGATCACCACGCTGATCGGGATGCACGACATCGCAAAGTCGGGCGGCGATCGCAATTCGGTCGAAGGATCGATCTACGTGGTCAAGCCCAAGATGCACGGGCCGGAGGAGGTCGCCTTCGCCGACGAGATCTTCACCCGCGTCGAGGCGATGCTGGGGATCCGGCAATACACCGTCAAGCTCGGCATCATGGACGAGGAGCGGCGCACCAGCGTCAACCTCAAGGAATGCATCCGCGCTGCGAAGCACCGGGTGGCCTTCATCAACACCGGCTTCCTCGATCGCACGGGCGACGAGATCCACACCAGCATGGAGGCCGGGCCCTTCCTGCCCAAGGGCGAGATGAAGTCGACCGCTTGGATCGCCGCCTACGAGGATAGGAACGTGGACATCGGGCTGTCCTGCGGGCTCAAGGGCAATGCGCAGATCGGCAAGGGAATGTGGGCGATGCCCGACCGGATGGCCGAGATGCTCAAGCAGAAGATCGCCCACCCGGAGGCGGGGGCAAATTGCGCCTGGGTGCCGTCGCCAACCGCCGCGACGCTGCACGCCACGCATTACCACAAGGTCGACGTCGCCGCCCGCCAGTCCGAGATTGCCAAGGGCGGCCCGCGCGGCACGCTGGACGCGCTGCTGACGATTCCGGTCCTGCAGGGCCGCAACCTGAGCGAGGCCGAGGTCACGCGCGAGGTCGAGAACAACGCGCAAGGCATCCTCGGCTACGTCGTCCGCTGGGTGGATCAGGGGGTCGGCTGTTCCAAGGTGCCCGATATCAACGACATCGGGCTGATGGAGGACCGCGCGACCTGCCGGATCTCGTCCCAGGCTCTGGCGAACTGGCTGCATCACGGCGTGGTGGACGAAGCCCGCGTGATGGAGGCGATGCGCAAGATGGCCGAGGTGGTGGACCGCCAGAACGCCGAAGACCCCGCCTATCGCCCCATGGCGCCGGATTTCGACGGCTTCGCTTTTCAGGCGGCCTGCGATCTGGTGTTCAAGGGGCGGGTGCAGCCTTCGGGCTATACCGAGCCGGTGCTGCACCGGCGGCGGCTGGAGATGAAGGCGGCGGCACAGGGCTGAGCGCCTCCCGCGCGACCGTCAGCCCAGTTCCGGGTCGTTGAGGTCGGTCTGGATCCAGCGGTCGTTCTGGTGGATGTCCATCGTCACCAGCCGCCCGGGGCCGAGGTTGTGGAACTTGTGCGGCACGTTGGCGGGGCCGAGGACGATATCGCCGGTCTCCGCCTCCAGCTTCCGCGCGCCCACGGTGAAGAGCGCACGGCCCTCGCGGATCACGAAGACCTCGTCATAGGGGTGGACGTGCCACTTCGGGCCGACGCCCACTTCCGCCGTCTCGTAGAACAGGATCGTGACGCCGGTCCCGAGGCGATAGCCCTCGGCCGCGCCGCGCCAGACCTCGGGCCAGAGGTCCGGCGTGCGGCTCCAGTCCCGCCAGGTGAGCTTGTCCTTCAGGTCCATGCCGTGTCCTCCCGCCGCGAAAGCTACGGCGGCGGGGCGGCGGCGGTCAATCGGCGTCGGCGCGCGCCTCTTCCACCAGACCGCGCATCGCGTCGAGGGGCGCGTAGCCACGCAGCATCGTGTCACCGATCACGAAGGTCGGGGTGCCGTTGATCTGCAACCGCTGCGCCAGCGCCCGCGTCTCCTCCAGTTCCGAGATCACCGCGTCGCTGTCCATCGCCGCGAGGATTGGCGCCGGGTCGAGCGCAAGGCTTTCGGCCATCCTGGTCAGCGCCGCCTCGTCGGGCTGTCCGGTGAAGGTCATCAGCGCGTCATGCACGGCATGATAGGCCTCGTCGCCCGCGACCTGCCTGGTGGCCACGGCAAAGCGCGAGGACAGGACGGAGGCCTCGCCGAGGATCGGGAATTCCTTGACGATGAAGCGGATGTTGCCGTCGCTTTCCAGCAGCTCGTTCACTTCGTCGAAGGCCTTCCGGCAGTAGCCGCATCGGTAGTCCATGAATTCCACCACCGTCACGTCGCCCTCCGGATTGCCGCCGACCCAGGAAAAGCCGTCGTCGAAGATCGCTTCGGCGTTGGTCTGCACCAGCGCCTCGTCCTGCGCCGCCTGTCCCTGCGCCTGCCGCTGCTCGTAGACCGCGACCGCCTCGAAGATCACTTCGGGGTTTGCCAGCAGGTACTCGCGGATCTCCGCGTGGAAGGCCGCGCGCTCCTGCTCGCTCATTTCGGCGGGGTTGAACCCGGTCTCGGCGAGGGCGGGCGCGGTCAGGCCGAGGGTCAGCGCGGCGGCGAGAGGGGCGAGGCGGGGCATGGGCAACTCCTGTCTGGTTGCGGGGGACAGAGCATATTCGGGCGCGAAAGCCAATGGCGGGCGCGGGTGCCGCAAAACCGGGCAGGGTGACCGATCCCCCGGCAGGGTGGAGTTCGGGGCGCCAGCGGTCACACGATATCGGGAGAGGGTGTTGACCCCGGTGCCCGGAACCTGTGACTTGGCCGTACCAGCGACAGTTTCGGAGAGCATCATGCGGGTTTCAAGGCGCGGCGAGGTCGATCCCTTCATTGTGATGGACGTGATCAAGGCCGCGCAGGAGGCCGAAGCGGCGGGGCGCACCATCATCCACATGGAGGTCGGCCAGCCCGGCACCGCAGCCCCGTCGGGCGCACTGGAGGCGTTGAACCGGGCGATGGCGGAAACGTCGCTGGGCTATTCGGTGACGCTGGGGCTGACGGAGCTGCGCGAGCGGATCGCGCGGCTGTATGGCCAGTGGTACGACGTCGACCTGAACCCGAAGCGGGTGGTCATTACCCCCGGTTCCTCGGGCGGCTTCTCGCTGGCCTTCGCGTCGCTCTTCGACGCGGGCGATCGGGTGGGAATCGGGATGCCGGGCTATCCCTCTTACCGGCAGATCCTGAAGGTGATGAACCTGGACCCCGTGCTGATCGAAACCTCGGCCAACGCCCGCTATCAGCCGGTGCCCGAGGATGTCGCGGCGCATGATCTGGACGGGCTGCTGGTCGCCTCGCCCTCGAACCCCGCCGGCACGATGCTGGGGCGCGAGGCGCTGGCGGCGCTGATGCAGGCCTGCCGGGACCGGGGCGCGGCCTTCATCTCGGACGAGATCTATCACGGGCTGGAATACGACGCGCCCTCGGTCACGGCGCTGGAGGTGGGGGATGATGCCTATGTCATCAATTCCTTCTCCAAGTATTTCTCGATGACCGGCTGGCGCGTCGGCTGGATGGTCGTGCCCGAGGATCACATCCGCCGCGTCGAACGCATCGCGCAGCACCTGTTCATCTGCGCCCCCCACGCCAGCCAGGTCGCGGCGCTGGCCGCGCTGGACTGCGAGGACGAGCTTGACGTGAACCTCGCCACCTACGCCGAGAACCGCCGCCTGATGATCGAGGGGCTGCCCCGGGCGGGCTTCGACCGGATCGCGCCGCCGGATGGCGGGTTCTACGTCTATGCGGACGTGTCGCACCTGACGGACAATTCTCTCGACTTCGCGCGAGAGCTGCTGGACGGCGCGGGCGTGGCCGTCACCCCGGGGCTGGATTTCGACCCCGGGCGCGGCAAGGGCACGCTGCGCTTCTCCTACGCCGCCAGTACCGCGGATATTCGAGAAGGGCTGCGCCGCCTGGCCGACTACATGGCCGAGAGGCTGCCGGCGGCGAGCTGAGCGCTCTCCCGCCCCATGGCGACAAGCCGCGCGCGCAGCGCGGGTGCGCGGGCATCGCCGCAGTCCAGCGCGAGGACGTAAGCCTGCGTCAGGAAGAACCCGGACGCGTCGGGCTCCGCCGCCTCCGCTGCCAGCGCGTAGAGCGCCACCAGCCGCGGAAGGTCGTTAGCCGCATGGGCCGACAGGAGCGCGGCGTTCAGGTCTCGCGGGGCGCTCATGCCGGGGCGAACCGGCCGACCACCCAGTCGTGGAAGCAATGGGTCGGCCCGTCCATCGCCGGAGAGAAGCGGCCGCCGTCGAACCCCGGCGCGGCGCGGCCCGCCTGCATGCCCTCGACGACGAAGATGTCTTCTTCGAACACGGTCTTCCATTGTGCGGCATTCGCCGCGCGCAGCGACGGGTCGGTCTCGGCCGTGGCATAGTAGAGATGCACGTGCTCTGCCGTCTCGTGCTGCGACAGCGGCTGCAGCACGATGGCGAAGGCGTGGTCGCGATGCGTGCCGAGCAGCACGTTGGGGTAGACCGCCACATATTCGGCGGCGGTGTCCCAGCGGTCGGGCAGGCCGGGAAAGTCGGGGAAGGTGCCGCCCGCCGGCCCCCGGATCTGGCGGTAGAGGGTGGAGCCCTGCCCGGAATAGAGGCCCGGCGCCTCGATGTTGTAATGGTCCTCCAGCCGGGAATAAGCGTTCAGCCCGGGATGCACCCACGGCAGGTGGTAGCTTTCGCAGAAATTCTCTACCGCGAGCTTCCAGTTCGACCGGACCGTCAGGGTGAAGCGGCTGTCCGCGCCGCCGTGAAGCAGGGGCGCGTCGAAATCGGACCAGCGGGCGATCAGGTCGGCATGGGTATTCTCGAACGCGGGGGCGGTGCCGGAGAGGTTCACCCAGACCACGTCGCGCCAGACATGCGTGCGCACCTCGATCAGGCCCAGGGTCGCCTTGTCCACTGCCGCGTGGGTGTTCATCCCGGGCCCGCCGACATGCGGCGTGGCGACCAACCGCCCGTCCGTGCCGTAGCACCATGAATGGTAGGGGCAGCGGATCGCGCCCTCGATCCGGCGCGGTTCGGGGACGAGGATCATGCCCCGGTGACGGCAGATGTTCTGGAAAACCCGGACCTGCCCCGACCGGTCCCGGATCAGCAGCAGCGGCACGCCGAGGAAATCGACCGGCACCGCGTCGCCCGTCGCAGGCACATCCGCAGCGACGGCGAGGCCGGCCCAGACGTCGAAGAAGAGCCGGTCGCGTTCCTGTGCGTGCACGACAGGGTCGGTGTAATGCGCGTTCGGCAGGCCCCGCGCCACGGCGACGGGGCGGCGGATGGCGGCGAAATCGGTGGCGGTGTCGGGCATGGCGGCCTCCCTGCTATGGCTCCAGTGGGCCATGCGGAAGGCGGTGGCGGCTAATGCGGGCGCGACAGTGAATGTCGCGCCCGGACAAGTGAGGGGATCAGTTGAACGGTTCGGTCAGCCGCAGCAGCCGCTGGTGGAAGGCCGGCAGCTTGTCGGGCGCCACGAAGCCGGTCGCGCGGGCCGCCTTCAGGATATGGCCCAGGTCGTGCCCCATGTGTTCATAGACCATGCGGGTCGCGCGGTGGCCGGCGATGGTTTCGGCCACGGTCCGCGTGACGTAGCCGACCCAGAAGTTGTTCTCGAACGCGGGCACCCGGCTGAGGAAGTTGAAGGTGCAGGTGATCGCGCCCTTGCGCGAAATCAGAGCGGCGACGCCCTCCTCCTGCTTGAGGAAGATGCCCCGGAACTCCCGCGTCGATGCGCGCGCGTCCAGCCCCTGCTGCAGCATGGCGTCCTTCGCCTCGTACCCGCGCACGAAGGTGTAGCCGTCTTCGCGGAAGACGTAGACGAGGCCGGTGACCGCTCGGTCGGTGTCGATGAAGCTGCGGCGCGAGAAGCGGTAGATGCCGCCGGGCATCATCTCTTCCGGCACAGAGGTCGAATCGCTGCCCATGTAGGGCGCGATGGCGGGGTGGTTCAGCAGGTCCGACGCGATCGGGGCAAGTTCGTCCACCGGTTCCAGCAGGATGCGGGCGTCGGTGTCGAAGAAGGTACAGATCCGCTGCAGCACGTCCGGCCGCGGAAAGCTCTCGCCCGAGAGGTAGCGATTGTACTGAGTCCGGTTGATGCCGAGTTCCCGGCAAAGCCCCGCAATCGATGGATACCGTCCGCTCAGGTGACGCAGATTCGCGCCGAAGATGCCGCGGACTTCGACCGGATCGGTCATGTCCCGTGTGGGGTTGATCACGACTCGGTTCATAGCAAGCGTCCCTGCATTCTATTCCCCGTCCAGAATTCGCGCAGTGATGCTGAACCGCGCATCTTGTTATTTCGTGTGACGTCAAACAGCGTCACTATTGATGTTATATAGCGCCATTTCGCGTCAAAGGCGACACAAATTTCACAGAGCCGTTTCATAATGGGGAATGTCCAGCGCACCCGCGATTAACCACAGTGGTCTCAAGGGCTTAAACCACCGAGATAGTGGGAGAACGCGATGTTCGGAGTGGTTCTCTGGAGTGACGGCAGGGCGCACAAGGCGGTCATCTGGTGCGAGGACCATGGCGAACTGGCCTATTTCGACGCCGCAGAGCACCCGGGCGCGGTCGATCTGGACATGGAGCCCGGCGATCTGGTGCGGTTCGAGGTCACCCGCTGCGACAGGCTGCGCCGGGTGCGTAACCCGCGGCTGGTGGCGGAACAGCAATATCCGTCGTTGGCCGTCGACCTGAAGGCGGCGCGCCCCGCGGCCCCGGCCACCCGGGCCGAGGCTCCGGAGGACAGGGCGCGCAGCGCGGTCATCATCCCGTTCGTCGCCGAACAGCGCCGCCGCGCCAGCGAGGCGGCGGCGGAAGAGGATCAGCGCCTCAGCGTCTGACCCGAAGGGGCAGGGCGGTCAGCCCGCCCCGCGCGCCAGTGCCGCGACGCCGGTGCGCGCCATCTCCAGCAGGCCCAGCGGACGCATCAGGTCGGCGAAGGCGTCGATCTTCTCGGGCGTGCCGGTGATTTCGAAGACGAAGCTCGACAGCGTCGAGTCCACCACGTTGGCGCGGAAGATGTCGGCCAGACGCAGCGCCTCGACCCGCTTGTCGCCATCGCCCTCCACCTTCAGCAATGCCAGTTCCCGCTCGACCGAAGGGCCTTCGGTCGTCAGGTCGTGGACCTCGTGCACCGGTACGATCCGGCCGAGCTGGGCCTTGATCTGTTCGATGACCTGCGGCGTGCCGCGCGTGACCACGGTGATGCGGGAGAGGTGGCCGGTGTGGTCGACCTCGGCCACGGTGAGGCTGTCGATGTTATAGCCGCGTCCGGAAAACAGCCCGATCACCCGGGCCAGCACGCCCGCCTCGTTGTCCACCAGAACGGCGAGGGTGTGGGTCTCCTGCACGTCGCTGAACTGCGGGCGGAGGTTGTAGGCCGAATGCTTGGTCGAGCCCTTCTTGATCTGGAGTGCGTTCATGTTCTCTGTCCTCTGGCGGATGGTGTGTCGTGTCGCCGGGGCGGGGGCCGGGCTCAAGCCCGGCCTACATCCCGGAACTGACGTCGGTGCGAAGGGGCAGGCCGGACCTTGGCTCGGCGCCCCTCCGCGCGCCGATCACACCAACACCGCGCCCCCTTCCTTGATCGCGTCCTTGGTGCTCGCCTCGCCGAGCAGCATCTTGTTGTGCGGTTCACCCGACGGGATCATCGGGAAGCAGTTCTCGTGCTTCTCGACGAGGCAGTCGAAGATCACCGGCCCGGGGTGTTCGATCATCTCCATGATCGCGTCGTCCAGATCGGCCGGGTCCTTGCACAGTATGCCCTTCGCCCCGAACGCCTCGGCCAGCTTGACGAAATCGGGCAGCGCCTCGGACCAGGAATGCGAATAGCGTTCGCCGTGCAGCAGCTCCTGCCACTGCCGCACCATGCCGAGCCGTTCGTTGTTCAGGATGAACTGCTTGACCGGCAGGCGGAACTGCACCGCGGTGCCCATCTCCTGCATGTTCATCAGCCATGAGGCCTCGCCAGCGACGTTGATCACCAGCGCGTCCGGGTGCGCCATCTGCACGCCGATCGAGGCCGGGAAGCCGTAGCCCATGGTGCCGAGGCCGCCGGAGGTCATCCAGCGGTTGGGCGCCTCGAAGCCCAGGTATTGCGCGGCCCACATCTGGTGCTGGCCGACCTCGGTCGTGATGTAGCGGTCGCGGTCCTTGGTCAGCGCCTCGAGCCGCTCCAGCGCGTATTGCGGCTTGATCGTGCCCTCGGAGCGCTTGTAGCTCAGGCAGTCGACCTTCTTCCATTCCCCGATCTTCGCCCACCACTTGGCCAGCCCCTCGCGGTTGGTCTTGCGGCCGCGGGCCTTCCAGACCTTCAGGATGTCTTCCAGCACATGCGCCACATCGCCGACGATCGGGATGTCGACGCGCACCACCTTGTTGATCGAGGAGGGGTCGATGTCGATATGCGCCTTCTTCGAGTTCGGCGAGAAGGCGTCGATCCGCCCGGTAATCCGGTCGTCGAACCGCGCGCCGATGTTGATCATCAGGTCGCAGTCGTGCATCGCCATGTTGGCCTCGTAGAGACCGTGCATCCCCAGCATCCCCAGCCAGTTCTTGCCGCTCGCCGGGTAGGCGCCCAGCCCCATCAGGGTCGAGGTGATCGGTGCGCCGGTCGCCTCCACCAGTTCGCGCAGAAGCTGGCTGGCCGCGGGGCCGGAGTTGATGACGCCGCCGCCGGTGTAGAAGACCGGACGCTTCGCTGTCTCCAGCGCGGCGACGAGTTCGGTGATCTCCTCCATGTCGCCCTTGACCTGCGGGTTGTAGCGGTAGGTGGAGCCCTTGGGCGGCGCGATATAAGTGCCGCTCGCGAACTGGACGTCCTTGGGAATGTCGATCAGCACCGGACCGGGGCGGCCGGTCTTCGCCACGTGGAACGCCTGATGCAGCACGCCGGGCAGGGCGTCGGTGTCCTTCACCAGCCAGTTGTGCTTGGTGCAGGGGCGGGTGATACCGACGGTGTCGGCTTCCTGAAACCCGTCGGTGCCGATCATGAAGGTCGGGACCTGCCCAGAGAGCACGATGATCGGGATGGAATCCAACAGCGCGTCCGTGAGGCCGGTGACCGCATTCGTGGCCCCCGGGCCCGAGGTGACGAGCGCGACGCCCGGCTTGCCGGTGGCGCGGGCATAGCCTTCGGCGGCGTGGATCGCGCCCTGTTCGTGCCGGACGAGGATGTGGCGAATGTCGTTCTGCTGAAAGATCTCGTCATAGATCGGCAGGACGGCGCCGCCCGGGTAGCCGAATACCGTGTCCACACCCTGATCCCTGAGGGCCTGAACCACCATCTTGGCGCCTGTCATCTGGCGTGTCATCTGATCTACTCCGTCCTGCGCTGTGCCAGCTCTCTGAAACGAAAAAACCCCCGGAGGTCGATCCGGGGGCGCATGGGGTGTCCTCACGGGGCTACCGGGGTTACCGGCCCATGCGCCATTCTCCTACGATAATTACTAGAGTGGCCATCGTCGGGCTCGCTCCCGTGGGGTTTTGCGTTCGGGCGGACATTAGGCGGGGGAGGAAGGGGCGTCAACCGGGGATACGGTGAAAAATGTGTCCTCCACTCTCAAAATTCTTTCCGATTATTGCGTGGCGCGCGGGGCGCGAGACATTTTGCGAAACCGTCGCGCGGGATGACGAAAAATGTGGCGTCCGGGGCAGGGAAAGGGCCGGTTTCTGCGGTCCGGAGAAATTTACCATTTGATAAAAAACGAAACCGTGCGAGGCTTCCTGAAAACAAGCCAGACTGACAGGGATCCAGCGATGACGAACGCGCCTTTCACACCGGGCCCTCATATTCCGGGCATTGCCCCAGGCCGTCTTCCGGCCGACCAGATCACCGGGAATTTCGGCGACCTGCATCCGCCTCTCGACGGGCACGAGGCGCTGGTGGCCGCCGACCGCTGCTACTTCTGCTACGATGCCCCCTGCATGGACGCCTGCCCGACGGCGATCGACATTCCCCTGTTCATCCGCCAGATCTCGACCGGCACGCCCGAAGCGGCGGCGAAGACGATATTTGAACAGAACATCCTCGGCGGCATGTGCGCCCGCGTCTGCCCGACCGAGACGCTGTGCGAGGAAGCCTGCGTCCGGATGGAGGCCGAGGGCGACCCGGTGGAGATCGGCCGCCTTCAGCGCTACGCCACCGACCGGCTGATGGGCCGCAACATCCACCCGTTCGACCGCGCCGCGCCGACCGGCAGGCGCGTCGCGGTGGTGGGGGCGGGGCCCGCTGGCCTGTCCTGCGCACACCGGCTGGCGATGAAGGGCCATGACGTGGTCATGTTCGACGCCAGGGCCAAGCCCGGCGGGCTGAACGAATACGGCATCGCCGCCTACAAGAGCACCGAGGATTTTGCCCAGAAGGAGGTCGACTGGCTGCTCCGCATCGGCGGCATCACGGTCGAGACCGGGCGCGCGCTCGGGCAGGGGCTCGACCTCGACACGCTGCGGCAGGAGTACGACGCAGTCTTCCTCGGGATCGGCCTCGGCGGCGTCAACGCGCTGGTGGCCGAGGGCGCGGACCGCGCGGGCGTGGCGGACGCGGTGAGCTTCATCGCCGACCTGCGGCAGGCGCCGGATCTCTCCGCGCTGCCCGTGGGTCGCAACGTGGTCGTGATCGGCGGCGGCATGACCGCGGTGGACGCGGCGGTGCAGTCCCGGCTTCTGGGTGCGGAGAACGTCACCATCGCCTACCGGCGCAGCGCCGACCGCATGGGCGCGTCGCAGTTCGAACGCGATCTTGCCACGTCCAAGGGCGTTCGCATCCTGACCGGCGTGATGCCGGTGGCCGTCCACGGCAACGGCGCGGCCGCGGAGATCGAGCTGGAGTACACGCGGGACGAAGGCGGCCGCCTCGTCGGCACCGGAGAGACGTTCCGCTTGCCCGCGGACCAGATCTTCCGAGCCATCGGCCAGACGTTGGAGGGCGCGCCGGGCGGCATCGACCTCGACGGCGGCAAGATCCGCGTCACCGGCCCCGGGCGCACCAGCCTCGACAAGGTTTGGGCGGGCGGCGACTGCGCCAGCGGCGGCGAGGATCTGACCGTGACCGCCGTGGCCGAAGGGCGCGACGCGGCCGAGGACATCCACGCGGCGCTGATGGCGGGCGCGTGATCCGCGCGCAGCCGCATACCGCGGGCCCGTTCCCGGATGGCATCTGCCGTGTTAACCTTGCGTCACTTGCAATGACGCCGGGAGGGCGCCGCATGCCCGGGATAGAAGACAAGGTCTCCGCCCATTACACGACGGAGGACCTGATCGGCCGGATCAAGGCGGCGCTGGTGGCGGCGGGGGCGAATCCCCTCGCGCCCCGGCCCGAGGACCTCAAGCCGGTGGACGAATTCCATACCGGCGGGATCGTGGCCACCGACGACCTGCTCGACCAGTTGGAGATCTCGTCCGATACCCTCGTGCTGGACATCGGCGCGGGGCTGGGCGGCACCGCGCGGCACATTGCCCGGACGCGGGGGGCGAACGTGACCGGCGTGGACCTGACGGATGCCTTTGTGGAGACGGCGCAGCAGCTCTCCAAGATGGTCGGCATGGCGCAGAGCACGGCGTTCCGGCGCGCCTCGGTCCTCGATCTCTGTTTCACGGCGGACAGTTTCGACCTCGCCACCATGTTCCATGTCGGGATGAATGTCGCGGACAAGGCCACCCTGATGGCCGAGGTGCATCGCGTGCTGGAGCCGGGCGGGGTCTTCGCCCTTTTCGATGTCATGGCGGCGGCGGAGGACCCGGCACTTGCCTTCCCGCTGCCCTGGGCCGAGAGCGCGGATGTCAGCTTTGTCGCGACGCCCGAGGATTATCGCGCCGCTGCCCGCGCGGCCGGCTTCGTGCAGGTGGCGGAACGGGCGCGGGGCGACTTCGCGCTGGACTATTTCGCGCAGGTCTTCCGCACGATCGAGGCGCACGGGATGCCGCCGCTCGGCATCCACCTGCTGATGCGGGACACCGCGCCGCAGAAGCTGCGCAACTACGTCGCGGCGATCGAAAGCGGGGCCGTGGCGCCCTACGAGATGATCTTCAGGAAGGCCGGATGATGCGCCGTCCCTCCTGCCCGACACACATGCGGCGCACCGCCGCCAGAACCCTAGGGGAGGTCCATTACCGTGGCTGATCTGACGAGTGATTTTCTGGGCATCAAGAGCCCCAACCCCTTCTGGCTGGCCTCGGCCCCGCCGACCGACAAGGAATACAACGTCCGCCGCGCCTTCGAGGCGGGCTGGGGCGGTGTCGTCTGGAAGACGCTGGGCTCCGAGGGGCCGCCGGTGGTCAACGTGAACGGGCCCCGCTACGGCGCGATCTGGGGGCCGGACCGGCGGCTGATGGGGCTGAACAACATCGAGCTGATCACCGACCGCGACCTCCACACCAACCTCGCGGAGATCAGGCGCGTGAAGGCGGATTACCCGGACCGCGCGATCATCGTATCGATCATGGTGCCCTGCGACGAGGAAAGCTGGAAGGCGATACTGCCGCTGGTGGAGGACACCGGCGCCGACGGGATCGAGCTGAACTTCGGCTGCCCGCACGGGATGAGCGAGCGTGGCATGGGCTCCGCCGTCGGGCAGGTGCCGGAATACATCCAGATGGTGACCGAGTGGTGCAAGAAGTACTACTCGAAACCCGTCATCGTGAAGCTGACGCCGAACATCACCGACATCCGCAAACCCGCCGCCGCCGCGAAGGCGGGCGGCGCCGACGCGGTCAGCCTGATCAACACGATCAACTCGATCACCCACGTGGATCTGGATCTGATGGCGCCGGAGCCGACGATTGACGGCAAGGGCAGCCACGGCGGCTATTGCGGCCCGGCGGTGAAGCCGATCGCGCTGTCCATGGTCTCGGAAATCGCGCGCAGTCCCGACACTCACGGCCTGCCGATCAGCGGCATCGGTGGCGTGACCACCTGGCGCGACGCGGCGGAATTCATGGTGCTGGGCTGTGGCAACGTGCAGGTCTGCACCGCAGCCATGACCTATGGCTTCAAGATCGTGCAGGAGATGATCTCCGGCCTGTCGCAATGGATGGACGAGAAGGGCTATGCCTCGACCTCCGATTTCGTCGGCAAGGCCGTGCCGAACGTGACCGACTGGCAATACCTGAACCTTAACTACGTGACCAAGGCGCGGATCGACCAGGATCTCTGCATCAGCTGCGGGCGTTGCTATGCCGCGTGCGAGGACACTTCGCACCAGGCGATCGCAATGAACCCCGGCCGGGTGTTCGAGGTGATCGACGAGGAATGCGTGGCCTGCAACCTCTGCGTGAACGTCTGTCCGGTTGAGGACTGCATCACCATGGTCGAACTCGACCGGGGCGAGACCGACCCGCGGACGGGGCGGCAGGTCGGCGATTACGCCAACTGGACCACGCACCCGAACAACCCGGGCGCGGTGAAGGCGGCGGAGTGACCGGCGACCGGGGCGGCATCCCAGAAGCCCCGGACCGCCAGAGGCATCGCGGGCGGCCGTAGTCCGCCGGCGATGCCTCAATTACCTGCCCTTTCCACCGGGCTGGTCGCCAGACCAGGGACGACAGATGCATCTCAGCCGGATCACGTGTCACCCGCGATAACCCGAGCGACAGCGGTTGATCCGCTCACTCCTCGTCGCGCTCGTGATCGAGGCGGTCGCGCTCCGCCTCGCCCCGGCTCTTCTCCGGCGGGCGGGACAGCGTGCGCCCGGCCTCGGAGGCGGGATCGGCCGGCGGCGTGCCGCCGCCGTGGCCCTTCCTGCGCTGCGCCTCGCGCACCATGTCCGCCTCGGAGGCGGGGAGGTGGTCGTCGTCGTGGGCTTTGCCGGCCATGTCGCGGATCCTCTGGCTGTCGCGGTCTCAGGACAACAGCCGCGCCGCGCCTCTGTTCCGGCATCCTGCGAACGCATTGTGTCGGCGATGTGGGGCGAATACCGCAATTTTGGCAGGACTTCGCCAAGTCTCTGCCACGTTCACCTTCTTTCCTGACACTCCGCCCGCAGGGATGAGCGGGACCCAGTGACAGTCACGAAGGCCAAGGCGATTGACCCAGTCCGCGCTGCACCACCATGCCGAGCATCCGGAGGCGTTCGGGGATGAACTGCCGCCCGGCACCACGCTCTGCTTCGGTCAGTATGAAATCGTGCGCTTCCTGAATTCGGGCGGGTTCGGGATCACCTACCTCGCGCTCGACAGCCTCGGCCGTAAGGTCGTGATCAAGGAATGCTTCCCCGGTGCGATGTGCCACCGCGCGGGGCGACACCTGTCGCTGCGCTCGCCCTCCTACGAGATGGATTTCGAACGGGTGGTTGAGCTTTTCGAGCGGGAGGCGCGGGCGCTGGCCCAGCTTCAGCATCCCAGCATCGTGGGCGTCCACCAGATCTTCAAGGACAACGGCACCGCCTACATGGCGCTCGACTTCGTGCCGGGCAGCGACCTGCTGCAGGTGCTTGAGGAGACGCCCCGCCGCCTGGGGCCCGTGGAGGTGCGGCGGATCACCACGGTGCTGCTGGACGCGCTGGCCTACGTTCACCGGAACGGCATCCTGCATCGAGACATCTCGCCCGACAACATCCTGCTCAGCAGCGACGGCAATCCGGTCCTGATCGACTTCGGCGCCGCGCGCGAGGACGCGACCCGCGCCAGCCGCATCCTGTCGCGGGTGCAGACGGTGAAGGACGGTTATTCGCCACAGGAGTTCTACCTCGCCAGCAAGGGCGCGCAGGAGGTGCCGAGCGATCTTTACGCGCTGGCTGCCACGATCCATCACCTGATCACCGGCGCGCCGCCGCCGAACAGCACGCTGCGGCTGGCCGCCGTGGCCGAGGGCTCCGCCGATCCCTATGAGCCGATCAGGGGCCGAGTGGACGGTTACGATCCGCATTTTCTGGGCGCGATCGACAGGTGCCTCAGCGTCTTCGCGCGGGACCGGTTGAAGAGCGCCGAGGCCTGGCTGGACGAGATCGACGAGACCCGCCGCCGCCGCGCGCAGGCCCTCCGCGTGGAGGAGGACGAGGAGATCGAGCGCAGGATCTCGCAACTCGTGTCCGAAAACAGCGACGTCGAGCCCGGCGCCACCAGCGCCAGGGCGGCGCGCGTCGCGCAATCGGCCCAGGCGCGCGCGGCCGAGGCGACTCGCAAGGCCGCGGCCGAGCGGGATTACTGGGCGATCCTGAACGAAGCCGTGGACGATGTGGAGCCGACGGTGGAGGAGGACGAGGGCGTCGACCCCGCCATACTCGCCGCGGCCGAGGCCGCCGCCGCCCCCGCGCGGCGGGACCTGCGGCTGAAGCGGCGGCTTTCCATGCTCGTGCTGCTCTGGGGCATCTTCCTTGTCGGGCCCTTCGCCAGCCTCCTTGGCGGCACGCAGCCCGGCCGGGCCTTCGTCGCCACCGAACCCGTGGAGTCCGCGCCATGATCCGCATGAAGGACATCATCGCCCGCCGTCGTCCCGCACCCATCGATGCGGCGCCCGGGGTTTCCGCCCCGCCGCCCGCGCCGGACCCGGTTTCGGAGACGTCGGAGGTGGCGCGCGACAAGGAGGCGGCCGACCGCCTCAAGGCCATGCAGGGCCGGGACGCCAAACCGTGGCGGCTGCCCGAACCGGACTGGAGCCCGGGTCGCACGGCCCCGCAGCCGCAGGAAGCGGCGCAGGCGCCCGTCCGACGCAACATCTGGGACCTCGAGCCGCCCGCCGAGACGCCTGCCGCCCCGCCGCCGCGGCCGGAGCCCGCGCCGCTGGCCCGGGCCGAGGTGCACAAACTCTCTCCCGCCGCCGCGCGCAACAAGACGCGGCTGCTGGGGTTCCACGGCGACGACCTTACACGCGACGTGTTCGCCGCGCGTGCCGCGCCGGCCCCGACCGCCGCGCCGCGTTTTCCGGTCGGCTGGCTGGTCGTGGTGGACGGGCCGGGGCGCGGCGCCTCCTTCACGCTGCTGCAGGGTCTGTCGACCATAGGGCGCGGGACGGACCAGACGGTTGCGCTGGATTACGGCGACACCAGCATCTCGCGCTACAACCATGCCTCCATCGCCTATGACGAACAGGACAACCTGATCTACGTCGGCCACGGCGGCAAATCGAACATCGTCCGGCTGAACGACCGCCCGCTGCTCAGCACGGAAGAGCTGCGCGACGGCGATCATCTGCGGATCGGCAAGACCACGCTGCGTTTCGTCGCCTTCTGCGGGCCCGAGTTCAACTGGGGCACGGACCCCGTCGGGCAGGGGGAGGCGCCTTGACCGAACTTCTCGCCGACACCGCAACCGCGCTCGCCCTCGGTCGCCGCGAACGGCAGGAGGATGCCGTGGTCGCGGAATTCCCGCAGGGTGGCGGCCCCGGCTTCGCGGTCCTGTCGGACGGGATGGGTGGGCACGGGGCCGGTGATGTCGCCAGCAAGATCATCGTCGCCGAAATGTTCGGCGCGCTGCTTTTCGCCTGCGCCTGTCCTCAGCATGTCCGTGAGGCCGGGACCGAAATTCTGGCCGCCGCTGCGGAGGCCGCGAACGACCGCCTGCGGCGCCATGCGGAAACGCAGGGGGCAGAGGAGGTGATGGGCGGCACTCTGGTCTCAACCATCGTGGCCGGGGGCGGGCTGCGCTGGATTTCTGTGGGAGATTCGCCGCTCTACCTCTACCGCGAGGGCGCCTTGCGGCGGTTGAACGAGAACCATTCGATGGCTGCCCGCATCGACCAGCTTGTCCGTGGCGGGATGATGGATGCGGAGACCGCCCGCGACCACCCGCAGCGGCACTGCCTGACCTCGGCTCTGACAGGGGCGGGGATCGACCGGATCGACTGCCCCGATGGCGCGCTGCCGCTGCGCCCCGGGGATGTCGTCCTGATGGCCAGCGACGGCGTCCATGCGCTGAGCGATCCGCAGATCCGGCAGGTGCTGGACCGGCACCGCCGTGCCGACAGCCGCACCATCGCCGACGCTCTGCGTGCGGCAGTGCTGGCGGCGGAGGCGCCGCATCAGGACAACCTGTCGCTCATCGTGATCCGGATGGAGGCCGCCGCCGGCGCCCGCCGCGCGGCGGGGCCCCTGGCCGGGGTCGGGCACGAGATCGCGGAAGCCGGGCGGCGCCTGCTGGCCCCGATGCGGGCGGCGGGGCGGAAGCAGACGTCATGATCGCCGCGCGCCCCGACACCGGCGAAACCTTGACGCGGCTGGAGGCGGCGATGCGCCAGCCGGACCTGCCGCCCTCGGCTGTGGAGCGCTGCGGGCGGCTGATCGCGCGCCTCCAGCGCCCGGTGGGTCTGGGGCTCTTCGGGCTGCCGGGTGCGGGCAAGGCGCCGCTGCTGAACGCCATCGCCGGGGGCTGCGTGATCCCCGAGGGTCTCTCCCTGCCGACGCTCGAGGTGGAACACGGCCCCGTGCCCCGCGTGACCGTGACCCGCGCCGACGGCAGCGAGGTCCGGCACGACGGCCCGGTGGACCGGGAGGTTCTGACACTCGCCCCGATCTTCCTGCGCGTCGAGGCGCCATTGGAGGGCTTGCGCGGGCGCCGGCTGCTGAACCTCGTCACCGACACGCCCGGGGAGATGGGGCCCGCGCTCGCCTGGGCGGCGGGGCGCTGCGACATCGCGCTCTGGTGCGCGCGCGACTGGTCCTCGGCAGAGCGTGAGGTCTGGCGCCACGCGCCCGAGGGGCTGAAGAACCACGCCGTGCTGGTCCATTCCGGCAACGGGGAGGCCCGGATGCCGCACGGAGACCAGGTGCCGGGGTTCGAACGCAGCTTCCGGATCACGCCGCTGCGCCTCGTGCGGGCCTCGGACATGACGACGGTGCGTCCGGTCGCGGGGATCGACGGCCTGCTTGCGCATGTCCGGCAGGTGATCGCGGCGGGGCAGGCGGAGGATCTGGATGCCGCGATGGTGCTGCTGCACCGGCACAACCGGCGCACCGGGCGGCCCGACGAGGCGCCTCCGGCGCCCATGCTCGCCCCCGTGCCCGCCGTCGCGCCGCACGATGCGGGCCGCCTGACACCCGATGGTCGCGCCGCCCTGTCGCGCGGCTTCCAGATCGTCCGGCGCTGCGCCGCGGGCCTTGCCGACGCCCTGCCGGACGGGCCGCTGCCCGAGGACCGGGCCGAAATCCTGCTGACCGGGATCGACGCCGCGCTGGAGGCGCTGCAGGAGGTCTTCGACAGCGACGACACGCTGGCCGAGGCGCTGCCGGACCTCGCCGGAACGGTTGTGGAGGCGCGTGAACTGGCGCTCCTCATGCGGATCGAGGGTGGAGCGGAGCAGGCGGCGGAGGCGGCGGCCCTGCTGCTCCAGACCCGCCGCGAGATCGAAGCGGCGCTGGCGGAACCGCCATGAAGAGACACGACACGGCCCCCCGCCGTACGAAGGAGACGCCGATGACCCCCGATGGGACACCGCCGAAGCCGGTGGCGCAGGACCCGCGCGCCGCGCGGCGGATCGCCGCCGCCTTCGCCGCGCTGGCGCCGCTGGCCGAGCGTCTGCGCGGGGCGGAGGCCGAGCTGGCCGAACATGCCGCATCCCGCGACCGGGCGATCCTGAGCGAGGCGCGGCGCCTGCGCCGCCTGATCCGCGAGTTTGAGCCGAGCGTGACGATGATCGGGCAGGTCAAGGCGGGCAAGACCACGCTCACAAACGCCATGGTCGGCTGGTCCAGCCTGCTGCCCGCCGACGTGAACCCCTGGACCTCTGTCGTGACCTCGCTGCACCTCGTCCCGCGTCACCGGCCGGAGGCGGGGCGCGCGTCGTTCCAGTTCTTCAGTGAAGAGGGCTGGTCCCACCTGCTGAAGAACGGCGGGCGCGTCGGCGAACTGGCCAGCCGCGCGGGCGCGACCGAGGAAGTGGACAAGGTCCGCCGCCAGCTCGAGGAAATGCGCGAGAAATCCCGCGCCCGTCTGGGCCGCCGGTTCGAGATGCTTCTGGGCCAGTCGCACGATTACGACAGTTTCGATGAGAAGCTGATCGAACGCTACGTCTGTCTCGGCGACGATTTCTGGAACGACACCGAAACCCGGCGGGGGCAGGGCCGCTTTGCCGACATCACGAAATCCGCCGACCTGTGGCTTTCGTCCCCGGACATGCCGCTGGGGCTCTGCATCCGCGACACGCCGGGGGTGAACGACACCTTCATGGTGCGCGAACAGATCACCATCCGGGCCCTGCGCGGCAGCCGGACCTGCGTGCTGGTGCTGTCTGCGCAACAGGCGCTGACGAGCGTGGACCTCGCCCTGATCCGGCTGATCGCCAACGTGAAGTCGCGCGACGTGATCATCTTCGTGAACCGGATCGACGAACTGGCCGATCCGGCGCGCGAGGTGCCGGAAATCCGCGCCTCCATCGTCGACACGCTCAAGCGGCACGACGGCCCCGCCGGGGCCGAGATCCTCTTCGGTAGCGGCTTCTGGGCGGACCGGGCGATGACCGGCGATCTGGAGAGCCTCGGCCTGCACAGCGCGCGATCCCTGCTGAACTGGGCGGAAGCCAACCTTGATGACAGCGCCCCGCCCGATAGCACTGAGGCGATGATCTGGCACCTCTCCGGCGTGCCGGCGCTGGCGCGGGCCATCGCCACCCGGGCCGCGGCGGACGAGGGCGCGGCGCTGGAGGCGCGGCTGGAGCGGGGGCTGGGCAACCTGCGCAAGACGCAGGCGCTGGCGCGGCGGATGCAGGCGCGGGGAGTGCCCGGGCAGGCGGAGGTCGTGACCAGGCCCGAAAAGGTGCTCGAGACGTTCGATGCGATCGCCGGCGATGCGCTGCACGGCTTCGACGAAGGTATGCGCGAGGTGCAGGGCGCCTTCGCGGCCCGGGTGGAGAACGCCCGGCGCCGCTTCCTCGACCGGGCGACCGCGGCGCTGGTCAAGCACCTCGAGATCTATGGCGAGAACGTCACATGGACCTATGACCCGACGGGTCTGCGGATGCTGCTGCGGTCGAACTATGCGGTCTTCGTGAAATCCGCCGGCAAGGCGGGGGACATGTCGCTGGCGACAGCGGCGGCGCGGGTCTCGGCGCTCTACCGGCAGGCCTTCGACACGGGCGAGGCGGAATTCGCGCTGGAGCCGCCGCCGCTGCCCGCCGCCCCGCCGCCCGTGGTGCTGGGCCAGACCATCGCGCTCGATCTCAGCGGCGGATGGTGGAGCCGGTTCTGGCGCCGCTACCGGGGCTATGACGCTTATGTCGACAGCTTCTCCAAGCTGATCTTCGAGGAAACCCGCCCAATCGCCGAGGCGCTGCGCCGCGACGTGGCCGAGGCGTATGAGCAGGAGATGCGCGAGACGCTCTGCGGCTTCCTCGAAGGGCAGCGCGCCACCATTGCCGGGATGATTGCGGCCCCAAGTGGCGAAGCGGCCCGACAACCAGACGAACACCGCACCGCCGCACGGCCGCCCCTGACGGGCGGCTTCAGACTGGCGGGCGAATAGAGGAGACAGGCATGTATCTCGAGACGCCGGCCAAACCCGCCGCCGCACGGCGCGACAAACCCCGCATCGCACTGATGGGCGAATTCAGCGCGGGCAAGAGCACGCTGGCGAACCTTCTGCTCGGGCAGGACATCTCCCCGGTCAAGGTGACAGCGACCCAGATGCCCCCCGTATGGTACGCCAGGGGCCTGCCGGGGGCGACGATCCTCGACCGCGCGGGGCGGGAGACGCCGATCGCGCTGGACGATCTCGCTGGCGTCTCGTCGCGCGACACGCTGGCGGTGAAGGTCTTCATGCCGTCGGAGGTGCTGGATTTCTGCGACCTGATCGACATGCCGGGCACCTCGGATCCGAATATGGCGCAGGACATGTGGGACGACATCCTCTGCCAGGCCGAGGGCGTCGTCTGGTGCACCCCGGCGACGCAGGCATGGCGCCAGAGCGAGGCGGCGATCTGGGAGCAGATGCCGCCGGATCTCTGGTCCCGCAGCCTGCTCCTGATCACCCGGATGGACAAGATGCTGACCGACCGCGACCGCCAGCGCGTCACCGCTCGGGTGCGGCGCGAGGCCGAAGCGTATTTCCGCGACGTGCTGCCGATCTCGCTGACCGAGGCGCTGGCGGCGCGCGACGACGAGGAAGTGCTGCGCCGTTCGGGGACGGAGGCCTTTACCGACGCGCTGATCGCGCTGGTGCAGGAGATGGGCGTCGTTCCGCCGGAGGCGGCGGAGACGTCCGCGCCTGCGCCCGCCCCGCGCGGAGAGGCAGCTGACGTCCGCACCATCTTCGACTGATTGCGCCCCGCGTCCGTGCCCGAGACATGACCGATCCCGCCACCCCCAGCACCTCCGGCGATCTCGCCCGGATCCGCGCCCGTTTCGCCGGGTGCGAACTCCTCGTTCTGGCGGATGTGGAGGCAGGGACCGTGCTGGGGTGGGACGGTGCGGTAAAGGTGCCTCAGGAAGAGCTCGACGCGCTCTGCGGCATGGCCGAGGACCTGCTTATGGCAGATCCCTCCGGCCCGGCCCACGCCCTGATGGTGCGCCCCACGGGGGTCAATGCCTTCCTGCGGGGGCCGGGCGAGGGGCGGGAGGTGCTCTGCGGTGTCTTCGCCCCGCGCGCCGGGCTGAACGGGATGGCGGAGGCCGGGGCGGAGCTTTTCCGCCGGATCGGAGGCGCGGCATGAGCGTCCACACAGGCCTGCACGATGTGCGCGCCACGCTGGACGCCGCCGCGGCGCAGGGGGTCTCGGCGGCCGCCATGCGGCGCTATGACTGCGCGGAGGAGGGGCTGGCGGTCTTCGTCGCGCACGTGGCCGGAACGGTGCTGCCGCGGCGAATGCTCGTGTCTCTGGATACAGGTGCGGCATTCGGATGCCGCGTCGCGGGTCGGAGCCTGATCAGCCTCGAACTCGCCGGGGAAGTTGAAGTGAGGGAGGCTCCGGAGGCTGTGGCCGATGCGCTGCACGGGGCCTTCGTTGGTGCGCGCGAGATCACCGTGACATGGCAGCCCGACCGGGGGGAAGCCGCGCCCGGCATTCCTGCGGAGCGGCTGGCCGAGGTGCTCGGGCTGCCTTCGACGCACGCTCCCGGTGCCCGGGACAGGCTCGCGAAGCTGCTGGAGGCGGCGGGGGATGCGGTGATCTGCGCGCTCCACCTTGCGCCGGAGGTTCCGATCCGGGGCAGGGCCTCGGATCTCGCCGCCCTCGCGGTCCGGCTGAAGGGGTGGGAACGCCGCGCCCGCGTCGTTGGCCCGCGCGGCCTGCTCGTGCTGGCGGCCGCCGATCCGGCGGCCCCTCTGCTCGCGCTCCTCGTCCATGACGACGCTGCCGCGGCCGCCCTGGTGCTCCCGGGCGCAGGGCCGCAGGTGGCGCGGCTCTACGCCGACACGGTCCCGGGCTGAGGCATCATCCCGCCGCCACCCGGTGCCGCGACGCCCGCCGGGTCAGCACCTGCCGCCGCAGGAAGGCGAGGATGAAGAGCGCGGTCAGGATCAGGATGATCGTCGGCGCGGGTGCGCTGTCGAGGTAGAAGCTGGCATAGGTCCCGCCGAGCATCCCGCCCATGCAAACCGCCACCGCGATCCAGAGCATCCGCCGGAACTCCCGCGCGAGGAGAAAGGCGATCGCCCCCGGCGCGATCAGCAGCCCGATGGCCAGGATCAACCCCGCCGCCGACAGGGTCGCCACGATGGTCAGCGACAGCGCCGCGAGCAGCCCGTAGTGCAACCACACTACCGGCAGGCCCGCGGCGCGCGCCTGACCGGGGTCGAAGGCGTGCAGCAGCAGGTCCTTCCATTTCAGCACCAGCGCCAGCGCCACCCCGGCCGAGATCAGGCTGGCGGTCACGAGGTCCCCGCGGCCCACCCCCAGCATGTTGCCGAAGAGGATGTGGTCGAGGTGCAGACTGGAGGGGATGGAGGCGTAGAGCACGACGCCGGCCGCGAACATTCCGGAAAAGACCACGCCCATCACCGTGTCCTGCTTCACCCGGCTGTTGTCGGACAGGAACCCCGTGGCCACGGCGCAGGTCATCCCCGCCGCGAAGGCCCCGAGGAGCAGCGGCAGGCCGACGATGTAGGCCAGCACGATGCCGGGCAGCACGGCATGGCTGACCGCGTCGCCCATCAGGGCCCAGCCCTTGAGCACGAGGAAGCAGGACAGCAGCGCGCAGGGGATGGAGACGATCACGCAGATCAGGAAGGCGTTCTGCATGAACGGGAAGCGGAAGGGCAGGGTGAGCGTCTCGAGGTCCATCACGCGGCCTCCCCGTGCCCGCGGCGCAGCGCCGCCGCCGCCTTCCGCCGCGCCGCCAGCATCCCGTGCCTGGGCGCGAAAACGAAGGCGGCGAGGAAGATCAGCGTCTGCAGCGACACGATGATCCCGCCGGTCGCGCCGTCGAGGAAATAGCTGGCATAGGCCCCGAGGAAGCTGGTGACCGCGCCGATCGCCACCGACAGAGCGATCAGGCGGGGGAAGCGGTCGCAGAGCAGATAGGCCGTGGCCCCGGGCGTCACCACCATGGCGATGACGAGGAAGGCGCCCACGGTCTGCATCGCCGCGACGACGCTGGCCGAGAGCAGCACGAAGAACACCGCCTTCAGCCGGGTCGGCCGCAGCCCGATGCTGCGCGCGTGGTTCTCGTCGAAGAAGACGACCATCAGGTCCTTCCACCTGGCCAGCAGAACGGCGAGCGAGACGCAGCCGATGATCGCCAGCTGCAGTGTGTCCTCGGGCGTGATCGCCAGGATGTTCCCCATGGTGATGGTCTGGATCGAGACCGAGACGGGGCTGACCGAGACCATGAAGAGCCCGAGGCCGAAGAAGGCTGTGAAGATCATCCCGATGATGACATCGACCTTCAGCCCCGAGCGTTCCGACAGGAACAGCATCCCCCCCGCCGCCAGCCCGCCCGCCACGAAGGCGCCGAGCGCGAAGGGCAGGCCCAGCATATAGGCGCCCGCGACGCCGGGGACCACGGAATGCGAAAGCGCGTCGCCGATCAGCGACCAGCCCTTCAGCATCAGGTAAGCCGAGAGAAAGGCGCAGACCCCGCCGACAAGGGCGGACACCCACATCGCGTTGGTCATGTAGCCGTAGGCGAAGGGCTGAAGCAGGAGGTCCATCATTCCGGGTCGCGCCGCTGCATCTGATCGCCGTAATGGACGAGGGGGCGTTCGTCGTCGGTGAAGATGGTCACGCTGCGCGCGTCCTGATCTTCGTGCAGCGCATCGCCTCCCAGCGTGAAGTGTCTGAGAACGCCGCCGAAAGCGCGTTCGAGGTTCTCGCGCGTGAAGGTGGTCTCCGTGCGGCCGTGCGCCAGAACGGTGCCCTTGACCAGCACGGTTCGGTCGCAGAACTCCGGCACCGAGCCGAGGTTGTGGGTGGAAACCAGCATCACGCGCCCTTCGGCCCGCAATTCCCGCAGCAGATCAATGATCTGCGCCTCGGTCTTCACGTCGACGCCGGTGAAGGGTTCGTCCAGCAGGATCACCTGTCCGTCCTGCGCCAGCGCCCGGGCGAGGAAGACGCGTTTGCGCTGCCCGCCGGACAGCTCTCCGATCTGGCGGTGGCGGAAGTCCTGCATGTTGACCCGCGCCAGCGCCGCGTCCACCGCCGAACGGTCGGCGGCAGACGGGCGGCGCAGGAAGCCCATGTGCCCGTAGCGGCCCATCATCACCACGTCTTCCACGAGAACCGGAAAGGCCCAGTCGACCTCTTCCGATTGCGGGACATAGGCGACGAGGTTGCGCTTGAGCGCCGCGTGCACCGGCAGGCCGAGGATGCGGATGTCGCCCCGGGCGGCGGGGACGAAGCCCATGATCGCCTTGAAGATCGTCGATTTCCCGGCCCCGTTCACCCCGACCAGCGCGGTGATCGTGCCGCGCGGAATCGCGAAACTCGCCTGCCAGAGCGCGGTGTGGCCGTTGCGGTAGGTGACGGTCACGTCGCGCGCGACGATCCCGTCGGGCTTCGTGGTCGTGTGGTCGGAGACGGTCATGCTGGGACTGGTCCTGGCGTGGGTTGCTCGTTCAGCCGTCCGACCCGGTCAGCCCGTCGGCGATGGTGCGGGCGGTCACGGTCAGCAGGTCGAGGTAGCTGGGCACCGGCCCGCCGGGTTCGGACAGCGAGTCGACGTAGAGCACGCCGCCATAGGCTGCGCCTGTCTCGCGGGCGACCTGCTCCGCCGGTTTCTGGCTCACCGTGCTTTCGCAGAAGACGGCCGGGATATCATTGGCCCGCACCCCGTCGATCACCGCGCGGACCTGCTGCGGCGTGCCGACCTGATCGGCGTTCATCGGCCAGAGGTAGAGCTCCTTCATCCCGAAATCCTTCGCGAGGTAGGAGAACGCCCCTTCGCAGGTCACCAGCCAGCGCCGGTCCTGCGGGATGGCTAGGATCCGGTCGCGCAGGGGCTCCAGCGTGGTGCGTAGTACGTCCTTGTAGGCGGCGGCATTGGCGGCGTAGGCCTCGGCATTGGCGGGGTCGTGTTCCGACAGCGCTGCCTGAATATTGTCGATGTAGATCAGCGCGTTATCCAGGCCCATCCATGCGTGGGGGTTGGGCCGGCCTGCATAGCTGCCCTCGGCGATCGGGATCGGGTCGATCCCGTCGGTCAGTGTGGCCGAGGGGATGTCGCCGAGGTTGGAGAGGAACTGCTCGAACCACAACTCGAGGTTCATCCCGTTCCAGAGGATGAGATCGGCGTCCGAGGCGCGGACGATGTCCTGCGGCGTCGGTTCGTAGCCGTGGATCTCCGCCCCCGGCTTGGTGACCGAGACGACCTCGGCCGCGTCGCCGGCGACCTGCGCCGCCATGTCGGCGAGCACGGTGAAGGTGGTGACGACCTTCAACTTCTCCTGCGCGCCGGCGCCGTTTGCGATGGCGGCGGCGAGTGCGGTGAATGCGGCGGTCCGGGCGATCTTCGAGAACATGCGACTCTCCCTGCGGCCGCGGGGATCACGGCCTGGGAGAACTGTTATTGCAAATCAGTCGCAAGTCAACATCTTTGAGAACCGTTCGCAAGAGCTCGCACGGCGCTCAGGCCGCGCTGAGGCTGGCATAGCGTCCGGCGGCCTCGCGCAGTTCGTCGTGTGTGCCCATCTCGACGATCCGGCCCTGATCCATCACCGCGATCCGGTCGGCGTCGCGGATCGTGCCCAGCCGGTGCGCGATGACGAGGGTGGTGCGGTCGCGGGAGAGGTCTTCCAGCGCCGACTGGATCAGCCGCTCCGTCTCGGTGTCCAGTGCCGAGGTCGCCTCGTCCAGGATCAGGATCGGCGGGTTCTTGAGGAAGGCCCGCGCGATCGCCACCCGCTGCTTCTGCCCGCCGGAGAGCATCACGCCGCGTTCGCCGACGATGGTGTCCAGCCCCTCCGGCATGTTCGCGATCATCTCGGTCAGCTGCGCGCGGTCGGCGGCTTCGAGGATGTCCGCCTCGGACGCGCCGAGGCGGCCATAGGCGATGTTCTCGCGCAGGGTGCCGCCGAACAGGAAGACATCCTGACTGACGATGCCGACCTGCCGCCGCAGCGAGTGCAGGGTCATGTGGGCGATGTCGATCCCGTCGATCAGGATGCGGCCCGCCTGCGGCTCGTAGAACCGGGGCACCAGCGCCAGCAGCGTCGTCTTGCCCGCGCCCGAGGGCCCGACGAAGGCCATCGTCTCGCCCGGGTTCACCGACAGAGAGACGTCGCGGACCACCGGCCCGGGCCCGCCGTAGCTGAAGCTGAGGTGTTCGAACCTCACGGCGCCCTTCAGCGGCGGGGCAGGCGTGGCGCCCGCGCGGTCGGCCACGTCGGGCTGCGTGGCCATCAGGGCGAGGTAGCGGCGGAACCCGGCGATGCCGCGGGGATAGACCTCGATCACCGCGGCGATCTTGTCGAGCGGGCGGAAGAAGACGTTCACCAGCAGCAGGAAGCCGACGAACCCCCCGGTGGTGAGCGATCCGTTCAGCACGAAGACCGCGCCGACGACCATCACCACCACCTGGATCAGACGCATCCCCATGTAGTTCAGCGCCGAAGAGGCGGCCATCACCTTGTAGGCCTCCAGCTTGGTGCGCCGGTAGCCTTCGTTGTCCTTGGCGAAAAGCCGCTTCTCGTGCTCCTCGTTGGCAAAGGCCTGCACCACGCGCATTCCGCCGACGTTCTCTTCCAGCCGGACATTGAAATCCGCCACGCGCGAATAGATCGCGCGCCACGTCCGCGTCATCCGCCCGCCGTAGATCGTCACGATGGCCACGCAGGCCGGGACGATGGCTGCGGTGATTAGGGCCAGTTCGACGTCGATGGTCAGCATGAGAAGGAACGCGCCGATGAAGGTCATCACCGCGATGAACAGGTCCTCCGGCCCGTGGTGGGCAACCTCTCCGATTTCTTCCAGATCGCGGGTGACGCGGGCCACCAGCTTGCCGGTGCGCACCCGGTCGAAATAGGAAAACGACAGCCGCTGCAGGTGCTCGAAGGCGCGGCGGCGCATCTCCGTCTCGATGTTGATGCCCAGCTTGTGGCCCCAGTAGATCACGACGGTCAACAGCCCGGCGTTGACGAAATAGATCAGCAGCAGCCCCACGGCGGCCAGCACCGTCAGCGTCAGGTCGCCCGAGGGCAGCAGGTCGTCGATGAAGGCAGCGACGGCCAGGGGAAAGGCGAGCTCCAGCAGCCCGGAGGCGACGGCGCAGCCGAAATCCAGCCAGAAGAGACCTTTCCAGGGACGGTAGTATTCGAAGAACTGGCGCAGCATGGGCAGGTCCTGAAACGGCCGGGCCGGCACCGGGCGGGCGTCGCCGGACGTGAAGCGAAGGGTGGGGCAGGCCGGGGGACGGCGGATCGCTGGCGCGGATGCGGTGGCTTGCCCGCAGTTACCGAGCGCGGCGGGGGGAAGTCAATCCGCACACCACACCGACCGCCGCCGCCTCAGACGATCTTTTTCAGCAGCCGCAGCAGCGTTTCCCGTTCCCGGTCCCGCAGCGGGGCGAGCGTTTCGCGGCTGACATCGGCCGCCGCCGTCATGGCGGCGCGGATCATCCGCTCGCCCTCAGTAGTGAGGTGGACGAGGTGGCGGCGGCGGTCGTCGGGGTCGCGTTCCGTCCGGAGCAGCCCGCGCGAGATCAGCCGGTCGACCACGCCTTTCGTCGTCGCCGCATCCATCGCGACGGAGCGGCCCAGCCGGTTCTGCGACAGCGGCCCTTCCTCGGCCAGCCGGTGCATGACGGAGAACTGCGTGGTGGTCAGCGGCCCGGGCACCCGTTCCGCGAAGATGGTGGAATTGCGCTGATACGCCCGCCGCAGCAGGAAGCCGATCTGGTCGTCGAGGATGTAGTCCCCGCTGCGCTGCGTTCCGGTCTTTTCCAGCACCCGCTCTGTCCCCGCGTCAGGAATCGTCGTGGTAGACGTAGGCGGGTGTCGGGTCGGAGGCCAGATCCTCCGTCCGCTCCCGCTCGATCAGCTCGTTGATCCGCTTGCGATAGACCAGCGGCCCCTTGTCGATGGCGATGCGGATCGGGCGGCGCTTCTGCGGGCGAAGCTCCTCGGCCTGCACCGCTTCGAGGATCTCCTGATCCTCCGCGAAGGCCTTGCGCAGCAGCGCATCCATCCGCTCCGCCGCTGTCGGATCGTCCAGCGCCGTGTTCCGGATGTGCATCCAGCGGTCGATGGTTTCGGTCGCGGTCACGGGCGTCATCACGGGCGTCATGAAGTGAAGCGCGAAGATGCGGACGCCCTGATCGCGGTCCTCCTCTGCACATTTCTTCTCGGTCTCGATCGAGCCGAAGTCGATCACGGCGGTGCAGGGGGTGTGCAGGTAGTAGTAATGCCAGCGGTCGACGTTGCCGGTGAAGCCGCCGAAAGCCTTGAAGAAGCCGATCGGCTCCGCGTCCCGGATCCAGCGCCAGGCGACGATGGCCGCGCCGTCGGTCTTCACGTGGACGGGCACGTTTTCCGACGCTGCGTTGCCCAGCGTCGTGGGGTGCACGAAGCTGACATGCGCAGGGTCGACGAGGTTCTCGGCCACGTTCAGATAGTTCGATTTCAGGTAGAGCGCGTCGCCGTGGTGCACCGCCCAGCCGGGGGCGGTGAATTCGGGCATGTCGAAGATCTTGGCGCGATCCGCGCGCGCCGGATCGCCCATCCAGATCCAGACGATGCCGTGGCGCTCCTCGGTCGGGTAGGTCTCGACATAGGCCGAGGCGGGGAGGTTCGACTGGCCCGGAACGCGGGTGCACTTGCCGGTGGTGCCGTCGAAGGTCAGCCCGTGGTAGCCGCATTGCACGGTGTCGCCGATGCGTTTGCCCTTCGACAGCGGCAGGAGGCGGTGTGGGCAGCGGTCCTCCAGCGCGGCGATGCCGCCGTCGGAGCGGCGGAACATCACGATATGTTCGTCGAGGATGGTGAAGCGGCGCAGCGCGTCGTCGATGTCCCGCGACCACGCGGCGACATACCAGGCGTTCTTCACGAATAGCGTCATCTTCACCTCCCGTTGTCAGCGGAGCCCGTCGATCCCCTCGGCCTCCGCATGTGTCAGCCCGCCGACCCGCGGCGCGGGGCGGCCGTTCAGCGAAAGCGCGACGGCCACGACGATCTCGCCCGAACGCGGCGCATCGGGGATCGTCAGGCGCATCCCGTCAAAATGGCTGCGCACATACGCCGCGTCCTTGTGGCCGAGCGGCACGTCCATCACGGTGCCCGGGCCGCCCATGGCCTTGGACGAGGGCACCAGAGCCTGGCCGCCGCCCAGCACCGCGCGCAGCGGCGCGCCGAGTTTCGGGTGAAGCAAAGCCGCGGCGTGTTCCAGTTCTCCGGCCTCGCCGACCAGCGCCGCCTTGCCGTAGGCCTGCACCTCGGCCGCCGGACAGCCGAGGGCGCTGAGTGCCTCTTCCCCGAGCCGCCTGCCCAGCTCCGCCCCGATCTCGATCAGCTCCGACAATCCGGCGTCGTATCGTCCCGCGTAGGGGTTCGCGATCACCGCCGCCGCGATCGCACGGCGAGAGGACGGCACGGCGCGGCCCATCTCCCGGTGCGTCGTCTCGACCAGCGTGAGGATCTTGCGGACCGTCACCTCAACCCGTCCTCGCCCTTCACGTCCCCGGCCTTCAGCCCGCCGACCCTTGCGTGGATCCGCGCGCCCGTCGTCATCACCAGCACCAGCAGGATCTCGTCGGCCTTCGGCGCATCCGGCAACCCCACCTCCATCGCGTCGAAATGCGACCGCACGTAGGCGGCGTTGGTGTGGGTCACCGGCACGTCCAGCCGAGCGCCGGGCGCGCCGACTTTCTTGGTCGAGGGCACGATGGCCATGCTCTTCTCGATCTTGCCGCGCATCGCGTAGCCGCCGGGCACGTGCCAGAGTGCGCCGTGCTCCAGTTCTCCGGCGGTGCCGACGATGGCCCCCTTGCCGTAGCCTTCGACCACCGAGGCGTCGCCGCCGAGCGCATCGATCAGGTCCTGCGCCATCTGCAGGCCGAGCGGTTCGAGGTCCTTCATGAAGCCCGCGATCTCCTCGTGGTAGGCGCCGGCGAAGGGGTTCTCGATCACTGTCATGGCGGCGGCCCGGCGCAGCGGCGTTTCGGGCGCGGGGCCGCCTTCGTGGTGGATAGTTTCGACCAGCACGGCGGATTTGCGGATCTTCGGGTCAGGCATTCTGGGGTTCCTGGAGTTGAACATGGTGGCCGACGACGCGGCGGGTGCTCCGCAGGGCGAGACAGGCGGAAAGGATCAGACCGCGGCGAACGAAGCTCTCGGCCCGGGCCTGTCCGCGGTCGAGCGCCTCGGTCACCTCGTCTGCGGACAGGGCGCCGACGCCGGTGGTCACGAGTCGCGCGCCGAGGTCGCTGTCAGGGGCGAGCGCGTCGGCCCGCTCCCGCGTGACGGCAGGGTGGTCAGGCAGGTCCACCGCATTGGCGATGAGAGTGGCTGCGGCATCGGCGGCGGCGGCGGTCCGGGCGAGCGCCGTGACCGCATCGGCAATGCCGAGCGAATGAGACCGCCCACGCCACCCGCTGGTGGCCACGCCGCCGACCCCGTCGCGCGCCGTGATCCGGGCCTGGGCGCCGGGGGCGCGGGTCACCGGATCCTCACAGATCGAGAGGGTCAGAGCGCCCGACGCCTGCCAGAGCGCGATGTCGCCGCCGTTGTTCACATGCGCGCGGATCAGCCCGTGCCCCGGCGCCAGCATGGCCGCCAGAACGTGATCCGCCACGGCCCCGGCCACCGCGGCCATCGGTGTCACGAAATCCGGCGCGAAGGGGGCGGTGGCCCGGTGCATGCGCCGCGCGACGGGGCCGGAAGGGGCGGGTCCCTCCGCCACGCGCAGGCGGGGAAGTTCGGCAACCAGCTCCTCCAGCACCGGCAGGAAGGCGCCGCGCGCGCGCAGGCGTGCGGCGCGCACCTCCGTCTCCGGCCCCTCGGCGGTGACGATCAGGTCAATGGGCCCGTGCTGCAGCCGCAGCCGCCCGTCGAGGGTCATTCTGGCGGCGGGGACCTCGCGCCAGATCATTGCGCGGCCCTTTCGCCCCGGCGCGTGCCGGGCAGGGCTGGCCAGGGCGTGCCGTCCTTCGCCCGCTCGGCCCGCCGTCCGGCGAGGCGGTGGTCGAGCTGTCGCCCGGTCGCGCCCTTCAGCGCCTCGGACAGCGGCATCACGTAATCCATGTGTCCGCCGAGCGCGGCGTAATCCTCGGCCGTCATGGTGAACTCGATCGGGGCGACGAGGGCCGGGGTGGGGACGTAGCCGAAGGCGTCCTTCGGCATCTGCGTCACGTCGGCCATCAGGGTGATCCCGCCGCCGGGCCAGATCGTGACCGGCGCCCCGCCGCAAGTGACACGGGTCAGCCGTGACTGGACCGAGCGCGTCAGGCTCACCGGGTTCTCCGTCACGCCGGACCGCAGCGATCCGCCCGCCCCGGCCATGAACAGCACCGAGGCGAGCGCCGGTTCGCAATTCTCCTCGATCCGCGCGACGGAGGGGAGGAGCCGCTCCGGCATCTCCTTCTGCACCGGCACGAGGTCGTCGTTCAGCTCGTAATAGGCCGCGTTCTCGCCGGTGGTGGAAACCATCAGCAGGCTCAGGCCCGGCCACGCGGCGTCGCGCCAGGGATCGAGGATCGCCAGCGGGTCGGTCAGGTTCGTGCCGCCCCAGCCGGTCCCCGGCTCGGCCACCTGGAAGTAGCGGCCGGGGGTGGAGCGGCGGCCACGGATCCGGATGCCCGTGGGCGCCCAGTCGATCACCTTGCCCGCCTGATGTTCGGACACGACGCCGGTGATGTGGTCGTCGACCACCACCACCTCGTCCACCAGCCCCTTCCACTGCGCCGCGAACATGCCGATGGTGGCGGATCCGCAGCCGACGCGCATCCGTTCCTCCCGGACGCCGTTGACCACCGGGGCAGCGCCCGCGCGGACCGCGATCTCGGCCCCGCCGTCGATGGTCAGCGCGACCTCCTCGCAATTGCAGAGCGCCAGCAGCGCGGCGCAGGTCGCGCGGCCCTCCTTCTTCGATCCGCCGGTCAGGTGTTCGACGCCGCCGAGCGAGAGCATCTGCGATCCGTATTCCGAAGTCGTGACGTGGCCTATCACCTCGCCCTCCGCGCGCACGGGGGCGCACTCGGGGCCGAGATGCCGGTCGGTGTCGATCTTCACCTTGGCGCCGCAGTAGGAAAAGATCCCCTCGGTCACCACGGTGATCATGTCCACGCCGCGCACCGGGGCCGCGACGATGAAGGGGGCGGGCTTGTAATCGGGATAGGTCGTGCCCGAGCCGATGGCGGTCACGAAGTGATCCTCCCCCGAGACAAGCGCGCCATCCCAGTCGCGGTCGAGGAAGGGCACCAGCGGCGTGTCGTCCTCGCGATTCTCGAGGATGGTGAGCGGGTCGAGGCGGACAAGGTCCCCGCCTTCGTTCGCGTAGCGGTCGCAGGCCCCGGCGCGGCCTTCCGCGATGTAGCACATCACCGGGCAGGCGTCGCAGCGGATCTTCTCCGGCTTTGCCCCGGGGCGGCGCTTGGTCGGTGCCTCGGTCACGGTCTGGCTCCCTCCGGCGGTCGCGGAACGGTTCTCTCCGCCCCTCCACGACGCGCGAAACTCGTTTGTGTGTCAACAAATTCCTGACACGCCCGAAGCCTGATCCATGAGCGCCCGGCGGCAAAACGAAATCGCCTCCGGCGCTTGCGCGGCGCGGCGTGCGGAAGAGAATTGACAAAATTTCGCGCCTCTCCTTACGCTGGGGCATGTCGTTCGCACACGAACGAATGCGCGCCGCCCCGGAGACTGCCCCATGACGCTCCACCGCCCCGAATCGCTCGATGCCGCGCTGCGGCTGATGGCCGAGGGCGCGGGGCCGCTGGTGGCGGGGGGCACGGATCTGTATCCCGGGCTGCTTGACGGCCCGCCGCCTGCCGGCCTGATCGACGTGACGCGGATCGCCGGGCTGCGCGGCATCTCGCAGGGCGGCGGGTTCTGGCGTATCGGCGGGGCGACGACGTGGAGCGACGTGCTGCGCGCCGGCCTGCCGCCGCTCTTCGACGGGCTGAAGTCCGCGGCGCGCGAGGTCGGCTCGGTCCAGATCCAGAACGCGGGCACCGTGGCAGGCAACGTCGTCAACGCCTCGCCCGCCGCCGACGGGGTGCCGGCGCTGCTGGCGCTTGACGCGGAGGTGGAAGTGACCGGGGCGGAGGGGGCGCGGCGGCTGCCGCTCTCGGCCTTCATCACCGGCGTGCGCCGCACCGATCTGCGCCCGGGCGAGATCGTGAGCGCCGTTCTGGTGCCCGACCGCCCGGGGCGCGGGAGTTTCGTGAAGCTGGGCGCGCGGCGCTACCTCGTCATCTCCATCGCCATGGTCTCGGCGGTGGTCGAGATGCGCGCGGGCCGGATCGCCGACGCCGCCGTGGCCATCGGCGCCTGCTCCCCGGTCGCGGTCCGCCAGCCGGCGCTCGAGGCGGCGCTCCGCGGCTGCGGCCGACAGGATGTGGCCCGCGCCGTCGCGGGGTCTGACCTTGCCGGGATCGCTCCCATCGACGACATCCGCGCCAGCGCCGTCTATCGGGCGGAGGCGGTCCGCACCCTCTGCACCCGCGCCATCGGCGCCGCGATGGAGACGCCCCATGTCGCTTGACGCGCCGTCTGGCCAGATCGCCTTCACCCTCAACGGTCAGGCGCTGAGCCTGCCCGCCAGCCCCGTCGCGCGGCTGTCGCAGGTGCTGCGCGAGGGCGCGGGGGCGAAGGACGTGAAGGTCGGCTGCAACGCGGGCGATTGCGGATCCTGCACCGTGCTGATCGACGGGGCGCCGGTCTGCGCCTGCCTGACCCCCGCCGGACAGGCGCAAGGGCGCGAGGTCGAAACCCAGGCCGGGCTTGTGGCGCGCGATCCCCTGGCAGGCCGGCTCGCCTGGGCGTTCCAGCGGCATCAGGCGGCACAATGCGGGATCTGCACGCCGGGGATGATGGTGGCCGCCGTGGCGCTGCTGCGGCACGGCGGCCCGCTGACCGAAACGCGGGTGGCGGATGCGCTTGGCGGGGTGCTCTGCCGGTGCACCGGCTACCGCAAGATCATCGCGGCCGTGATGGACGCGGGCGATGACGTCCCGCTGGCGGAGGGCGGCGTTGGCGCGCGGCTGGCGCGGCTCGACGGGTGGCCCAAGGTCTCGGGCACGGAGGCGTTCGGAGATGACGTGGCCCCGGCGGACGCGCTCGCCTGCCGGGTGATCCGTTCGCCGTTTCACCGGGCGGCGTTCCGCTTCGGCGATCTGGAGGGCTACCGCAGGCGCAACGGGCTGGATCTGATCCTGACCGCCGCCGACATCCCCGGGCGCAACCTGTTCGGCGTGATCCCGGGGTTCGAGGACCAGCCGGTCTTCGCGGAAGCCGAGACGCGGTTCCGTGGCGAGGCGGTCGCGGCGGTGGTCGGCACGGCGGAGGCGCTGGAGCGGGTGGAGACCTTCCCTGTCGAATGGGAGGAGCGTCCCGCCATCCTCACGCCGGAGGGCGCCGCGGAGGCGGCGGACCTGCACGAGGGCCGCGCCGCGAATGTCATGGCGCGCGGCCATGTCGCCCGGGGCGACGTGGCGGAGGGGCTGGCGACCGCCGCGCATGTGGTGGAGGGGCGCTTTTCCACCGGCTTCATCGAACATGCCTACATCGAACCCGAGGCCGCCGTCGCCCGCCGGGTCGGCGACCGGATCGAGGTGCAGTGCTGCACGCAGGCGCCCTACATGAACCGCGACGGGCTGGCGGCGATCCTCGGCCTCGCGCCCGAGTCGGTGCGGATCGTCCCGACGGCCACCGGCGGCGGCTTCGGCTCCAAGCTAGACCTGACCGCGCAGCCTTACGTGGCGCTGGCGGCGTGGCGGCTGGGGCGGCCGGTGCGCGTCGCCTATGCCCGCAGCGAGAGCATCGCCAGTTCCACCAAGCGGCACCCGTCTGACATCCGCATGGAGGTGGGCTGCGACGCGAAGGGACGGATCACCGCCGCGCGCTTCGACGGCGTCTTCAACACCGGCGCCTATGCCAGCTGGGGGCCAACGGTGGCGACGCGGGTGCCGATCCACGCCTCCGGCCCCTACCGGACGCCCGCCTACGCGGCGCGCAGCGCCGGCATTCACACCAACACCGCCCCCTCCGGCGCCTTCCGGGGCTTCGGCGTGCCGCAATCCGCGGTGGCGCAGGAACAGCTGTTCGACATGCTGGCCGACCGGGTCGGGATGGACCGGCTGGCCTTCCGGCGGCTCAACTGCCTGCGCAACGGCGACGCTACCGTGACGGGGCAGGTGTTCGAGACGGGGATGGGCATGGCGGCCTGCCTCGACGCGCTCGGGCCGCATTGGGACCGGGCGCTGGCGGACGCGGCTGCGGTGAACGCCGCGGGCGGCCGGACGCGGCGCGGCGTCGGCGTGGCGGGTGGCTGGTACGGCTGCGGCAACACCTCGCTGTCGAACCCCTCGACGATTCGCGCCGGGGTCCGGCCCGATGGCGAGATCGTGCTGCATCAGGGGGCGGTGGACATCGGACAGGGGTCCAACACCGTCATCACCCAGATCTTCGCCGAAGCGCTCGGCGTGCCGGTCTCCGCCATCACGCTGATCGGCCCCGACACCGACGTGACGCCCGACGCGGGCAAGACCTCGGCCAGCCGCCAGACCTTCATTACCGGCAACGCCGCCCGGCTTTGCGGCGCGGCGCTCAGGACGGCGATCCTGCGGCTCGGCAATGTCGGCGAGGGCGCGACGATCCTGCCCCGGCCGGGCGGGCTGATCCTGCGCGACGGCGAGGCCGAGCACCGGGTCGAGCTTGCGCCGGGCGAGGGCGACTATGCGCTCGAGACGGTGGAGAGCTACGACCCGCCGACCCTCCCGCTCGACGAGAACGGGCAGGGGGAGCCGTATGCCGTCTACGGCACCGCCGCGCAGATGGTGGAGCTTGAGGTCGACCTTGACCTCGGCACCGTCCGGCTTCTGGCTTTCCGCGCGGCGCATGACGTGGGCCGGGCGATCAACCCGCTGCTGGTCGAGGGACAGGTGGAGGGGGGCATCGCCCAGGGCATAGGCCTCGCGCTGATGGAGGAATTCCTGCCCGGCCGGACCGAGAACCTGCACGACTACCTCATCCCCACCATCGGGGACGTGCCGCCGGTGACCACGCACATCATCGAAAGCGGCGATCCGCATGGCCCTTATGGCGCGAAGGGGCTGGGGGAGCATTGCCTCGTCCCGACCGCGCCCGCGATCCTGAACGCCATCGCCCATGCCACCGGGGCGCGGGTGCATCACCTTCCGGCGACGCCCGACAGGGTGCGCGCCGCGATCCTCGCCGCCGGGGGCGGTGCATGAGCGATACGGACCTGACCGGCAGCTTCGCCGGGATCGACGTCGGCGGGACCTTCACCGACCTCGTGCAATACGACAGCCGCAACCGGACCGTCCGGCTTGCCAAGGTGCCGACGACACTCGCGAACCAGGCCGACGGGGTGCTCGCGGCGCTCGACGCGGCGGGGGTGGATGCGGCGGCGCTGGATCTGATCGTGCACGGGACGACGACCACGACCAACGCGGTGCTGGAACGGCGGCTGTGCCGGACCGGGTTGATCACCACGCAGGGCTTTCGCGACGTGCTGGAACTGGGGCGGAGGACCCGTCCACAGGCCTACGGGATGCACGGCACCTTCCGCCCCATCATCCCGCGCGACCTGCGGATCGAGGTGCCGGAGCGGATGCGGGCGGATGGCGCGGTGCATGTGCCGCTGGACGAAGACGCCCTGCGCGCGGCACTGCGCCATTTGGCGGCGGAGGGGTGCGAGGCGCTGGTGATCCATTTCCTGCACGCCTATGCCAACCCCGTGCACGAGGTCCGCGCGGGCGAGATCGCGGCGGAGGAATGGCCGAATGGCAATGTGACACTGGGCCATGCGCTGCTGTCGGAAAGCCGGGAGTACGAGCGCGGGGTGACGGCTGCGGTCAACGCCTCGGTCCAGCCGCTGCTGCGGCGCTATGTCGAACGGCTGGCCGACCGTCTGGCCGAACGCGGCTACGCCCGCGACCTGCTGGTGATGAACGGCAACGGCGGCATGGTCTCGGCCCGGATCGTGGCGCGGGAGGCGGCGAAGACGGTGATGTCGGGCCCCGCCTCCGGCGTGATGGCGGCCGCTTACACCGGGCGCCGGGCGGGGATCGCGGACCTGCTGACCTATGACATGGGCGGCACCTCGACCGACGTGGCGATGATCCGGGGGGCGGATCCGGCGGTCTCTCACGAGATCGAGATCGAATATGCCATGCCGATCCACGTGCCCATGGTGGACGTGCGGACGGTGGGGGCGGGAGGCGGCTCCATCGCGCGGGTCAACGCGGCGGGGCTGCTGCAGGTCGGGCCGGACAGCGCGGGGTCGGAGCCCGGGCCGATCTGCTACGGCAAGGGCGGGACGGAGCCGACGATTTCGGACGCCAACATGCTCCTCGGACGGATGGATCCGGGACGGCTCAACACGATGTCGTCCGGCGCGGTGTCGCTGGAGACGATTCGCGAGGCCTTCGCGACCCTCGGCGCGCCACTCGGGCTGGGGCCGGTGGAGACGGCGGCGGCGGTGCTGCGGGTGGCGACGGCGAAGATGGCGGATGCGGTGCGGATGGTTTCCGTCTCGCTGGGCGAGGACCCCCGGGATTTCGCGCTTTTCGCCTTCGGGGGGGCGGGGCCGCTGCATGCCTGCGCCATCGCGCGGGAGCTGGGCGTGCCGCGGGTGCTGGTCCCGGCGCGGCCCGGGATCACCAACGCGCTCGGCTGCATCGTCGCGGACCTGCGGCACGATTACGTGACCACCGTGAACCGGCCGCTGGGTGTCTGCGATATGGACGCCGTCCACGCGGAGTTCGCCCGGCAGGAGGCCGAGGGCCGCGCCGCCATCGCCCGGGAGCGGGTCGAGATCGCGGAGGTCCGGGTGGTCTGCTCGGTGGACATGCAGTTCATCGGGCAAACGCATGTGCTGCGGGTGCCGCTGGAGGGCGGAGCGCCGTCGCGGGAGGGTTTGGCCGCGGCCTTCGAGGCGGCCTATTTCCGGCGGTTCCAGGTGGAGCTGCCGGAGATCCGACCCGCGCTGGTCAATGTGAACACCTCGGTGATCGGGCGGCGGCCGGAGGTGGACCTCTCGGCGCTGATAGACGGGGCGGGGCGGAAAGAGACGCTGGAGGCGGCGCGGACCGGACGGCGCGAGGTCTGGTTCGACGGCTGGGTCCAGGCGCCGGTCTACTGGCGGGATAATCTGCCGGCGGAGGCGGAGGTCGCGGGGCCCGCGATCGTGGAGCAGATGGATTGCACGCTGGTGATCGAACCGGGGGACCGGGCGGCGCAGGATGCGGACGGGAACCTGATCGTGACGCTGGGGCGTGCCTCATGAGAGAAGCCGAAAAGAAAATGGCACGCCGCTCGAACCAAACCGCCCGGCGGCACGCCGGGCCGCGCCCGGCCCGGCGCTTCGCGCGTTCGGACCAGAAACGCGCCACTGACGCGTTTCCAACCTGGTCCTCACCCCTCCCCCCGGGAGGGCGCCTTGGTGCCGCCGAGTGCCGAACCAACGGCATGCGCGTGACGCCGCCTTGCATCGCCCAGTGGTCGGATGCGCCCACCCAGGGTCGGGCGCGTCCCTTACCGCTTGGAGACATCCGTTTCGCTGCCCTCCGCGCGGACGTGGTCGCGAACCTGGCTCACATCACCTTGCGCACGCCGACCTCACCCCGGAGCCCCGCGTGATCGATCCCATCACCCTCACCGTCATCCAGTCCGGCCTTCAGCAGGTCTGCGACGAGATGGACCTGTCGTTCTCCCGTGCCGCCTTCTCCCCGGTGATCGCGGAGGCCAACGACCGCTCAGACGGCATCTACGCGGCCGGGGACGGCGCCCTCATCGCGCAGGGCTCCCAGGGCCTGCCGGTCTTCGTCGGCACGATGCAATATTCCACCCGGACCCTCATCGAGATGATCCGCGACGGAAAGGCCGCCGCCCCGAAACCCGGCGACATCTACATCGTCAACGACCCCTACCTCGGCGGCACCCACCTGATGGACGTCCGCTTCGCCATGCCCTTCTACCGGAACGGCGAGATCTTCTGCTGGCTCTCCAACACCGGGCACTGGCCCGACACCGGGGGCGCGGTGCCGGGCGGCTTTTCGGCCTCCGCCACGGCGGTCGAGCAGGAGGGGCTGCGCCTGCCGCCCGTGCGGCTCTTCAAGGAGGGGACGCTCGACCCGGAGATCTACGCCATCATCTGCTCCAACATCCGTGTTGCGGACCAGCGGATCGGCGACGTGAAGGCGCAGGCGGCCGCGCTCTACGTCGGCCAGAAGCGGCTGACCCGGCTGCTCGACCGATACGGCGACGATACCGTCCGCGAGGCCGTAGGCGAGCTGCGCCGCCGCGCCGCCGAACAGATGCGGGCGAACATCGCGCTGATCCCGCCCGGCACCTACCGCTCGACAGCGTTCATCGACAGCGACGGGGTGGTGAACGAACCGCTGGAGATCCGGCTGGCGATCACGGCAGACGGCGAGACGTTGAGCTTCGACTTCGCCGGCTCATCCGCCCCCTGCGCGGGGCCGATGAATTCGGTCCTCGCGACCACGCTGTCTTCGGTCTACCTCGCCATGCGGCACATCTTCCCGGACGTGCCGATCAGCGCCGGCGCCTTCGAGCCGCTGCACATCCTCCGCCCCGAAGGCACTTTCCTCGATGCGCAATACCCGCGCCCGGTTTCGGGCTGCGCGGCGGAGGTGAGCCAGCGGATCGCCGAAGCCGTCTTCGCCGCGCTGGTGGAGGCGCTGCCCGACCGGGTGACCGCCGCCCCGGCCGGGTCCTCGGGCAACTTCGCCCTCGGCGGCGAGGTGCCGGAGGAGGGGCGGAGCTTCGTCATGTACCAGATCTCGGGCGGCGGCTATGGCGGTTTCGCGGGCGGCGACGGGATCTCGAACGGGTGCTCGACCATCGGCATCTCCAAGGCGCCGCCGGTGGAGATCATGGAGCAGCAGTTCCCGGTGCTCTACCACCGCTACGCCCTGCGGGACGGCTCGGGCGGGGCGGGGCGGCATCGCGGCGGCTTCGGGCTGGACTACGAGGTCGAACTGCTGAAGGGCACCGCGCGGGCGAGCTTCGTGATGGACCACGGCCGCTTCGGCCCGCAGGGCGTGCGGGGCGGGGACGACGGGGCGGTGAACGAGGTCGCGGTGACGCGGGGCGGCGTGACGACGGTGCCCGAGCATCTCTCCAAGGCACAGGATATCCCGCTGGCGGCGGGCGACCGGGTGCGGGTGAAGACCCCCGGCGGCGGCGGCTACGGGCCGGCGGCGGAGCGCGATCCCGCGCTGGTGGCCGAGGACGTGAGGCTGGGCCGCTATACGAAGGAAGAGGCCGCCCGGTTGTTCGGCGGCGCGCGCGAGGGCGGCTGACGGCGGCCGTGCGACGAAACGCAGCGGCGCCCGCCGGGATCACGACCGCGTGAGACTTTCGTGAGCGGGCCGCGTCCCGGCCCGCAAAACATGCGCCGGGGCATACTTTTGACCCGTGCATGGCCGCCCGTGCGCAAGCGCCGCATATTGTTGAACTTTGCTCGACACCCCCCCGCTGGTATGTGCATATTCCGTCCGAGTTCGAACACGGGGAGAGGTAATGACGAGCGGCGGCAATTTTCTGATCATTATCGCATTGTTGCCGTTCATCGGGGCCCTCGTGCCCGGCATCATGATCCGCGCAGGCCGCACCGCCTGCGCCTGGTTCACCGCGGCGCCGACAATCCTCGCCCTGACCATGCTGCTGATCCTCGCGCCCCGCGTGATGAACGGCGAGGTCATCCAGGACGAGATCGTCTGGATGCCGCAGATCGGCCTTGCGGCCAGCTTTTTCCTCGACGGTCTGGGGCTGCTCTTCGCGGGGATGATCCTGGGCGTCGGGCTGCTCATCACGCTTTACGCGCGGTTCTACCTCTCGGGCGATGACCCGATGGGCCAGTTCTACACCTATCTGCTGCTGTTCCAGGGCGCGATGCTGGGCATCGTCCTGTCAGACAACATCCTGCTTCTGCTGATCTTCTGGGAACTGACCTCGCTGTCGTCCTTCCTGCTGATCGGCTATTGGAAGCACTTGCCAGAGGGCCGTCAGGGCGCACGCATGGCGCTGGCCGTGACCGGGGCGGGCGGGCTCGCGATGATCGGGGGGATGCTGATCCTCGGCGACATCGTCGGCAGCTACCGGCTGAGCGACATCCTGCAGGCGGGTGAGGCGATCCGCGCCTCGGAGTGGTACATGCCCGCGCTGATTCTGATCCTGCTGGGCGCCTTCACGAAATCGGCGCAGTTCCCGTTCCACTTCTGGTTGCCGCACGCGATGGCCGCGCCGACACCGGTGTCGGCCTACCTCCATTCGGCGACCATGGTGAAGGCGGGCGTCTTCCTGATGGCGCGGATGTGGCCCGTCCTGTCGGGGACCGAGGCGTGGTTCTTCATCGTCGCCACCATCGGCCTGATCACCATGGTGCTGGGCGCGCTCATCGCGCTGTTCAAGGACGACCTGAAGGCGCTGTTGGCGTTTTCCACCGTCTCCCACCTGGGCCTGCTGACCATGCTTCTGGGCTTCGGCACGCAGGCGGCGGCGATCGCGGCGGTGTTCCACATCATCAACCACCTCACCTTCAAGGCCGCGCTCTTCATGACCGCGGGCATCGTCGATCACGAGGCGCACACCCGCGACATCAAGCGTCTTGGAGGGCTGCGGACGCTGATGCCGGTGACCTTCCTGATCGGCACTGTCGCGGCGTTGTCGATGGCGGGGATCCCGCTCTTCAACGGCTTCCTGTCGAAGGAGATGATGCTCGAGGAGGCCTCGCACACGCCATGGGGCGACATCGACTGGCTGGTGCCGGTCTTCGCCACGCTCGGCGCGCTGTTGTCGGTGGCTTATTCGCTGCGCTTCATCGCGCATGTCTTCCTCGGTCCGGTGCGGGACGACTACCCGTCGAAACCGCACGACCCGCCCGCCGGGATGTGGCTGTCGCCTGCGCTGCTCACCGTCCTGGTGGTGGCGATCGGGGTGATGCCCTTCCTCGTCGAGCCGCTGGTGATGGTGGCCGCGGGCGCGGTGACCGGGGGGCTCGACTATGCGCCGCACCTGAAGATCTGGCACGGCGTCACCCCCGCGCTCTACATGTCCATCATCGCGATCATCGGCGGGATCATCCTGCTGGCTTTCCACGCGCCGCTCGACCGGGTCTGGATCGCCACGCCGCGCCCCGAGGCGAAGACGATCTTCGATCGGCTGGTCGGCGGCGTCGCCGCCGGGTCGCGCCGGATCTCGGAATGGAGCCATGACGGCGCGATCAGCCGCTACCTCGCGATCTTCGTGGTGGCCACCGTCGCCTCCGGCTACATCGCGTGGAGCAGCGGCGGAATGCCCGCGCAGACCCGCGCCATGCTGCCCATCCCACCCGTCGTGGCGGTGGCCTGGGTGATGCTGATGGTGGCGACCATCTCGGTCGTGCTGATGCACCGCAACCGGTTCCGGACGCTGGTGGTGATCGGGATCATCGGGCTCATGATCTCGGTCGGCTTCGTCTATCTCTCGGCGCCCGACCTCGCGCTCACGCAGATCTCGGTCGAGACCGTGACGATCATGCTGCTTCTGCTGGCACTTCATTACATCCCCAAGACCTCGCCTGTGGAAAGCTCCTCCGGGCGGCGGATCCGCGATGCGGTGATCGCGCTGGCGGCGGGCGCGGGCGTCGGCGGGCTGGCCTATGCCTTCATGCTGCGCGACATCGACACGATCTCGGGCTACCACCTCGCCAATTCCTACGAAGGCGGCGGCGGGACCAACGTGGTGAACGTGATCCTCGTCGATTTCCGCGGCTACGACACCTACGGCGAGATCATCGTGCTGGGGATCGCCGGTCTGACGATCTTCGCGCTGATGGAGGCGCTGCTGTCCGGTCCCGCCGGGCGGCGGCTGCGGAACACCGATTTCAGCAAGGACCGGTCGCGCGACCGGCACCCGCTGATGATGGTGGTCGCGACTCGCATGATGATGCCGATCGCCGCGATGGTGGGGATCTACATCTTCCTGCGCGGGCACAACGAACCAGGCGGCGGTTTCGTCGCCGGGCTGATCATCTCGATCGCGCTGCTGATGCAGTACATGGCCTCGGGCTTTGCCTGGACCCAGGCGCGGCAGCGGATCGAGTATCACGCGATGATCGGCATCGGCGTGGTGATCGCTGGGCTGACCGGGGCAGGGGCCTGGCTGGCGGGGAAACCCTTCCTCACCAGCGCCTTTGGCTACGTCCACCTGCCGCCGATCGAGGAATTCGAGCTGGCCACCGCCGCGCTGTTCGACCTGGGCGTCTTCCTGACCGTGCTGGGCGCGGTGATGCTGATGCTCTACAGCCTGTCGCGCATCGCGCGCTACGCCGGCGAAACCGTCAACATGGAGCCGATGGACTACGACCCCTCCGAACGGGTCAGTACCGCAAGGGGGGAGGGATAACATGGAATTCGTGGTCGCAACCACTCTGGCCGCGCTGACGGCGGGGGGGACCTACCTGATCCTCCGCATGCGCGCCTTCCCGGTGATCGTCGGGCTTGCGCTGTTGTCCTACGCGGTCAACGTCTTCATCTTCGCTTCGGGGCGGCTGATCGTGAACCGGCCGCCGATCCTCGACAAGTACGGCGAGGGCATCTACACCGACCCGCTGCCGCAGGCGCTGGTGCTGACGGCAATCGTGATCTCCTTCGGCATGACGGCGGTGCTGGTGATGGTGGCGCTCGGCGCCTACCTCGAATCCGGCGACGACCGGATCGACCTGAACGGGCCCGAGGCCGGGGCGGACGCCGCAGGCGGAGACGCCGCGAAATGAACCACTGGATCATCGCTCCCGTCATCCTGCCCGCCATGCTGGCGCCGCTGATCGGCTTCGTGATGCGGCACGACATCTCGCTCGCGCGGGCCGCCTCGCTCGCCGGGTCGCTGGCGCTCGCCGTCATCGCCACCGGCCTGCTGATCCTTGCCGCCGACGGCGAGACCCACGTTTACAAGCTGGGGGATTGGGAAGCGCCCTACGGCATCGTGCTGGTGCTCGACCGGCTCTCGGCGTTGATGGTCTTCCTGACCGCGCTGCTGGCGCTGGTCGTGGCGGTCCATGCCGTGGCCACCGGCTGGGACAGCCGAGGCCGACATTTCCACGCGCTCTTCCAGTTCCAGCTGATGGGGATCTGCGGCGCCTTCCTGACCGGAGACGTCTTCAACCTGTTCGTCTTCTTCGAGGTGCTGCTGATCGCCTCCTACGGGCTGATGATCCATTCGGGCGGCAAGGAGAGGCTGCAGGCCGGACTGCAATACGTGGTGATGAACCTTGCGGGCTCCACCCTGTTCCTCTTCGCGCTCGGCACGCTCTACGCCACCACCGGCACGCTGAACATCGCCCATCTGGCGGTGCGGATGGCCGAAATCCCCGTGGAGGACGCGGCGCTGGTGCGGGTTGCGATGATGCTGCTGATGATCGTCTTCGCGGTGAAGGCGGCGCTGTTCCCGGTGCAGTTCTGGCTGCCGGGCACCTACGCCAATGCCCCCGCGCCGGTGGCGGCGCTGTTCGCGATCATGACCAAGGTGGGCGCTTATTCCATCCTGCGGGTGCACACGCTGGCCTTCGGGCCCGAGATCGGCGCGACCGAGGATCTGGCCGGCGCTTGGCTGTTCCCGGCGGCGATCGTCACCATCGCGGTCGGAGCCTTCGGCGTGCTGGGCTCCAAGCGCCTGATGCCGCTGATTGCCTTCTCGGTCGTGGGCTCTATGGGCACGCTGATGATCGCCATCTCGGCCTTCACCCCCGAGGCGACGACCGCCGCGCTCTACTACGTCGTCCATTCCACCTTCGCCGCGGCGGCGCTGTTCCTGATCGCCGACCTCGTCATCTCGCGCCGCGACACCGATGCGCTGGTGGCCCTGCCGCCGACGGTGCAGAACGGGCTCTTCGCCGCGCTGTTCTTCGCGGCGGCGATCGCCATGGCGGGGATGCCACCGCTCAGCGGGTTCCTCGGCAAGCTCTTCGTGCTGGACGTGATCCGGACGCCGGGCCAGATCGGCTGGGCGTGGAGCGCGATCCTGATCGGGTCGCTCTTCACCATCGTCGGCTTCGCGCGGGCGGGCAGCGTGCTGTTCTGGAAGGCGACGTCCGTCCCGCAGTCCGACCCGGCCGAGGGCGAGGCGATGCCGACCCCGCCGGTCCCCGCGCGGGCGATGGAACTGGCCCCCGTCTTCGCGACAATCGTCGTGCTGGGTCTTCTGGCGGTACTGGCGGGGCCGGTGACGGTCTATTTCGAACGCACCTCCGCGCAGCTCTTCGACCGGGCGGGCTATGTCGGCGCGGTGCTCGGTTCGGATCTGGAGGGTTGAGATGCTGAAACGCCTGATCCCGCACCCGATGCTCAGCCTTGCGCTGGTCCTTGTCTGGCTGATGCTGGTCAACCACGTCAGCCTCGGCAACCTGATCCTCGGTGCCTTCCTCGGCCTCGTGGTGCCCGCGATCACCGCGCCCTACTGGCCCAACCGGGCGCATGTCGGCCGGCCCTTCGTGGCGGTTCAATATGTGCTGATCGTGCTCTGGGACATCCTCGTTGCGAACGTGCAGGTCGCCGCGATCATCCTGTTCAAGCGCAACGAGAACATCCGCTCCCGCTGGGTGACCGTGCCGCTCGACCTGACCTCGCCCGAGGCGATCACGGTGCTGGCGGGGACGATCACGATGACCCCCGGCACCGTGTCGGCCATGCTGTCGGCGGACGGAAGCTGCATCCTCGTCCACTGCCTGCACACCGACGACCCGGAGGGCGTGCGCGACGACATCAAGGCGCGCTACGAACGGCGGCTGAAGGAGATTTTCCAATGATCGAGATGGCGCTTCTCTTTGCCTTCGTCTGCTACGGCGTGGCGCTGTTCTGCAACCTCTGGCGCATCGTGCGGGGGCCGACCAACGCGGACCGGATCCTCGCGCTGGACACGATGGTCATCAACGTGATCGCGCTGCTGGTGCTTTACGGCATCCGACAGGAGACGGCGATGTACTACGAGGCGGCGATGCTGATCGCGATGGTGGGCTTCGTGTCGACCGTCGCCTATTGCCGCTTCATCCTGCGCGGCGACATCATCGAGTGAGGTGACGGAATGGACATGCTGATCGAATTCTTCATCGCCTTCTGCCTCGTCGTCAGCGGCATCTTCGGGCTGGTCGGATCCTACGGGATGCTCAAGCTGCGCGACACGCTGCAGCGGCTGCACGCCCCGACCAAGGCCAGCACCGTGGGCGTGGGGGGCGTGCTGATCGCCTCGATGCTCTATTTCTTCTGGGCGAAGGACGACTTCACCTTCCACGAACTTCTGATCACGCTGTTCCTGTTCCTGACCGCGCCGATCTCGGCCAACTTCATCGCCAAGACCTATCTGACGAAGCCGGGGCTGGATGAGGACCTGCCAGAAACGGCAAGCGATTACGGCTGGTCGATCCACTCCGCTCCGCCGCAGGTGCGCGAGCGGTCGGAGACCTGACAGGGCCGGTCACCGCTCCGCGCCTTCGGGCGGGCGTTCGGTGATGCTCTGCTCCACCATGTCGAAGACGCGGGAGGCGGGAGGCGATAGCTGCGCGCCCTCGAGCCGGATCAGCGAGTAGGGCGACACCGCCATGTCCTGCGCCACGTCCAGCAGGCGGATGTTGCCGCCGAGCGCGGAGTTCGCGGCGTAGAATTCCCCGACCGACCGCGCCACCGGGGCGACGGCGTTGGTGTCGCTGATGATCGCCAGCGTCAGCAGCAGCGACGAGGTGCCGAGAATGCGCTGCGGCACGCGGTAGCCATTTTCCAGCAGGTAGGTCTCCACCGTCCGGCGCTGCAGACCGCCCGGCGGCTGCATCACCCAATCGTAGATCAGGCAATCCTCCAGCGTGATCCGCTCTTTCCGGGCCAGCGGATGCTCCAGCCGGACGATCAGCGCGACCGGCTCCGGTCCTATCCGGCGCATCCGGAAGGCACGGGCGTCGACGCCTTCCAGAAGGCGGCCGATGTAGAAGTCGATGTCCTGCGACAGCAGGTCCTCGGCCAGCTTGTCCGACGTGTCCACGGTCACCCGGATCTCGATCTCCGGATAGGTGACGCGCAGGTCGCGGATCACCGGCAGCACGATCTCCAGCGCCGGGCCGGTCACCGCGCCGATGCGCACCAGACCGCGCGCGCCGCGGGTCATCTCGGCGACCGAGGCGCTGGTGTCGTCCAGCCGGTGCAGGATGGCCCGCGCGCTGTCCGCCAGCATCCGGCCGCTTTCGGTCAGCGTCACGCCGCGGGCGTGGCGGGTGTAGAGGGGGGCGCCGACCATGCGCTCCAGCTCGCTCATCAGACGCGACGCGGTCGGCTGGGTGATCGCCACCTGCGCCGCCGCGCCGGACATCTGCCCGGTCTCTTCCAGCGCGACGAGAAGCCGAAGCTGGGAAAACCGCAGCCCCTGCCGGATCAGGTGGTCGCGCACGGGGGGAGAGACGTTCTGCGGCACGAATATGCTCCGAATGGTATATCTAGAGCCTCAATACTGATTTGAATGGTATGCATCCGCAAGGCAGAAAACCCCCGAAAGCCAGCTCCGCAGGGAGAGGCCCGGCGGGTCGAGGACGGGGTGGCTTCGGGAACGAAACAGCGTCCGGAGGTTCGATGAAGGATCCAAGGACGCGAGGGAGGACAATATGACACTCTTCAAACGCGCATTGGCGACGACCGCGCTCGTGGCCCTGACCGCCGGGGCCGTCACGGCCCAGGACAAGGGCACCGTGGGCATCGCCATGCCGACGAAAAGCTCGGCCCGCTGGATCGCCGACGGCGACAACATGGTGAAGCAGTTCGAGGAAGCAGGCTACGCGACCGATCTGCAATATGCCGAGGACGACATTCCGAACCAGCTCGCCCAGATCGAGAACATGATCACCAAGGGCGTGGACGTTCTGGTGATCGCGGCGATCGACGGCACCACGCTGACCTCTGCGCTGGCCAATGCCGACGCGGCGGATATCGAGGTGGTGGCCTATGACCGCCTGATCCGCGACAGCGAACACGTCGACTATTACGCCACCTTCGACAACTTCAAGGTGGGCGTGCAGCAGGCGACGACGCTGGTGGACGGGCTGAAGGAACGCTTCCCCGACCAGAAGCCCTGGAACGTGGAGCTTTTCGGCGGCTCACCGGACGACAACAACGCCTATTTCTTCTACGACGGTGCGATGTCTGTGCTGCAGCCGCTGATCGACAGCGGCGACATCCAGATCCCTTCGGGCCAGACGGGCATGGACACCGTGGGCACGCTCCGCTGGGACGGCTCGGTCGCACAGGCGCGGATGGATAACCTGCTGTCGGCCAACTACACCGGCGACAATCAGGTGCATGGCGTGCTTTCGCCCTATGACGGGCTGTCCATCGGCATCATCTCCTCGCTGACCGGGGTGGGCTACGGATCGGGCGACATGGCGATGCCGATCGTGACCGGGCAGGACGCCGAGGTCCCGTCGGTCAAGGCGATCCTGCGCGGCGACCAGTATTCCACGATCTTCAAGGACACCCGGGAACTGGCCCGCGTGACCGTCGATATGGTCAACGCCATGCTGGAGGGCGGCGAGCCGCCGATCAACGACACCGAGACCTATGACAACGGCGTCAAGGTCGTGCCCTCCTACCTGCTGGAGCCGGTCCCGGTGACCGAGGCCAACTGGGAGGAGGTGCTGGTCGACAGCGGCTACTACTCCAAGGACGAGATCGAGTAACGCACGCGGTTTCTCCCGGGGACGCGCGACCTCCTCTCGCGCGCCCCAGACCCGCCCCCGGCCCGTCATGGCCGGGGGCACCTTGAAAGACCCGAGAGGCCGTCATGCCCATCCTCGAAATGCGCGGGATCACCAAGGAATTTCCGGGGGTGAAGGCGCTCGACAACGTCAACCTTTCGGTGGAAGAGGGCGAAATCCACGCCCTCGTCGGCGAGAACGGGGCTGGCAAGTCCACGCTGATGAAGGTGCTTTCGGGGGTCTACCCGCATGGCTCCTACGACGGCGACATCCTGCTGGACGGGGTGGTGAAATCGTACCACTCGATCCGCGACAGCGAGGCCGACGGCGTCATCATCATCCATCAGGAACTGGCGCTGGTGCCGCTGCTCTCGGTGGGCGAGAACATCTTTCTGGGCAACGAACGCGCGAGCCGCGGCATCATCGACTGGCACGAGACGAACCGCCGGGCGAAAGAACTGCTGGAACGCGTCGGCCTGCACGAACGGCCCGAGACGATCGTGGATGACCTAGGTCTGGGCAAGCAGCAGCTGGTGGAGATCGCCAAGGCGCTCAGCAAGAACGTGCGCCTTCTGATCCTCGACGAGCCGACCTCGTCGCTGAACGAAACCGACAGCGAGAAACTGCTGGACCTGCTGCTGGAGTTCAAGGCGAAGGGGATCACCTCGATCCTCATCTCGCACAAACTGAACGAAATCAGCCGGGTGGCGGACACGATCACGGTGTTGCGCGACGGCGCGACGGTCGCGCGGCTGGACTGCTCCGGCGGGATCAGCGAGGACGAGATCATCCGCGACATGGTCGGACGCTCGCTCGAGGACCGCTATCCGCCACGCCAGCCGAAGATCGGCGAGACGGTGATGGAGGTGAAGAACTGGACCGTTCACCACCCGCTCCATCCCGAGCGCAAGGTGGTGAACGACGTCAGCTTCCATGTCCGCAGGGGCGAGGTGCTGGGCATCGCGGGCCTCATGGGCGCGGGCCGCACGGAACTGGCGATGAGCCTTTTCGGCCGCAGCTACGGGCGCGACATTTCGGGCGAGGCGGTGATCGACGGCCAGCCTGCCGATCTTTCGACCGTCAGACGGGCTGTGAACGCGGGCCTCGCCTATGCCACGGAGGACCGCAAGACCTATGGCCTCGTCCTCGACCAGACGATCCGGCGGAACGTGCCCCTCGCCAAGCTGGAAGCGGTGGCACAGAACGGGGTGGTGGACAGCCACCGCGAGGCCGAGGTGGCCGAGACCTACCGCGACCGGCTCAATATCAAGTCGAGCAGCATCGAGCAGGAGGTCATCAACCTGTCGGGCGGCAACCAGCAGAAGGTGGTGCTGTCCAAGTGGCTCTTCGCCGACCCGGACATCCTGATCCTGGACGAGCCGACCCGCGGGATCGACGTGGGCGCGAAATTCGAAATCTACACCGTGATCCGTGACCTCGCCGCGAGCGGCAAGGCGATCATCGTCATCTCGTCGGAAATGCCCGAGCTTCTGGGCATCACCGACCGGCTCTACGTGATGAACGAAGGCCGCTTCGTGGGCGAGATGCCGACCGCCGAGGCCAGTCAGGAACGGATCATGGCGACCATCATCAAGACCGGACAGGCAGCATGACCGAGACCACCACCACCCAATCCGGGCCGCGCCCCTCGACCATGGGGGCTAGCCTTGCCTTCCTGAAGACGCACCTGCGCGAATACGGCATCCTTTTCGCGCTGATCGCGATCATGGCCTTCTTCCAGATCGCGACCGGGGGCATCCTGCTGAAGCCGGTGAACCTGACGAACCTGATCCTGCAGAACTCCTACATCGTGATCATGGCGATCGGGATGCTGATGGTGATCGTCTGCGGCCACATCGACCTCTCCGTCGGCTCCGTCCTCGGCTTCGTCGGTGCGCTGGCCGCCGTGATGATCGTGAACTGGGAGGTGCCGTACCTCCTCGCCGGGGCCGCCTGCCTGGTGGTCGGTGCGCTGATCGGGGCGGCGCAGGGGTTCTGGATCGCCTATTTCCGCATCCCGTCCTTCATCGTGACGCTGGCGGGGATGCTGGTCTTCAAGGGCCTGACGCTCTGGCTCCTCGAGGGCCAGTCGGTGGGGCCGTTCCCGGCCGAGTTCCGGCTGATCGCCTCGGGCTTCGTGCCGGATTTTTTCGGCGGAGCGGAGCTGAACCTCTTCTCCCTCTTCGCCGGCATCGCGGTCGCGGCGATCATCGTGGCGCTTGCCATCCGCACCCGCCGCCAGCAGCAGCAGCGCGGGATCGAGGACGAGCCGATGGTCTTCTTCGCCGTCCGCAACGGCCTGATCTTCGTCGCGCTGGTCTACATGTCGTGGCTGATGGCGGATTTCCGTGGTCTGCCCAACGTTTTCATCGTCATGGCGTTGCTGATCGCGGTCTATTCCTTCGTGACCAGCCGAACGACCTTCGGCCGGAGGATCTATGCCATCGGCGGGAACGAGAAGGCGGCCTCGCTCTCGGGCATCAACTCGCAGCGGCTGACCTTCCTGACCTTCGCCAACATGGGGATGCTGGCGGCGCTGGCGGGGCTGGTCTTTGCCGCGCGCCTCAACACAGCGACGCCCAAGGCGGGCCTCGCCTTCGAGCTTGACGTGATCGCCGCGGTCTTCATCGGCGGTGCGTCAATGTCGGGCGGGGTCGGCACCGTGGTTGGCGCCGTGATCGGGGCCTTCATCATGGGGGTGATGAACAACGGCATGTCGATCCTCGGGATCGGGATCGACTGGCAGCAGGTCATCAAGGGGCTGGTGCTGCTGGCTGCGGTGATCTTCGACGTGATGAACAAGAAGAAGGGCTGAGATCATGCTTCTCTCGCAATACCGCAGGGCCGACGGACGGATACAGGTGGTCGCGCGCGACGGGACCGAGGCGTTCGAGGTCCGCACCGACCGGACGCTCTACGATCTCGCCCTGGAGTGTGCCGACCGCGGGCAGGGGCTGCGCGACCGCGTCGCCCGGCTGGGCCTGAACGGCGCGGTGGACATGGACCGGCTCTATGCCGAAGGGCGCCTGCTGCCGCCGGTGCTGCATCCGGACCCGGCGCATCTTCACCTGACGGGGACCGGGCTCACGCATCTCGGCTCTGCTTCCACCCGCGCCTCGATGCACGCCAAGGCGAAGGTGCAGGACGAGACGGATTCGATGAAGATGTTCCGCATGGGCGTAGAGGGCGGCAAGCCCGTCAACGGCGCGCCGGGGGTCCAGCCGGAGTGGTTCTACAAGGGCAACGGCCTGGCGCTCGTGGCCCCCGGTGACGCGCTGGACGCGCCCGACTTCGCCGACGACGGCGGGGAGGAGCCGGAGATCGCCGGGCTCTACGTGATCGGCCCCGACGGCACGCCCTTCCGGCTGGGCTTCGCGCTGGCCAACGAATTCTCGGACCACGTGATGGAGAAGCAGAACTACCTCTACCTCGCCCATTCCAAGCTGCGCCCCGCGTCCGTGGGGCCCGAGATGCTGGTCGGCGATCTGCCGCAGGACATCCGCGGCACCTCCCGCGTGCGGCGTGGGGGAGAGGTGATCTTTGAAAAACCCTTCCTGTCGGGCGAGGCGAACATGTCCCATTCCATCGCCAACCTCGAACACCACCACTTCAAGTACCCGATCTTCCGGCAGCCCGGCGATGTCCATGTCCACATGTTCGGCACCGCCACGCTCTCCTTCGCGGAGGGGCTGTCCTGCGCGGACGGCGATGTGTTCGAGATCGAGGCCCCGGACTTCGGGCTGGCGCTGCGCAATCCCCTGCGCCGCGCCACGCCCCCGGCCACACTGGCGCGGACGGAAGTCCGGGCGCTCTGAGAGGCAGACATGAGTTTCAAGAAAGCGGAATGGCCGAGGAAGCTGCGCAGCCAGGAATGGTACGGCGGCACCTCGCGCGACAGCATCTACCATCGGGGCTGGCTGAAGAACCAGGGCTACCCGCACGACCTGTTCGACGGACGGCCCGTCATCGGGATCATGAACACGTGGTCAGAGCTGACGCCCTGCAACGGGCACCTGCGCGAACTGGCCGAGAAGGTGAAAGCGGGGATCTGGGAGGCCGGCGGCTTCCCGGTCGAGGTTCCGGTCTTCTCGGCGTCCGAAAACACCTTCCGCCCCTCCGCGATGATGTTCCGCAACCTCGCTGCGCTGGCGGTGGAGGAGCAGATGCGCGGCCAGCCGATCGACGGGGCGGTGCTGCTGGTCGGCTGCGACAAGACCACGCCTTCGCTGATGATGGGCGCGGCCTCGACCGACATTCCCTCCATCGTCGTCACCGGCGGGCCGATGCTGAACGGCTGGTTCCGGGGCGAGCGGGTCGGGTCCGGCACCGCGCTCTGGCAGATGTCCGAGGACATCAAGGCCGGGAAGATGACGCAGGAGGATTTCCTCGAGGCCGAGCAGGCGATGAGCCGGTCGACGGGCACCTGCAACACGATGGGAACGGCCTCCACCATGGCGTCGATGGCGGAGGCGCTCGGCATGGCGCTGTCGGGCAATGCGGCAATTCCGGCGGTGGACGCGCGGCGGCGCGTGATGGCGCAGCTCTCCGGGCGGCGCATCGTGCAGATGGTGAAGGACGACCTGAAACCCTCTGATATCCTGACGAAAGAGGCGTTCGAGAACGCCATTCGCTGCAACGGTGCCATCGGCGGATCGACCAACGCGGTGATCCACATCCTCGCGCTGGCGGGCCGCGTGGGGGTGGACCTGACGCTCGATGACTGGGACCGGCTGGGGCGCGAGGTGCCGACGATCGTGAACCTGATGCCTTCGGGCAGGTACCTGATGGAAGAATTTTTTTATGCCGGAGGTTTGCCGGTCGTTCTTAAGCGTCTGGGTGAAGCAGGGGCGCTTCACCGCGACGCGCTGACAGTCTCGGGCAGCGGGATCTGGGACGAGGTCCGCGAGGCGCGCAACTGGAACGAGGACGTGATCCTGCCGGTCGAGAAGGCGCTGACACGATCCGGCGGGATCGCGGTGCTGAAGGGCAATCTCGCGCCCGATGGCGCGGTGCTGAAACCCTCCGCCGCCAGCCCGCACCTGATGAAGCACCGGGGCCGCGCGGTCGTGTTCGAGACGATCGACGAGTACAAGGCGCGGATCAATGACGATGCGCTCGACATCGACGAGACCTGCGTGATGGTGCTCAAGAACTGCGGGCCGAAGGGGTATCCCGGCATGGCCGAGGTTGGCAACATGGGCCTGCCGCCCAAGGTGCTGAAGAAGGGTATCACCGACATGATCCGCATTTCCGACGCGCGCATGTCGGGCACTGCCTATGGCACGGTCATCCTGCACACGTCGCCCGAGGCGGCGGCGGGCGGGCCGCTCGCCGTGGTGCGCGAGGGCGACATGATCGAGGTCGACGTCGCCGCGCGGCGGCTGCACCTCGATATCCCGGACGAGGAGCTTCAGGCCCGGCTGGCGGCGTGGACGCCGGTCGTAGAGAAGCCCGAGAGCGGTTATGCGCGGATGTTCTTCGACCATGTGGAGGGGGCCCACACGGGCGCCGATTTCGATTTCCTCCGGGGCTGCCGGGGACGGGGGGTGGCACGTGACTCTCACTGATCTCGCCATCGTCGGCGTCGGCAAGATCGCCCGCGACCAGCACCTGCCCGCGATCCGCGACGGCGGGCAGTTCCGGCTGGCCGCCACCGTCTCCCGCTCCGGCGGAGTCGAGGGGGTGGAGAATTTCGACACGCTGGCGGCGCTGCTGCAGGCACGGCCGGAGATCGGCGTGATCTCCTTCTGCACCCCGCCGCAGGTTCGCTACGACGCCGCCCGCGCGGCGCTGGAGGCGGGGCGGCACGTCATGCTGGAAAAGCCCCCCGGAGCGTCGCTGTCCGAGGTCCGCGATCTGGCCGATCTGGCGCAGGCCAACGGCCTGACGCTTTACGCCACATGGCATTCGCGGCAGGCAGATGGCGTGGCCGGCGCCCGGGCATGGCTGGCGGACAAGCGGGTGCGGTCGGTGCGGATCGACTGGAAGGAGGACGTGCGCGTCTGGCATCCCGGCCAGGTCTGGATCTGGCAGGCCGGCGGGCTGGGCGTCTTCGATCCGGCGATCAACGCCTTCTCGATCCTGACAGCGATCCTTCCGGTGCCGGTGCATGTAACGGGGGCCGAACTCCGCTTTCCGTCGAACTGCGAAACGCCGATCGCGGCCGAGGTCGTCTTTGCGGGCCCGGACGGGCTGACCGCCGTGGCCGACCTCGATTTCCTCTACGAGGGCGATCCGCTCTGGACCATGCGGGTGGAGACCGACGCCGGCATGCTGACCCTCAGCCAGGGCGGCGCGGTGCTGGACATCGCGGGTGCCACCGAGGGGGAGGGCTGGGGCGACACGCCCGGCATCCACGGCGAATACCCGAAACTTTACAGTCAGATGCACGATCTTCTTCAGGCGAAGGCGTCCGAGGTGGACCTGCGTCCGATGACGCTCGTCGCAGATGCCTTCATGCTGGGCCGCCGCGTCGAGGTGGCGCCCTTCACCGATCCGACACTCGAAAAGGACCAATGATGCCCGACCAGACGACCTTCACCGGAAAGCACCTGATCGACGGCGCCTGGGTGGAAAGCGGCGACCGCTTCACTTCCGCCCCCGCCAGCGGCGCCCCTCGGGAGTTCTGCTCGGGCGGCGCGGCCGAGATCGACCGCGCCGTGCAGGCCGCCGAGGCAGCGTTTCGCACCTACGGCTGGACCTCGCGCGAGGACCGGGCGCGGTTCCTCGAAACCATCGCGGACGAGATCGAGGCACGTGGCGCGGCGCTGACCGAAATCGGCTCGGGCGAAACCGGCCTGCCGACGGCGCGGCTGGACGGCGAGCGCGGGCGCACGACCGGCCAGCTTCGGCTCTTCGCCGAGCACATCCGCATGGGCGACTACCTCGACCGCCGCCACGACGCGGCGTTGCCGGACCGCCAGCCGCTGCCGCGCCCGGACCTGCGGATGATCCAGCGCCCGATAGGTCCCGTCGGCGTCTTCGGCGCGTCGAATTTCCCGCTCGCCTTCTCAACCGCAGGGGGGGACACCGCCTCGGCGCTCGCCGCCGGCTGCCCAGTGGTGGTCAAGGGCCATCCGGGCCACCCCGGCACGGCCGAGATCGTGGCCGAGGCGATCCGCGCGGCAATCGAGACCTGCGGCATGCCGACCGGCACCTTCGCGCTGATCCAGTCGAACAGCAACGCGGCGGGCGAGGCGCTGGTCCAGCACCCGCTGATCCGCGCGGTCGGCTTCACCGGTTCGTTCCGTGGCGGCAAGGCGCTGTTCGACCTGGCCTGCCGGCGGCCCGAGCCGATCCCGTTCTTCGGCGAACTGGGCGCGATCAACCCGGTCTTCGTCCTGCCCGCCGCTATGGAGGCGCGCGGCGCCGAGATCGCCAAGGGCTGGGCGGCGTCGCTCACCATGGGCGTGGGCCAGTTCTGCACCAATCCCGGCATCGTCATCCTGCCCGACGGGCCGCAGGCCGACGCCTTCGCCAGCACGGCGGCCGAGGCGCTGAAGGGCACGGAGGCCGGGGTGATGCTGAACGACGGCGTGGCGCAGGGCTACCGCGCCGGGGTGGAGAAGCTGGCCAAGAGCAATGCGCTGAAGGAGGTGGTGCGCGGCCCCGACGCGCCCGCGCGCTGCGGCTCGCCCGCGGTCTACGAGACCACGGCGGACGCATGGGTGCAGCACCGGGAACTGGCCGACGAGGTCTTCGGCCCCGCCGGCATCCTGATCCGCGCGAAGGACGAGGCCGAGCGCCTTGCCGTGGCCGAGGCGCTGGAAGGGCAGCTGACCGCAACGCTGCAGATGGACGACGGCGACATCCCCGCGGCGCAGGCGCTGATGCCGGTGCTGGAGCGCAAGGCGGGGCGCATCCTGGCCAACGGATTCCCCACGGGCGTGGAGGTCGCCGATGCGATGGTGCACGGCGGGCCCTATCCCGCGACCACGAATTTCGGCGCGACCAGCGTCGGCACCCTGGCGATCCGCCGCTTCCTGCGGCCGGTCTGTTTCCAGAACATCGCCGGGGCGCTGCTGCCGGACGACCTGAAGGACTGAAGCGGACAAGGGAGGCGCGACAGACGGAACGACGACACCCGCCGGTGCAGAGCTTCGGCGGCGCACACCCCGGTAAGGGATCCGGGGCATTCATCAAAGGGAGGACCAACCGAATGAAACTCAAGACATTGCTGACCACAACCGCCGTCGCCTTCATGGGCGTGGCGGCCCAGGCCCAGACCGTGGGCTTTTCTCAGATCGGATCGGAGAGCGGCTGGCGCGCGGCGGAGACGACGCTGACCAAGCAGCAGGCCGAGGAACGGGGCATCGACCTCAAGTTCTCGGACGCGCAGCAGAAGCAGGAGAACCAGATCGCCGCGATCCGGTCCTTCATCGCGCAGGGCGTGGATGCGATCCTGCTGGCGCCCGTCGTGGCCACAGGCTGGGACAGCGTGCTGGAAGAGGCGAAGGAAGCGGAGATCCCCGTCGTCCTGCTGGACCGGCGGGTCGACTCGTCCGATGACCTCTATCTGACTGCCGTCGGCTCCGACCTCGTGCACGAAGGCCGGGTCGCTGGCGAATGGCTGGTCGGCGCGGTCGGCGACGAGGAATGCCGCGTGGTGGAACTTCAGGGCACGACCGGCTCGTCGCCGGCCATCGACCGGAAGACCGGTTTCGAAGAGGGCATCGCAGGTCACGACAACATCGAGATCGTGCGCTCTCAGACCGGGGACTTCACCCGCGCGCAGGGCAAGGAGGTGATGGAGAGCTTCCTGCAGGCCGAGAACGGCGGGCAGGACATCTGCGCGCTTTACGCCCACAACGACGACATGGCCGTCGGCGCGATCCAGGCGATCAAGGAAGCGGGTCTAAAGCCGGGCGAGGACATCCTGATCGTGTCGATCGACGCGGTGCCGGACATCTTCAAGGCGATGGCGGACGGCGAGGCCAACGCGACGGTCGAGCTCACGCCGAACATGGCGGGCCCGGCCTTCGACGCGCTGGAAGCCTACTGGGCCGACGGCACGATGCCCGAGAAGTTCATCCAGACCGAATCGAAGCTCTACACGCCCGAGGACGATCCGGCGGGAGAGTATGAGCGCCGCAAGGATCTGGGCTACTGATCAAGGTGACGGGCCGGGGGGGGAGCCTTGCGCCCTTTCCCGGCCCGCTTCTTCCGGAGCGGACTGCATGCTTCTGACCATACGGTCACTGACCAAGACTTTTCCCGGCACCGTGGCGCTGGACGACGTGAAGTTCGACCTTGCCGCCGGTGAGGTGCACGCCCTGCTGGGCGAGAACGGGGCGGGGAAATCCACCCTCATCAAGTGCCTGACCGGCGCCTACCGGCCCGATGCCGGGGAGATCACGCTGGACGGGCGGCGGATCGCCCCCCGCTCCACCGGCGAGGCGCAGGAACTGGGGATCGGCACGGTCTATCAGGAGGTCAACCTGCTGCCCAACCTGACCGTGGCGCAGAACCTCTGCTTCGGGCGCGAACCGCGGCGGTTCGGCATGGTCTCGTCCCGCGGGACGAAGGCCATGGCGGAGGAGATGCTGGAGGGTTACGGGCTCGACATCGACGTCAGCCGTGACCTCGGGACCTATTCCGTCGCGATCCAGCAGATCGTCGCGATCGCCCGCGCCGTGGCGCTCTCCGGCAAGGTGCTGATCCTTGACGAGCCGACCGCGAGCCTGGACGCGCGCGAGGTGGAGATGCTCTTCGACGTGGTGCGCGGGCTGCGCGACAAGGGGCTGGGGATCGTCTTCGTGTCGCATTTCCTCGACCAGGTGTTCGACCTGTCGGACCGGGTGACGGTGCTGCGCAACGGCAACCATGTCGTGACCGAGGACATCGCCGCGCTCAACCGGGTGCGGCTGATCGAGCACATGCTGGGCCATGCACTGGAGCACGAGGTGGAGGATCACACGACCCCGCACGACGGTACGGCGCCGGAGCGGGAGGCGATGCTGCACTTCACGGACATGGGCAAGCGCGGGGTGATCGAAAGCTTCGATCTGGACATTCGCAAGGGCGAGGTCGTGGGGCTGGCCGGGCTGCTCGGCTCGGGCCGCACGGAAAGCGCGGAGCTTCTGTTCGGCCTGCGCGGCGCGACCAGCGGGACGGCGCGCGACCAGAGCGGTCCGCTGAAACTGGACAGCCCGAGGGCCGCGATCGGCGCGGGCTTCGGCTTTGCTCCCGAGGATCGCAAGACCGATGGCATCGTCGCCGACCTGTCGGTCCGGGAGAACATCGCGCTGGCGCTGCAGGCGCGCCGGGGCTGGGCGCGGGCCATCCCCAAGGCGGAGCAGGCGAAGCTGGCCGACATGTATATTCGGCGGCTCGACATCCGGACCTCGGACGCCGAAAAGGCGGTCGGCGACCTGTCGGGCGGCAATCAGCAGAAGGTGGTGCTCGCCCGCTGGCTGGCGATGAATCCGCGCTTCCTGATCCTCGACGAACCGACGCGCGGGATCGACGTGGGCGCGCATGCCGAGATCCTGCGCCTGATCCACGAATTGACGGCGGAGGGCATGTCGCTGCTGGTGATCTCTTCGGAGCTGGACGAACTGATCGCCGTCTCCGACCGGGTGATCGTGGTGCGCGACCGCCGCCACGTCGCCGAGTTGACCGGCGCCGACGTCAGCACGGAGACCATTGTCCGCGCCATCGCGCAGCATGGCGAACCGCGTGACGGGGAGGCCGCGTGATGCCGCCGTCGCTGCGCCGCGTGATGCCGCAGGTGGTGACGCTGCTCGCCGTGTGCGGACTGGTCACCGTCTTCTTCCCTGGTTTCCTCGAGATCCACATGTCGGACGGACGGCTGGTCGGCCCCGTCATCGACATCCTGAAACGCTCCGCCCCGGTCGCGCTGCTGGCGACGGGCATGACGCTGGTGATCGCCACGCGCGGGATCGACCTGTCGGTCGGCACCGTCATGGCGATCTGCGGCGCGGTGGCGGCCTGGGCCATCGCGGGCGGCATGGGGCTGGGCGCGGCGGTGGCGCTGGCGCTCGGCGCGGGGCTGCTGGCCGGGCTCTGGAATGGCACGCTGGTGGCGGTGATCGGCATCCAGCCGATCGTCGCGACGCTGATCCTGATGACGGCCGGGCGGGGCATCGCCCAGCTCATCACCGAGGGGCGGATCCTGACCTTCACCCATCCCGGTTTCGCATGGTTCGGATCGGGCACGCTCTTCGGCATTCCGGTGCCGGCGGTGATCTGGATCGTGACCGGTATCCTCGTCGCGCAGCTGATGCGCCGCACCGCGCTCGGGCTGCTGGTCGAGGCCATCGGGATCAACCGCCGCGCCTCGGCGCTCGCGGGGGTCAACGCGCTCGTCCTGCTGATCGCGGTCTACATGGCCTCGGGCCTCTGCGCCGCGCTGGCGGGGATCATCACCACCGCCGACATCCGGGGCGCTGACGCCAACAACGCCGGGCTGTGGCTGGAGCTTGACGCCATCCTCGCCGTCGTCATCGGCGGCAATTCCCTGCTGGGCGGGCGGTTTTCCGTCGCCGCCTCGCTGCTCGGGGCGCTGATCATCCAGACCATCGACACCGGCATCCTGCTTGCGGGTTTCCCGTCGGAATACAACCTCGTCATCAAGGCCGGGCTGGTGGTCATCATCCTCGTCCTGCAATCGCCGCGCATCGCGACCGAGTGGTACTTCTGGCGGCGCTCCGTCACCGAAGGCCCGCCGCCCGTGTCCCGCGCCAAGGAGGAAGCGCGATGAATCCCCGGCTCTATCCGCTTTACGCGACCGTCGCGATCTTCCTGCTGGCCTGCCTGATCTGCTACATCCAGTTCCCCTACATGGCCTCGACCCGGGTGCTGGGGAACCTGCTGACCGACAACGCCTATCTTGGCATCGCCGCGGTCGGGATGACCATCGTGATCCTGTCGGGGGGCATCGACCTGTCGGTGGGGTCGGTCATCGCCTTCTCGGGGGTCTTCATCGCCGTCCTGCTGCGTGACACGAACCTGCCGACGCCGGTGATCTTCGCGCTGCTTCTGGCGGTCACCACCGGGTTCGGCGCGGCCATGGGCGGGCTGATCCACGCGCTGGCCATGCCGCCATTCATCGTCACGCTGGCGGGGATGTTCCTGGCGCGCGGCGCGGCCTACATGCTGACCATCGACTCCGTGCCGATCGACGACCCGTTCTACGAGATGATGCGCGCCTATTACCTGATGCCGGGCAAGGGGCGGCTGACCCTGATCGGCGTGGTGATGCTGCTGAGCTTCGCCGTCGGAATGCTGATCGCCCACCGGACCCGCTTCGGCGCCAGCGTCTATGCGCTTGGCGGCGGCCAGAACACGGCGCGCCTGATGGGGGTGAAGGTGGGCCAGACCACCGTGGGCATCTACGCCTTCTCGGGCTTCATGGCGGGGCTGTCGGGGATCGTCTTCTCGGTCTACACCGGCTCCGGCTATCCGCTCGCCACCGTGGGGACCGAATTGACAGCCATCGCCGCCGTGGTGATCGGGGGGACGCTGCTGACCGGGGGGTCGGGCTACGTCTTCGGCACCTTCATCGGGGTGATGACCATGGGGCTGATCCAGACCTACATCGTCTTCGACGGCACGCTGTCGAGCTGGTGGACCAAGATCGTCATCGGCGGGCTGCTGCTGCTGTTCATCGTGCTGCAGAAGGGCCTGCTGCGCCTGACCACCGTGCGGTTCGGCGGGAGCGCGGCGTGAGCCAGCCCCACTGGATCGCCATTGACTGGGGCACGTCCAACATGCGGCTCTGGGCGCTGGACGGCGCCGACCGGGTACTGGCCGAGCGCCGGTCGGACCGGGGCATGGGCGGGCTGGAGCCCGGGGAGTACGAGGGCGTTCTGCTGGTCACGCTCGAGGGTCTGCTGCCGGAGACGGGCCGCCTGCCGGTTCTGATCTGCGGCATGGCGGGCGCACGGCAGGGCTGGCGCGAAGCGGCCTATCTGCCGGTGCCCTGCGCCCCGGCCGGCGCGGGCGCGGTGCGGCCGCCGGTGCGGGACGCGCGGCTGGACGTCGCGATCCTGCCCGGTCTCAGCCAGTCGGAGCCGCCCGACGTGATGCGCGGGGAGGAGACGCAGATCGCGGGCTTCCTGGCCGGTCAGCCGGAGTACAACGGTGTGCTCTGCCTGCCCGGCACGCACAGCAAGTGGGTCCGCGTGTCCGGCGGGCGGGTGACGGCCTTCCGCACGGCGATGACGGGCGAGGTCTTTGCCCTGCTGACCGAGCGGTCCGTCCTGCGCCATTCCATCGGGCCCGGCTGGGATACGGCGGCGTTCCGCGCGGGTGTGGAGACAGCTTTAACGGCGCCGCACTCGCTTCCCCTCGCGCTCTTCCCGCTCCGGGCCGAGGCGCTGCTGGGAGGGCTGACGGGGGAGGCCGCCCGCGCGCGCCTCTCAGGTCTGCTGATCGGAGCGGAGCTGGCATCGGCGCGGGAGGTCCGGGCGCAGAACGAGGTGGTGCTGATCGGGGACGAGACGCTTACCGGCCTCTATGCCGAAGCGCTCTTGCGTGACGGCATACGCGCCCGCAGGGTGCCGGCGGAGGACATGACCCTGCGCGGCCTGACCGCCGCGAGGAAGGCACTGGAGGCAGGCACATGAGCCGCGAGATCATCGCCATATTGCGGGGGATCGGCCCCGGCGACGCGCTCGCCGTGACGGAGGCGCTGCTGGAGGCGGGGATCGACAGGATCGAGGTTCCGCTGAACTCCCCCGACCCGCTGGACAGCATCGCCGCCATGGTCCGCCGCTTCGGCGAGACGGCGCAGATCGGCGCGGGCACCGTGCTGAGCGTGCAGGATGTGGGCCGGGTGGCCGAGACCGGCGCGGGGCTCATCGTCTCGCCCGACTGCAGCGCCGAGGTGATCGCAGAAACGAAGCGGCGCGGCCTGATTTCCTTGCCCGGCGTGATGACCCCGACGGAGTGCTTCACCGCCCTGCGCGCCGGGGCGGACGGGCTCAAGGTCTTCCCCGGCGCGCTGATCGGGCCGGAGGGGCTGAAGGCGATCCGCGCCGTGCTGCCGCCGGGCACCCGCTGCTTCGCCGTCGGCGGCGCGGGGCCGGACAGCTTGGCCGCGTGGCGGGCAGCCGGAGCGGACGGGTTCGGGATCGGCACTGCGCTCTACCGCCCGGGCGACGATGCCGCTACGGTGGCCGGGCGGGCCCGCCGGATCGTGGCGCGCTACGACGAGGTTTACGGCGCATGAGCCAGGTTTACGACGCGCGGATCTGCGAACTGGGGGAGGGGCCGCTCTGGCACCCCGAGCGGCAGCAGTTCTTCTGGTTCGACATCATCGGTCGCCGCCTGCTGTCGCGGGCGGGGCAGGAGGCGCTGGAATGGCACTTCCCCGAACACGCCTCCGCCGCTGGCTGGATCGACCGGGACACGCTGCTGATCGCCACGGAAACCGGGCTGCGGCGCTTCGACATCGGCTCGGGCGCGCATGAACCGCTGATCGCGCTGGAGGCGGAGAATGCCGTCACCCGGTCCAACGACGGGCGGGCGGATCCGATGGGCGGCTTCTGGATCGGGACCATGGGCAAATCCGCCGAACGCCGCGCCGGGGCGATCTATCGCTTCTATCGTGGTGCCATCGAGCGGGTGGTGCCGGAGGTGACGATTCCCAACTCCATCTGCTTCGCGCCGGACGGGCGCCGGGGCTATTACGCCGACACCGCACGGCAGCGCATCTGGACCCTCGCGCTGGACGCCGAGGGCTGGCCGGAAGGGCCCGCCGAGGTCTTCGTCGATCTGCGGCAGCACGGCTTGAACCCGGACGGGTCGGTCGTGGACGCCGAGGGCGGGCTCTGGAACGCGCAATGGGGCGCGGGGCGGGTGGCGCGCTACACCCCCGACGGGCGTTTCGACCGGGCGATCGCTATCGGCGGGCGGCACGCCTCCTGCCCCTGTTTCGGCGGGGCGGAGTTCGACCGGATGATCGTCACCACCGCGCGCGAGGGGATCTCGGCGCCTGACGATGCGCAGGGCGTGGTCTACGAGGTCGCAACGGGCCTGCACGGGCTGGCGGAGCCCAGGGTCCTCGCATGAGCCGGATCGAAACGTGGGGGACCCTGCCCGACGGGCGCGCGGTCGAGCGGATCACGCTGGAGGGCGGCGGGCTGACCGCCCGCGTGCTGACCTATGGCGCGACAATTCAGGACCTGCGGCTGGCGGGTGTGGATCATCCGCTCGTCCTCGGCGCGCCGGATCTGTCGGCCTACCTCGGCCCGATGCTCTACTTCGGCGCCATCGTCGGACGTGTCGCCAACCGCATCGCGGGCGGGCGGTTCAAGGTGGACGGGCAGGAGTGGCAGGCGGAGCTGAACGAGAACGGGCGCAACACGCTCCACGGCGGGTCCGAGGGCAGCGGCCAGATGCTCTGGCAGATCGCCGCCTTCTCCGACGCGAGCGCCACGCTGACGCTCGACCTGCCCGACGGGCACATGGGGTTTCCCGGCGTGATGCAGGTGCAGGCGGTGATCGCGTTGCCCGGCGACGGGGCGCTGTCCTTCGACATCACGGCCACCAGCGACCGCGCCACGCCCTGCAATTTCGCGCATCACGGGTATTACAACCTCGACGGCTCCGACGACGTGCTGGGCCACCGGCTGCAGATCGCGGCGGAGCATTACCTGCCGGTGGATGACCACCTCATACCCACGGGGGAGGAGGCGCTGGTGAAGGGCACCCCCTTCGATTTCCGTGACCCGTGCGAGATCGCGCCGGGCGGTTACGATCACAACTTCTGCCTCTGGCGCAGCCGGACGGAACTGCGGCCGGTGGCAATGCTGACCGGCCAAAGCGGCGTGACGATGGAGATCGACGCGACTGAGCCGGGGCTGCAGCTTTACGACGGCGGCCATATCGACGGCTTTCCCGGGCTCGGCGGGCGGACCTATGGCCGCCACGCCGGCGTGGCACTGGAGACCCAGAACTGGCCCGATGCGCCCAACCATTCGCATTTCCCGGACTGGCTGCTTAGGCCGGGACAGACCTATCGCAACCGCGCGATCTATCGCTTCACCGCGCCCGGTCGGGGCCAGTAGCGCGCCAGCAGGTCGCGGATCAGCGCGATGTCTTCCGGGCGCGACAGCGTCGGTGCGTGGCCGCAGTCGAACTCGGTCACTTCGGGGTGCGGGCCGCGCCGGGTCATCAGCTGGGCGATCTCGGCAGGCAGGACGTCGCTGTCGCGACCGCGGAACAGGTGCGTCGGCGTATCGATCCGGGCGAAGCGGTCCCATGTTGTGAGCTCATCGCGCGACGCGGTGAATTGCACCGTGATGCGCGGATCGTAGTGCAGCGTCAGCCGCCCGTCGGCCCGGCGGCGGAGCGAGGTCCGCGCCATCCGCCGCCAGAACGCCTCCGGCGCGGGGCCGAAGGGGCGGTAGACCGCGCGCAGCCAGCTTTCGCCCTCGCTGACGGTGCCGAAATCGGGCAGTTCGCTGACGTAGTCCACGATGCGCCGGATCGCTTCGGGCGGAATCTCCGGCCCGATGTCGTTGATCAGCAGGCAGGACAGCCGGTCCGCATGGGGGCCGGAGGCCAGCCGCATCCCGATCATTCCGCCCATCGAGGTGCCCAGCCAGCCGGCGCTGTCGAACCCGTAATGGTCAAGCAGGTCGGCGGCGATCCCGGCGTAGTATTCCACCGAATACTCTGCCTCCGGGTTCATCGACCAGCTGGACAGCCCTCGCCCGATGGTGTCGGGACAGATCACGAAGTATTCGTCCGACAGCGCCTCCGCGATCTCGTCGAAATCGCGCCCGGTGCGGGCGAGGCCGTGCCACATGACCAGCGGACGGCACGAGGAGTCGCCCCATTCGGTGACGTGGATCTCGTGATCCATCACCGGGACGAGCGAGAAGCGCGGGGCGCTCATGTCCGGGCGCCTTTCTCCATCGCGGTCCCGGCGATGCCCTTCGGGAAGAAGTACACCAGGAGGATGAAGATCAGCCCGAGCCAGAAGAGCCAGCGGTCGGGCGCCATAAGTTCCGGCAGCAGCGGCACGCCCGCCATCGCCTCCGACGCCACGCCCATCAGGTCGCGCAGGTAGTATTGCGCGACCACCATCAGGACCGCGCCGATCACCGCGCCCCACATGGTGCCCATGCCGCCGATCACCACCATCAGCAGGATGTCGATCATGAACGCGAAGGACAGCGCGGTGTCGGGCCCGGTGTATTTCAGCCAGACCGCATAGACCGTGCCCGCCAGCGACGCGATGGTGGCCGAGAGGCAGAAGATGAAGGTGCGGTAGGCGACGACGCGATAACCGATCGCCTCGGCCCGCGCCTCGTTCTCGCGGATCGCCTTGAGCACCGTCCCGAGGGGGGAGGCCACGAAGCGCAGCATCAGCAGGAAGAGGACGAGCGAGGAGAGGAAGACGAAGTAATAGGCCGCGAGCTTGCCGTTGAATTTCACCCCCCAGAGCGAGAGGACCTTGCCATCCGCATCCGTCAGCACCTTGGTCGCTGGCTTGAACAGGTCCGGCGCGCGGTAGGTGATCCCGTCCTCGCCGCCGGTGAACTGCGAGAGCTGCGAGGCGAGGACCAGCACGACCGAGGCCGCCGCTAGCGTGATCATCGCGAAAAAGATCGCCTTCACTCGAAGCGACAGCAGCCCGATCGCCACCGCGAAGACGAGGGAGACCGCGACGCCCGCGAGCCCGCCGAGGATCACCGGCGTCCAGCCGGGGCCCATCTGTTTCAGCAGGATCGCCGCCCCGTAGGCGCCGAAGCCGAAGAACATCGTATGCGCGAAGCTGACGATCCCGGTGTAGCCGATCAGCAGGTCGAAGCTGGCGACCAGCACGATGAAGATGCAGATCCGGGCCGCGACCTCCAGCGAGCGCACGTCCTGGAACAGGAACGGCGCAAAGAGCAGAAGCGCGCCGATCAGTGCGACGATGCCCTTGATCGCGAGGGCGCCGGTGGTGGCTTTGGTGGTCATCGTGCCCTCCATCATTTCACCGCCGGGCGCAGGCCGTTCGGCCGCCAGAGCAGGATCGCGACCATCAGGATCATGTTCGACGCCAGCGCCAGTTTCGGGGCGAGGAAGCCCACGTAATTCGCCATCAGGCCGACGAGGATCGCGCCGAGCAGCGTGCCCTCGATGGAACCGAGGCCGCCGATGATGACCACGATGAAGACCACGATCATCAGTTCGGCGCCGAGCGCGGGGGTGATCAGCGTCTCGTATCCCGCCCACATCGCCCCCCCCAGGGCGGCGAGTGCCGAGCCCAGCATGAAGACCCCGATGAAGAGCCGGTCGACCCGGAAGCCGAGCGCCTCCACCATCTCCCGGTTCTCGACGCCTGCGCGGATCAGGAGACCGATCCGGGTGCGGTTCAGCACGAGGTAGAGCATGACGAAGACGGCGGCGCCCAGGGCGAAGGCGAAGGCCCGGTAGATCTCGATCGAGACGTCGCCGATGATCCAGGACCCTTCGAGGAAATGCGGGCGGCCCACGGAATAGGGCGTGCCGCCCCAGAAGGCGAGGATGGTCTGTTCGGCCACGATCATCGCGCCGATGGTGATGAGGATCTGGCGCAGGTGGTCGCGGTAGACGGGCCGGATGATCACCGTCTCGAAGAACCAGCCCGCGACGAGGCCGAAGCAGATCGCGGCGAGGTAGGAGGCCGCCAGCGCCAGCGAGTTCAGCACCCATGAGTCGGCGGCGAGCCAGCCGCCGAGCCCCGCCAGCACCGTGGCCGAGATGAAGGCGCCGAAGCTGACGAAGGCGGAATGCCCGAAGTTCAACACGTCCATCAGGCCGAACACCAGCGACAGCCCCGAGGCCATCAGGAACAGCATCATTCCCATGGCCAGCCCCGCGACCGTCAGCGTTACCCATGACGAGGGTGCGCCGATCAGAAGGAAGGCCACGGCGGCGACCGCGAAGGGCAGGAGGTTCACGCCCCCCATGCGGCCCAGAGTGGTGGAAAGGGTGCTCATTATTCTCTCCTCACGCCGAAAGGCCCAGGTGCTTGTCCTGAAGCGCGGTATCGGCGGCGAATGCCTCCATGGAACCGGCGTGCACGACCCGGCCGTCGTCGATCACGGCCATGTCGCGCCCAAGGCTCCGGGCGAAGTTGAAGTTCTGTTCGACCAGAAGGATGGTCGTGGTCTGGGCGATCTCGCGGAACGCCTCGGCCATCGCATCGACGATGGAGGGGGCCAGCCCCTTGGTCGGCTCATCGATCAGGATCAGCGCGCGCGGCTCGATGATCGCACGTGCGACCGACAGCATCTGCTTCTGCCCGCCCGACAGGCTCCACGCCTGCTTGTCGCGGAAGCGTTCCAGCGCCGGGAAAAGGGCGTGGATCCGGGCAAGGCGGGCCTTGTCGAAGGTGCCGGACCCGGTGGCAAGGATCAGGTTTTCGTCCACCGTCAGGGTGCCGAAAATACCCATATTCTCGGGCACATAGGCGATGCCGAGCCGGGCGATGTCGGCGGTGTGCATCGCGGTGATGTCCCGACCGTCGAAATGGACCGAGCCGGGCGAGGGGCTCCAGAGCCCCATGATCGACCGCAGCGTGGTCGTCTTGCCCGCGCCGTTGCGGCCCAGCAGGACGAAAACGCCGCCCTCGGGCACCTCGAAACTCACGTCGTGCAGCACCGCATACTGCCCGATGTCGGTCTTCATGTGGCGAAGGGACAGAAGGCTCATGCCACGCCCTCCGACGTGCCGAGGTAGACGTCGCGGACGATCTGGCTGGACATGACCTGCGCGGGCTCGCCGTCGGCCAGCAGTTCGCCGTTGTGGAGCACGATGATCCGGTCGGCCAGCGCGCGGACCACGTCCATCTTGTGCTCCACCAACAGCACGGTCTTGGTCGTGTCCGCCTTGATCCCGGCGATCAGCTCCAGCACGTCCGGCGCGTGGTCGAGGGACATGCCAGCGGTCGGTTCGTCGAACATGTAGACATCGGGTTCCATCGCCATCAGCAGCGCGACCTCTAGCTTGCGCTGGTCGCCGTGCGGCAGGTTGGCGGCGGTCTGGTGCGCCAGCCGGGTGAGGCGGGTCGCCTCAAGGTACTGCTCGGCCTTTTCGGTCAGGCGGCGGAAATGACCCACGGGCCGCAGCATCCGCCACCCGTCGCCCGACCGCGCCTGCACGGCGAGGCGGATGTTCTCCAGCACCGAAAGCTGGGGGAAGAGGTTGGTCAGCTGGAAGGCGCGGCCGATGCCCTTCCGGGCGCGGGCGGAGGGTGACATCCTCGTGATCTCGGTGCCGTCCTTCAGCACCTGTCCCGAGGTGGCGGCCAGCTGACCGGAAATCAGGTTGAAATACGTGGTCTTGCCTGCGCCGTTCGGGCCGACGATCACGGTCAGTTCGCCGGGGCGGAAGTCGCAGGAGACGCTGTTCACCGCGACATGACCACCGAAACGGATCGTCAGGTCGCGGGTCTGTAGGCTGGGGGCGGTCATGCTCGGCCTGTCGTGGAAATGTGGGGCAAGTCGCCCGGGCGTGTCCGGCGGCCTTGCGGTGTCGTCTGGGGGATGAGGGTGGCGCATCCGCCCCGCGGCTCCCTCTCCCCGCGGGGGAAAGGGAGGGGGTGAGGGGGCTGACCCCTCCGCGAGAGGCGCGCTTACTCCTGGTTGTTTCGGCCGACGGGGATGTCCATCTCCTCGGCCGGAATGATGCGCACCTTCTCGGGGATGGCCCAGTCGACGCCCTCATCCACGCGGATCTTGAAGTGCAGCATGTCCTGCAGCGCCTGGTGATCCTCGGGGCGGAAGGTCATGGTGCCCTTGGGCGTTTCCCAGGACATGCCCTCCATGGTTGAGATCAGCGTCTCGGTCTCGTAATCCGGCGCTTCCTTCAGGGCCTTCGCCACGGCCAGCGCGGCCGACATGCCACCGGCGGTGAAGAAGTCCGGCGGGCTGTCGAAACGGGCCATGTGCTCCTTCACGAGCCACTCGTTGATCTCGTTGTCGAAGGCCTCGTAGTAGTAATAGACCGCGCCTTCCATGCCCGGGAACCGCTTGTAGGTCGGCAGCACCGGCAGGATGTGCCCGCCCATCGAGATTTCGATCCCGTAGCGCGCCGGATCCATCGCCTGGATCTTGCCCGGCGCGTCGCCGCCGCCCGCGATGTAGATCAGGATGACCTTGCGGCCCTCGCGATCCTTCAGCGCGTTGAACATGCGCTCGGCCACGGCGGTGAAGTCGGTGGTGCCCTGCGGCACGTATTCCTCGGTCACCACCTCGGCGCCGGTGCCCTCGAGCGCGGACTTGAACGCGGTGATCCCGTCACGCCCGAAGGCGTAATCCTCGGCCAGTGTCGCCACCACGAGGTTCTCGTCCGGCTGCAGCGCCAAAGCCTGTGCCTGCATGTCCATCGAGGAGTTGCGCGAGGTCTTGAACACGTAGCGGTTGCTGTCCGGCCCGGTCAGGCTGTCGGCCACCGCGGGCTCCACGATCAGGATCTTTTCGTATTCCTCGGCGATCGGCAGCATCCCCACCGTCACGCCGGAGGAGGTCGCGCCGACCGCCATCAGCACCTCGTCATCGCCATAGGCCTCCGCCAGAACGGCACGGGCTACGTCGGGCTTGAACTGGGTGTCCTTGATGATCAGTTTGATCGGACGACCGTTGATCTCGTTCGTGCCGTCGGTGGCATATTCGATGCCCATCTCGAAACCTGTCTGCGCCTGTTTCGAGAAGGCCTCGAAGCTGGAGCCGGACAGCCCGTGGATCAGCGCGATCTTGATCGGGTCCTGCGCCGACGCCCCCGTGGCCAGGCCGAGGCCGAGCACGAGGGGCGCGACGAATCGCTTGAGGGTATTCATGGTTTCCTCCCTGTTTCGCAGGGTCCCGCGACGTTGCGCTTGAAAACCCTGCTGCTTAACTTCTGATCAAAGCGTCGCGGTTTGAGGGGTTTGGAGCAAGATAGTGGAAATACGTATCGACGAGGCCTTCCGCACCGGCGCGTTTTCCGAACTGGCCTACGCCTTCGCGCCCGTGGGACTCGTCATCACCGAAAACCGGGTGATCCGCGACTGCAACGCGGCCTTCGCGGAGATGTTCGGCTACGCGGTCGCCGACCTCAGGGATCAGGTCTTCGCGATGCTCTACCCTTCGGACGAGGAGTTCGTGAACATCCGGGACCGGGGCGTGAAGCAGCTGCGCGAAACCAATTCCTACTGGGACGAACGCATCATGGCGCGGCGCGACGGGACGCTGTTCTGGTGCCGCGTCCGAGGCCATTCCTTCACCCCCGAGGACCCGCTGATGCGCGCGGTCTGGAGCTTTGCCGACCTGTCCGAGACGCGCCCCTACATCCCGCTCACACGGCGCGAGCGCGAGATCATCTCGCACCTTTCCGACGGGCTGACCTCGAAGGAGATCGCGCAGAAGCTCGATATCTCGCACCGCACGGTCGAGGTCTACCGCGCCAAGCTGCTGAAGAAATTCGGGGTCAGCAACACCGGGGGGCTCTTCCATTCGTTGGGCGGTATTGGTCACGACCACGTGGTCTCGCGCGGGGCGCGGTAACGCGCTAGTCACCCTGCCATGACGCCCGCCGCCCGAATCGCTGCCGCCGTGCAGGTGCTGGACGCCTGCCTGGCAGGCGAACCCGCCACCCGCGCCCTCCTGACCTGGTCCCGCGCCAGCCGCTTCGCCGGATCCGGCGACCGCAACGCCGTGCGCGATCTTGTCTACACCGCGCTTCGCCGCCGCCGCAGCGCCGCCGCCCGGGGCGGGGCGGAGACGGGGCGCGGGCTGATGCTGGGCCTGCTGCGCGAGGCGGGAGAGGACCCGGACACCCTGTTCACCGGCAAGGGGCACGCCCCGCCGCCGTTGACCGATACCGAACGGCAGGCATGGCGGCAGCCGGAGGGCGACGGCGAGGTCTGCGATTTGCCCGACTGGCTGGTCGGAGAGTTCCGCGAGTCGCTCGCCGAGCGCTGGCGGGAGACGGCGCTGGCCCTGCGCGACCGCGCCCCGGTCTTCCTGCGCGCGAACTTCAGGAAAACCGATTTGGACGAAGCGGTTGCGGCGCTGAGTTCAGACGGTGTCTCAACCGAACCGCATCCGCTGGCCCCGGGGGCGCTGGTGGTGACCGAAGGCGCGCGCCGCGTCGCCCAGAGCCGCGCCTACCGCGACGGTCTGGTCGAATTGCAGGACGGCGCCAGCCAGGCGGTGACAGCATCAATTTCGCTGCACAATGGCATGAAAGTGCTGGATTACTGCGCCGGAGGTGGTGGCAAGACGCTGTCCATGGCAAGCGGCTGTGAGGCAACGTTCTTCTGCCACGACGTCGATGCGCGCCGGATGGCCGACCTGCCCGAACGCGCCCGCCGCGCAGGAGTGCGGGTTACCCTGCTGGAGACAGCCGAAATGGCCCGCCGTGCGCCCTTCGATGTCGTGCTCTGCGACGCGCCCTGTTCCGGGAGCGGCTCGTGGCGGCGGGACCCGGAGGGCAAGTGGGCGCTGACCGAAAGCCGCCTCGCGGATCTCACGGCCATTCAGGACGGCATTCTCGACGCGGCAAGCGCGCTGGTCGCACCGGAGGGGCTGCTGGCCTATGCCACATGCTCGTTCCTTAACGCGGAAAACGAGGCGCGGGTGAAGGCGTTCCTGAACCGCAATCCGGGCTGGACATGCGTCCTGCAGCGCCGCTTCGGGCCCGGTGACGGCGGCGACGGCTTCTTCACCGCGCACTTGACCCGTGGCCCGCAGGCTGCGGATACTTGAGGGAATATCGCTCATTCGGGGCACATTAATCGGGTTTTAACGCCTTGGGGGCGTAATACCCGGGTGGTCAGCATCGAAAGGCGAGATTCGGGGGGGCGACGAAGTGACCGGCACAACGGGGTCCGAAACGGCTTTGACGCGGCTCTCGCTGTCGCTCGCCCCCGCGCTCGCGGTGCTGCCGGCCGTGTCGCTGGCCCTGCTGGGGGCGGCGATCCTGTTCCGGCAGCAGCTTCCGATGCAGGTGCTTGCCACCGCCGCGCTCGCCGTGCTGATCGCCTACTCCGCGCTTCGCATCCTTCTGTCGCGGCACCGGACACTGACTGATCAGGCGTTGTCCGCCATCGTCTCCGTGTTGGCGCAGGATCAGTCGCCCGGCTTCCTGACCAGCGCCGATGGCGAGGTCCTGCATGAAAACCCCGCTGCGCGCGCGCAGTTCGGGCGGATCGGCCCCGGCGGCCTCTCCGCCGCCTTCGGCGACCTGCTGGCCAACCCCGGCGGCACGCTGCGCCGGATGCGCGGCCGCGTGGCGAACAACGGTGCGGCTTCGGAGGATATCGTGACCCCGCGCGGACCCGCGCGTCTGTCCGTTCACCGGATGGACAGCGGAGATCTCCTCTGGCGCTTCGACGAGATCGCGACGCCCGAAGGCGCCCCCGCGGCGGGCGAGGTGGCGCTGCTGACCGTCGGGCGCTCCGATTCGATCCTCTTCATGAACGGTGCCGCGCGGCGGCTGGTCGGCGGGCGGCCGAAGTCGCTCGGCGCGATTTTCGACGCGCTGCCGCTGAGGCCGGGTGAGGTGCACCAGATGCGCACGGAACAGGGGGAGGTTGCGGTGCGTGTGGCGGAGGTCGGTCAGCTTGGCGGGCGCCGCGAACTGATGCTCCTGCCCGAACCGTTGCAGCTCGCCTCCGGCTCCCGCCGGGACGAGACGACGATGCTGGACACGCTGCCCGTGCCCCTCCTGCTCATCGACCGGGACGGCGGAATCGAAGCCGCCAATCCGCCGGCGCAGGAGCTTCTGGGGCCGGACTGCCAAGCCGGCGTGCCGCTCGCTTCGCTGCTGGAGGGGCTGGGCCGGTCGATTTCCGACTGGCTGGCCGAGGCCGCAGCGGGGCGCGAGCCGGTGCATTCGGAATTTCTGCGCCTCAGCAGCCCTGAGCGCGAGGTCTATGTCCAGGTCACGCTGAAGAACACCGTGCTGGACGGGCGCCCGCGCCTTCTGGCGGTGCTGAGCGATGCAACGGAGTTGAAGACGCTCGAGGCGCAGTTCGTCCAGAGCCAGAAGATGCAGGCGATCGGCCAGCTTGCGGGCGGTGTGGCGCATGATTTCAACAATCTGCTCACCGCGATCTCCGGCCATTGCGACCTGCTGCTGCTGCGCCACGACCCGGGCGATCCAGATTATTCCGAACTCATCCAGATCAACCAGAACGCCAACCGCGCGGCCTCTCTCGTCGGGCAATTGCTGGCCTTTTCTCGCAAGCAGACCCTGCGACCGGAACTTCTGGACCTGCGCGACACCCTCAGCGACCTGACACACTTGCTGAACCGCTTGGTGGGTGAAAAAACGACGCTTAGCGTGACGCACGACCCGCTCCTGCGGCCAATCCGGGCGGACAAGCGCCAGCTCGAACAGGTCATCATGAACCTCGTTGTCAACGCCCGCGACGCCATGCCGGAGGGCGGCGAAATCCGGGTCGAGACCGAAACGCTGCGCCTGAGCGAACCGATGCGCCGCGACCGCGCAGAGGTGCCGGCGGGGGAATACGTTTCGGTCAAGGTGGTCGACACCGGCGACGGCATTCCGCCCGACAAGCTGACCAAGGTGTTCGAGCCCTTCTTCACCACCAAACGCGTGGGCGAGGGGACCGGGCTTGGGCTCTCCACCGCCTACGGCATCGTGAAGCAGACGGGCGGGTTCATCTTCGTGGACAGCGATATCGGCAAGGGCAGCTGTTTCACGCTGCTCTTCCCGGTGCACGACATCAGCCGGGCCGAGGCGGCCGAGGGCTCTGCCCGGCGGGTCCGACCGGAGCGGCTGCGCCATCATTACGCCGAAGGCGTCGTCCTGCTGGTGGAGGACGAGGCGCCCGTCCGGGCCTTCGCCAGCCAGGCCCTGCGGATGCGCGGCTATACCGTGCTCGAGGCGGAAAGCGCGGAAGATGCGCTGCAGACCTTGGCGGACGGGGATCTGCAGGTCGACCTGTTCGTCACCGACGTGGTCATGCCCGGCATGGACGGGCCGAGCTGGGTGCGCAAGGCGCTCGAAACGCGGCCCGACACCGGCGTCGTCTTCGTGTCGGGCTACGCCGAGGAGAGTTTCGCCGAAGGCCAGCCGCGCATTCCGAATTCCGTCTTCCTGCCGAAGCCGTTTTCGCTGACACAGCTGACCGACACGGTGCAGCGCCAGCTTCACTGAGGTTCAGGGGATTGCCTCGTAAAGTTCGAATTCCGCAGCGCACTTGCGCCGGACTTTTTCCGCCATCCGATCGGAAAGCCGAGCCTCGAGATCGGGCGAGACATTCTCCCGCGACAGCCGGATCTCGGTCTCCAGCCTGTGCTCGAGGAACCGCAGCAGCGCCGGCTGGTCCTCGTACCGGAAAAGCCGGGTGACACGCGTGCCGTTGTTGCTGGGCTCCAGAAACTTCGCCTGGCTGCCCACGTCGGCAAAGGCAGGGCGTTCGCCGCGGCAATAGGCGTCGACGAAATCGTCGAAGGCGATGCCTTGGGTGGAATTCGGATGCCCCTCCAGCCCCGGGCGCTGCCGATACCGCCACCAGGACCCAAGCCAGGAAACCGGTTCGCGCATCACCGCGATCACCTCCAGGTCCGGCGCGACGAATTTTTCCAGCATCGGCCGGAAGAAGCGGTTGTAGCGGAAGACCGGCGCGTGTTTCAGCTCGGGCGGGTTCTGCACCCAGATGTCCGCCCGTGCCCCGAGCGCGGATTCGATCGCCGTCGTTCCCGTCTTGGGCACCGAGAGGATGACCAGCCGGGCCTTTGAAAACACGAGCATTTTCCGCGCGCCCCTCCTGCCGGGCAATCCCCCGCAGCAACGTAAACCACTCCTTAACCCTGTCGGTCAACAATGTCGGAGAGAAGAAATTCGTTGAAATGTTCTCCCTTTGGACCTATTCATCTGGGAACAAGAGGCGAACATCGGCAGAGGCCCCCGCGATTGCCTGTCGGCGGCGGGTGTGAAACAAGGAAGTCAAACATGGCAACGGCAGACCTTCTTTCTATGGACAGCAAACGCGACCCGAACAAGCAGAAGGCGCTGGATTCGGCTCTGGCCCAGATCGAACGCCAGTTCGGCAAGGGCTCGATCATGAAGCTCGGCGGCGACAACCCGATCAAGGATATCGAGGCGACCTCGACCGGCTCTCTCGGCCTCGACATCGCGCTCGGGATCGGCGGTCTGCCGAAAGGGCGGATCATCGAGATCTATGGGCCCGAAAGTTCGGGCAAGACGACGCTCACGCTGCACTGCGTGGCCGAGGAGCAGAAGAAGGGCGGCGTCTGCGCCTTCGTCGATGCGGAACATGCGCTCGACCCGCTTTATGCGAAGAAGCTGGGGGTCGATCTGGACGAACTGCTGATTTCCCAGCCCGACACCGGCGAACAGGCTCTCGAGATCACGGATACGCTGGTGCGGTCCGGCGCGGTCTCGATGGTCATCGTGGACTCGGTCGCGGCGCTCACGCCGAAATCCGAGCTTGAGGGCGACATGGGCGACAGTTCGGTCGGCGTGCACGCCCGGCTGATGTCCCAGGCGATGCGCAAGCTGACCGGGTCGATCGCGCGGTCGAACTGCATGGTCATCTTCATCAACCAGATCCGGATGAAGATCGGCGTCATGTTCGGCTCGCCCGAGACGACCACCGGCGGCAACGCGCTGAAATTCTACTCCTCCGTCCGGCTCGACATCCGCCGCATCGGATCGATCAAGGATCGTGACGAGGTGGTCGGCAACACCACCCGCGTGAAGGTGGTGAAGAACAAGGTCGCACCGCCGTTCAAGCAGGTGGAATTCGATATCATGTACGGCGAGGGGATCTCGAAGATGGGCGAGCTGCTCGACCTCGGGGTGAAGGCTGGCGTGGTGGACAAGTCCGGATCGTGGTTCTCCTATGGCGACGAACGGATCGGGCAGGGGCGGGAGAACGCCAAGACCTTCCTGCGCGAAAACAGCGCGATGGCGATGGAGATCGAGGACAAGATCCGCGCCTCGCACGGGCTCGACTTCAACGGATCGGAAGAAGAGGCCGACGTCGTCGACGAGTGACGCGGCGCGTCCTGCGGACCATGTCACGAAAGGCGGCCCCGGGGCCGCCTTTTCGCGTTGCGGCAGGGGGCTCTGGCTGTGGACACCGCCCCTGTGCATCGCTACATCGGGCCAAAGCTTCGCCGTGAGTGCAAGGGCCCGACATGCAGACGCTGAACGACATCCGTTCGACCTTTCTGAACTACTTCGCCAGGCAAGGCCACGAGGTCGTGCCCTCCAGCCCGCTGGTCCCGCGCAACGACCCCACGCTGATGTTCACCAATTCCGGCATGGTGCAGTTCAAGAACTGCTTCACCGGCGTGGAAAAGCGCGACTACAACCGCGCCACCAGTGCGCAGAAATGCGTCCGCGCGGGCGGCAAGCACAACGACCTCGACAACGTCGGCTACACCGCGCGGCACCATACCTTCTTTGAAATGCTGGGGAATTTCAGCTTCGGCGACTATTTCAAGGCCGAGGCGATCCCCTTCGCCTGGGAACTGGTGACGCGCGAGCTGGGGATCCCCAAGGAGAAGCTCTACACCACCGTCTACCACACCGATGACGAAGCCTTCGAGCTGTGGAAGAAGATCGGCGTGCCCGAGGACCGGATCATCCGGATCGCGACGTCCGACAACTTCTGGCAGATGGGCCCGACCGGCCCCTGCGGCCCCTGCACCGAGATCTTCTATGACCACGGCGAGCAGTTCTGGGGCGGCCCCCCGGGAAGCCCGGATGAGGACGGAGACCGGTTCATCGAGATCTGGAACGTCGTCTTCATGCAGAACGAACAGTTCGAAGACGGCTCGATGCGCGAGCTCGACATGCAGTCGATCGACACCGGGATGGGGATCGAACGGGTCGCGGCGCTCTTGCAGGGCACGAACGACAACTACGCCACCGACCTGATGCGCGCGCTGATCGAGGCGTCGGCCCATGCGACCAGCTCCGATCCGGACGGGCCGGGCAAGACGCACCACCGGGTGATCGCGGATCACCTGCGTTCGACTTCTTTCCTGATCGCGGACGGGGTGATGCCGTCGAACGACGGGCGCGGCTACGTTCTGCGCCGTATCATGCGGCGCGCGATGCGCCACGCGCACCTGCTGGGCGCGCAGGATCCGCTGATGCACCGGCTGGTGCCCGAGCTGGTGCGCCAGATGGGCGAGGCCTATCCCGAGCTGCGGCAGGCCCAGCCGATGATCGAGGAGACGCTGAAGCTGGAGGAAACCCGCTTCAAGCAGACGCTCGACCGCGGGCTGAAACTGCTGGACGAGGAGCTGGGCCGGCTGCCCGAGGGCGGCGACCTGCCCGGCGAGGCGGCGTTCAAGCTGTACGACACCTACGGCTTCCCGCTCGACCTGACGCAGGACGCGCTGCGCGAGAAGGGCCGCGCGGTGGATACCGCGGGTTTCGACAGCGCGATGGCCGAACAGAAGGCCAAGGCGCGCGCCGCCTGGGCCGGTTCGGGGGAGGCCGCCGACAGCACGGTCTGGTTCGACATCGCCGAGAAACACGGCACGACGGAATTCCTCGGCTATGACACCGAGGCGGCGGAGGGCCAGATCCTCGCGCTGGTGGCCGAAGGCGCCACGACGGAGGCGGGCGAGGCCGGCCAGACCTGCCAGATCGTGGTCAACCAGACGCCGTTCTACGGCGAGGCGGGCGGCCAGGTCGGCGACACCGGCGTGATCGAAACCGAGACGGGCCGCGCCCGCGTGACCGACACGAAACGCGCCGCGGGCGTCTTCATCCACTTCGCCGAGGTGGAGGAGGGCCGCATTGCGCGGGGGCAGGCCGCGCGGCTGACGGTGGAACACGACCGCCGCTCGCTGATCCGGGCCAACCACTCGGCCACGCACCTCCTGCACGAGGCGCTGCGCGAGGCGCTCGGCGATCACGTGGCGCAGCGCGGCTCGCTGAACGCGCCGGACCGGCTGCGCTTCGACTTCAGCCACGGCAAGGCGCTGTCGCCCGAGGAAATCGCCCGGATCGAGCAGGACGTGAACCGCTACATCCGCCAGAACACCCCCGTCGAGACGCGGATCATGACCCCGGACGACGCCCGGGCGATCGGCGCGCAGGCGCTCTTCGGCGAGAAATACGGCGACGAGGTGCGCGTGGTCTCGATGGGCAAGGCGCAGAGCGGCAAGGGGCCCTCGGGCGACACCTATTCGATCGAGCTTTGCGGCGGCACCCACGTGGGCCGGACGGGCGACATCGGGGCCTTCGCGCTGACGTCTGAGGCCGCGTCCTCGGCCGGGGTGCGGCGGATCGAGGCGCTGACCGGGCAGGCGGCGCTGCAGGCGCTGCGCGACCGCGACGTCGCGCTGGCGCAGATCGAGGGGCTGCTGAAGGTCGGCGGCGCGGGCGTGGTGGACCGCGTGAAGGCGCTGGTCGACGAGCGCCGGGCGTTGTCCAACGAGGTCGCGCAGCTCCGCCGCGAGCTGGCGATGTCCGGCGGCGCGGGGCAGGGCGCGGCGGCGCCCGAGGCGCAGGAGGTCAACGGCGTCAAGTTCCTGGCCCAGGTGCTGAGCGGCGTGTCGGGCAGGGATCTGCCCGCTCTGATCGACGAGATGAAGGCGCGGATCGGGTCGGGCGCGGTGCTGCTGATCGCCGACAGCGACGGCAAGGCCGCCGTGGCGGCCGGCGTGACGCCGGACCTGACCGCCACGCTTTCCGCCGTGGACCTTGTCCGCGCGGCGGTGCCGGAACTGGGCGGCAAGGGCGGCGGCGGCCGCCCGGACATGGCGCAGGGCGGGGGGCGCGACGCCGCCAATGCCGATGCCGCCATCAACGCGGCCAAGGCCGTCATCGGAGGTTGAGATGCCCGCACTCTGGATTGCCCACGTCAGCGTGACCGACGAAGAGGCCTATGGCCGCTACGCCAAGCTTGCCGGTCCCGCCATTGACAAGCATGGCGGGCGCTTCATCGCCCGGGCCGCGCGTTACGTGCAGCTTGAGGGCAAGGACCGCCCTCGCAACGTGGTGGCGAAGTTCCCGTCGGTCGAGGCGGCGGAAGCCTGCTATCATTCGCCCGAGTATCAGGAAGCGCTGTCGCATGCGCGCGGCGCCTCGGAACGCGAGCTGGTGATCGTCGAAACCACAGAATGAGGCGGACGCGGGGGCGTTTCGGCCCCCGCCGCCCTTACAGCTGGTAGCCGGGGGTGGCGCGCGAGATCTCCAGCTCCGCCTCGTCCATGTCGGGCGAGATCGCCTCGAACAGCGGGGTGGAAAGGTAACGCTCCCCCGTGTCCGGCAGCATGGCGAGGATCACGCTGCCCGGCTCCGCCGTTTCCGCGACCTTCATCGCCACGGCAAAGGTCGAGCCGCCGGAGACGCCGGTCAGGATGCCCTCGCGCTGCGCCAGCTTGCGTGCCCAGTCCATGCCCTCGGGCCCGGCGATCGGGATCAGCTGGTCGTAATTGCCGGCATCCAGCGCCTCCTGCAGCACCTTCGGGATGAAGTCCGGCGTCCAGCCCTGGATCGGGTGCGGCTCGAACGCGGGGTGAGAGGCGGCGGGGCTGCCGTCCTCTGTCCGCTCCTGCGCGGTGCCGCTGCCGACAAGCTGGGCATTGGCGGGTTCGGTGAGCACGATCTTCGTCTCGGGCCGCTCGCGGCGCAGCACGCGGGCGACGCCCGTGACCGTTCCGCCGGTGCCGTAGCCGGTGACGAAGTAATCCAGCCGCTTGCCGTCGAAATCCTGAACGATCTCGGGCCCGGTCGTGGCCTCGTGGATCGCCGCGTTCGCGTCGGTTTCGAACTGCCGGGCCAGGAACCAGCCGTTCGCCTCGGCCAGTTCCACGGCCTTGCGGTACATGCCGAAGCCCTTTTCCGCCTTGGGCGTCAGGATCACCTTCGCCCCCAGCATCCGCATCAGCCGCCGCCGCTCGACCGAGAAGCTTTCGGCCATCGTCACCACCAGCGGATACCCCTTGGCCGCGCAGACCATGGCGAGCCCGATGCCGGTGTTGCCCGACGTCGCCTCCACCACCGTCTGGCCGGGGTGCAGCGTGCCGTTCTTCTCTGCCGTCTCGATGATCGACAGCGCCAGCCGGTCCTTGACCGAGGCGACCGGGTTGAAGAATTCGGCCTTCACGTAGATCTCGACCCCCTCGGGGGCGAGGTGGTTGATCCGGATGACGGGTGTGCGTCCGACGGTCTCCGTGATCGATCCATAGAGCATGGCGGTGGTCCTCCTCGTTGGGTGTGCGGGGATCCTAGCGCGCGCCGCAGCGAAAATCTCGCGCCGCGTGCGGGAAGTCAGCCGCGCAGCCGCGCGCCGTCCGGATCCCAGGGGGCGGTGTCGATCCGCCGGGCCGCCCTGCGCTCGCCGAGGATTTCGATCTCGACCTCCAGCCCGGGGTGGTCGGCGTCCTTCGGCACGAAGCCGAAGGCGATCGACTGGCCGAGGTGGTGCGAATAGCCGCCCGAGGTGCAGAAGCCGACCACCTCGCCGTCCAGCCAGACGGGTTCGTAGCCGTGCACGTCGGTGTCCGCCGCATCGACGCGGAAGGCGGCGAGCACCCGCGCCGGGCCTGTCGCGCGCTCCGCCTCCGCTGCCGCGCGGCCGATGAAGGGCGTGTCCTTGGACCAATGGATGAACCGGTCGAGCCCGGTTTCGGCGGGGGTGTAATCGGGCGAATATTCCCTGAGCCACGACCCGAAGAGGCGGTCGAGCCGCAGGGACATCATCGCGCGCATCCCGAAGACGACCATGCCATGCGCCTGGCCGGCCTCCCACAGCGTGTGCCACAGGCTGCGCTGGCTCATCGCGTCGCAGTAGAGCTCGTAGCCGAGATCGCCGGTGTAGCTCACCCGTTGCACGATGCATTCCGCCATGCCCACCGTCATCCGCCGCGCATCGAGGAACCGCAGGGCGGCGACATCGTCCCGGGTGCAGGCGGCGAGAACCTCGCGCGCCTGCGGCCCCGCGATCTGGAAGCCGGTGATCCGGTCCGAGACGTTCTCGACCGCGACGCCGTCCTCGAGGTGCCGGTCGAACCAGCGCAGGTGATAGGCCTGGGCGGAGTAACTGGCGGTGAGGCGGAACTCCTCCTCTCCCAGGCAGGTGACGGTGAAATCGCCGATGATCCGCCCCGCCTCCGACAGCATCGGGGTGAGGGAGATACGCCCCGGCCCGGGGATCCGCCCCGCCATGATCCGGTCGAGCCAGTTGCGCGCCTTGGGGCCGGTGACGGCGTATTTGCCGAAGTTCTGGATCTCGTTGATGCCGACGCCCCCGCGCACTGCCCGGACCTCGCGCGCGGTCGCGTCGAAGGCGTTGGACCGGCGGAAAGAGGGGGTTTCGTAGCGCGGCTCGCCACCTTCGGCGAAGTAATTGGGCACCTCCAGGCCGTATTGCTGGCCCCAGACCGCGCCCATGGCATCGAAGATGTCGTACATCGGAGTGGTCCGGAAGGGCCGCGCGGCGGGCTTTTCCTCGTTCGGATAGGCGACGGAGAAGCGGGTCTGGTAGTTTTCGATGACCTTCGGGCGGGTGTAGCCTGGCGTGGTCCATGTGCCGAAGCGCGCGACGTCGAAGCTGGCCGTGTCGCGTTCGCATTCGCCTTGCGTCATCCACTGGGCCAGCATGAGGCCGACGCCGCCGCCCTGGCTGAAGCCGGCCATCACCGCGCTGGCGGACCAGTAATTGCGCAGCCCCGGCACCGGGCCGACCAGCGGGTTGCCGTCGGGGGCGAAGGTGAAGGGGCCGTGGATGACGGTCTTGACGCCGGCCTCAGAGAGGACGGGGAAGCGGCGGTAGGCGAATTCGATGCTGTCGGAGATCTTGTCGAGGTCATCCGGCAGCAGCTCGTGCCCGAAGTCCCAGGGGGTGCCGTCGACCGCCCAGGGCTTGGCGCGCTGCTCGTAAAAGCCGATGCAGAGGCCGCGGCCCTCCTGGCGCAGGTAGCTTTCGCCGGCGGGGTCCATGACGTGGGGATGTTCGTCGCCACGCTCGTAGATCGCCGGAATGTCATCGGTGACGATGTAATGGTGCTCCATCGGGTGGAGCGGCAGGTAGACACCCGCCATCGCCGCCACCTCGCGCGCCCAGAGCCCGGCCGCGTTCACCACGTGCTCGGCGTGAATCGTGCCCTTGTCGGTGACCACATCCCATGTGCCGTCCGGGCGCTGGTTGGTCTCGCGCACCATGCACTGCGTTTCGATCGTGGCGCCCTGCATCCGCGCGGCCTTCGCGTAGGCGTGGGTCGTGCCGGAGGGATCGAGGTGGCCGTCGAGCGGGTCGTATAGCCCGCCGATGATCCCCTCGATATTCGTGACCGGCGCGATCTCCCGGATCTCCTCGGGGGTGACGATCCGCGTATCCAGCCCCATGTGCCGGTGCTTCGCCCGCTCCGCCAGCATCATGTCGAACCGGTCCTGCGTGTCGGCCAGCGTCACCCCGCCCACGTGGTGCAGCCCGCAGGACATGCCGGTGATCGCCTCCAATTCCTTGTAGAGCCGGATCGTGTAGCCCTGCAGCGCCGCCATGTTGGTGTCGCCGTTGATCGTGTGAAACCCGCCCGCCGCGTGCCATGTGGAGCCGGAAGTGAGGTCCGACCGTTCCAGCAGCATCACGTCCGACCAGCCCAGCTTGGTCAGGTGGTAAAGGACCGAGCAGCCTACGACGCCGCCGCCGATCACCGCGACGCGGGTGGTGGTTTTCATGAAGCGCTCCCTGTTCCGGTTGCCGCCAGCCTGTCGCGGGCCGGGCGCGCGCGCCAGTCCGAATGCGACAGACCGTGTCGCTCCCGGGCGGGGAACAGGGCGGTGGACCGGGCGGCGCGGGCTGCTATGTCTTTGATGGCCCGCATGGACTGGCACCGGAAGGACTCTCCCGCATGATCCCGACGCTTCTGCGCAAGCTGCTCGACTTTTCCCGCCTTCTCGTGGTGCGGGTGATCCTGATCGCGCTGCTCGCGGTGGTGGCGATCGTGCTGGGGAAACTCTTCAGCGCGCTGATCCCGGACGGCATCAGCTACAAGGTCGGGGCCGAGGCGGTGGACCGGATCCTGACGATCATCGCCACCTCCATGCTGACGGTCACGACCTTCTCGCTCACGGTCATGGCCGCGACGCATCGCTCGGTCGCCAGTCTCTGGACGCCACGCGCGCACCAGATCCTGCTGCAGGACACGACGACCCACAACGTGCTGGCCACCTTCGTGGGCGCCTACCTCTACGCCCTGATCGGAATCATCCTGCGCGAGACGGAGGTATTCGCGGGCGAGGAACTTCTGGTTCTTTTCGGCATGACGATCGTGGTGGCGCTGCTGGTGGTCATCGCCATCATCCGCTGGATCAGCCATCTGGAGATGTTCGGCTCTCTCATCGAAACGGGCACGCGGATCGAACAGCGCGGGACGGAAGCCTGGGAGCTGCGGGCGAAATGGCCCAGCCTCGGCGCGCGACCGCTCGGCGAGGTGCCGGAAAAGGCCCGTCCGGTCCGGGCGGCGCACAGCGGCTACCTCCAGCAGATCTATCAGGACCGGCTGCAGGAATGCGCGGAGAAGGCCGACGCGCGGATCTGGCTCACCCGGCATGTCGGCGACTTCATCCACCGCGGAGACGAACTGGCCCGAACCGACGCGGCCGACGGGCAGATCGACGACAAGCTGCGCGAGAACATGTCGCTCGGCACCTTGCGCAACTTCGCGCAGGACCCGGAATTCGGCCTGCTCTGCCTGTCCGAGATCGGCAGCCGCGCGTTGTCACCGGGTATCAACGATCCGGGCACCGCGATAGACGCGGTCCGGCGGATGGCGCGGATCGTGCTATCCTACCCGGAGCGTCACGGCGGGGAGGAGGCCCGCTACGGCCGCATCTTCGTGCCGGTCTTCGATGCCGGGGCCGCGCTCGACCGGTCGATCACCCCGGTCGCCCGCGACGGGGCGGGCTTCTTCGAGGTGCACCGCGCGCTGCGCCAGTCCCTCGCCGCCATCGCGGCGCATCCCGACCCGGCGCTCTCCGCCGCGGCGCGGCGGCTCTCGGCCGAGGCCGAGGCGCGGGCGCGCGACGGTCTCTCGGCCGAGGACCTGGACCGCGTCCGGCGCTGAACGTGGCCCCGGGCGCAGGTTGACCTGAATCTGTCGGCTCCAGACCACCGGGCCGCGACGTTCCGGGCGAGGGTGGCCCGAAACTCAGACAGGGAAGCTCCATGAAGACCCATGCCCAGGCAGTCGTGATCGGCGGCGGTGTCATCGGATGCTCGATCCTCTACCACCTCGCCAAGCTGGGCTGGACCGATGTCGTCCTGCTGGAACGGGACGAGCTGACCTCGGGCTCCACATGGCACGCCGCGGCGAACATCCACGGGCTGCACGACAGCACCAACATCAGCCGCATCCAGCATTACACGATGCAGCTCTACAAGGAACTGGAGGCCGAGACGGGGCAGGGCTGCGGGGTGTTCCAGCCCGGCTCGCTCTACCTCGCCCAGACCGAGAACCGCGAGCACCAGTTGCGCCTGCAGGCGGCCAAGGCGCGGCTCTACGGCATGAACTTCCACGAGATCACCCGCGACGAGGCCGAGCGCCTGCACCCGCTGGTGGATTTCGGCGGCATCCGCTGCATCATGTTCGAACCCGACGGCGGCAACGTCGACCCGTCGGGCGTCACCACCGCCTATGCGACCGGCGCCCGCCAGCGGGGCGCCGAGATCCACCGCTTCACCCCCGTCACCGCGACCGAGCCGCAGCCCGACGGCACCTGGATCGTCCGCACGCCGAAGGGCGACATCCGCACGCCCTGGGTGGTCAACGCCGCCGGCCTCTGGGCGCGCGAGGTGGCGGCGATGGCGGGGCTCACGCTTCCGCTGATCCCGACCGAGCACCAGTATTTCGTGACCGAGACGATCCCCCGGATCGCCGCGATGGACCGCCGTCTGCCGTCCGTCGCCGACCGCGACGGCGAATACTACCTCCGGCAGGAGGGCAAGGGCCTGCTGATCGGCGCCTACGAACGCGACATGCGCTTCTGGGCGGAAGAGGGCACGCCGCAGGGCTTCGGCCACGAGCTCTTCGCGGACGATCTGGAGCGGATCGAGGAGAACATGCTGCGCGCCATCGCCCGGGTCCCGGCGGCGGGCGAGGCGGGGGTGAAGCGCGTCATCAACGGCCCGATGATCTGGTCGCCGGACAGCAACGTCCTTTTCGGCCCGGTGCCCGAACGGACCGGCTATTTCGCCTGCTGCGGCATCATCCCCGGCTTCTCGCAATCGGGCGGCATGGGGCTGGCGGCGGCGGAATGGATGATCGAAGGCGAGCCGAAGATGGACCTGTTCGGCTGGGACGTCGCCCGCTTCGGGCCCTGGGCCGGGAAGGACTTCACGAAGGCCCGCGTCGCCGACCAGTATGCGCACCGTTTCTCGATCCACTTCCCGAACGAGGAACGCACGGCGGGCAGGCCCGTCCGCACCCGCCCCGCCCACGGAATGCAGAAGGAGATGGGCGCGGTCTTTGGCCTCAATTACGGCTGGGAACATCCCCTCTGGTTCGCCGATGCGCCCGGCGTCGAAGAGACGGCCGGATTCACCCGCCAGAACTGGTGGGCCCCCGTGGGCCGCGAGGCGCGGATGCTGCGCGAGGCCGCCGGTATCATCGACATCTCCAACTTCGCGAAGTACCGCGTCGCCGGCCCCGGCGCCGAGGCCTGGCTGAACGCCGTCTTCGCCAACCGCATGCCGACCCGGACGGGCCGGTCCTGCCTCACCCCCCTGATCTCGAAACGCGGCGGCATCGCGGGCGACTTCACCGTCACCCGACTCGGCCCCGAGGAATTCTGGGTTATCGGCTCCGGCATGGCCGAACGCTACCACCAGCGCTATTTCCGCGCCGTGCCGCTGCCCGATGGCACCACCTTCACTTCGCTGACCGACGCGGTGTGCGGGTTCAACGTGGCGGGCCCCGCTTCGCGCGAGCTCCTCCAGCCCCTCACCAACGGTTCCCTCGCGACCGCCGACTTCCCCTTCATGCGCGCGCAGCGGATTACGCTGGCGGGGGTGGAGGTGATGGCCCTCCGCGTGTCCTTCACCGGCGATCTGGGATGGGAGCTGCATTGCGCCGCCGCGGACCAGACCCGCCTCTACCACGCCCTGCTCGACGCCGCCGCAGGCCACGGTGGCGGCCCAGTGGGCAGCCGCGCGCTGACGTCGCTGCGGATCGAAAAGGGCTACGGCTCGTGGTCCCGCGAATATTCCCCCGAATACTGGCCGCAGGAGGTGGGCCTCGACCGCCTCGTAAAGCTCGACAAGCCCTTCCTCAACCGCGACGCCGCCGCCCGCGTCATGCGGGCGCCGCCGCGGGAACGGCTCGTCATCCTCGCGGTGGAGGCGGGCACGGCCGACGCCACCGGCGGCGAACCGATCTTCTGCAAGGGGCAGGGCGTCGGCCGCGTCACCTCGGGCACCTACGGCTACAGCGTCGACACGTCTCTGGCGCTCGGATTCGTCAGGAACGCCGCCCCCGGCGCCGCGGTCGAGGTCATGATCCTGGGCCACCCTCACGCCGCCCGGATCCTGAAAAAGCCCCCGTTCGACCCGGAGGGCGCCCGCCTCCGCGCGTGACACGGATCCCTCGCTTCCCGTGGTCGGAAATACTCTGGGGGTGAATGCCGCGCCCGCGGCGCGGCAGAGGGGGCAACGCCCCCTGAGCCAAATGGATGCAACGCGCGGCGCCGCCGCGCTCCGCCGGGTCAGCCGCCGCTCAGCCCGACGATCTGGTACCTGTCCGCGCCCCGCCTGATGATGCAGGCCCGCCCGGAGAGCTGGGGCATCCGCCGCGTGATCGCCGGGGTCACCTGCGACTTCACCTCCTCCGAGCAATAGGGCAGTGTCAGGCGCTCGTAGCCGCGTTCCGCCATGCATTGGCGCGCGATCAGGCGGCGCAGCTCCTCGTTCACGTCGCGGGTGATGATCTGGGGCGGCAGCCGCCGGCCGGGCTGCCGGCGGCAATTGTTGTTCGCGTCGCATACCACCGGGCCGGGCAGGTAGCGGCCGGGAACGATCTCCGTCTCCTTCTCGACCGGCGCCTGCGCCAGCGCGATCCGCCCGCAGGCGACCTCGTCCGCCTGTGCCTCGGCCGTGGAGGCGCCGGGCTGGTAATAGATCGTCTCGGAACAGCCTGCAAAGAGCAGGGCAAGCGCGGCGAGCGCTCCGAATCGCATGTGTCTCCGCCGGTCCATGCCCCCGAATATGGCGCGCCGGGCGGCGGAGACAAATCAATTGACCCCTCCCGGGCCATCTGTCATGCACGGGGTCTCGTGGACGGCGCCCCGGCGGCGCCGGCCCAGTGGCTGTAAGGCATCCAACAGGACGGCTGATGAAAGTCATCATCTGCGGCGCAGGCCAGGTCGGTTGGCAGATCGCACGTCATCTTTCCGGCGAGAACAACGACGTCACGGTGGTCGACAACAACCCCGACCTCGTCGCGCGGGCGACCGACACGCTTGACGTCCAGGGCATCGCGGGCTTCGCCTCGTATCCCGATATCCTCGAAAGCGCGGGCGCGCGGGACGCCGACATGATCATCGCGGCGACCCATTCGGACGAGGTCAACATGGTGACCTGTCAGGTCGCCCACTCGGTCTTCTCGATCCCGCGCAAGATCGCGCGGCTCCGGGCGAAATCCTACCTCGACGCGATCTATTCCGACCTCTACCGCCGCGATCACATGCCGATCGACGTGGTGATTTCGCCCGAACGTGAGGTGGCCGAGGCCGCGCTGCAGCGCCTGTCGGCGCCCGCGGCCTTCGACACCGAAAGCTTTCTTGGCGGGCGGGCCCAGCTTCTGGGCCTGATGATCGACGAGGATTGCCCGGTGGTGAACACGCCGCTGCGGCAGCTCACCGACCTCTTCTCGACGCTCCGCGCCGTCGTGGTCGGCATCCGGCGCGAGGGGCGGCTCTTTGCGCCCGAACCCGACGACCAGCTGTTCCCGGCGGACGAATGCTACGTCTTCGTGGAAACCGGCGACGTGCCCCGCACGCTCGAGGTCTTCGGCAAGTCCACCAAACGGCAGGAGCGGGTGGTGATCGTGGGCGGCGGGAATGTCGGGCTCGCCGTCGCCAAGGCGCTCGAGGAAAAGGCCCGCCGGATCCGCGCCAAGGTGATCGAGAAGGACCGCCGCAACGCCGAACGAGCTGCGGACGCGCTGGAACGCACCATTGTGCTGAACGGCGACGGGCTCGATTCCGCGCTGCTGGCCGAGGCGGGCGTGGGCCGGGCCGACGCGATCCTCGCCGTCACCGACGACGACAAGACGAACCTGCTGGCCTCCGTCCGCGCGAAAAGCCAGGGCTGCCCGATGGCGATCGCGCTGATCAACGACCCGACGCTGACGCCGCTGCTCGGCCCGCTCGGAATCGACGCCTACATCAACCCGCGCTCCACCACCGTGTCCTCGATCCTGCGCCACATTCGTCACGGACGGGTGCGCGGCGTCTATTCCATCGGCGACGCCGAGGCCGAGGTGATCGAGGCCGAGGTGCTGTCGACCTCGCCGATCTCGGGCCGGTCGATCCGCGACACGGATTTCCCCGAAGGCGTGCTGATCGGCGCGATCCTTAAGGGCGACAAGGTGGTGAAACCCACAGGTTCCACCAAGATCGAGGAGGGCGACGTCATCGTCATCTTCGCGCTTGCCGCCGACGTGCCCGAGGTCGAACGCCTGCTGCAGGTGTCGATCGACTATTTCTGACGCCATGCGCCTTGGCCTGAAAGACCAGCCGATCTTCCTGCTTCTGACGGGGCTCATGGCGCTGTCGATGTTCGTCCCCGCCGGGCACGCACTGGCGCAGGACAATCACGCGGTGGCGCGCGGCTTCTTCTACACCGGCCTGCTTGCGCTGGCTGCCACTTTCCTGATCGGCCTCGCCCGGGGCGGGCGGAAGGCCCGGCGCCACCACAAGGAGGACCTGGGCGCGCTGCAGGCGCTGCTCGCCGCCTTCGTGCTGATGCCCGTGCTACTGGCGATCCCGTTTCACGAGGCGGTGCCCGAGACGAGCTTTCTCGACGCCTATTTCGAGATGGTGTCGAGCTTCACCACCACCGGCGCTACGCTCTATCCGCCGGAACAACTGCCCGGGACGCTGCATCTGTGGCGGGCGCAGGTCGGCTGGATGGGCGGGCTGGTCATCTGGATCGCCGCCGCGGCGGTGCTGGCGCCCCTGTCGCTGGGAGGGTTCGAGGTGACCTCCGCCGTGTCGGAGCGCGATGCCCGCACCCGGCTCGACCGGTTCGAGCGGGCGGGCGTGGTGCGCCGGGCGGTGACCATCTCGATCCGGCTGATGCCGATCTACGTCGGCCTGACCGGCGCGCTCTGGATGTTCCTGCTGATCGGCGGCGACCGGCCCCTGACGGCGATCTGCCATGCGATGTCCACCATGGCCACCAGCGGGATCTCTCCGGTGGGCGGCGTGCAGAACGCGGGCGCGGGGCTGGGGGGCGAGATCGTGATCTTCCTGTTTCTGTTCTTCGCGCTCTCGCGGATGACCTTCGCCACCGACACCAGCGTCGCCCGTCAGGCGATCTGGCGCGATCCGGAATTCCGCATGGGCGCCGCGCTCGTCATCGCCGTGCCGCTGCTGATGTTCATCCGCCACTGGCTTGCCGTGTTCGAGGGCGATCTGGCCGAGGACCTCCGCATCGCCATTCTCGCGCTCTGGGGCGGTTTCTTCACCGTCCTGTCGTTCCTCACCACGACGGGTTTCGAAAGCGCCGAATGGGACACCGCGCGCTACTGGTCGGGGCTGGGCACGCCGGGCATGATCCTCATGGGCCTCGCCATGGTCGGCGGCGGCGTGGCCACCACGGCGGGCGGGGTCAAGCTGCTCAGGGTATTCGCGCTCTACCTCGCCGGGGTGCGGGAACTCGAGCGGCTGGTGCATCCGCACTCGATCAGCGGCGCGGGGTCGATCAACAGGCGGATGCGGCGCCACGGGGCGTTTCAGGCGTGGATCTTCTTCATGCTCTTCGCCATGACGCTGGCCGCCGCGACGGCGCTGCTGGCGCTTCTGGGGTCGAGTTTCGAGGATTCGATGGTGATGAGCATCGCGGCGCTGACCACCACCGGCCCGCTGGTCCGCATCGGCGCGGAAAGCCCGATCGACCTCGCCACGCTCAGCGACGCCTCCAAGGCGGTGTTCTGCGCGGTAATGGTACTGGGGCGGCTGGAGCTGGTCGCGATCATTGCGCTGCTCAATCCGGACCTTTGGCGGGATTGAGCAAAAAAGCGGTCGGCAGTCCGGACCGAATGGGTTTTCTGCTGGAAAGTCGCCGCGTGGCGATTCATAATTGACGCGACGAGGGACTGCCGGGAAACGGCAAGAGCAAGAACAAAGGCATTTCATCTCATGGCATCAGATCGACAGAATCTACAGGACGCATTCCTGAATCACGTCCGCAAGACCAAGGTTCCGGTCACGATCTTCCTGATCAACGGCGTGAAGCTTCAGGGCGTCATCACCTGGTTCGACAATTTCTGTGTCCTCCTGCGCCGTGACGGCCAGTCCCAGCTTGTCTACAAGCACGCGATCTCGACGATCATGCCGTCGCAGCCGATCAGCCTCTACGAGGGCGAAGGCGACTCTTGAGCAACGAAGATCAGGCCAGCACCCGCGCCTGGATCATCCATCCCGACCTGACCCGCGAAGAGCGGCGTCATGCGGCCGAGTACGCGCTGGCGGAGGCGGAATCGCTTGCCGTCGCGCTGCCCGGCCTCGAAGTAGTGGGATCCGAGATCGTGCGCCTGGCGAAACCGGTGCCCGCGACCCTGCTGGGGTCGGGCAAGATCGAGGAAGTGAAGGAACGGCTGGCGGCCGCCGAGGTCGAGCTTGTCCTCGTCGACGGGCCGGTCACGCCGGTCCAGCAGCGAAACCTCGAAAAGAAATGGGGCGTGAAGCTTCTCGACCGCACGGGGCTGATCCTCGAGATTTTCTCGGACCGCGCCCGCACGCGGGAAGGCGTGCTGCAGGTCGAGATGGCGGCGCTGTCCTACCAGCGGACCCGGCTGGTGCGGGCCTGGACCCACCTCGAACGCCAGCGCGGCGGCCTCGGCTTCGTTGGCGGCCCCGGCGAGACCCAGATCGAGGCGGACCGCCGCGCCATCGACGAACAGCTCGTGCGGTTGCGCCGTCAGCTCGACCGGGTGGTCAAGACGCGCGAACTGCACCGCGCGGCCCGCGCCAAGGTGCCGTTCCCGATCGTCGCGCTCGTGGGCTACACCAACGCCGGGAAGTCGACGCTCTTCAACCGTCTGACCGGTGCCTCGGTCTTCGCCAAGGACATGCTGTTCGCAACGCTCGACCCCACCATGCGGCGGGTCGAGCTGGAGGACGGGCCCGAGATCATCCTGTCCGACACGGTGGGCTTCATCTCGGATCTGCCGACGCAGCTGGTCGCCGCTTTCCGGGCCACGCTGGAAGAGGTGCTGGAGGCCGACCTGGTGCTCCACGTCCGCGACATCGCGCATCCGGAGACCGAGGAACAGGCGCAGGACGTGACCGACATCCTGCAGGACCTCGGCCTCGACGAAGAACTCCCGGTGCTGGAGGTCTGGAACAAGATCGACCTTGTCGACCCCGAAAAACGCGCCGTGCTGCAGGGCCGGGCGGAGCGCGAGGAGGACACGCTGGCGATCTCGGCCGTGACTGGCGAGGGGCTCGAGGCTCTGCTGGCGCTGGTGACGGAACGGCTGTCGGGGATGCGCTTCGAGGCGGAACTGGACCTGACCTTCGCCGACGGGCGCAAGCGCGCGTGGCTCTACGAACAGAACGTGGTGCAGGAGGAGGCGCAGACCGAGACCGGCCAGCACTTGCGCGTGCTCTGGACGCCGGTGCAGGAAGCGCGCTTCCGCCGCCTCTGACCGGGACCCCGTAGGGCGGGCATCCTGCCCACCCATGCCCTCAGCCCGCCGCGTCCAGCGTCGCCATCTGCCCCTCCGACAGCCCCAGCGACATCGCGTTCACGAGGCTCAGCAACTGCCGCTCCGACGTGGCCGAGGCGATCGGCGCGGTCACGCCCGGCCGCTGCTTGAGCCATGCCAGCGCGATCTCGGCATGGGCCGCGCCGGTCTCGGCCGCGACCTCGTGCATCGCCGCCAGCACCGCCTTGCCCTTGTCGTTCATGTACTTCCCGATGCTGCGTTCCCCGCGCGGCCCCTTGAGGTCGGCCGCGTCGCGGTACTTGCCCGTCAGGAACCCGGCCGCGAGCGAGAAATAGGGGATCACGCCGATGTCGTGCTCGATACAGAACTCCGCCAGCGGCCCTTCGAAGCTGTCGCGGCTGTAGAGGTTGTATTCCGGCTGCTGCGCGCCGTAGGCGGGCAGGCCGGTGGCGGCGGCGTCCTCGGCCGCGCGCATCTGCTCCGCGTCGTAGTTCGACGCCCCGATGGCCCGCACCTTGCCCGCGCTCATCAGCCGTTCATACGCCGCCAGCGTCTCCTCGTGCGGCGTGTCGGGGTCGGGCCGGTGCGAGAAATAAAGGTCGATCCGGTCGGTCCGCAGGCGGCGGAGCGAATTCTCCACCTCCGTCTCGATCCACTTCGCTGACAGCCCGCTGCCCGCGTCCGGCATCGGCCCGCCGACCTTGGTGATGATCTCCACCCGGTCGCGGCGCGCGGGATCTGCGGCCAGCCAGGAGCCGATGATCGCTTCGCTCTCGCCGCCCTTGTGGCCCTCGACCCAGCGGGAATAGACATCCGCCGTGTCGATCGTGGTGATCCCCTGATCCACCATCCGGTCGAGCAGCGCGTGCGAGCCGCTCTCGTCCACGGTCCAGCCGAACACGTTGCCGCCGAAGACGACGGGCGAGATCATCAGGCCGGTGCGGCCGAGGCGTTTCTTGGTCATGGCGTGTCTCCCTTGCTGTTGGGGAGCCTAGCGCCGCCACGGGAAAGGCCAAGCCTCAGCGCGCGGGCACCAGACGCGTCACCCCGACCGCCGCCGCCCGCGCCAGGTCGGCGTCGAGCGACATCGGGATGTACTCGCCCCGCCGCCAGAGCTGCGCCAGATCGTCGTAATGCCGCGACAGCGGGTGGCCCGACTGCCCGGTGGACAGGATGAAGACCGACGAATCCGGATCCGCGAAGTCGTAGACCCCGCGATAGCCCGCCGCGTGGACGTTCAGGAAGGCGTCCGTCCCCAGCCCGCCGCGCGTCGCGCCCCGCATCAGCGTGTTGTCCCCGCCGCTGGTCGATTGGCGGATGTTTACGAAATACCGCAGGATCGGCACCTGGCCGAGCGCCTGGTGGTCCTGCGCCGCCTGATGCGCGTCGCCCCAGCGGAGGGATTCCAGCGCCGTGCCGTAGGTTTCCGAGATCCAGACCAGCGCGTCGTCCAGCGCCATGCGGGCGATGTCGGTGCAGGTTTCCTCCGGCCCCGACTGGCGGACGTCGCACCATTCCGAGGCGCCGTCGATGTTGCGGTAAACCCGCTCGATGAAGATCGGGTTCACGTGGCCGAAATCCCGCGCCAGCGGGCCCAGGTCATCCTGGATCAGCCGCGCCTGCAGCGCCCGGAGCCACGCATCGTAAATCAGCGGCTCGGGAAGATGTTCGTTCATTTCCCCGTTCCACTCGGCCAGCAGCTGCAGCGCCCGCTGGCGCAAACGCTCCGGCGTGCCCTCGGGCGCGGCCTCTCCTGTGAACCACAGGTCCGCCCCGATCAGCGGCAGCAGGGAACGCGCGGTGTAGGATACGGTGTCGAGCTGCGCCTCGATGAAGCTGTCGCGGGTGTGGACCTGCCGCGTGTTCATCAGCCGTTGCAGCCGGTGGATCCGCTGGGTGTCGCCCCAGTCGAACGACACGTGCATAGGGAAGGGCCGGTCGAGCAGCTTGTTGTTGGTATTGGCCAGCAGCCCGCCCGTCGGGTCGATGAACTCGGGATTGGCGGAATAGGGGAGCATCCCCTGCCACTGGTTCTGCGGCGCCCAGCCCCGCGACGGCATCCGGCCCTGCGTCTCGTGCTCCGCCGCGCGGCGGGGCATCGCACCCACGGTCTTCATCGCGATCCCCTCGGCGTCCACGAGGATCAGGTTCTGCGACGGGGCGACGTAATCCTCCATCGCCGCGATCGCCGCGGTCCGGTCGGGCGCGCGCATCAGCTTGAGCCCGGCCTGCAGCGAAGTGTCCGCCTCCGTCAGCGCCGTCCAGGAGAGCGAGGCGACATGCCCCGCCGGCGTGATGTCGGCGAGGTTGTAGTCGCTGCCCGAGAGCACCGGCCCGTTGTCTGTCCAGCGCAGGCGGAGCGTGACCGAGGTCTGGTCCTTCACGGTAACGATGGAGTCGCGCGTTTCGAAAGGCTTCCAGCCATCGGCGGTCTTGTATTCCTCCGGGTTTTCCGGGTTCAGCCGTTCGATATGCACGTCCTGATCGTCCATGTAGGACGAGGTCAGCCCCCAGCCGAGGTTCGCGCTGCGCCCGACCAGAACCACCGGCATTCCCGGGATCGTCCCGCCGATCACCCCGCCTGTGGACAGCTCCAGCCGCGCGAGATACCAGATCGCGGGCGCCGTCAGCCCGAGGTGCGGATCGTTTGCCAGCAGCGTCCCGCCCGAGGCGGAGCGCGTGGCGCCGGCGGCAAAGGCGTTGGACGCCCCGGCGAGCGCCGGCGGCATCACGGGCGAGAGCGGGTCGCGTTCGGGCTGCCGGGCGGCGTAGTTCAGCCCCGCCTCAGGAAAGAGCGCGGCATAGGCGGGCAGGGCGGCGATCCCCTTGCCGGGGGCGTCGGGCATGATGTCCTCGATCATCCCCGGCTCCGGCAGGGCGAGCGAGACGCGCGCGCGCTGTACCTCGGTGCCCAGGTGGCCCGACAACTGCAGCGCCATCAGCTTGACGATCGCCAGCGAATCCGCCGGCTGCCACGGCGCGACGGGCGCGTTGAACAGGAACATCTCGGGCGCGCCGCGGCCAAGAGCGCCTTCGTTCACCTCGTCCAGCCGGGCGTTCACCCCGTCGGCATAGGCGCGCAGCACGCGCATCGTCTCCGCGTCCTGGACCTCCACCGACCGGCGGGCGAGGGTGTAGAGATCCAGCCTGCGGACCAGCTTGTCAATCGCCACGGTGCGCAGGCCGAAGACCTCGGACAGGCGCCCCTGTGCGGTGCGGCGCATGGTGATCATCTGCCACATCCGGTCCTGCGCATGGGCGTAGCCGAGGGCGAAGAAGACATCTTCGTCGGTCTGGCCGAAGATGTGCGGCACGTTGGCGTTGTCGCGCACGATCTCGACCTCGGCCGCCAGTCCCTCGACCGCGCGGGTCTTGTCGTACTCCGGCAGGGACCGGGAGGCGAGGTAATAGACGCCCAGCACGGCGAGGACGATCAGAATGATCATCCCGCCCGCGATGCGCATCAGCCAGCGAAATACCCTTGCCATCCGGTGTCCCTCGTCCGTCTCGACCCTTGCCATTCCGGCCTCCGGCCGCCATGCCTTCTAGGGCATGAAGGAAGAGGGGAAAAGTCATGGCAAAGGTCGCATTCATCGGTTTGGGCGTGATGGGATACCCGATGGCGGGCCATCTGGCGGCCAAGGGGCACGAGGTCACCGTCTATAACCGAACGGGCCAGAAGGCCGAAGCCTGGGTGGAGCAGCACGGCGGCGCCGCCGCCCCGACCCCCAGGGCGGCCGCGGAAGGTGCCGATTTCGTGATGACCTGCGTCGGCAATGACGACGATCTGCGCGCCGTCTGTGCGGGCGAGGACGGGGCCTTCGCCGGGATGAAGCCGGGGGCGATTCTGGTGGATCACACCACGGTCTCCGCCAAGGTCACGGCGGAGCTTTACGAGGCGGCGAAGGCGAAGGGCTTGGGCTATGTCGACGCGCCGATCTCGGGCGGGCAGGCGGGGGCCGAGAACGGCGCGCTGTCGGTGATGTGCGGCGGCGATGCCGGCGATTTCGAGGCAGCCGAGCCGGTGATCGGCGCCTATGCCAAGATCTGCCGCCTGCTGGGGGGCAGCGGCGCGGGCCAGATGACCAAGATGTGCAACCAGATCGCCATCGCCGGGCTGGTGCAGGGGCTGTCGGAGGCGCTGCATTTCGCGCAGAAGGCCGGGCTCGACGGCGAGAAGGTGGTCGAGGTGATCTCTCAGGGTGCGGCGGGCTCGTGGCAGATGCAGAACCGCTACAAGACCATGCTGGCGGGCGAGTTCGAGCACGGGTTCGCGGTGAACTGGATGCGCAAGGACCTCGGCATCTGCCTTTCGACCTCGGACGAGATCGGCGCGAGCCTGCCGGTCACCGCCCTGGTGGACCAGTTCTACAAGGACGTCCAGAAGCTGGGCGGCGGTCGGTGGGACACCTCCAGCCTGATCAGGCGGCTGACCGAGCTGGGGTAAGGCGCTACGGCGCGCAGGTGTCGACACCCCCCCTGACCACGCGAGCGACGAAAGCAGCGCAGCGCCTGCCCGTGGAGAGGCGCGCGCACCGCCCGAGCGGGTGCGTTTCATGGTGCCGGGTGCATCTTCCCTCGACTGTCAGCGCGCCGGCGACAAAGCGCCTGCCCCCGGGACGGCGTCGCCATTGTCGCTCGCACCAATGGCGCAACAACGGTGACCGCTGCGCGGCGGCCTCCGGCCTCGATCCGCGCCACCAGTTCCCCGCACTCCATGCAGCACGGCGCCCCATACCCACCCACGCAACAGGTCCCCTCTCCCCCCGGGGAGAGGGTTGGGGTGAGGGCACGCTGCCCGCCCCCGTCACGTCGCCACGTACCAGTCCCGCCGGTGGTTGATCGCGATCACGAGGTTCAGCACCAGCGCCCCGAGCGCCGACCACATCACCTTCTCCGGCGGGATCACGAGGAAGGCTATCGCGAAGACCCCCGCGTCGAAGCAGAGCTGCGTCCACCCCGCCTTGAACCCCGTCTTCTCCTGCAGGTAGAGCGCGAGGATCCCCACGCCTCCCAGTGACGAGCCGTGCCGGAAGAGCGCCAGCAGCCCCGATCCGGTGATCATCCCGAAAAGCACCGCGCCGAGCGGCACCCAGAGGTGCTCCACCACGAACACGCCCGGCAGCCACCCCGAAAGCAGCGACAGCAGCGCCACGGCGGCAAAGGTCTTCAGCGTGAAGGCCAGCCCCATCCGCCGGTAGCCCAGCCAGTAGAACGGCAGGTTCACGACGAAGAACACCGGCCCGAAGCCCCAGCCCGTGGCGTAGGAGATCACCACCGCCAGCCCGGCGGTCTGGCCCGTCACCAGCCCCAGCGAGGTCAGGATCAGCACCCCGGTCGCCGCCATGGTCGCGCCGAAGACGATGCCCTGCGCGTCGGCGAGCGGTGTGTGGCTGGCTTTTTCGGTCATGGGCCCCTCAATCGGCGATATAGCGGTCGCGGCGGTGGTTGAAGGCGATCACCCCGTTCAGGATCACCGCGCCGAAAAGCGAATAGAGCACGACGCGCCCGTCGAACAGCAGATACGCGACGGCGAAGAGCATCCCGTCGACGATCAGCTGCACGTAGCCCGCGCGGAACCCGGTCCGGTCCTGGATCATCAGCGCGATCACCCCCAGCCCGCCCAGCGATCCCTTGTGCCGGAAGACGCCGAGCAGGCCGAACCCCGTCAACACCCCGAAGATCGCAGTCCCGAGCAGCGGGTCGAGATAGGCGAAGGACAGCGCCGAGGGCATCCAGTCCACCAGCACCGAAAGCGCCACGACGCAGAAGACCGATTTCAGCGTGAACTCCGGCCCCAGCCGCTTCCACGCGAAGGCGTAGAAGGGCAGGTTGACCAGCGTGAAGACGATCCCGAAGGACCAGCCCGTCAGGTACGAGATGATGAGGGCGAGCCCCGCGGTCTGGCCGGTCAGGAACCCGAGGTGTGTCAGGAACGTCAGTCCCACGGCGGCGGTGAGCAGGCCGATCGACAGGCCCTGGGCGTCCTCGATCGGGGTGTGCGGGACCTTGAGGTCCTCCGGTATGGGCATGGGTGCTGGCATGGGGCGAGCATCGGGGCCCGTGCGCGGCGCGGCAAGGGCTCACGCGGTGTGGCGCCGGGACGCCCATCCGCGCTGCCCACGGCTTGGGCAGGTTGACGTGGGGGGCGGTTCGGTGTTTGAGGGCCTCACCTGACAACAAGGATCAAGGGAATGAGCTGGAAAGTTTTCATCGACGGCGAAGTGGGGACCACGGGTCTCCAGATCCGGGAGCGGCTTGAGGCCCGCCCGGACATCACGCTCGTGAGCCTCGATGAGAGCCGACGCAAGGATCTCTCCGCCCGGGCCGATTCCGCGCGGGAGGCCGACGTGGCGATCCTCTGCCTACCCGACGCGGCCGCGAAGGAACTGGTCGGGGCGCTTGCCCCCGGCGAAGCCAAGCTGATCGACGCCTCCACGGCGCACCGGGTGGATCCCGACTGGGTCTTCGGGTTTCCCGAGATGGCGGAAGGCCAGCGCGACAGCGTCGCGCGGGCGAACTACGTCTCGAACCCCGGCTGCTGGTCGACCTGCGCCATCGCGCTGATCCGCCCGCTGGTCGCGGCGGGGCTGATCGACCCGTCCAGCGCGCCCTCGGTCTCGGGCGTCTCCGGCTATACCGGCGGCGGCAAGGCGATGATCGCGGAGTTCGAGAGCGGCGAGGTCTCGGGCGCCTTCCTCTACGGCGCGGGGCAGGCGCACAAGCACCTGCCCGAGATCACCAAGCACGGGATGCTGACCGCGGCGCCCGTCTTCGTCCCCTCGGTGGGCCATTACGCGCAGGGCATGGCCGTGGCGGTGCATCTGCCCGCGCGCGGGGCCGAGGGCGTGGCCAGTGCCGAAACCGCGCTGCGCGAGGCCTATGACGGCGCGCGCTTCGTCTCGGTCGTGCCGGCGTCGGTCGACGAGCCGCGGGTGATGCCGCAGCGGCTGAACGGGACCAACCGGATGGAGCTGTCGGTGCATGGCAACCCGGCGACGGGGGCGGTGACGCTGATCGCGGTGCTGGACAACCTCGGCAAGGGGGCCTCGGGCGCGGCGGTGCAGAACATGAACCTGATGCTCGGCGCGGACGAGGGCGCGGGGCTTTAAGGCTGGCGCAGGGCTGCAAGGCGCAGCCGTTCCGCAAGAGACCAAAGGCCGGGCTTCAGCCCGGCCTTTTCGCGTCTCCACCCCGCGCAAGCCGGGCCAGCGCCGGCCCGTGGGATGGCGCTTCCCGAGGTTCGAGCCTCTTGATTTATGGCAGCCGTGGTAGCGCCCATGCTGACACTCCGCTCTTACGGCACCAAAGCGCCAGCCCGCGGGGACGGGCCGGCGCTGGCCCGGCGGCCTTCGGCCTTGTTCCGGGCCGGGATTGGCTCGCCGAATAAACCAGCCCGCGTTCGTCGGGCATGATCTCCACTGCACCTTGTCCTGATCTTCCTCACCGGCCCGGCGGCCTGCGGCCTTGCCCCGGGCCCGGAGATGGGCTCGCCGCCAGCCACCCCCTTGCCATATCCCGCACCGCGCGGTCTGTTGTCGCAAACAGGGAAGGGAGGACCTGCACCATGAAAGCCGCCGTTCTGCGCGCCTATAACGAAGACCTGTCGATCGAGGAGGTGGGCTTTCCCGACTGCCCCGAGGACGGGGTGATCCTGAAGGTGCTGGCCTGCGGCGTCTGCCGCAG
>Ga0310345_10000231_pt1 | contig 105769 bp, 103 predicted proteins | sample HC15DNA20500_MG_FD_204667 | JGI IMG/M metagenome (GOLD analysis project Ga0310345, IMG submission 204667) | Marine microbial communities from station ALOHA, North Pacific Subtropical Gyre - HC15-DNA-20-500_MG | ecosystem: Environmental > Aquatic > Marine > Oceanic | place: Pacific Ocean... | reverse complement strand
TTTCGCCCTTTCAGCGGCTATGGCGGCGGCCCCCTTGGAGCAGTTGGATCGCCCGAATGTCTGATTTCCCTAGTCCGGCTCGATAGACCTGCCATTCAGCAGCCGGCCCAGCAACCGCCGTCGGTGGCATGTGATATGAAAGGCGCCGAGATTGGCTAATAGTCTATTTTTCCGCGGTTATTGGCCACGCTCTTAAACGGTGGCGATCCGCTTAGCTATGAGCATTGCCGCTCCCTAGAATCTCCAAGTCTGAGTTGGCCTCCTCAGCCCAAGGAAGGTTCGAGTGTTTGCATTTTGCCGAAATACGAGGCGCTCAACGAGGACGACCAGCCCCAGGCTGATGCCGAAGAGAGGCACGAGGAAACCAAGCACGATCACCGCGCCCACCAAAGCCGCACTTTGCTTCATGATGCCTTTCGGAGAGGGCGCCCCGAGCCGGCCCGATGGCCTTCGGCGCCACCACATCACGACGCTCGAGATGGCCAGCGTGACGAGGGCCAGCAAGGTGACCAACCCAACGAGCTGGTTGGCGAGGCCGAACAGGGCCCCTTCGTGCAGCGCGATGCCGTAGCCGACCAGGCGATCGATCCAGTGGCGTTGGGCGAAGTCGACCCGGCCGATTATCGCACCGCTGCGACCGTCCACCTCGATCGTCGTGCGTTGGGGGCGGTTGGCGGCGTTTGATTGGATTTTCCAGATGGACGTTCCCGGGGCAGGTGGGGTGATTTCCACAGGGGCGGGTAGGTCCAAGTGAACGGCCGTGGGCACCACGCGGTCGAGCTGGCCGACCCCGGTGCCATCAGGCGTCGAGTCCTTCCCCATATGCTCCGCGTGCGGCCCCAGCGCCATCCTGCTGCGCCGATCTAGCGCGGCGCGCTCGCGCTTCTCGGCGTCGGACCCTTGCGACCAGTCGATGGGGCCCGAAACCTGCCCGGTCGCCTCGCGCAGGTAAGCGAGGTAGTCGCCCCAGTTCTTTGCCCAAGGCAGGCCCGTGAGGATCAGCATGACGGCGAAGAGCGAGACCCACGCGCCGGTGACCGCGTGCAGGTCCTTCCAGAACACGCGCCCCTCACGCCCGAGCCGCGGGTAGAGCGCGCCGCCCAGCCCCTTGCGGTCCCGCGGCCACCACAGGAACAGGCCCGTCAGCAGCATCACGATCGTCCAGCTCGCGGCGAGTTCGACCAGCATGGAGCCCCAGCGCCCCGCCATCAACTCGCCGTGCAGGCGGAAGATCACGCGCATCAGCTGGTCCTCCTCGCCTACCGTCTTGAGCAGTTCTCCGGTCTGCGGGTGGAGGTAGACGCGGGTCTCGTCGGCGCCGATGCCCACCACGATGCGCTGTGCCTCGTCCGCTTCTTCGCGCATCACGAAGCGGTGCAGCGCCGAGCCGGGGACGACGTCCTCGGCCCGGCGGACCAGTGCGGAAGGGGCGAGCGGCGCCCCTTCCACGGTCAGGGTGTCGTAGGGCCGGTCGATCCAGCCCTCGATCTGCGGCTTGAACAGGTAGATCGCACCCGTGGCGGAGAGCCATAGGATGAACGGCACGGTGAACAGCCCGGCGTAGAAATGCCAGCGCCAGACCGTGCGATACCAACGCTCTTCCCGGTTCGGAGCCGCAGCGCTCACCATCAGAAGGCTCCCTTCCAGCGCAGGCTCGCGACGACGATCCGCCCGGGATAGGGGTGGAACACGAAGGCCTTCTCGTCGAGCAGGTTGTCTACCCCGAGATCGAGGTCGAAGCGGTCGAAGTGCACCGTCGACTTGAGATCGACGAAAGTGAACGGCGAGACGCAGTAGAACGTGTCGCAGCGCGAACTGGCGTTGTTCTCCAGGTTGCGCTCGGGTGTGTTCTGATGGCGCACGTTCGCTGCGAGGTCGAGCGTTGGCGAGACCGCATAGCGCAGAGAGGCGTTGGCGCGCCACGCGGGCACGCGCGGGAAGCGATTGCCCTCGAGCGCGGGATTGAGCGGGTTCTCGGTGATCGTCGCGTCGATCCAAGAGACGTTGCCGTCGAACGAAAGATCCGGAATGAACAGGTCTTCCGCCGCGACGATCAGGTCGACGCCCCAGGTTTCGATCTCGCCGATGTTGGTGATGAGCGACTGGCTGACCGGCACGTCGGGATCGCTCGGGCTCGGCACCAGGATGGTCTGTCCGAAGAGCGTGTCGTCGACCGCCTGGCGGAAGCCGCTCACCGTGACCTTGACGTTTTCGAACCGGCGCGAGGCGGTGAGTTGGAGGTCGAATCCGTGCTCGGGCTTTAACTCGGGATCGAATCCGCCGAGGTCGATCTGGCCGACATCGGGTCCATACGGGATCAGCCCGGCCTGGTAGAGCTCGCCGATCGTCGGGAAGCGCGTGGCCCAGGCGGCGGACGCAGTCAGCTCAGTGGCTTCATCGGGGCGAAACGTCAGGGCCGCCTTGGGCGAGACCGCGTGATCCGAACGCGAAGCGTAGTCGACCCGCATTCCGGCGTTCTCGAGGAACCCGCCAGAGGTGCGCCAGGCTTCGTAACGCAGTCCCAGCGTCGCCTCGAGCCGGGGAGCGAGCGCGATGGCATCCTGCGCGAACACGCCGACGAGCTGCGTTTCGCCGCCCGAAGCGTTGCGGGTTACCGAAGGCGTGCCCACGAGCCAGTCGGCGAGTGTGCCACTGCGGTTGTCGCCCGAATACCCGGCGTAGGAAGCGCCAAGCGCGATGGCGTGCGAGCCGAAAGTTCGATCGGCCGACGCCTCGAGACTGGTCCAGTGCGCATCCTTGTCGGTCAGCACGCCGCTGTCGGGGATTACTCCGGTGACCACGTCAAGGCCGTCGGTCTGCCGCGCGCGATCCTTGAGCAGTTCGAAGCGACTGGCGGTCAGGTCGATCGCCCAACCGGACATCTCGCCCGCCAGCCCCAGCCCGGTGAGCAGTTCCGCGCTCGCCGTGGTCCCCCGGTTGACCCCGGCGATTCCGACGAACGTGGGAGCGCCCGCCGCGTCGCGCAGGAAGCTCGTGGGATCGGCGGTATCCTCGTCGTCGAGCAGCAACGCGGCGAGGCCGCGCACTTTCCAGCCGCCGCCGAGATCGTAATTGGCGCGCAAGCCAAACTGGTCCTCGACGCTGTCGACCACGCTGTCCTGCGCCGCGATGCGCAGCGGGAAACCCAATGCGTCGTCGACGATGGCCTGATCGGCATAGGGCGTGCCCGGCGCAACCGTGCGCCACTGCATCGGCTGCCCCTCATTCTCGAAGTGACGCCAGGCGAGCGAGACGCCGCCGCGCGTGCCGAGTGCGACGTCGGCCTGCCCGTCGAGCGCGAAGCCGTAGAGGTCCTCGTCGGTGTCGTAGTAGCCGTAGTGCTGGTAGAACCCCTGCGCGCCCAGCGTCACCGCGTTCCCGCGGATCGGCGCGGTCTCGAGCCGCAGCACGCCACCCAGCGCATTGCCCGAATAGCGCGCCGAGGTCGGCCCGTAGACGATCTCGGCGCGCGCGATGTCGGTCGGCGAAAGCACCGCCCACTTGGGAGCGGTGTCGAAGTCGGCGCCGAGGAAGTCGGAAATCAGAAAGCCGTCGACCGTCACCAGCGCGCGCGGCGTCTGGGTGGTGTGCATGTTGCGGAACGACAGCGTCGCGTTGGCGTCGCCTATGTAGCGCTTCCTGACAATGAGATTGGGTGCGTAGCGGATCACGTCCTCCGTATTGACCGCGTTGACCGCGTCGATCTGGTCGGAATCGATCGACACGCCAAGCGACGGTGTCTCGAGCGAGCGGAGGTCGCGGCTCTCTAGCGTACCGGTAACGACGATGGGAGGCGCCGGTGCAGCGGTCGGCTTTTGCGAGGGGGTAACCTGGGCGAACGCCGAGGTGGATACGAGCAGCAAAGCCGACACGCCCAGAAGCGCGCGGCGAACGAATGTGGAGATCATGGTTGGTGTCCTGAATGCAACAAGGGGCGGGCGACGCGTGGGTCGCCCTAGTATCGGCATCAGGCGTTTGCGGGCGGTCCGGTGGACGGCGGTGGTGGTGCCGCGAGGCCGAAACCGATCCCGACCGTCGGCAGCGCAACACTGGTTTGCGCTTGATGGAGCGGCGCAGGCAGGTCGATGGTCGCCGCGTCGATGGTGGCAGCGTGGGCCACCACTCCGTAGGGACAGTGCTTGGAAGCATCGCGGTGCTTCGCGGGCGCGTGATCGCCGTGGTCCGCCAGGCCGGCCATTGCCGTGGAGGCCTGGGCCAGCAGCACGGCCTGATCAGCCGGGCTCAGCCCTTCTGAACAGATCGTTATGGCGAAACCGCCGTCGTTGGTCCGGTTCGGCATCCAACCTTTGGGCACGGCAGTACCAAACACGAGCGCGGCCATTCCCAGCCACAGGAATGTAGTATGCAGGACGAGATGAGCCGGGCGGGTCACGCGCGCGCCATAGATCGATACGCGACCGAGGGGAACCCACGGTCTGCTTTACGCAGCTGAGTACTGAGAACGAGACGTTCCGCTAACGGCCCAAGCAGCGACATCCCAAGCGTTACCTACTTGGCCAATCGTGGCCGAGGAGAAATGCAATGGGATACTCACGATATGACACAGCCTCGCGGCATCGCCCATCTTGGAACGCTGGTAAGAATGTCGGAACGAAGCGTCCTCTGACGCAGAAGCAGATTTGGGCGATCCGCTTCCATCTCGATCGCGAAGGACGGTTGAGAGACAAAGCCCTTTTCGATCTTGCCATCGACAGCAAGCTGCGCGGATGCGATCTGGTGAAGATCAAAATCGGCGACGTGATTGCAGGCACGGATATTCGCAACAGAGCGACGGTCATCCAGCAGAAGACCAACCGGCCGGTGCAGTTCGAACTCACGTCCGACGTCCGAACTACTCTGCTTGCGTGGCTCGAGCGCAGAGGCGGCTCGATCGGCGACTATCTGTTCCCGAGCCGTATCGACCATGCCGGCCACATGAGCACCCGCCAATACGCGCGCCTCGTCGACGAGTGGGTGACTGCGATTGGACTTCGGAAAGCAGAATACGGGACGCACTCGCTCCGGCGGACGAAGGCGGCCATGATCTACCGCGCAACCGGCAACATTCGTGCGATCCAGATTTTGCTCGGCCACACAAAGATTGAGAACACTGTGCGATATCTCGGCGTCGACGTTGAAGATGCCTTGCTCCTGGCGGAGAGGACCGAAATCTAAGTACATTTGCGGTCGGCCGATTATACCGGTCGACCGCTTTCAAACCCAGAGCAGTGAAATATCAACGACGAAGTTTGGGTGGGAAACGGAATATCTGCTTTCGATCCTAAGAATGCGAAGGCAGACCTTCAATTGATCCTAAATTGCAGAGAACCGTTCGATGTCGTCGATACGGCCGGATACGACCAGTTCGTCTTCCGGGAAGATGATTGTATCCGGTACCGCATGGATGAAGTTCTCACCATCGCGCTTCACTCCGACTACCGTGACGTCGAATTTTTTGCGACACTCACTGCTGACGAGCGGAAGTCCGACGATCGGTTCGGGTGCCTTCAGCCTTGCGATGGCGAATTCGTCGCCGAAACCGATAAAATCCAACAACCGTTCATTGAGCAGGTGCGCAACGCGCTCTCCCATGCGTTGTTCGGGAAAGACGACATGCTGCGCGCCCGTCCGTTCGAGAATGCGAGCGTGCTTGTCGTTGGTCGCCTTGGCCCATATGTTCGTAAGGCCGAGATCGGACAGGGCGAGCACGGTGAGGACGCTCGCCTCGATATCGGTCCCGATGGCAACAACTGCCGCTTCGAAGTCGCCCACCCCTAATTGTTCGAGGGTGGTCATGTCGGTACAGTCTGCTTCGACCGTCTTGGTTAGCTGCCCGGCGAACTGGTGGACCAGGCGCGCATCGGTATCGGCGCCCAGTACCTCGTGCCCCATGCGCTCCAGAGTGTGTGCCACGGCACCTCCGAAACGACCCAGGCCGACGACAAGCACGGGTTTGCGATGTTTAGCCGACAATTGGGTTCTCCTCCGGATAGCGATAGGGCCGCTCGCGGCCACCCAGCGCAAGCGCCGTAGCAACTGTAATGGTTCCCACGCGCCCGACGAACATAAGCACGCAAAGCACCGCCAGCGCCGATGGGGGCAGGTCAGCCGTGATGCCAGTTGAAAGCCCGACCGTGCTGAAGGCGGAAATGCATTCGAACAGGATATCGTCGAGCGGGAGGTCCGATATCGATGCGATGTAGGTGGTGGCTGCGAAAATCAGCGTTGCCGCAAGAACAGTTACCGACAGCGCCTGACGCTCTATTGCGCGGCCGAAGCGTCGTTGGAAGAGTCCTGCATCGCGCCGCCCAAGCACCTCGGACAGGACGATCGCAAACAACACCAGGAACGTTGTGATCTTGATCCCGCCAGCCGTACCCGCGCTACCGCCGCCAACGAACATCAGGAAATAATTCGTCATGATCGTCTCGTCGTGGAAGCTTCCCACATCGAGGCTGTTGAAACCGGCCGTACGGGGCATCACCGAATGAAAGGCGGCATTCAAAATCTTCGCGCCCGCACCCATGGGTCCGAGCGTGTCAGGATTGTTCCATTCCATTGCAAGGATACTGGCGAACCCGAACGTCAAAAGGCCGATGGTCCCAGCAACCGTGATTTTCGTGTGTAGCGACCACTGGCTCCATTTGAAGCGATGGCGGCTTATGTCCTGCATCACCGGAAATCCGAGGGCTGTCAGAATCACGGCAAGCATGATGGGAATGAGGATCGCGGCGTCTGACTGAAAGCCCATGACGCTGTCGGAAAAGCTGGAGAAGCCTGCATTATTGAATGCGCTGATCGAATGGAACACCCCATGCCAGACAGCTTCCCCAGCATTCATTTTGTAGGCTGCCGAAAAACGGATTGCCAGGATCAGCGCGACCAGAGCCTCCACAGCGACAGTAATCGCAAAGACCAGTTTCAAGACCGACCGCGCATCTCCAGTGTCGAGCCGGCTACGCTCGACCTGCGTTGCCATCCTGTCGCGCAAACCAAAGCCGCGTCCGGCCATTAGGCCAAAGAGCGTTGCTGCAGTCATTATCCCGAAGCCGCCGATCTGGAAAAGGATCATGATCGTCGCCTGTCCAAACGGCGACCAAAAGGTTGGTGTGTCGACGACGATGAGCCCGGTCACCGCGACAGCCGACGTGGCTGTGAAAAATGCGGAAAGCAGGGGCGCGCGCGAACCATCGGCAGTCGCAATCGGCAGGCTCAGCACCATGGTGCCGACTAGGATGAGGCCGAGGAACAAGAGGGGAATGAGGCGAATCGGATCTCGCAAGGCCACCATCTGTCAGCCATGCGCTGCGCAATGAATTCAGTAAAGCCAGACCGCTTGAGATAAGTTCATTTTATCCGAAACCAAATGGCGGCGGCTTTCTGCTTTCGAGATCTCGGCAATTGCGACGCAATGACCGCTATCGGGTCGGAAGCAGAATGGCGGCTTTCGATGTCGCGTAACACGAAAGCTGTCAGTCCGCTAGCGGCCCAAAGTGGCTTAAGGCCATCATCGAGACGACAGCCTAGCTCATAACCGCCACTTCCATCGCCACCTTCTCTGCCTTCTTTTTGAACAAGCGCAGACCCTCTACCATCTCCCGGAAACCCGGGTCGACGATCTCGCTCTTCCAGAACTGCTTGATCTGCCGGGAATAGAGCTTCCACAGCCAGAAGTATTTCGCCCTCACGCCAAAATCTGCGGCCTCCAAACCCTCCTCAATCTTTTTTGCGAGGCGCCATAGGTACGCAGGATAATCGTCTGGCTCGATCCCAAGCGCCAGCTGCTGGCTAAGAGAAACATAGTCGTAAAAGTATTGGCCATCGTCATCGCGAGTCATGAACCCCTTCACATATCCAGCTTCCATTTCAGCATCATGCTGCGGTGCCGGCGATTGCCCTGCCCGGAGAAGCACTTCCGGATCGATTACGACCCGAGGGTGCCTAGCAATCCTAGACTCCAAGCGGTAGGCCTCGTTCATAGCCGGTCCCAACAGATACTCATCTGTATGAATCAATTGTCCGCATGTGATCCCGCCACGAACCAAATATCCCATGTACGCGAGGTCAACGATCGCGAACGCCGTTGAATTTAGAAGATCAAAAACTGTGCTGGGTTGGGTAACGTCGAACGAACATACTACGCAGTCGGAAAACTGCGTCACTTGACGAGTTTCCTGCAGCGCTTCGTCACCTATTTCTTTCAGGCGGTCGATGGCTTTCTGAAGGGAGCTAAGACACCCGGATCGAGAACCGTGTTATTTACGATTTCCTTGAAGCCCATGAAGTCGAGAAACAGGATCACGCGATCCTCGTGATTTAGCTCGGTCATTCGCCCTCCAGCTATTGCGTATGAAAGAATCGGTGGAAGGCCTTAAGGAGGCTCCCGCTATCATAGAGTCTCTTTCTCGCTTTTCAGCAGATTGCTGTAGTGGCATTTAGGAGAACGTCAGCTTTTCAAGTTCACGAGACCTAAATCAGACCGTCCGCTTTCGGCCCAAAAGCTGCCAACAATCAAGCGGAAACCAAAGGTCGACCACGAGCAGTTAAAAGCTCTTTCAAGAGCAAGCAGAATGGGCTGACAACGCAAGTAGGTGTAGTGTGGGTGAGGCTTGGCTTCCTTCCCAATGCGCCCCAAACTGGACCCAAACGTGCGACCAGCCGAACGGGCCTTCCGCAGCAAGTTTCGATTTTTGCTTATGAAAGTGGTGGTGCCGCTTAGGTGACTCGAACACCTGACCCCATCATTACGAATGATGTGCTCTACCAACTGAGCTAAAGCGGCACTTGCGCATCGCTGCGAAGAGTGGAGGCCCGAGCCGGAATCGAACCGGCGTGCAAGGATTTGCAGTCCTCTGCGTAACCACTCCGCCATCGGGCCTCGCCCGGCCTCTCGACACGGGAAGCGGCGCACTAGCGATTCTCTCGCGCAAAGGCAATCGCCACGTCGCGCCTTACGTAACGTCAGTCTGGACGCGTGGCCGGATAGCGGCAATGTGCCGTCCATGAGTATTGCGAACCTCCTCGATCCGATCACCGCCGCAGGGGGCGAAACGCGCTTTTCCGGGCTCGATCACTGGATGCAGGGGCGCACGCTGTATGGCGGTGCCTCGGCGCTGATCGCCTATACGGCGGCGACCCGCGCCTTTGCCGACCTGCCGCCGCTGCGCGCCGCACAGGTCGCGTTCGTCTCGCCCACCGGGCCCGAGGTCGAATTGCGGCGTGAAATCGTCCGCCAAGGGCGCAATGTCGCGCAGGTGCGCAGCGAAATCTGGTGCGAGGGGAAATGCACGCTCACCGCCTTCTGGCTGTTCGGCACGGAGCGCGAGGCGAATGCGCTTCACGATGCCGCACCGGTGCAGGACTGGCCCGGCGCGCCCGAGGAGGCGGAAATCGCCATGCGCGGCCAGGGGCCCGCCTTCATCCAGAACAATTTCGAGATCCGCCGGGCACAGGACATGCGTGGCCCGGGCGATCCGGTGGTACGCCGCTGGGCCCGGCTGACCGATCGCGAGGGGCTCGATCCCGTAAGCGAGCTCATCCTGCTGGGCGATGTCATGCCGCCCGGGGCGATGCGGGCGATGCAGCGGCAGGGGCCGATCAGCTCGATCAACTGGTCGTTCAACCTGCTCGAGCCGGAACCTGGGACACGCGGCGGCTGGTGGCTGTCGGAAACGGCCAGTCAGCATGCCGCACACGGCTATTCCTCCGAACGACTGCGACTGTGGAATGCCGACGGCAGACAGGTGCTCGACGGGATGCAATGCGTGGCGATTTTCGGCTGAGCGCACCGAGGCGCGGCGGCAAAGTTCACGCAAAGTTCACGCGAAAATCGGTTCGCGGCACCTTTGCATGAGCGAGTCTGACGCCGACGGCATGAGGCACCGCGCTGCGACACCGCGCGGCAGCGCATTGCACGACTTGCGGAATGGCTGGTCATGCGAAGCGGACGTTCGAAAGGAGCCGATCGCAGCTTATCGAAGCGCGTGGATGTAGGAAAATCCTTTCAATACACAGATAGCGATGCATGCCTGCAATCGGGCAAGAAACCGCTCGCCAGCAAGCGGAAGCCGAAACGATTCCCGGCGGCCGGGATTACAGCGCGATTTCCCGCTCAAGCCCGACGGCGCTGGAAAAGGCTTCGTCATGGCTGACGCACAGGATGGCGCCATCATAGCCGCATAAGGCCTGTTCGAGCAGTTCGATCGCGTCGATGTCGAGATGGTTGGTCGGTTCATCGAGGATCAGCAATTGCGGCGGATCGGGCCGCGCGAACAGGCAGGCCAGGGCCAGCCTGACCTTCTCGCCGCCGGAAAGTTCGCCCGCCGCGCGGTCGGCCCAATTGCCGCGAAAACCGAACCGGGCCAGCGCGGCATGCGCCGCCTGCCGATCGAGCGGGGGATTGTGCCGCCGCATCGCCGCGAGCAGCGTTTCCCCATCGTCGAGCAGGGAGAGGTGCTGGTCGAGCACGGCGATACGATCCCGGTCGGCTTCGATACGCCCGGCAGCGGGCGTCGCAGCACCGGTCAATAGCCGGATGAGGCTGGTCTTTCCCGATCCGTTCGGTCCGGCAAGCACGATACGCTCTGGCCCGCGGATATGGATGTCGAGCGGCCCGAACAGCCGGCGCTGCCCGATTTCGCATATCACGCCAGAAGCGTCGACGAGCACATGGCGCGAAGACAGTCCGCAAGAGCCAAGTTCGATCCGTACGGGCACCACGCGCTCGACCCCCGATTGCGCCTCGCGCAGCGCCTCTTCCGCCCTGCCGGTCAAATCCTCTCCGACTGCCTGCATGCGGGCGGCGGTCCTCTCCGCCCTCTGCTGCTGGACATGGAGATACATTTTCGACTCCGCCTTCCGGGCGGCGACAGCGCGACCGCGCTTGTCCCGGTGCGCCTGTTTTTCGATTTCGCGCTGTTGGGCGCGCTGGGCCGCCTTGTGGTCCGCCCTGGCGGTTTCGAGTGCGGCGAGCGCGCGGGCGCGTTCCGCTTCGCGGTGTTCGCGGAAATCGGACCAGCCACCGCCGAACACCGTGGCGCCGGTCGTGGACAGCTCGATGATCCGGTCGACGCTTTCCAGCAGTTCGCGGTCGTGGCTGGCGCACAGGATCGTACCGTTCCAGCCGGTCACCAGCCGGATAATGGCATCGCGCCCGTCGCGATCGAGATTGTTGGTCGGTTCATCCAGCAACAGGATATCGGGTTCGGGAAGCAGCAGGGCAGCCAGCTTCAGCCGCATCCGCTCCCCGCCGCTGAAGCTCGCATAGGGACGGTCCCAGTCCAAAGCGGAGAGATCGACCTGGGCGAGTGCGGTTTCCAGCCGCGTCGGCAGTGTCCAGTCGGCCCGGTAGAGATCGTCATCGAGCGGTCTGCCCTCCTCTATCCGCCGGAGCCGGGCAAGGTCTTCCGCCACGTGCAGCACATCGGCGACGATCCGATCCCCCGCGATACTTTCCTGCTTCAGGAAGCCGACCGCGCCATCGCATAGGATAGTGCCTGAACAGGGGCCGTCGCCGGCGATCGCGCGCAGCAATGTGGTCTTGCCGGAACCGTTCCTGCCGAACAGGCCGACGGCTTCATTGCCGATGCTCAAGGAGAACGGCGGGAAAAGCGAAGTGCCGTCGGGAGTCGCGACGGAAACGGAATCGAGAACGAGATTGGGCATGGATCACCAAAGCAAAGAATTGTCGTGAAAGACGAATTTCCGCTCAGATGTTCATCGATGCCTTGCTCCCGTGAAATGCCCCGAGAGGGGCAGTCCCGTGAATTTGGCGGCACTGCCCCCAAAGTGCAAGCCGCAAACTCTTGGTCGGTGGTGGGGTCAGGCCCTCAATCGGCAAATTTCGGCGGTCGCTTCTGCATTTCGGACATCACCGCTTCGATCTGGTTGGGCGTACGGATAATGCCGTCCTGTTCCCGGCTCTCGGCCTGCAATATCGCGTCCTCACCTTCCTCGTGCATCACGCAGAACAGGCGTTTGGCACCGCGGATGGCGTGCGGGTTCTTGACCGCGATCGTCTCGGCCAGAGCGTTGGCCTTGGCGAGCGGGTCGTCCTCCACCATGGTGGCGAAGCCGAGGCCGAGGGCTTCCTCGCCCGAGAATTCGCGATTGGTGTAGGTCAGCTCGCGCAGAGTGTCATCGCGCACCAGGCCGCGCCACAGGGCGTAGCCGCCCATGTCCGGCACGAGGCCCCATTTCATTTCCATCACCGCCATGCGCGTTTGCGGATGGACCACGCGGATGTCCGCGCCGCTGGCGATCTGGAGACCGCCGCCGAAGCAGACGCCATGGACCGCGGCGATCACCGGCACCGGGCATTTGCGCCAGGTCATCGCCGCTTCCTGCGCGCGGTTGGCATTGCCATGGGTGCGTTCGGACAGGGTGCCCGAGCCGGTCGGGTCGCCGCCGAAGCTGCTGGTGTCGAGCCCCGCACAGAAGGCCCGGCCCTCGCCCGACAGTACCGCCACGCGCAGCCCCTTCATCTCGCGCAGCGCATTGCCCGCATCGATCAGCGCGCCGAACTGCACCGGGTCGAGCGCATTCATCTTGTCGCCGCGCGTGAAACGCACCTGCGCCACGCCATTATCGGCCAGTTCAATCGAAACGCGATCGTCGAAATTCATGTCCAGATCCTCTCTCCCGGCGCCAATTCCCGGCCGCCGACGTGTGAATGAGACGCTCGATCAGCCGTGTTCGGCGAGGAAGCGTTTGACGTTTCGCGCCGCCTGCCGGATGCGCTGTTCGTTCTCGACCATGGCGATGCGGACGTAGCCCTCCCCCTCCTCGCCATAGCCAACGCCCGCCGCAACGGCGACATCGGCATGTTCGAGCAATTGCTTGGAGAATTCGAGACTGCCCATATTGTGGAACGCCTTGGGCAGCGGCGCCCAGGCGAACATGCTGGCGGGCGGAGAGGGAATGTCCCATCCGGCCCGGCTGAAGCTTTCGACCATCACGTCGCGCCGTTGCTGGTAGCGCTGGCGGTTTTCCTCGACCACGTCCTGCGGGCCGTTGAGCGCGGCGCAGGCCGCCGCCTGGATCGGGGTGAAGGCACCATAGTCGAGATAGGACTTCACCCGCGTCAGCGCGGAGATCAGCGTGGGATTGCCGACCGCGAACCCCATGCGCCAGCCGGCCATGGAATAGGTCTTGGACATGGAGGTGAACTCGACCGCCACATCCTTGGCGCCGGGCACTTCGAGGATCGAACGCGTCGGCTTGCCGTCGTAATAGAGTTCCGAATAGGCGAGGTCGGACAGGACCCAGACCTTGTTCTCCTTCGCCCAGGCAACCAGCCGTTCATAGAATTCGAGATCGACAGTTTCCGCGGTCGGGTTGCTGGGATAGTTCACCACCAGCACCGTCGGACGCGGGACGGTATAGGCCATCGCATTGTCGAGCGCCTGCCAGTAGTGCTCGTCCGGCGTGGTCGGCACGCTGCGGATGGTGGCCCCGGCAATGATGAAGCCGAAAGTGTGGATCGGGTAGGACGGGCTGGGCGCGAGGACCACGTCGCCGGGCGCGGTAATCGCGGTTGCCATGGAGGACAGACCTTCCTTCGAGCCCATCGTCACCACCACTTCGCGCTCGGGATCGAGATCGACGTTAAAGCGGCGGCCGTAATAATTGGCCTGGGCCTTGCGCAGGCCGGGAATGCCCTTGGACTGCGAATAGCCATGGGCACTGGGCTTGGCCGCCACCTCGCACAATTTGTCGATCACATGCTGGGGCGGTGGACGGTCGGGATTGCCCATGCCGAGATCGATGATGTCCTTGCCCGCTCGCCGCGCCGCATGCCGCATCGCGTTCACTTCGGCGATGACATAGGGTGGCAGGCGTTTGATGCGGTAGAATTCGTCGGACATTCCAGCTCCGTCGGGCATTGGTTGAGCCATACTGATTACCTATTCACCATGCAGGCGCAATCGGCATAGGTGCAAGCGGGCGAGGAATATCCTATTGTCTCCCCAACAGGTGCTTGGAACGCTACAGGAGCGAGAATGACCGACGACGGCCCCGACCCCTTCACCAACATGTTCGAAGCTCCGGCCAAATTCGCGCGCACGCTGTTCGCGCCGCTGGCCGAAGCCACCGCCGGTACGCCGCTGAGCCCGGAAGACATGCGCGACTGGGCGGAAGTCGGGGCGAAGCTCCAGGGCCTGTGGATGCAGTTCCAGGCCGAACAGCTTACCGATCCGCAGGCGCTCGCGCCCTATATGGATCCTTCGCGCTGGATGCGCATGGCGGAAGACTGGTACCACCAGATGCCGCTTGCCGATCCCGCACAGCAGCAGGCGCTGTGGCAGGAAGGCATGACGCTGTGGCAGCAGGTGCTGGGGCAATACGGATTGGGCAGCGACGGTCAGCCCGAAGCGGCGGGCGATCCCGACTTGCCGCGCAAGGACCGCCGCTTCGCCGATCCGCGCTGGCGCGCGCACCCGGCCTATGCGCTGATCCACCAGACCTATCTGTTCTTGGCCGAACGCGTTGCCGAGATGGTCGACCGGATGGACGGCCTGTCCGACGACAAGCGTGAACAGTTGCGCTTCACCACGCGCGCGATCACCGAAGCGGCGAGCCCGTCCAACTTCCCGCTGCTCAATCCGGTGGTGATGGAGCGCACGCTGGAAACGCGCGGCGAGAACCTGGTCAAGGGGATGGAGCATCTGCTTGCCGACCTGCGCCGCGGGCAGCTTTCGCACACCGATGCCAGCGCTTTCAAACTGGGCGAGAATATCGCGGTGACGCCGGGCAAGGTCGTGCACGAAACGCCGCTCTACCAGCTGATCCAGTATTCGCCCGTGACCAAGGACGTGCTGAAAACGCCGCTGGTCATCTTCCCGCCATGGATCAACCGCTTCTACATCCTCGACCTGAACGCCAAGAAGAGCTTCGTGCGCTGGGCGGTCGAGCAGGGCGTGACCGTGTTCATGGTCAGCTGGAAGTCGGCCGATGCCAGCATGCGCGACGTGATCTGGGACGATTATGTCCGCGCGCAGATCGACGCGATCGACACCATCCGCGACCGGCTGGACGTGAAGAACGTCCACGCGATCGGCTATTGCGTCGCGGGCACCACGCTCGCCGCCACGCTGTCGCTGCTCCACCGCCGCGGCGAAGAGGACAAGGTCAAGAGCGCCACGTTCTTCACCGCGCAGGTCGATTTCGAAAAGGCCGGGGAACTGCTCAACTTCGTCGACGATGGCCAGCTCGGCATGGTCAGCGCGATGAGCGCCGAAGGCTATCTCGACGGGCGCTACATGGCGGCGACGTTCAACCTTTTGCGCGGCACCGACCTGATCTGGAACTACGTCGTCAACAACTATCTGCTGGGTGAGGAATATCCGGCCTTCGACCTGTTGCACTGGAACGGCGACGTCACCAATCTGCCCGCCAAATGGCACCAGCAATATCTGCGCGACCTCTATCGCGACAACCGGCTGGTCGAGCCGAATGCGCTGCGCATCGACAACACGCCGATCGATCTCGGGATCGTCGCCACGCCCACCTATGTCCAGGCGGGCAGAGAAGACCATATCGCCCCGGCCGAAAGCGTCTGGCGGATCACCGACCACTTCAAGGGCCCACTCAAATTCGTGCTCGCAGGGTCCGGCCACATTGCCGGCGTGGTCAATCCGCCCGAATCGGGTAAGTACCAGTACTGGACCAATGACGGCTCACCGCGCAGCCTCGCCGAATTCCGCGACGGTGCCGAAGAGCATCCCGGAAGCTGGTGGCCGGACTGGATCGACTGGCTGCGCGAACAGGACGGCGCGACGGTCGCGGTAACGGGAAAACGCCAGCCCGGCGGCAAGGGTGACAAGGTGATAGAGGACGCGCCCGGGCGCTACGTCGCTGCCCGCTAGGCAACGGGCGAACCTCGTAATCCTCCTTATTGTGCACTGCACAAAAATCGCTTGACTTCGCGTTTGCAGCGCTTATTTTGTGCACTGCAACAAAGCGAGGTTTCCCATGGCCGAGAGCCAGAGCAAAATCGATGCCGCCGCGGAAAAGGCCTTTGCCGAAGCCGCGGAAAAAAAGACCGCTGAAACGGCCAAGAAATCCGTTGAGGCAAAGGCCGTCGATGTGAAGACCGTCGAAAAGGCTGTCGAAGCGGACGCGGCGGCTCCGGTGAAAACCGATGCCGTGGCCAAGGCCGTTGCGGCTGAGCCTGCGCCTGCCAAGGCAACTCCGCAAACGAAGGCTCCGGCCGCCAAGGTCACGCCGAAGAAAGTCGCATCGAAAAAGGCTGTCGTAAAGAAGAAGCCGGTCGCGAAGAAAAAGGCAGCGCCGAAAAAGGTCGCAGCCCGCAAGGCTGCCCCGGCCAAAAAGCCGGTTGCTGCCAAGAAGATCAAGACGGCCCCGAAGAAGGCCGCCCCTACCAAGGCGAACACCGCCAATACCACCCCGATTTCCCAGCTGAAGGATACCATCATGGCTACTGCCAAGAAGACTGCCACCACCGACTACACCGCCAAGGCGAAGGAACTGGCTGCCGACGTGCAGACCCGCGCCAAGGCCGCTTACGAAAAGGGCACCGAAATGACCAAGGACGCCGTCGAATTCCAGAAGGGCAACCTCGAAGCTCTCGTCGAATCGGGCAAGATCTTCGCCTCGGGCATGCAGGACATGGGCCGCGGTTACATCGAAGAAGCCAAATCGGCTGCCGAAACCGTCCAGGACGACGTCAAGAAATTCGCTGCGATCAAATCGCCGACCGAACTGTTCCAGCTGCAGGGCGAAATCGCCCGCCGCAACTTCGACGCCATGGTCTCGACCACGTCGAAGAGCACCGAAGCCATGCTGAAGCTCGCCAATGAAGCTTTCGCTCCGGTTTCGAACCGCATGAGCCTTGCGGCGGAAAAGGTTTCGAAGGTCGCCGCCTAAGCGCATTCGAACGACATCCATTCCGTCGGGCACTCTCTCCTCTCTCCCCGCCTGGCGAATTGGACACCGAGGGGGTCGGACGGCTTAACGCCGTCCGACCCTTTTATCTTGCTTTTCATGTGCGCCAGAAAGACGCGTCAGTCCTTTCTTAAGGCGAAACGCGTCAATTGCTCCGTCCAGCGCCTTGCGATTTGGCGATACGATACGATAATGGAGCAAGCCATGCTCGACACCCTGCCCTTCCATCCCGTCCGCGCCGCTGGAGACGACGACGATTCGCGCGATGGCGACGGCCAGGTTGGCATCGCGACGAAGACGCGTGCCAAGCCCAAGAAGCCCAGCCAATACAAGGTGTTGCTTCTGAATGACGATTACACGCCGATGGAATTCGTCGTGATCGTGCTCAAGCGCTTCTTCAAGATGGACATGGAAGAAGCGACCCGCGTGATGCTGCATGTTCACCAGAAGGGCGTCGGCGTCTGCGGGATCTTCCCCTATGAAGTCGCGGAAACCAAGGTCCATCAGGTGATGGATTTCGCCCGTCAGAACCAGCACCCGCTGCAATGCACGCTCGAAAAGGCGTGAATGTCGGCTGCCCGCCACGAAGCGAAGTGCATGACCTGCGCGAAAAAGCACGCTAGGGCCACCGGCGAAAACAACTGACCGGCGAAACCTTGCTCAAGTTCCTGCCCAGCATCGATCGTTATATCTTCCGGCTCGTGATCGTGCCGATGCTGTCGGTATTCGCCATCGCCGCCTCGCTGCTAGTGCTCGATAAGATGCTTCGCCTGTTCGATTTCGTCGCGGTCGAAGGCGGCCCGGTCGGCGTCGTCTTCAAGATGCTGGTTGCGCTGGTGCCCGAATATGCCAGCCTTGCCATCCCGCTCGGCCTGCTGCTCGGTATCCTGCTCGCTTTCCGCAAGCTGGCGACGACCAGCGAACTCGACGTGCTCCGCGCGGTGGGCCTCGGCTACGGGCGGTTGTTGCGCGTACCCTTCGCGATCACCGCAGTGCTGATGGCGGTGAACGTCGCGCTCGTCTTCTTCATCCAGCCGGTCAGCCGCTATTATTACGAGCAGATGGAATACGAACTGCGATCCGGCGCGCTGGGCGCTTCGATCAAGGTCGGTGAATTCACTACGCTGGCGGACCGCATGGCGCTGCGGATCGAGGAGAGCGAGGACGACGGCCGCCGCCTGAAGGGTATCTTCGCGCGGGTTGCGAACGACAAGGACCAGGTCCTGTCGATCTCGGCCAAGGAAGGCGCCTTCCTCGCCACCACTGATAATCCCGACACGATCATCTTGCGACTGACCGATGGCACGATTGTCCAGGAAACCGGGAAACAGACTCCGCGCGTTCTCACCTTCACCCGGCACGATCTGCCGATCGACCTGCCTACGGTCGAACAATTCCGGGCCCGCGGCGATGCGGAGCGCGAATATATCCTGCCCGAACTGCTGCGGATCGGCTGGAACAACGCCTTGCCCGAAAACCAGCGCGACGCCAGCCAGGCGAGCTTCAACTTCCGGCTGGTCGAGGTGGTGATGATGGCGCTGATGCCGCTACTGGCCGTGGCGCTGGGCGTGCCGCCCAAGCGATCGAGCAGCGCGCTGGGCGTGTTCCTCTCGATCGTGATGGTCGTCGCCTATCACAAGGTGAACCAGTATGGCGAAGACATCGCCGCGCTGGGCCGCGTCGACCCGATCATCGGCCTGTGGGGTCCCTTCGTCCTCTTCGCCGCGCTGATCATCTGGATGTACTGGCGAGTCGCGCATGTCCCGGGTGGGCAGGCCATCGGCGCGCTGGAAATCTGGTTCGACAAGCTGGCCAAGCGTATCGGTCGGCTATTCCGGCGCAGGCCGCTCAAGATCGATCTGGCGGCAGCCGAATAGCGGGATCCGATGCAGCTCGACTTTTTCCCTTCGCGCACGCTCACGCTGTATCTGGCGAAGCTCTTCGCCGTCCGGATCGCGGCAATGCTGTTCGTGCTGGTGCTCGTCCTGCTTATGCTCGACCTGCTGTCGCGGAGCGGGGATATCCTCGCGGTTCCGGGCAATGGCCAAGGCGAATTGCTGACCTATGCGGGGCTGCGGATACCCCAGCTGATTTCACGCTTCCTGCCCTATTCGGTACTGCTGGCGACGCTCATTACGCTGGTCACGCTCAACCAGAATAGCGAGGTGATCGCGATGAAGGCGGCGGGCCTGTCGGCCCATCAGGTCCTTGCGCCGCTGCTGCTGACCGCAGGCATCGTTTCGCTTGGGACCTTCGCATTCAACGAACAGGTGGTCACCAAATCGACCGCGACGCTGAAAGCCTGGGAGGCGGTGGAATACGGCCCCATCCCCACCGAAAGCCGGGTGCGGACCAACATCTATCTCAGCGACGATGGCAATATCCTCACCGCTGCCTATCTCGCCGGAACGGGCGAGGCGATCGCCATGCGCAAGGTCACCTGGTACCGCCGCAACAGCGATGGCATGATCGTGGAGCAGGTCGATGCGGAACGGGCGCGCTATGCCGGTCCCGGCTGGCGGCTCGAAGGTATCACGCGCTTCAGCGTGCAGAACGCAGTGACGGACACGCCCGATGAAATGGTGGTGGGCGAAGGCCTCACGCCCGACCAGATCGACCTCGCCAAGATCGATCCCGAAGCCGAACCGTTCTGGACGCTCACCGGTTCGATCGCCGAGTTCGAACGCGCCGGGCGCCGCACCGACGAATTGCGCGCCAAATGGTGGCACAAGATATCCGGCCCGCTATCGGCCTTCCTGATGCCGCTGCTGGGTGCCGTCGCCGCTTTCGGACTGGCGCGCTCAGGGCAGCTGTTCGTGCGTGCCGTGATCGGCATGGCGCTAGGCTTTGCCTATTTCGTGGTCGACAATGCCGCGCTCGCCATGGGCAGTTTCGGCGGCTACCCGCCGTTCCTCGCCGCATGGGCACCATTTCTCCTGTTTCTGCTGATCGGCGAGACGGTCCTTATCCGCACCGAAGAATGAGCGGCTGGCGAATCCGGCTGGCACGGCCAGAGGATGCAGAAGCCCTGCCCGATATCGAGCGCGCCGCCGCAATCCTGTTCGCCGATGATCCAGATTGCGCCCGCCTCGGCCTTGAAGATGTGTGGACGACCAAGGAACATCGGAACCTGATCGCCAGGGGGCATTGCCTTGTCGCGGAAATGGGCGCCGACGTCATCGGCTTCCTCGCCAGTCAGCCATTCGGGCGCGAACTGCATATATGGGAAATGGATGTCCATCCCGATCATCAGGGGCAGGGGATCGGCGCCGTATTACTCCGCGCCTGTCTGGTCGATGCCACGAATTCGGGGTTCAGCGCCGTCACGCTGACCACGTTCCGCGACCTGCCATGGAACGGCCCGTTCTACAGCAGGATCGGCTTCACGGAAGTGACGGACCTTGCGGCACATCCCCGCCTGGCTGCTGAAATTGCGGAGGAAATCGGGAGCGGCCTGCCTGCGGCACGCCGGATCGCCATGATAAAATTTCTCGGCTGAGCGACTTTTCGGGAACCCATCCAATCGGCAGCGATTGGTGCCACAATGTTGCCACAAAGGAGTCATGGCATGAACAAGTTCGCAATTCCCGCGCTCGCCGCCGCTCTCGCGCTGGGCGCCTGTGCCGAAGCCAATGCGCCTGAAGCCGACGATACGGCTGCGACCGACGGCACCGACACCACGGTGATCACGCCGACCGCCACCGAAACCGTCGTCGCCGAACCCGTCGAAGGCGAAGAAGGCTCGAGCCTGACGATCGACGGCAGCGATGTCGATGCGACCGTCAGCGAAGACGGCGTCGATGCAGAAATCCAGGTCGACTGACCCAATCGAGTTTACCCGGCCCGCTGCCGGGTGAAATGCGAAGGCCGCTTCCACCCACCGAGGGGAGCGGCCTTTTTGCTGTCTGCAACAGGTGTCAGCCGCGCGGGCGCATGGTGCTGCGGGCGATGCGGGCGACCAGCACGCCCATCCCCGCATGGTTCGCACCGTGATAGCTCGAATCCAATTCCAGCTCGGCGACCAGGCGGCGATGCGCCTCGGGCAGCGAGTGGTAGGGCATCGAGGGCATCAGATGGTGCAATGCGTGGTAGCGCAGGCCGACCGGCGCCCACAATTCGGCAATACGACCGGGCGGCGGTACATTTACGCTGTCGAGGAACTGGGCGGTGACGGTCATCGCCTCGCCCTCGTTCTCCCACAGATGGGCGACCAGCGTGCGCAACTGGTTCAGCAGCGCGACCACAGAGGCGACCGCGAAAGCCGCCAGCAGGGGTTTCCAGCCGAAGGCGAAGACGCTGCCGATCAGCGCCCAGCTCCACAGCATGCCGCCGGCCTCCTGCAAAAGCACACGCGGCCGCAAATCGCCCTCGGGCGGGCGACGCCGGAAATCGGGGTTGATGGCCAGCGCACTCAGCCGCTGCCAGGTCAGCTGGCGGATCGGCGGAATGATCGCGCCCAGTGGCACCAGTACAGCGAAGCGGAACAGGAGCGCGGCAGGTGCCAGCAAAGCGATGAGTACGAAGGCGGGCAGACTCCACGGCTTCATCAGCGCCAGCGGCAGGTATTCGGGATCCTCGATCGTGCCGTATTGCGTGCGTTTGTGATGCAGCGTGTGCACCTGCTCGTACATGAAGGACGGCGTCAGCATCGGAATGCCAACCAGCGCATTCCACGCGGCGCGGAAGCCCGGCAGCGCGCCGTTGCGTAAATGCGAGATTTCATGGATGAACAGGAGCGCCCGGTAGAGCGCGAGGACCGACAGGATCGCCAGCGCTATCGCCACCGGAACGCTGCCTGCAAGGATCGCGCCCGCCAGCGCGGCATAGCCGACCAGCGCCGAACCGACCATATCGGGCCAGTAGATGTCCGAACGGTGCTCGGCGATATCCTTGGTCAGATCGCGCGCGGCACGCAGCATTGCCTTGTCGTCGGGAATCTGGGCGTGCCAGCCCGATCCCGCGTCGCGACGCGAGACGATGTCGGCAGCCGAAATCTGTGTCTGTTGCACACTCATGGTCGAATTTCCTGGGAGGTCCCTAGCCGAAAATACGGGCGCGATATAGCGCTCGCTGTCGATCATAGTGATCGCGAACCCGCGTTTCCTTGACAAAGATCAGCTAGCGCACACAGGGCTAATCCAAGCTGAACGAAGGTAATGCGCGAATGTCCGATACAAATGTGGTGATCGAACCGGTCGAAGGCAAGAAAGGGCGCGCCGCGTTCGTCGATATCGGTCGCACATTCGCCGCGCGCGAGCCGCATTGGGTACCGCAGCTCCGTTCCGAACAGCTTGAACTGGTCGATCCGGGCAAGAATCCGTTCTTCGGTCACGCCTCGCACCAATTGTTCATCGCCCGACGCGGCGGCAAGCCGGTGGGGCGTATTTCAGCGCATATCGACCGCCTCGCCCTCGAATTGCCGCGCGAGCAGGGCTTCGGCCCGGGTGCCGGCATGTTCGGCTATTTCGATGCCGAGGATGAAATGGTTGCGCAGGCACTGCTCGGGAAGGCCGAAGAATGGCTTCGCGGCCAGGGCATGGACCGCGCCATCGGCCCGATTTCCATGTCGATCTGGGAGGAGCCCGGCCTGCTGGTGAAAGGGCAGGACCACGATCCGATGATCATGATGGGCCACCATCCGGCGATCTATCGGGAATGGATCGAAAGGGCAGGCTACGCGCGCGCCAAAACGCTGCTGACCTACGATCTCGACGTGACAGACGATTTCCCGCCGCTGGTCCGCCGCATCGTCCAGTCCGGCAAGCGGAACGACCGGATTACGGTGCGCCCCGTCGACATCAAGCGGTGGGACGAGGAGGTCGAGACGGTCCTTTCCATCCTCAATGACGCATGGTCGAAAAACTGGGGGTTCGTGCCGTTCACCAATGCCGAAATCGCCTATGCCGGCAAGAAACTGAAACCGATCATCCATCCCGATCTCAATCTGATCGCCGAACTCGACGGACGGCCGGTGGCGTTCATGCTCACCTTTCCCGACATCAACGGGGTGTTGCGTCGGGTGAACGGCAAGCTCCTGCCGTTCGGCTGGTTTCATGTGCTGCGCTGGATGCGCAAACCCGCGGGCACAGGGATGCGCGTACCGCTAATGGGCGTGCTCAAGGAACTGCATAATTCGCGCCTAGCCAGCCAGCTCGCCTTCATGATGATCAGCCAGATCCGCGACACGGCCACGGCGAGATACGACACCAGCCGCGCAGAAATCGGCTGGATTCTCGACGACAATCAGGGAATGATGGCCATTGCCGATGCCATCGAAAGCAGTGTCAATCGCGAATATGCGATCTTCGAAAAGTCACTGATCTCCTGACATTTTCAGGCTGTCGCATTTGCGCCACGGTCCAGGGGGAGAAGACAACAAGCGGGAACTGCGACTGCCATCACTCCGTTAGCAGATCAGTCACGGCGTCCGCCGGGTTCAAGGGAAAAGATGAAGCACCCCCCCGTTTCCACCACGCGTGAAAAGCTGCCTGCCCACGTCTTGGTGGTCGAGGACGATGCCGTGCTTGGCCTGACGATCGAAAATGCGCTGCGCGATGCGGGGGTTGCACAAGTGGCCCTGTCCACTTCGACCGAGGAAGCCCTGCGGCAACTGCGCGAAGATCAGCCCGATGTGATCGTACTCGACGTGCATCTGGCTGATCGCGACGATGGCTGGGCAATTGCAGAACTGGTCCGCACGCTGGGGCCCGACAGTCCGAGGATCATCTTCTCGACCGGCGCTCCGCAGGACATTCCGGAAGACGTTGCCGCACTCGGCTGCATTCTCGAGAAACCATATGATGCCGATGTTCTGGTGAACTTGCTGCGCGAGCCCAAACGGAAAGGGATCATCTCCCGCCTGCGCGGCGTCCTGCGCTAACCAGCCAGCCACTCGCCCGACACTCAAAGCTTCCCGACTGCCCCACGAGAAAAAAGGCCCCCGTTTCTTCAACGGGGGCCTTTCGGGATCGTATCACCAGCCGCTTGGACGGGAGGGGGGGTCTCGGCGGTGACATAGAGGATACGCACCGTCTGGATTAGAGTTCCCGCAGCTGGCGAATTTTTTTCCGACAGAGAAAAGTCCAGTTAAATGAATGGCCTGAGCTTTTCGCTTCCGCGGTCGAACTGGGCATAATCGGCTGCTTTCGCAACGTCAGGCACGCGGATCTCACGCGATTTCCACTGCACCAGCCCCTCGCGCTCCAACTGCCTCAACGTCCGGTTGGTGTGGACCAGCGACAGTCCCAGCATATCCGCGATCTGCGACTGCGTGATCGGCAGCGAAACGATATTGCCGTCGTCGGCAAGACATGTCGATTGCGCACGGTCTATTAGCCAAACGGCCAGATACGTTACCCGTTCGCGCGCATTGCGCTGGCCCAGCGACACGATGTGCCCTTCGAGCGCCGTCTCCTCCTTGGCCGCTAGCCAGGTGATATCGTAGGCGAGGCTGGGATGGCTGGAAACGAGATTTGAAAAATCGCCCCGCCTGAACCGGCACAGCCGCGCATCGATCAGCGCTTCGATCGTGTGACTGGACGGTTCGTCGAACGCCCCCTGCAGGCCGATTAGATCGCCAGGAAACATGAAATTCACGATCTGACGACGTCCGTCCTCGAGCGAGCGCGAGCGGATCAGCACGCCATCAAGCAGAGTGTAGAGCCGATCGTGCTCAGCCCCCTCATCGATCAGCACATCGCCCCGGTCGAGCAGGACTTCTCCGTCCTTGAAGTCCTGCATATAGGCCAGCTGGCGCTGTTCCAGCGGGCGCAGACCCGGACACGATTGCAACGGGCACGCGGGACAGGGTACCGGCTCGGCAACTTCGCGCAACGCTCTTGTCTCCCCCTCAACGATTTTTCCGCGGTGGGCATGAGCTTGAAAAAGCGCGCTTGTCAAACCGTAGCTTGCGGGCGCTCGGGTTGGAACCTAAGCCGGTACGGTACGTTAGAAGCGCGCACCTTAAGGAAGGGGTCTAAATGTCGCTTGGTGATCAGATTGCTCGTAACCTGCCGTATCTCCGCCGCTATGCGCGCGCGCTGACCGGGTCGCAGGCCACGGGAGATGCATTCGTTCGTGCCACACTGGAAGCCGCTCTGGCTGACAGCGAACTCAAACAATCGCTCGAAGGTGGCCGGGTGCCGCTTTATCGTGCCTTCAACAAGGTCTGGTCGAGCGCCTATCTGGACGTCCCCGAAACGGTCGGTGGCGATGGCCACGAAGATGCTGCGCAGCACAGGCTCAAATCGGTAACGCCGCTCAATCGTCAAGCGCTGTTGCTGACAACTCTTGAAGACTTCTCTGCCGAACAGGCCGGCGAGATCATGGATATGTCGGCCGACGATATCGAACGGCTCGCACAGGAAGCAGTTACCGAGATCGACAAGGAATCCGCGACCAGCGTTCTCATCATCGAAGACGAACCGCTGATCTCGATGCAGCTCGAGGACCTCGTAACCTCGCTCGGCCATGAAGTATGCGGCACGGCCGCCACCCGCACGCAGGCTCAGGAAGTCGTGGCGGAAAAAACCCCCGGTCTCGTCCTCGCCGATATCCAGCTGGCCGACGGCTCATCCGGCCTCGATGCCGTGGACGATATCCTCGCGATCAGCAGCGTGCCGGTGATCTTCATCACCGCCTATCCGGAGCGTCTGCTGACCGGCGACCGGCCGGAGCCGACCTATCTGGTCACCAAGCCGTTTCAGGAACAGACGGTACGGGCTGCGATCAGCCAGGCGCTGTTCTTCGGATCCAGCCGACCTCTCGGCTGACCCGGCAACCGGTCGATACCGGACATGCTAAAAGGAAAAACCCGGGCCTGACGGTCCGGGTTTTTTACTAGTGCCCCCGACCACCGGGGCCTTTCTTGCGCAATTCGAATTCACTCGGTTCACGCACGGGTACGAGCAGCGTACAGCGCACACCTTCGGAAAAGAAATCGAGTTCGACCGGATGGCGCAGTTCGTGCGCGACAATCTTTTCGATCAGATCGGTGCCGAACCCCCGGCGCCGTGGCTTCGATACCGTCGGCCCGCCACTTTCGACCCATTCGATCTTCGCGAGCGTATCATTGATCTGGCTCCAGCGAACGGTGACGCAGCCACCGGGCACGCTCAGCGATCCGTATTTCGCGGCATTGGTGGCCAGTTCATGGATTGCAAGGCCAAGCGACAGCGCGTCGTTCGGGGCCAGTTCGGTATGCGGGCCTACCAGTTCGAGCTTCTGATCTTCGTCGCGGGCGTAAGGAGCCAGTTCGACATCGACGACCGAGCGGATGGGAGTGGTACCCCACTCCGACTGGGTGAGCAGGTCGTGCGTGGCCGACAGCGCCCGGATACGCCCATCGAGACCTTCGGCAAACTCGTCCAGACTGTCGGACCGCCGCCTCGTCAACGAGACGATCGACAGCACGTTGGCCAGCGTATTCTTGACGCGGTGATTGAGTTCGCGGGTCAGAGAATTGCGGATCGAGTTCTGCTCCTCGAACCAGATGATTGCCCGGCGATCTTCCAACGTCTGCTGGGTGAGGAGTCGCGACACGAGCATCAGCAGGCTGGCGACGGCCAGGCCGAACAGCAGCGTGATCATGGACATCGAGGACAGTCCCTCGACACGCGCCGACTGCACTTCGAGGAGCATGCGCCGATTGGCCAGGCTGACTTCACGCGTAACCGCGGAACGTCCGGCGATCCACGCCTCGCTCTGCGCCAGCACCGGGCCGTCCTCCTCCTCGCCATCTATCAGCCGGGCGCCGACCGATTCATAGCTCACCAGTTCAGCAGCCGAATCCAGAAATTGAGCGGCGTTGAACGGACTGTAGATGAAGCCTTTGAGCTCGCGGGCCATGCTGAGCCCCTCGAACACGGGCATGTAGATCAGGAAGCCCGCTGCGTCGCCGCCACCCTCCTGCACCAGTACGATCGGACCACTGGCCGTGGGCCGATCATTGGCAGCGGCAAGGTCCATCGCCGCACGCCGCACAGATTCGGAATACATATCGTATCCCAGCGCCCTGCGGTTCCGCACCGTGTCGGGCTGAAGATATAGAATGGGTGTGAGGATTTCCCGAGGCTGTTGTTCGAGACTCGGCACGATCGATTTCTCGCCGACACGCCCAGCTCCCAGGCGCTCTTCGAAGCGCCCGACCTGATCGGCGCCGACTACCGGTGCCCACCCGATTCCTTCTGCTCCCCGATAATTGGCATCGAGCCTGAGTTCGGAAACGAAACGGCGGAACAACTCCGACGTGACTTCTGTCTGCGTGGAAAACAGGGCAGCACCGGCGCGCAGATAGGCTGAACTGGTATAGGCACGCCGCTCGATCGCAGATGTCATGGCTTGGGCCTTGCGGGATACATCTGCCGCATCCCGTTCCTGCTCGCCCCGTTCAATGGAGAAAACGCTGAGGACGGTGATGGCCGTCACGAGAACGAAAATCAGCACCGGGATCCCGCGCGGATAGTCGATCAGCCAACGCCTTCGGTGGCCCTTGCGTTGGAGTTCTTCGGTGACCAGCTTTCTGCCCCTGTCGATTTACCCGGCCATATAATATGCTGCGCAGCCGGTTTGGTTCCGAAATTGGAGGCCGGGAACAGGGCTCGTTCACGTGCGTTGTGCGAAGCACATCCGGGATCGAACTTCCCGCCACCAGAACCTAAGGGTCACACTGGCGGGAATGCAATGAGGGCACTATCTTTTAAGCCATGACGTCAAAAACGCCGAAAATTCCGCCTCCCGGTTCACCCGCTGGAGGCGGCAAGCACAAAGATCCGGACTGGGCCAATGGCCTCAAACAACTCTACGATTCCGTGGTCGAAGAGCCGCTGCCGGACAGTTTCCAGGATCTGATCGACAAGCTGGATTCCAAAAGCTGATGGCGGCGGAGAAACGGACGGCTTCCGAAAAGGCCGATTTCAAGCGCGAGCTGACCGAGGTTGTGCCGCATCTGCGCGCATTTGCGCGCGGGCTGTGCGGACGCGCCGACATGGCCGACGATCTGGTCCAGGAAACCCTGCTCAAGGCATGGGCGGCCCAGGATCGCTTCCAGCCCGGCACGAGCATGCGTGCGTGGACCTTCGTCATCCTGCGCAACGCCTACCTCACGGACATGCGCCGCAATCGTTTTCGTGGCGAGTACGATGAAACCGTGGCCGAGCGCGTCCTGACCGCACCGGCGGGACAGGAAGAACCGATCCATCTGTCGGACATGCATCGTGCACTGCTGACGCTTCCACCCGAGCGGCGTGAAGCGCTGCTGCTGGTCGGCGCAGGGGGCTTCTCATACGAAGAGGCCGCCACGATCTGCGATTGTGCCGTCGGCACCATCAAGAGCCGCGTCGGTCGCGCCCGTGCGGCGCTCAACGCGATGCTGGCGGATGGGAATATTCCCAAGCGCTCGATCGACGACGATGCCGCGCACCGGGCGATCCTGGAGGAACTGGACGACGTGGCCGCAGGCCAGGGCTCGAGCCGCAGCTAGAAAATCTTTGCTCCTGCGCCGCTTGTCACGATTTGCGGCGCAGGGCAGATAGACTGCGATGAGCGAGACGGAGCCCCCTCAGCAACACGACGCGCCGGTCCGCCGGTCGCGCAGGCTCGCCTTCGCCGAACAGGAATTGCGACTGATTTCCTCGCTCGTCCTGCTGATCGGGCTCGGCCTGTTCTTCGCCCTGCCCTTCGTGCTCTCCATAGGTTCGGTCGTATTCCTCCCGGTGGTGACTGCGCTGGTCCTGACGGTGATTCTTTCACCGCTCGCGGACAAGCTGAATGGCTGGGGCCTGCCCAACGCCCTCGCCTCGCTCAGCGCACTGCTGATCTTTTTCGCGATCCTCGTGCTGGCGCTCGCAACGATCCTGCAACCGGCAATCGCACTTTTCGATGATGTGCCGGCCATGGCCCAGCGCGTCATGTCCCGCTTCGGCGAGGTCCGCGAACAATTCGCCTGGATTGCCACACTCAACGAACAGCTCGCTGCGCTGATGAACACGGACGGCACGCGCGAGGTGGTGCTCGCCGCGCCCAGCTTGCTCGAACAGGTCGCGTTCGCCACGCCCAGCCTGATCATCGAGATCGTGCTGACGCTGCTGATGGCCTATTTCATGATCGAAGCCCGCGTTCGCCTCCGCCAGCGCCTGTTGTTTGGTCGAGCGAGTTTCGGCACCAGCATCAAAGCCGCCCGCGTGATCCGCGAAGTGCAGGACCGTGTTGCAGCCTATATCCTCACCGTCGGCTGGATCAACGCGCTGGTCGGCGTGGTGGTCGCGCTTGGCGCTTGGGCGCTTGGCGTCGATGCGCCGATCATGTGGGGCGGCCTCGCTGCCCTCCTGAACTTCCTGCCCTATGTGGGACCGATCGTGATGATCGCTCTGCTCGGCCTGTTCGGTATCGGCACGACCGACACGATCCTGCTGGGTCTTGTCCCGGCCCTCGCCTACCTTGCGCTACACACGATCGAGGCCAACCTCATCACGCCTTCGATCCTCGGTGCCCGCTTCACCATGAATCCCGTGCTGATCCTGATCGCCCTGTCCTATTTCACCTGGATTTGGGGTGTTTTCGGCGCACTGCTGTCGGTGCCGATCCTGCTGATGCTGACGGCGCTGTTCGACCATGTCGGCAGACCCAATCTCGTCGGGTTCATCTTCGGAGAACCGCTGTTCGCGACAAGCCTGTTCGACGAGCACGACGACACCGAGGCGAGTGACGAATAGAAAACCCGCCGCCATTTCTGGCGACGGGCTTCGTGTTTTCGAGACCGGTATTGTCTCAGGCCGGATATTTCCAGGTCGTGCCGCGGGCGAGATTTTCGCTCGCGAAGCTCCAGTTGAGCTTGCCGTTGACCGCATCGAGATAGGCCGGGCGCGCGTTCTGGTGGTCGAGGTAATAGGCGTGTTCCCACAGGTCGATCACGAGCAACGGATTGGTGCCGTCCTGATCGGCAAGCGTATCGCCATCATGCGTTTCGTCGATCGTCAGCTTGCCGTCATTCACGGTCAGCCAGACCCAGCCGCTGGCGAAGTGGCCAGCGCCGTGTTCGGCCAGCTTTTCCTTGAGCCCCTCGACCGAACCGAAGGCATCGTCGATCATGCTCTTGAGTTCGTCCGACGCGCTGCTCTCTTCAGAGGCCATCGAATGCCAGTAAAAGCCGTGGTTCCAGCTCTGCGCCGAATTGTTGAACAGGCCCGGATTGCTGCCGCGTGCCGCCGCGATGACTTCTTCCAGGCTCTTGCCGTCGAGGTCGGTGCCGTCGATCGCCGCATTGGTCTTGTCGATATAGGCCTTGTGGTGCTTGCCGTGGTGGAACGACAGCGTCTTGGCCGACACAGCGGGTTCGAGCGCGGTGTCGTCGTAAGGCAGGTCGATCAGCTCAAAAGCCATGGATTGTCCCCTCTTGGGTTGGTGTGAAAGAATTTCGTACTCGCGTCCCTAACGCCCCGGCGGGCGCGTGGTTGCAGATAGCCACAATATTGCGCGCGAAAAGGGGGGCAGGCGGTCTTTTATTCGCCGCCCATCCGCGCCATGGGGAACGGAGCAAGGGTGAGAAAGCTTCCAGATGACACGCAAATTTTTCGGTACTGACGGTATTCGCGGACGCACGAACGTGGGCGTAATGACTGCCGCTACCGCCATGCAAGTGGGCCAGGCGGCCGGCATCCATTTCCTGCGCGGCGACCACCGTCACCGCGTGGTGATCGGCAAGGACACCCGCCTGTCTGGCTATATGATGGAAAGCGCGCTGGTGGCCGGGTTCACCAGCGTGGGTATGGACGTGATCATGACCGGCCCGCTGCCGACGCCCGCCATCGCCCTGCTGACCCGAGAGATGCGCGCCGACCTCGGCGTGATGATTTCCGCCAGCCACAATCCATTCGAGGACAATGGCATCAAGCTCTTCGGCCCGGATGGCTTCAAGCTGTCGGACGACGCCGAAACCGCGATCGAACGCCTGCTTGAGCACGAGCCTCTCTTGGTGGAACCGAGCCGCATCGGCCGCGCACGCCGGATCGACGATGCGCGCGGGCGCTATATCCACGCGATCAAGCGGTCGGTGGCCAGCGATATCCGTTTCGACGACCTCAAGGTGGTGGTCGATTGCGCGAACGGTGCCGCCTATCAGGTCGCCCCCAGCGCGATCTGGGAACTGGGTGCGAATGTGATTGCCATGGGCGTCGAGCCCAATGGCACGAACATCAATGACGGGGTCGGCTCGACCTCGCTCGATGCGATCAAGGCACGCGTGGTCGAAGAAGGCGCGGATATCGGCATTGCGCTGGACGGCGATGCCGACCGGCTGATCGTCATCGACGAAAAAGGCGAAACGATCGATGGCGACCAGATCATGGCGCTTATCGCCAGCCGCCTGAAAGCGCGCGGCGACCTGAGAGGCGATGGCGTGGTGGCGACGGTGATGTCGAATCTCGGCCTCGAGCGCTATCTCGAAGGTATCGGCCTCACGCTCGAACGCACCAAGGTCGGCGACCGCTATGTGCTCGAACGGATGAAGGAGGGCGGTTTCAATGTCGGCGGCGAGCAATCGGGCCATATGATCCTGCTCGATCACGGCACTACGGGGGACGGCTCCGTGGCGGCGCTGCGCATACTCGCCAGCCTCGTCCGTTCGGGCAAACCGGCGAGCGAGTTGCTGCACGTATTCGATCCGGTCCCGCAGCTGCTCAAGAATGTCCGGTACGCGGGCGGCAAGCCGCTGGAGAACGAAACCGTCAAGCAGGTGATCGCTCAGGCCGAAGAGGAACTGGCAGGCAAGGGGCGTCTCGTCATCCGCCCCTCCGGCACCGAGCCCGTCATCCGCGTCATGGCCGAAGGTGACGATGCCGCGCAGGTCGAGGCGGTGGTCGACCGGATCTGCGAAGCCGTGCGGGCTGCCGCCTGATGCTTGAAATGCGTCCTGACTGCGAACGCTGCGGCACCGATCTGCCTGCCGAAGCTCCAGGAGCCTTCATCTGCAGCTTCGAATGCACCTTCTGCGCGACATGTGCCGACGATCTGGATGACATCTGCCCCAATTGCGGCGGCGAACTGATGGATCGCCCGACCAGAGCAAAAAAGCTGCAGGAAAAAGCCCCGCCGAGTAGCGAGCGGAAATTCGAGGGGTGAGCGAGTCTTCGCTCCCTCCGCGTATCCTTTCCATTGCCGGTTCCGACTGTTCGGGCGGCGCGGGAATTCAGGCCGATATCAAGACGATCACCATGCTTGGCGGCTATGCCATGACCGCAATCACTGCGGTCACTGCGCAGAACACGCTTGGGGTCCAGGGGGTTGAAGTGCTCCTACCGCAATTCGTTCTCGATCAGGTCGAAAGCTGCCTGTCCGATATCGGCGCGGATGCGATCAAGATCGGCATGCTCGGCTCACCCGAGACTGCGAAACTACTGGCCGAACGGCTCGACACGTTCGCCGGCCCCATCGTATTCGACCCGGTCATGGTCGCCACGAGCGGTTCGGTGCTGGCAGACGAAGAGACGATCGCAGGCTTTGCGGCATTGATGGAGATCGCCACCATCGTCACGCCCAACCTGCCCGAACTCGAAACACTGACTGGGCGCGCGGACATCGCCGACGAAGACGTGTTCGATGCGGCTACAGCGCTCGCGGAGCGTCACGGCGTGCAAGTGCTAGCCAAGGGCGGCCATGCCGGTGACGAGACGCAAGTGGTCGACCGGATCGTGTCGCCTACGGGCAAGCTCGCCAGCTTCGCTCATTCCCGCATCGATACGCGACACACGCATGGCACCGGCTGCACTCTATCGACTGCGCTGGCGACCATGCTCGGCTATCGCCAGCCGCTGACCCACGCCATCCGCATCGCGCGCGCGTTCACCCACGCGGCTATCGAAAACGCACCCGGCTTCGGCGAGGGCTCCGGCCCGCTCGGCCACCACGCGGTGCGCAAGCTGGAAACGCCTGAAGAAACCTAGCGTTCGAGAGCGTAAAACCCGCTGATGTGATCCCAGGCTTCCTCGGCCGTCTCGCACCAGCGGAACAGGTCGAGATCCTTCTTCGAAATGGTGCCCTCGTCGGCCAGAGCTTCGAAGTCGATGACGCGGGTCCAGAAATCCTTCCCGAACAACAGGATCGGCATGGGCTTCATCTTGCCGGTCTGGATCAGCGTGAGCAGTTCGAAGAATTCGTCGAAAGTGCCGAACCCGCCGGGAAACACCGCCACCGCCTTGGCACGCAGCAGGAAGTGCATCTTGCGCAGCGCGAAATAGTGGAAGTTCAGCGACAGATACGGCGTTACGTACTGGTTAGGTGCCTGCTCGTGCGGCAGGATGATGTTGAGCCCGATACTTTCCGCACCCGAATCGCTGGCCCCTTTGTTGGCCGCTTCCATGATCGACGGCCCACCGCCGGAGCACACGACGAACTGGCGCTTGCCATCCTCGACGATCGATTTCTCGGAAGCGATCCGCGCCAGCTTGTAGGCCTCGGTGTAATATTTGCTCTTCTTGACGAGGTTTTCGACCACCCGCCGTTCGTCTTCAGGCAGATCTTTCGCGCCTTCGAGCGCGGTTTCGCAAGCTTCGGGCGGGGGAATGCGCGCGCTGCCATACATGACTAGCGTCGAACCTACACCCGCTTCGTCGAGCAGCATTTCGGGTTTGAGCAGTTCGAGCTGGAAACGCACCGGGCGCAATTCGTCGCGCAGCAGGAAGTCGGTATCCTGGAAGGCCAGCCGATAGGCCGGATGCGCGGTCTGCGGGGTCTGGTGCAGCTGGGTTTTTTCGAATTCGGCTTCTTTGTCGGCCGGATAGAATCTGCGATCCGAAAGGTCGCGTTCGCTTTTCTTGTCGGTCATGGGCTGCCCGATAGGGCGCAGCCGGGCGGCGCACAAGCGTGGAAGGATAAGGAAATGGCAGGGGTGACAGGATTCGAACCCGTGGCCCTCGGTTTTGGAGACCGATGCTCTACCAGCTGAGCTACACCCCTGCAGGAAGGGCGCGCATTAGTATGGCGGCCCGCGCTTGGCAAGGCGCATATCGCTTGTACCGCTGAAGTGTTATCATGAGCGGCGATGCACGCCCCCGCCACCTCTCTCATTCCAGTCGAACTGCTGCTGCGCGCGTATCGCGGCGGTGTCTTTCCGATGGCCGACCATCGCAGCGATCCCGAAGTCTACTGGGTCGAACCACGCGAGCGGGCGATCATCCCGCTAAACGATTTCCACCTGTCGAAGAGCTTGAAAAAGACCATCAGGCAGGATCGTTTCCGCGTCACCTGCGATATGGATTTTGCAGCCGTCATCGAAGCATGTGCCGCCCCGCGGGAGGAACATGCGGAAAGCTGGATCAGCCATCGGATCGAAGCGAGCTACAAGGCGCTGCACATGGCCGGTCACGCCCATTCGATCGAATGCTGGCAGGGTGGCGAACTGGTCGGCGGCCTCTACGGCGTAGCCTTCGATCGCGTGTTCTGCGGCGAAAGCATGTTCAGCCGCACCGCCGATGCAAGCAAGGTGGCGCTCACCTGGCTGGTCGCCGCGATGCGTGAAGCGGGCTACGTATTGCTCGACTGCCAGTTCATGACCGAACACCTCGCCACCATGGGCGCGCTCGCCATTCCGCAGTCGCGATATGTGGAATTGCTGGCCGTGGCCGACGGTTACTCTTCGGCTCCATTGCCAGACACGGTTCGGCGATTCGGAGCAGCATCGTCACCTGGAAAGTCCATCTTGCAGTCCTTGACCCAAACGTCATAGATCGGGTGTTCGACCACGTTCAAGCTGGGCGAGTTCTTGAACAGCCAGCCGGAAAAGACCTTTTTGAACTGATCCTCAGTGCCGCGCTGTCGGACCAGCACCTGCACGAAAGCGCCTGTCTCCTTGGGCATTTCCCATGGGGCGGTGCGTTCACAGGCCTGCAAGCGGACGATCACGTCTCCGACACGCTGCTCCTCGCCGGGCCGCATTTCGAGATCCTGGCTGACATTATTGCGCTTGTTGAGCAGCCCTAGCGTGGCGACGCGCTCTGCCATCGGCGTGCCGATGCCGGCTTCTTCAGCGGGCTGCCCGTCCATTTCCGCCTGCTGCACACTTTCCGGAATCGTCGCCCGGATTGCATCCTCGGGCTCGGCCTCTTCCTGCCCGCAGGCCGCAAGCAGCGTTACCGTGGCAAGGAGGGCAGATGCCCCGCGCACCGTCACGCCTCGGGCGACCAGGCTTCGTAGTCGCCCGTCGCACGGGCACGCTGGCCACCGCGTTCGAGCGCACCGGCAGGACGATAGGCGGCGACCGTACCGGTAGCGTTAGGCGTGTAATCCGCTTCCCATACACGGGCAGGTGGCAGATTGCTTTCAGGCACATCGTCGAAAGCACCGTGCAGCCAGCCGTGCCATTCGCTCGGCACGCGACTCGCATCGTTGGCGCCGTCATAGATCACCCAGCGCCGCTCGCGACCGTCACCGGTCTTCTTCTTGGAGCGGTAATATTTGTTGCCTTGCGCATCGGTGCCGACGTGTTCCCCGTTGCGCGAGGACCACAGAAGTGTGCCGATCGTGGCACCATCCCACCAGGTGAAAATCTTGCCGAGGAAGTTCATGGCGGCGCGGTTAGCGGATTCGCGCGCGCTGGCCAAGCCATTCGATGCTTACCATTGGGCCAGGTCGCCCGCCTCGATGCCCAGTTCCTCCGACCGCCCCCCACGAAGTTCGAGCACACCGAGCACAGGACCGACCGAATAGACCGATTCGAGCGAATAGGGTTCGGCCATCGCGGCGATGTTGGAAATGCGGCTGTCCGGGCCGATAAAGATGATATCGAGCGGCAATGGGGTGTTCTTCATCCAGAAGCTTTGCGCGGTGCTCCCGTCGTAGGGGAAGATCATCCCTTCGAAATCGCCGAGTTCGGTTCGGAACATCAGTCCCTTCGCCTGTGCCTCGCGCGTGTCTGCCACCTCGACCCGGAAGCCGATTTTTTTGCCGTCGCTGGTCACCGTCAACGGAATGATCTTCAGCCCCGAAACGGCATGCACGTCCGGTGCCGCCGCTTCGTTAGCGGGGATCGCCTTGTCGGCCGAGGATCCGGCCTGCGTCTGCGGGGAGCAGCCGACGAGCACCGCCAGCCCGGCAAGCGCGCAAAGACCCTTCACCCAGTTTCGTCCGTTACTTCTGCGACCCATAATTCCAACTCCTCGGCGGTGCGGGCTTCGACCACGTACCGTGCAATCGCGAGATCATGACCTGCGCGCACCATCGCGGCAAGCTGCTTTTCCCGCATCTTATACTCTTCCTCGGCGTTGACGCCGGGAACGGGACCGAACGGTCCGAAGCGCCGCTTGCGCGCCAGAACCAGGGCGGACTGACGCTTCTGTTCCTCTTCCGGCTGAAGCGCGTCACGCAGGTTTTCCTCGATCCCGGCCGACCGCAGAGTCTGCTCGACCCGTCTCGCACCATAACCGCGTGCCGCCAGATCGTTCGCCTTGGCCCGGCCATAGGCCGCATCGTCGACATAGCCCTTTTCGACGAATTTGCAGACCAGTGCCTCGATGTCGGGCGGTTCTGCTTCTACGAACCCGCGTTCGCGCAATTTGCGCTGGAGATAGGCCCTGAGCTTCCCCGTGCTGGTCGCGAAACGCGCGACGTAAGCGAGTGCCAGCTCTTCCATCCGGGTGCGGTCAAGCGGTTTTGCCCGGCGGCGAGTGCGACCGAATGTTGCGCGTTCATCATCCATCGGCCATATTCCTGCCACAGTCCTTTAAGATTGGGAAACGCGGGAGCGTGCGCAGCCGCCGGTTTGCGCATGAATGAAGCAATGAGGTAGGCCGTAAGGCTCCAGCTATTCACGGGTATTACCGAAAATTATGACCGACGCCGAACTTTCGCCGACGCCGAACGATTGCGACCTGCCGCGTCGCCGGTCGGACTTCGCGACCTTCAACGAGGCCATCGACTATGCTGCACGCAGCGCGAAAGGTCTCAACTTTCACGACATGCGCGGGACTCTGGAACAGGTCTATCCCTATGTGCAGATGCGCGAAGACGCGCTTGAAGCCGCCTATCGGCTCGTCGAGATGGGGATCGAGAAGGAGGACCGCGTTGCGCTGGTCGCTGAAACCAGTCCCGAATTCGCCGCACTGTTCTGCGCCTGTACGCTGATGGGCGCATGGCCCGTACCGCTCCCGCTGCCGACCACCTTCGGCGGCAAGGAAAGCTATATCGACCAGCTTTCCGTCCAATTGCAGAGTTCGGACCCGAAAATCCTGATCTATCCGGGTGAGATTGCCGAAATGGCCAAGGCCGCGGCTGACCGCCAAGGCTGCGCTGGTGAAAGCTGGGAAGATTTCGCCCTGCGTGCGGCCCCAGAAAGTGCTCTGCCCGAAGCGAAGCCCGAGGATATCTGCTATCTGCAATATTCCTCCGGATCGACCCGCTTTCCCACCGGCGTAGCGGTGACGCATGAGGCTTTGCTTCACAATCTGCGCGGCCACGCCGAATCCATGCATATCGGCACTAACGACCGCGTGGTCAGCTGGTTGCCCTGGTATCATGATATGGGTCTGGTCGGCTGTTTCCTGTCGCTGATCGCCAACCAGGTTTCGGTCGATTATCTCAAGACCGAACACTTCGCCCGCCGTCCACTCGCCTGGCTCGACCTGATCAGCCGCAACAAGGGCACGACGCTCAGCTATTCGCCGACCTTCGGTTATGACATCTGCGCGCGTCGGATATCCAGCCAGAGTCATGTCGAGGACCGCTTCGACCTGTCGCGCTGGCGCGTCGCCGGTAATGGCGCCGACATGATCCGGCCCGACGTCATGCAAAATTTCGTCAATGCTTTTGCCAATGCCGGTTTCCAGGCGAGCAGCTTCAACCCCAGCTATGGTCTGGCGGAGGCAACGCTTGCCGTCACCGTCATGCCGCCGGGCGAAGGCATTCGCGTGGAACTGGTCGAGGAGGAGCGCCTTTCGGGCCGCCCGCGCGATCTTTCCAAACCAGCCCGTTATCGCGCGATCGTGAATTGCGGCAAGCCGATCCCAGGAATGGAAGTCGAAATCCGCGCGGAGAACGGCCATGTCCGGGGCGATCACCAGATCGGCAAGGTCTGGTGCCGCGGCAAGAGCGTGATGCATTCCTACTTCCGCAACAAAGAAGCGACCAATGACTGCTTGGTCGATGGCTGGCTGGACACGGGCGATATGGGCTACATGGCCGATGGCTACCTGTTCATCGTCGGCCGGGCGAAGGACATGATCATCATCAACGGCAAAAATCTGTGGCCGCAGGATATCGAATGGGCGGTGGAGCAATTGCCGGGCTTCAACCATGGCGATATCGCGGCGTTCTCGATCGACACCGAAGGCGGTGAAGAGGCGCCTGCCGTGCTGGTCCACTGCCGAGTTTCCGATCCCGAGGAACGGATCAAGCTGCGCGATCAGATAGCGGACAAGGTTCGTGGCGTTACCGGCATGAGCTGTGTCGTCGAACTGGTTCCGCCGCGCACGCTTCCCCGCACCAGTTCGGGCAAGCTCAGCCGGGCGAAGGCGAAGAAGCAGTATCTTGCGGGAGAAATCATCCCGCTCGATCTCGCGGCTTGAAGCGCCGTTACGGGTACAGAATTGCCTTGCGCTTGTCGGTAATGGCGCGGCACAATTCCGCTATCGGGTGACTGCGCGCTTGAAGATCGTGTATTGCCACCCTAATACAGGATCATAGCTGCTTGGAGAGACCCGCGCCCATGAGCGATACGAAAACGCAGACTGCGACTGCCACCGAGACCGCGTTTGACCTGACCCCGCCCGATCCCGTGCCCGAAGTCAAGCCGGAGAAGGCCGCCGGTCTGGTACCAGTATCGGAAGAGGTGAAGAGCAAGCTCGAAACCAAGGTCGACGGCTTCGTTGCAGACCTGATCGCCGAGGATGCGAATTCGCCCGAATTCGGCAAGAAGGTCGACCAGCTCACCAATATGGGCCGCAAGGAAATCATGGCAGCGGCGGGCATGTCCAACCGCTTCCTGGACCGCCCGGTGCGCGCGATGGACAAGGACGAAGGCGTCGGCGCCAACCTCGCCGAGTTGCGCCGCGTGGTGGAAGACCTCGATCCGGGCAAGCGCGGCAAGCTTTCGGGCACGCGTAAGTTCCTAGGCATCATTCCATTCGGCAACAAGCTGACCAATTACTTCCGCAGCTACCAGAGCGCGCAAACGCACATCCAGTCGATCCTCAACAACCTCGCCAGCGGCAAGGATGAGCTGATCATGGACAATGCGGCGATCGACGTGGAGCGGCAGAAGCTGTGGGAGGCGATGGGCAATCTGGAACAGATGATCCATATCTCCAACACGCTCGACCAGAAGCTGGAAGACAAGGCTGCCGAACTCGACGCGACTGATCCGGCCAAGGCCAAGGCGGTGCGCGAGACCGCGTTGTTCTATGTTCGCCAGCGCACGCAGGACCTGCTGACGCAGATGGCGGTGAGCGTACAGGGCTACCTTGCGCTCGATCTGGTCAAGAAAAACAATGTCGAGCTGGTGAAGGGCGTCGATCGTGCCAGCACGACCACCGTGGGCGCGCTGCGCACGGCCGTGACCGTGGCCGAGGCGATGACCAATCAGCGCCTCGTGCTTGGCCAGATCACTGCGCTCAACGAAACCACTGCTGGGATCATTGATTCAACCAGCACACTGCTGCGCGACCAGACCGGCAAAATCCACGAACAGGCCGCCGCTTCGACGATCCCGCTCGAAACGCTTCAGCGCGCCTTCCAGAACATCTACGACACGATGGACGAGGTCGACAATTTCAAGCTTCGCGCGCTCGACAGCATGAAGCAGACGGTCAATCTACTCACCGACGAGGTCGAGAAATCAAAAGGCTATATCGCGCGCGCGGAAGGGCAGGCCCAGGCACAGAAACAGGTCGCCGAAAGCAGCCTGCTGAGCATCGAGGGCTGAGGAGGCTCACGCAGTGACCGACCTGACCGGCGAAAGCGAACGCATCCTGTCCGAAAGCAAAGCGCTGGTGCGCGACAACCGCGAAGGCGGTCGTCATCGCCGCGCGCCTTCGATCGGCGAAGGTTCCGCCAAGGTGAAGCGCGACCACCTGATGAAGAAGGTCCGCAATATAGCGATTGCCCTTTTCGCCATCTGGGTAGGAATGGGCGCGCTGGGCCTGATCCTCAACGGGATAGGTTTCGTCGGAGTAATGGCACTGGCGATAGCCAGCATCGTCGCCATCGGCGTCTTCGGAAACTACCCGAAGATGAAGACTCCCAAGCGAGCCGACATCAACAAGGGCAATGTGCAGCAAATGGTCGGCCGGACCGAACTCTGGCTCGAAGCGCAGCGCCCTGCACTGCCTCCACCCGCCGCGAAAATCGTCGACGATATGGGCGTCCAGCTCGATGCGCTGGGCCTCCAGCTCGATGGGCTTGACCAGAACCATCCCAAAGCACGTGAAGTGCGCAGCCTGGTGGGCGAGCAACTGCCCGAGATGATCGATAGCTACCGCCGCATTCCGGCGCATCTGCGCAAGGAAGAGCGGGCCGGGTCGACACCCGACCAGCAGTTGACCGATAGCCTCGGCAAGATCAGCGGCGAAATCGATTCGATTACCCGCCAACTCGCCGAAGGTTCGCTCGACGATCTGGCGATCAAGCACCGTTACCTTGACTACAAGTTCGGCGAAGGGGCGCAGACCAGCCCGCAGCTGGAGGACAATAGCTGATGCGCGTTCCCATTTCCCACAGCCTCGGCAAGGACGAGGTACGTCGGCGCCTGCAGTCGCGTAGCCATGAAATCGGTCAGTTTGTCCCCGGCGGCATAGCCGATGTGACCACCACCTGGCCGAACGAGGATCGCATGGACCTATCGGTCAAAGCCATGGGTCAGGGCATAGATGGCTGCGTCATTATCGAGGAAAACCAGGTCATCTTCGAGGTCAACCTGCCGCCTGCCCTGTCTTTCGTCGAACCAATGGTTGCCAGCGCGATCCGTCAGCACGGACAGAAGCTCATCGCAGCGAACTAGCCAGACGCACCACTGCCGATTATTTCCGATTGTCAGGAACGATTTGTCATTCCAGACGCTTAGCGTCGAAGCAGAGTGTGTCTTCGGCCGCTAACCGTTTTGAGGCATCTGCTTTCTGGAGCGTTGCGGTAGGGAAAGCGAGGCCGAGCGAATGCCGGTAAGGAACGCGGTGGGTCGCACCACCAGAGATTATCTAAGGGCAGGGACTGCCGATAGCCACGACCGCCTCGATTTGTCGCTGAGTACGCTCTTGGACAATGGTGAGCACGACTATGCCGCCTTTCTCGATATGCAGTTTCGCGCGCGCGCGGGGATAGAAGGCTGGCTGGCGGAGAACTGCTCCGAAAACATGCCTCCTCCACAAATCGACCTCCTTGGAAAAGACTTGGCAGAACTTGGCCAGAATTCGCCGACGGACACGCCTCCATTCGAGACTCCGATTGGTTCCGACCCTCTCGGGGTGTTTTGGGTTCTGGCCGGGTCTTCGCTGGGCAACCGCGCAATCCTGGCGCGATTAAAGAACGCGGGAATGCAACTGCCGGTCGCCTTCCTTTCGGATCCGCAGATGACCCGCTTCTGGAAAGGTTTGCGTCTTTCGCTCGAAAGGCCGCATTCCCTGACGGTCGACCAGGCAGCTCTGATCGCGGCGCAAGCGACCTTCGCGCATTTCTGCCGGGTCGCGGCCGACATTCGGGTATTTGAGCCGGCATGACGACCCCCCCCGACGTCACGCTCTCCAACTGCGATCGCGAACCTATCCATCAACTGGGCCGTATCCAGGCATTCGGCGCCCTGATTGCGGTCAATTCCGACTGGTTTGTCGCACACCGTTCCAGCAATCTCGAAGCCATTTTCGGCGAGGGTCGTTCCATTGAAATCGGCGCGCCCCTCTCGAAAATGGTAGCGCCTGCCGCCATGGAACTGCTGCGCAGTGCCGCTGCCACGCTTACGATCCCCGACCAGGTCGAAAGGCTGTTCGGCGTCTCGCTGTTCGGGACGGAGGCTCTGTTCGATTGCGCGCTGCACTCCTCGGGCGCGAATACGATTATCGAGATAGAACCGCATGCCGCCGGCGATCTCAATCGCCAGCTCGCAATGCTCCGCCCGATCATGAGCCGACTGGAAAAGCAAACGGACGTCCAGTCGCTCGCCGACGAAGCTGCACGGCAATTGCGCCACACGCTGCAGATCGACCGGGTGATGGTCTACCGCTTCCGCGAAGATCTCTCCGGAGAAGTCATCGCCGAGGCGGCACGTGAGGACCTCGAGAAGTTCCGTGGCTTGCGCTACCCCAAGTCCGATATCCCGCACCAGGCTCGCGCGCTGTATGTGCGCAACCGCTTTCGCATCATTGCCGATGTCGAAGCGGAGCCGGTGCCGATCGAACCGGGCATATCTCTCGATGGCGAACCGCTCGATCTCAGCATGAGCGCGCTGCGGGCGGTTTCGCCTATTCACATCGAATATCTGCACAATATGGGTGTGGGGGCCTCGCTATCGATTTCGATCATCGTCGGCGGCAAACTATGGGGTCTGTTCGCTTGCCACCACTACGGTCCGAAACTGCTGCCCTACACACAGCGGACGGCGGCGGAATTGTTCTCCGAACTCTTTTCGCTGGTGCTGGATCGCACCTTGTCACGGCAGGTCGCCGATCGCCGCGAAATAGGGCGCAGCATCCACACACGGCTGATGCGCGATGTGGCGGCCGGAACGCCGCTTTCGGCCAGCCTGCCTATGATCGAGCCCGTTATCCAGCAGATCATCCCGCATGATGGCGTCAGCATTTTCGTGGAGGACATCTACGATTCACGGGGCTCCGCACCGAACGAGGAAGAATTCCGCACCATCGTTCCCGGCCTCAACGCCGCAGCCACCAGCCGTCTGCTGGCCAGCGACGAGATCGCAGCCCGGATGCCCCAAGCCAAACGGTTTGCGGATCGCGCCGCAGGTGCCCTGGTCATCCCGGTATCGCGTACACCGCGCGATTACCTGATCCTCTGGCGCAGACCGTTGACCCAGACGGTGACATGGGCTGGCAATCCCGAAAAACCGGTCGAAACCGGGCCCAATGGCGATCGGCTCACCCCGCGCAAGAGTTTCGAAGCGTGGCGGGAAACGGTCGATGGGCGTGCGGAGAAATGGTCCGAGGCCGAACTCGATATCGCCGAAGGGCTGCGCATCACGCTGCTCGAGATCATCTTGCGCCTGACCGACGAGGCTGTGGCGGAACGTGCGAAGGCACAGCAGCAGCAGGAACTGCTCATCGCCGAGTTGAATCACCGGGTTCGCAATATCCTCAACCTCATCCGTGGGCTTATCAACCAGTCGAAACATGACGCACCCGACATCGAGAGCTTCGTGGAGATCGTTGGAGGGCGCATCAGTTCGCTGGCCTCGGCGCATGACAACATTACCAAGGGCAATTGGTCGCACGCGCCATTTTCGGAGCTGATCGAAACCGAGGCCAATGCCTATCTTACCGGCAAGAAGGACCGTCTCGACTTGCAGGGTCCCGAAGCGATGATCGCGCCGGAAGCCTATACGGTGATGGCCCTCGTCATCCACGAGATGATGACCAATTCCGCGAAATACGGCTCGTTGAGCGACCAGTCTGGCCGACTCGAGGTGATTGTAAGCCGCGATGCAGAGGACAATTTCTGCGCGCACTGGCGCGAAAGCGGCGGACCGCCGGTGAAGCCACCCAAGCGCCGTGGCTTCGGGAGCACGATCATCGAACGCTCCATACCCTATGAACTCAAGGGCACAGCAGAGATCGACTACAGGCTGAAGGGTGTCGAAGCGCACTTTTGCATCCCGTCGCGCTTCGTCGAATGGCGTGGACGGGAAAGTGACGATAGCCGCGGTTCGCCAAAGCAGAAGAAAGATATGCGTTTGGACAATCTGCCAGACAGCGTCCTGCTGGTCGAAGACAGCATGATCGTCGCCCTAGATGCCGAGGACTGCCTGAAAGATCTCGGTGTAAGGAAAGTCCGGATAGAGAGTTCGGTCGCGGGCGCGCTGGACGCCCTTGCGAAGTCGCAGCCCGCAATGGCCATACTCGACTACAATCTCGGCCAGGAGAATAGCGAGCCGGTCGCGACAGAGCTCAAGGAACTGGGCATCCCATTCTGGCTAGCGACCGGATATGGCGAAATGCAGGATCGGCTCGAAGAATTGGGGGCGTCGGGCCTCCTCACCAAGCCTTACGGCAAGGATGAACTCGTCGAGATCGTCGGCAGCCTCGCCAATGAGCAGGGTGGCGGTGCCGACCCTAGTTGAAGAAGCGTTGTTGGTAGAAGAAAGTCGCGGAAACCGGATTTCCGCTGGCATCGCGAGCCGGTTCGAAGCGTAGCTGGTCCAGTGCCAGCTGGCACACTGTAGCATCCGTTTCCGGGAACGGGCTCGGACGATAGATGCTGCACCGCGTTGCGCGTCCTTCCGCCGATACCGTCAGCCGGACGATTACCGACTTGCCGATCCGGGCCTGTCGCCCTCCCGGAGGAATCGGGAAGGCACTGGCATCGGTAATCGCGCGGGTCAGGACCGGTTTGGTCGCCGATCCACCGCCCTGACCGCTGCCACCGTCGCCACTGCCCGTGCCCACGCCCTGGCCGACACGACCCGTGCCCTCCCCGTCATCCGTCGCTCCCGAGCTGTCGGCTGCGCCGGTCGAGGCCGCCTTTGGCGCGGGTGGGGCGTTGGGCGTTCGCACTTTCGGTTCGGGAGCGGTCACCGGCTTCGGCACCGCCTCGCGACCGGGGTCGCCCTGCGCCCCTTCCGGTTCGGGTTCTTCAGGCTCAGGTTCCGGAGCTGTTACTGTCACGGTGAAAGCGGAAACCACCGTCTGCTCGACCTGTGCCACTGCCGACGGTGCCAGGCTGCGAACGAGAATGTAAAAGATGCCGATATGAATTAGAACGATCAGCGCGATCACCCAAGGATTGGGTTTCTTGCGGGTATGCGCGTATCGAGTGACCTGCTCGTCCATTAAAGGAAAACGTGACTTCCTTCTGGCCGGTTCCGAAGGACCTGAGCTTCAGAAACAATAAAAAGGGCGGCCCTCCACATGGAGGACCGCCCGATTGTTAGCGCGCGGGGCATACGGCCCTGCGCTGCTTATGCTTAGTAGCCGATGATAAGCGACAGGCTAGCAGCACGCGGAGCGCCGATCTGGGCGAAGCCGTAATCGTCAAGTGATCCGCCAAAGTAGCCGACGTAGTATTCATCGAACAGGTTGCTAACGTTGAGCTGAAGCGCAACGTCGCCGCCGGTGGGGAACTCACCGATCGTGTAACGGGCATCAAGGTCGACCAGCGTGTACGAAGGGACGCGAGCCGGAGCCGTGCCATCACCCAGGTGCGAGTCGTTGACCCAGCGCTTGCCCGTACGCTTCACCTGTGCACCCAGTTCGAAGTTACCGAAGGTCACTTGCGCACGAGCGCCGTACGAGAAGTTCGGGGAGCCCGATTCGGTGTTGCCTCCAGTCGGGAGGAAGCGCGGTGCGTCGAGGACCGAGCAGCTGTAAACGCCGTCATCGACATCTTCCTGCTCACAGAAGCCATTCTGGACGTCATCCGCAATCTTCGACTTGTTGAGCGAGCCAAAGACGTACAGCAGCGTATTGTTGGTCGGCCGCGCAGCGATCGAGCCATCGATGCCCCACTTCTCGACCTTGCCGAGGTTGCGATAAACCGTCGCACCTTCGCCATTGTTCGCATCAGGATCGAACGCCGAAGCCAGGCGGTTCTGGTAGCGGGTGTACCAACCGGCGACCTGCGCGGTGATCATGCCCTGCTGATAACGGGCACCCACGTCGAAGCTGTCGGTCGTCTCCGGAACCGGGCGAGCTCGCTGGTCCTCAGGGATGTAGAGCGAGTCATACAGCGGGTCTGTACCGGGGACCGACAGGCCCTTGGCGTAGTTGGCGAAGACCGAAGCGCCATCAACGACTTCGAAGGTCAGGCCAACGTTCGGCAGGAGCTTGTCATAGGTGTACTTGCGCGACAGCGGAGCGACATAGTCCGGGTTCGCAGCTTCATATGCCGTCAGGTCCTGACCCGGATTCGGACAGTCGACGAATCCGCTCTCCGAAGTCGTGTAGCAGTTCTGCTGCAACTTGCGGGTGAAGAACGGTGCACGAAGGCCGAGATTCACGGTCAACAGATCGTCGATGAAGCGACCGCGATATTCCGCCGAAACCTGATGCAGGATGGCGAAAGACAAGCGGTCACGCTTGTTGATCTCATTGCCGTTTACGTCGAGCACGGGATTGTCGATGGCGAAATAGTCGTTGGGCGTACCGTCAAGGCGCGCGAAACCGATCTGGCCGGTCTGGCGGTGACGTGCACGGTCCCAAGTATATGCAAGACGGACGCGGTGAGCATCCGAGATGTCGTAGATCAGGTTGGCGACCACGCCGTAGCGGTTAGTTTGCGTCTGGCTTGGATCGTTACCGGCCACGCGGTCACCAAGATCACCGTCGCCGTTCAGGTCGCGACCAAAATAATAGCCGCCATTGAATGCACCGGTGTAGTCGACGCCGTCGACATTGAAGAACTGCTCACGCAGGTCGTCCGGACCGCCGCCGTTTGCTTTGACGTACTGGTAGCTCGGGTCGAAGGTGAAGGTCAGGCTGTCACTGATGGTGAAGCGCGACGAACCACGAATGTTGCCCGTGTCGGACGGATTGTAGCGCCGATAAAACGCGGCGCCGCAGCCATTGCGGTCATCGTAACGCTCGTTGACGCCGTTGACACCGCCGCCCTGATAGACCTGCCCTGCAGGCACGGTGCAGGGGTATTCGCCGGATTCCGAATAGATATCGAAACGATCGCGCTTGGTGAAGTCACCGGCATAGTAGCCCAGCAGGGTGTCGATGCCTTCCGAGCCGGCGAAGTTGTTCCGCCCCCAGTTGAACATGCCTGAAACGGAGATGAAATCGCCGTTGTCGCCGATGTCCTGGAAAAGTCGACCGTTGACCTGCGTTTTCTTGATCTCGCCATAGGGGTTATACGGAACACCGTAGGCAGTATAGCTGGCGGACACAAACGCCTTGGTGCCCATGCCGGTGAAATCACCGGTGTCGACCATGCCGAAGGCACGCATGTAGAGGCTCTGGCTGTAATCACCTTTCGCAAGAACGTCGCCAACGGTGATCGTGCTCATGATGCCGAAATCGTCGCCTGGTACGCGGGTACGCAGGTTGATCGTACCACCGGTCGCCGAAGCGGTCGGGCTGTCGACGTCGGTCGTACCAAGATTGACGTTGACCTCTTCAAGAACCTCGGGATCAACCATCTGACTCGTGTAGAGGGCATAGTTGCCCGAATCGTTCAGCGGCAGACCGTCTATGGTCTGCGAAACCCGATCCGCACCGAAGCCACGGATGGTGAAGCCACCACCTGATGCGCCCCAAGGGTCGTTGTTCTGGAAGCTGACGCCCGGAACGAGGTTGACGATGTCGTTGACCGTCTGGCCGGGACGCTGGCGCCGGATGATTTCTTCGTCGAGAACCTGCTTTGCCTTCGGCGTATCGGGAATGTCGATACCGCCCACGTCGGTAGCACGAGCGCCGGAAACGACGATGACATTGTCTTCGAAATCGAGTGAGCCGGTCGATTGCGCGGCTGCCGGTGCGGCGACCATGGCGCTGGCGGTGCTGACCACCGACGCGGCCAGGAGATACTTGAACTTCATCGAGATGATCCCTTCGGTCTCGTTAAAGGTTTGCTGAAACTGGGTAGCGCGCTCCCATTGGCGGGAGGACATTGTGGCCAAGCTACCTTTTTGTGACAGGGTCAAGACAAATGTTGCAAGTGCGAGACGCACTTGCACACAGAACAGCCAACCGTATGGAAATTCGAGAGTTTTTACCGTTGCAATTTGGCCACTAGCTCGGAAAAACCGGCAATCGGCCATCGATTGTAGTGATTCCGGCCTGCGCTGGGTGGGTCAGGCGAGATTGATCTCTCGCAAGCGCTGCATCAGGAAATCGTGACTCGAAATCGCGTCCGGATGGTCGTCCGGATGTTCCGGATCGATGCAGGATGACAGCGTTTCGATCACGTAATCTGGCCGGAAGTGCAGGAAGAACGGCATCGAATACCGCGCGCGGTAGGCCGCCTCACCACGGGGATTCACCACGCGATGGGTGGTCGAGCGCAGTCTGCCGTTGGTCAGCCGGTCGAGCATATCGCCGATATTGACTACCAGCGCGCCTTCGGGCGGAGCCACGGCTTTCCATTCGCCTTGGGCCGTCAGAAGTTCCAGACCAGCCTCTTCCGCGCCCAGCAGAAGCGTGATGGTGTTGATGTCGCCGTGCGCCGCTGCACGGATCGCACCTCCGGCTTCTTCGCCTTCGAGCGGAGGGTAGCGCAACAGACGCATGACCGAATTACCATCCTCGACGGTAGAGGCAAAGAATTCGCGCGGCAGGCCCAGGTGAAGCGCGATACCTTCCAGCACCCGCCCGCCAGCTTTCTCGAACGCCGCGTAAAGCTCAGTGAATGTCTCGCGGAAACCGTCGACTTCATCCGGCCAGACGTTGTCGGCCATGTACTCTGCCAGATCGTGGCCCTTGGAAAGCTCGCGCCCGACATGCCAGAATTCTTTCAGGTCATGGACCTTTGCATCCTTGGCCTTTTCGGTCCCGAACGGTGTATAACCCCGCGCACCGCCGCCGCCGGGGATGTGGTAGGCCTTCTTCACATCGTCGGGCAACGCGAAGAAGGCTTTCGACAATTTCTCCGCGCGGTCGATCAGTTCCTGCGGAATGCCGTGATCGCGGATAACGGCGAAGCCGTACTCCTCGAAGCTGCGGCCCAGTTCGTCGGCAATGCTGTCGAGCGGCTGTGCCAGCGACACAACCGCGATATCGGTGTTCGAATCGGTCATAACGGGCCGTTCTTTAGTATGGCAGGAAGAGTCCCGCCAGCGCCGCGCTCATGAGGTTGGCGAGCGAACCGGCCGCCAGCGCCCGCAGGCCGAGCTTGGCGATGACCGGGCGCTGGTTTGGTGCCAGCCCACCCGTCACCGCCATCTGGATGGCGATCGAGCTGAAATTGGCAAACCCGCATAGCGCGAAGGTGATGATCGCGTGGGTACGCTCCGTCAGGACGCTCGCATCCATCGCGCCCAGTTCGATGAAGGCGACGAATTCGTTGAGCACGATCTTGGTGCCGAACAGCCCGCCCGCAGCCCCTGCCTGCTCCCATGGAATGCCGATCAGATACATCACCGGCGCGAAGATGAATCCGAGCAACTGCTGGAAGCTGATATCCGGATAGCCGAACCAGCCGCCGATACCGCCAAGGATGCCGTTGGCGAGCGCGACCAGTGCCACGAAGACCATGACCATCGCACCGACCGCGACGGCGAGCTTGACCCCGGTCTGCGTGCCCTGCGCTGCCGCTTCGATCACATTGGCGGGCTTGTGACCTTCTTCGAAGGTTTCGGCGACTTCAACCTCGTGTGGCTTGCCACTCTCGGTCAGCGCGGCGGGGCCCTCTGCGCTGATCCGCGTTTGCGGCAGGACGATCTCGTCTTCCGGATCGACGCCCGCCATTTCGGCCGCATTGCGCGCCAGCATACTGTCATCGTCGGGCATGATGATCTTGGCCATCAGGATACCGCCGGGCGCGGACATGAAGGCCGCGGCAAGCAGGAACGGCACCGCCTCAGCGCCGATGAAGCTGGCATAAGCGGCAAGGATTGTTCCCGCGACGCCCGCCATGCCCACGCTCATCAGCGTGAACAGGCGGCTGGGCGTCAACGCAGCGAGATAGGGCCGCACGACCAGCGGACTTTCCGACTGGCCGACGAAGATATTGGCTGCGCTCCCCAGTGCTTCGACCTTGCTGATCCCGGTGATCCAGCCAATCGCCCCACCGACCCAGCGTACCAGCCGCTGCATGATGCCCCAGTGATAGAGGATCGACACGATCGCCGCGAAGAACACGATTACCGGCAGTGCGGCGATGAGGAAGGTGTTGGTGAAGGGGTTGGCATCCATGGAGCCGAACACCGCCTCTATCCCCACTTTCGAATAATCGAGCAGCGCGATAACGCCGTTGGACATGGCCTGGATCAACTGCACACCCCAGGGCGTGCGCAGAACCAGCAATGCCATCAAAGCCTGCAACGCGAAAGCTGCACCGACCACGCGTAGCCTGATGCGTCGCTTGCCCGTCGACAGCAGGAAGGCGATCAGCAGGATCGCCAGTATGCCGACGAGATTGATCAGGATGGGCGGCATCGGGTTCCCTTCGGAAAGGACAAGTTGCGGATGAAATCGACTGCTGTCTTGCTTGCGCTGCCCCATTAGTCAATTTTCGCCGCATGCCGACGGCGTTGCCGTCCACGAAACTGACAAGGCCCCATCATGAACGAACCCGCCAACGAAACCCGGCTCGCTGCCGCCGCCATGCCGCTTGGGCTGTTCGTTTACACCCTGGTGTATGGCGGAATGACGGTGCTGGCAGGCGTGCTGGCCTTCAAGCAGGTGCAGCTATGGCCGACCGAACTGGCGGTCGAATCGGGTATTTTCGCGTTCCTGCTGCTGGTGGTGATCTCGAGTACCATCGCGCAGCTCTATGGGGAGAAGCTGGCCAATCGTATCGTGTGGTGGGGCTTTGTGCCGTTGCTGATCGCCTCACTGCTGATGCAGCTTGTGCTCAACCTTCCCGCGTCTGTCGAAATGGTCGAGTTCCGTGGCGAGGATCTCGCCGCATTCGAGCGCGTCCATGCCACCCTATGGCGCGTATGGATGGCGGGCCCTGCCGCCTATATCGTTTCGCTGCTGCTCAACGTATGGATCTTTTCGCGCCTGCGCGGCTCGTCCGAGGGCACATCGACCGTATCGCTTATGGTGCGCGGCGCGATCGCCTCTGCGCTCAGCCAGGCGATCGATTCGGTAATCTTCATTACGCTAGCGTTCTACGGCCAGTTCGAGATTACCAATCTACTGATCGGCCAGGTCATCGCCAAGGTCACGCTTAGCCTGATACTGGTACCGTTCCTGATCACTGGCGGAGTCGCTTTCGCGCGCTGGCTCGACCGGCGCTAGAGCCGCTTCACGTTCTCGATCAGGGTCTCGTCGAGACCTTCGCCGTGCAGAACAGAGACATCGCCGGTGGTTTCGAGAACGACCGCGCGGACCTTTGATAGGTCTAATACATTAGCCTCGCGCAACTTGGCGATGAGGTCGCTTTTCGCGACGCGGGTCGACTGTAACGCGTCTTCGAAAAATTCACCGTCACGCATCAGGAACACGGGGTCGTTCTGGATTACATCTTCCGCCGTGCCAGAAGCCTTGCGAACGCGTGCAGCGGCGAACTGGACGAGGAACAACCCGGCCATTGCAGTCATCGCCTGCGCGAAACCGCTCCAGCCGCTCGCTTGGGCAGCGCCAGCCACAAGGCTGCCCAGCGCCACCGTCATGACGAAATCGAAATTCGTCATCTTCGAAAGCGACCGCAGTCCATTGATCCGGATCAGGGTTACGACCCAGCAGATGGCAGCAGCCGCGAGCAGGATGCCGCGCGCCGCTATATCCAGCCATGGGGAATCGAGGATCATGGCCATTCAACGAACGACGGCGGCGAAACTTTCCCGCTGACGATCGACCTACGTCAGCTTTTCAGATGTCGAGCATGCCAGCCGACATGTTCCGCCAGGAAGCTAGAGATGAAATAGTAGGAGTGATCGTAGCCGTCCTGCATGCGGATCTGCGCTGGTATGCCCGCAGCGTCGCATGCCTCGACCAGAAGATCGGTCTTGAGCTGATCTTCGAGAAAATTGTCCGCCGTTCCCTGATCGACGAGCACATTCTCAACCCGCGCGCCATCGGCGATCAGCGCGCAGGCGTCGTATTCGCGCCAGGCGTCATGGTCGACGCCAAGATAACCGCCCACGGCCTTTTCGCCCCAAGGGCAGTTCAGCGGGCTGACGATCGGCGAGAAGGCACTGACCGAGCGGAAGCGGTCGGGATTGCGCAGGCCGATAGTGAGCGCGCCGTGCCCGCCCATCGAATGGCCGGTGATGCCCTGACGGTCGGTGTCGATTGGGAAATGCTCGGCGACCAACGCCGGCAATTCCCGCTCGACATAGCTGCGCATGCGAAAGTGCTGTGCCCACGGCGCCGCGGTCGCATCGACATAGAAGCCCGCACCTTTGCCGAAGTCGTAGGCCTCGTCATCGGGCACCTCGTCGCCGCGCGGCGAGGTGTCGGGAGCGACAAAGACGATGCCATGCTCTGCGCAGGCGGCACGATATTCGCCTTTCTCAGTCACATTCGCATGGGTGCAGGTGAGCCCGGAAAGGAACCACAATACAGGCAGTTTCGCGCCCGGTGCATGCTCGGGCACGAAAACCGAAAAGGTCATTTCCGTGCCGGTGCTGGACGAAGCGTGGCGATAGACGCCCTGTACGCCGCCGTGACTGCGGTGCTCCTCGACCGTCTCCAGCGCGTCTGCCATGTTTTAGAGCGCAACCTCGTATTCCGCGGTGGTCTTCTCGGCCACTTCCTCGGCTGTGACGCCCGGTGCCAGCTCGATCAGACGGAAGGGGCTGTCATGATCCGGCCGCTGAAACACGGCGAGGTTGGTGACGATCATGTCCACCACATTCTGCCCGGTCAGCGGGAGCGTGCATTCGGGGATGAATTTGGGGCTGCCGTCCTTGGCGGTGTGGTCCATCACCACGATGATCTTCTTGACGCCGGCGACGAGATCCATCGCGCCGCCCATGCCCTTGATCATCTTGCCCGGGATCATCCAGTTGGCGATGTCGCCGTTCTGCGCGACTTCCATCGCGCCGAGTACGGTCAGGTCGATATGGCCGCCGCGGATCATCGCGAAGCTGGCAGCACTGTCGAAATAGGCGCTGTTCGGCAGTTCGCTGATGGTCTGCTTGCCCGCATTGATCAGGTCGGCATCGACCTCGTCCGGATAGGGAAACGGACCGATGCCGAGCATGCCGTTCTCGCTTTGCAGCGTCACTTGCATGCCCGCCGGAATGTGATTGGCGACCAGCGTCGGAATGCCGATGCCCAGATTGACGTAATAGCCATCTTCCAGTTCCTGCGCCGCGCGGGCGGCCATCTGGTTACGGTCCCAGGACATCAGGCGCTCTCCCTTTCGCGGGTGGTCTCGAATTCGATCTTCTTGTCGTAGGGGCTGCCCACAATCATGCGCTGGACGTAAACGCCCGGTAGGTGGATGCAGTCGGGATCGAGACTGCCGGTCGGCACGATTTCTTCAACCTCGACCACACAGACCTTGCCGCAGGTCGCGGCGGGCAGGTTGAAATTGCGCGCCGTCTTGCGGAAGACGAGATTGCCGGTTTCGTCCGCCTTCCACGCCTTCACGATGGCAAGATCGGCGAAAATTCCGTGTTCGAGAATATAGGTCTCGCCACCGAAGTCCTTGTGCTCCTTGCCTTCAGCCACCTGAGTGCCAACACCGGTCTTGGTGTAGAAACCGGGAATGCCGGCGCCGCCTGCGCGCATGCGCTCGGCCAGCGTTCCTTGCGGGCAGAATTCGACTTCTAGTTCGCCGGAAAGAAACTGGCGTTCGAATTCCTTGTTCTCGCCGACATAGGACGAGATCATCTTCTTCACCTGCTGCGTGCGCAGCAGCATGCCGATGCCTTCATTGTCGATTCCGGCATTGTTGCTGGCAAAGGTGAGTCCCTTCACCCCGCTGTTGCGGATCGCCGTAAGCAGGCGTTCGGGGATACCGCAAAGGCCGAAGCCACCACTGGCGATGAGCATGTCGTCGCGCAGCACACCTTCGAGCGCCGCGGCGGCATCGGGGTAAAGCTTGCCAGCCATCAGAACACCACCACGCTACGGATGCTTTCACCTGCATGCATAAGGTCGAACCCCTTGTTGATTTCCTCCAGCGACAGCACATGAGTGATCATCGGGTCGATCTCGATCTTCCCGTCCATGTACCAGTCGACGATCTTGGGCACGTCGGTGCGACCTTTGGCCCCGCCGAAGGCCGTGCCGCGCCAGTTGCGTCCGGTCACCAGCTGGAACGGCCGTGTCGCGATTTCCTTGCCTGCCTCGGCCACGCCGATGATGATGCTGGTGCCCCATCCACGATGGCAGGCTTCGAGCGCAGTGCGCATGACCTCGGTATTGCCGGTGCAATCGAAGGTGTAGTCCGCGCCGCCATCGGTCATCTCGACCACCTTGGCGACCACCTCGTCGCGGCTCATGCCCTTGGTGTTGAGGAAGTGGGTCATCCCGAATTTGCGGCCCCATTCCTCACGATCGGAATTAATGTCGATACCGACGATCATGCCCGCCCCCGCGAGCCGCGCACCCTGGATGACGTTCAGCCCGATGCCGCCGAGGCCGAAAACCACGACATTGTCGCCGACCTGCACCTTCGCAGTATTGGTTACTGCCCCAACGCCGGTCGTAACGCCGCAGCCGATATAGCAGCTGGTCTGGAACGGTGCGTCTTCGCGGATTTTCGCGACCGCGATTTCGGGCAGGACGGTGAAGTTCGAGAAGGTCGAACAACCCATATAGTGGAAGATCGGCTCGCCCTTGTAAGAAAAGCGCGCGGTCCCGTCGGGCATCAGTCCCTTGCCCTGCGTCGCGCGGATCGCGGTGCACAGATTGGTCTTGCCACTGAGGCAGGACTTACACTGGCGGCATTCGGGCGTGTAGAGCGGGATGATATGATCGCCCGGCTTCACGCTGGTGACGCCCGCGCCGACTTCGCGCACGATCCCGGCACCTTCGTGGCCGAGCACGCTGGGAAAGATGCCCTCGCTGTCGAGCCCGTCGAGCGTGTAGGCATCGGTGTGGCAGATGCCGGTGGCCATGATTTCGACCAGCACTTCACCCGCCTTGGGCCCTTCCAGATCAAGCTCGACGATTTCGAGCGGCTTTTTCGGGGCGAAGGCAACTGCGGCGCGGGTTTTCATCGAAATGGCGGCTCCGTTACTGGTGCCGGCGCTCCGGCCCGGGGCAAATGATGGTGGTGGTGAGCCGTGCTGGGTTCGAACCAGCGACCTACTGATTAAAAGTCAGTTGCTCTACCGACTGAGCTAACGGCCCGACCACGGCGTGCCACCTAGGGGCGCTGTTGCGGGCGGTCAAGCGGGTCATGCGGCAACAAAGGGAAGGTTAGCGGAAAGTACGGCTTGTGAGTTGACGTAGCGTCAGACCGGAGACCGGATCGCGCCATCGGGGAGCGATTTCGGCCGCCGGGCGCAATACGAATTCGCGTTCACGAAACAGCGGGTGCGGGATCGACAGATGAGAGGAATGCCACCCCCCCCCGGTCCACAGCACGATATCGAGATCGAGCGTGCGTGACCGCCATCGCTGCCCGCGTCGTTCGCGCCCGAAACTTTCCTCGATCGCTTGCAGACTCTCCAGCGTTTCGTTCGGATCGAGATCGCCAGCAATAATCGCAGCGCCATTGGCATAACGCCTCAGCGACGGGCCCATCGGCAAGCTGTCCATCCAGCGGGAGACCGCCTCGACCTCCCAGCCCTCATCCGCAAGGGTTCCGACCGCCGCGTCGAGCACAGCGCGCGGACTTCCGATGCCGGGCACGCGCCGGTTCGACCCCAGTGCGATCAGGTAACGATGCTCGCTTGCCTCCGCCATAGCTGCGCCCTAGCGTCCCTTCGCGTAACATCCAATTGGGAGAGGCGGGCAATGAAGGTGAAGGCGATGCTGCTGGCGGGAATGCTGGCGATAGGGGGACAGGCCGCCGCACAGGAAACGACACCGCGCCAGCTGACCGAGCACCAGCAGCGCGTGCACGATATCTATAGCGACATCATCGCCTTCCGCACCGCACGCGGTCACCAGCAGGTCGACGACATGGTCGCCTATCTTACCACGCGCCTTTCCGAAGCGGGCTTCGCGCAGGAAGATTTGACGGTCACCGATTACGACAGTGACGGCGAGCCGACGCAGGGCCTGATCGTGCGCTATCGCGGCGACGGCACCTCGGGCGAGAAGCCGATCGTCATGCTCGCTCATATGGACGTGGTCGATGCCCTGCCCGAAGACTGGGAACGCGATCCCTTCACCCTGGCCGAGGAAGAGGGTTATTTCTTCGGCCGCGGGACTTCGGATAACAAATACGGTGTGGCCAATCTCACAGGCACCTTTATCCGGCTGAAGCAGGAAGGCTGGACACCCAATCGCGATCTCTACCTCGTCTTTTCCGGCGACGAGGAAACGGGCATGATCTCCACCCGCGCACAGGCCAAGTGGGTCGCGGAAAACATCGACCCGGCCTTCATCCTCAATTCCGATGCCGGTGGCACCGCTCTCGACGACGATTTCAACCCACTTGCCATGCGTGTGCAAGCGGCGGAGAAGACCTTCGCGACGTTTGAGCTGACCGTGACCAACCCTGGCGGCCATTCCTCGCGGCCAAGGGGTGACAATGCGATCTACGAACTTTCCGCGGCGCTGCTCAAGATCGCCGACCACAAATTCGCGGTGCAGGCGACACCGCTGACGCGCAGTTATTTCGCCGCGATGGGCCAGACCGTTCCGGGCGCTCTTGGCGATGCCATGCGTGCCTTTGCCGAGAATCCCGAGAACGTGGAGGCAATCGCCATGCTCCAATCCGCGCCCGAGACCGTGGGGACACTCGGCACGACCTGCGTCGCCACCATGCTACGGGCCGGCCACGCCGAAAACGCGCTGCCGCAGACGGCGACCGCGACGGTCAACTGCCGCATCTTTCCCGGCATCAGCGCCGAAAAAACGCAGGCCGAACTGGCCGAAGTCATTGGGAACGAAAACGTCACGTTCAAGCTGATGACCGACGTCACGGAAAGCCCGATCTCGACTCTGCGCGACGATGTTCGCGCCGCGCTCGAGCAGAGCATGACCGCGCGCTACGGCAAGCCGGTGCCGATCATTCCCTACATGGAATCCGGCGGCACGGACGGAATGCATTATCGCACGCTCGGCTATCAGACGGTAGCCATCAGCGGCGGGGCAAGCCGACCGCAGGACATGTATGCGCATGGCCTGAACGAACGGGTCAATGTCGACGCCTTCTACGCGGGTCTCGACCATTGGAGCATTATTCTGAAGGAACTGGCGGGCAGCTAGAAGACTTCGTTCTCGGCCTCGCTCGCGGTGAAATCGCCCAGAGTGAGCTTGCGCTTCTTCTTCAGCAGACCGCTGCTGGCAATATCGAAGGGTGCCCGCACATTGCTCGCATGGTTCGCGGCGCGCAGGCGAACTTCGAGGGTGTTGCTGTCGGCTAGGTGAAGAACGATGGCCGCGGCCTTGATCGTTCCGTCCGCCGCACGCTGCCGCAGCAAATCGGCAAGCCGGTCCAGCACACTCTGCGACCCGTCGATAGTGCTGGTCTCCAGCACCGCGACGTTCTGGATCGAATCGTTTGCGCGTAGTTCGAACAAAAGCGGGAAGAAGGTGCCGTCCTTTTCGATCCGACCGATCGCCGCTTCCAGCGCAGCCGTAAATAGCGCATCGAGCCGAGCTTGATCGATCCCATCCGCCAAGCTCAGATATCCTCGCAGATGCGGCCGTAGAGCTGCGGGCGTCGGTCACGGAAGAAGCCCATCCCAGCGCGATGCGTCTTGGCGCGGTCGAGGTCGAGCGTAGCGACCAGTACGCCCTCGGACGAACCGCCGAATTCCTCGATCATGTCGCCCCATTCGTCGCTGATGAAACTATGGCCGTAGAAGCTCTGCTGGCGGTCCGCCGGGCCTTCATGGCCGATACGGTTCGCAGCGCAGACGGGCATGCAGTTCGACACCGCATGGCCTATCATCGCGCGACGCCACATGCGGCTTGTGTCGAGATCGGCGTCGTAGGGCTCGGAGCCGATCGCGGTCGGGTAGAGCAGCACTTCAGCACCCTTCAGCGCCATCACCCGCGCGCATTCGGGATACCACTGGTCCCAGCAGATGCCGACGCCGATGCGGGCGCCGAACACGTCCCAGACCTTGAACCCGTCATTGCCCGGGCGGAAATAGTACTTCTCTTCGTAACCCGGCCCGTCGGGAATGTGGCTCTTGCGATAGGTCCCCATGATTTCGCCATCCGGCCCGATCATGGCGAGCGTGTTGTAATAGTGGTGCCCGTCGCGCTCGAAGAAGCTGGTCGGGATCGCCACGCCGAGCTTCCCGGCCAGCTCCTGCATAGCCTGCACGCTCGGGCTTTCGGCGGTCGGATGCGCGAGCGAAAAGAGCACCTCCTCTTCCTCGCGGCAGAAATACTCACCCGCAAACAGTTCGGGCGGCAGGACGACCTGAGCGCCCTTGGCTGCCGCTTCCTCGACCAGCGCGGAAACGGCAGCGATATTGTCCGCAGCATCCGGGCGGGCGAGCGGCAGTTGCAGGACGGCGACGGTCAGTTCTCTCATGCCCCTCGCACTATTTCTCCCGCAGGGCGAAGTCCACCTGGATATAGACGTCGGACCGCGTCGTGCCGACCATCATCGACGACGAGCCCTGCTCGGGCGCAGGCATAGCGAGTGGCGGCGGAGGCGGCGCGGCATTCTGCGTGCGCACCGCGACGCTTTCCGCCATCGCATCCGCACCGCGAAGCCATGTCTGGCCCTGCGTGCCGCCCGCATCGCGGATGTAGAGCACACGGCTGACTTCCATGCCCGCGGCCTCAGCATAGGCTTCGGCCCGCTTCCTCGCCGCTTTATAGGCATCCGCATAGGCAAAGTTGGCCGTCGCCTCGGGATCGGTCATCGACAGGCTGGGCCCCGAGACGATGTTGGCGCCGGCTTCGGTCACTGCGGTCACGGCATCGCCCGCCTTGTCCGGACTACGCATGGTCACCTCGACAACATTGCTCGCCTGGAACTGGCCCTTGCGGTCGCCCCATTCGATCCGGCGGACGCTGACCGCGCGGGTCTGAATGTCATCCTGCGCTACCCCGAGTTCACGCAGGGCCGCAACGATCTCGGCGATCTTCTCCTTATTGGCGGAACTGGCATCCTTGGCCGAGCGCGCCCAGGTTTCGATGCCCGCCTGGAACTGCGCCCGATCGGGGCGGCTCTCAGCCTGCCCGCTGGCACTGACCGAGAGCAGTGTTTCGCCATGATCGACACCCCGCGCCTCGTCGGTTCGATCGGAGCATGCGGCCAGGGCCAGAGGCGCCGCGAGCAGAATGGGGAACGGTTTGAGCATGTAACAACCCTCTGATTTGCAAGCATTAGATCAGAGGGTTGCTCCCGGTCTCCTTAACCGTAGCTGACGGCCTTTGACTGGGTCAGTCGCGCTTGCGGAACAGCAGGGTCATACGGTCGCTTTCCCCTTTGTCTTTCAACTCGTCGCGCTGGGTGCGCAGCGTTGGGGGCATTTCCCAGACGCCTTCGGGATGGTCGGCGCTATCGGCAGAGTTTGCGTTCACTTCGCTGCTACCGACGAACTCGAATCCGAGCGCCTCGACGAAGCCGACCACATCGTCCTGCCGCAGATAGCCCTTCGAGCCATTGGCGTACTCGGACGACGCCCCCTCGGGAGCGCGATGCTGGACGACGCCGAGCATACCGCCGGGCTTGAGTAGGCTGCGCATAGCCTTGATTTCGCTATCGGCATTGTTCCAGCGCATCATGTTGTGCAGCATGCGAACGAGGAGTACGCGATCGAAGGTGCCCGCTTCCCCGTCTGGCACGGCATCGAGCGTAAAGGCCGAGAAGCTTTCCGCCGGGAGCCCGGTGGATTCGGCTGTCTTGGCCGGGAAACCCGCAGCCCCGTTCCGAATCCCTTGCTGGGTTTCGTCGTTGAACGGCCCGCTGGTGGGATCGAAATAAAGGCCGACCAGCTTCCCTTCGCCACCCAGATAATGGCCAAGCACACGCGAGTACCAGCCGCCGCCGGGGGCGTATTCGCCCACTTTCATGTCGGGCGCCACGCGGAAGAATGCGAGCGTTTCCGCAGGATGGCGAAACTCGTCGCGCGCGTTATCGTCCGCACGGCTGGGATGGTTGATCGCGCCCGATATGGCCTCGGCATGGGTCACCGCAAACGCCTCGGCGCTGGGCAGTTTGTGGTGATCGGCGGCTGCCGGAACGGCAAATGCCAAGGCAGCGGTGGCAAGCAGGTAACGCATCGGGTCTCTCCCTCGAATTGGTGCCGGTCGCCCTGCACCTGACGGTGGCGGATGACAAGCGCGAGACGGATTCCTATCTGGGCATCCAACAAGGAGTTTGACGACATGGCAGAACAACAGGCGATCGTGGCCGGCGGGTGCTTCTGGTGCACCGAAGCGGTGATGAAGGACGTGATCGGCGTGAGCGCGGTCGAAAGCGGCTATATCGGCGGCCACCAGGCGAACCCCACCTATAAGGAGGTCTGCACCGGCAACACCGGCCATGCCGAAGGTGTGCGCGTCACATTCGACAACGATCAGATAACCCTCGCCCAGTTGTTCGACGTGTTCATGGGTACGCATGATCCGACCCAGCTGAACCGGCAGGGCAACGATGTCGGCACGCAGTACCGCAGTGCGATCTTCCCGCTCGAAGGGCAGGAGGAAGAGGCCAAGGCGGCCATCGTGCGCTGGAACGAGGAGCATCCCGGCCAAGAAGCCGTGACCACCGTAGAAGGCGGCGAATGGTATCCGGCGGAGGATTACCATCAGGAATACTGGGAAGGCGAAGGCCAGCGTAACCCGTACTGCCTTGCGGTAATCCCGCCCAAGCTGATGAAACTGCGCAAGAGCTTCCAGAAGTACCTCAAGGAAGAGGCTTGATTCGCCAACCTGCGCATTCAGCTTCGCGGTGGCGAAGCTGAATCGTGGACCGCCTGTTACACTGTCCATTGAAGAAAAAGTCTCTTCCCGATGCAAGGCACGGGGCACGGTAATGGCGGACTGAAGATGAGACGCGCGGAACATGGCGACATGGCTGGCATGCCTTTCGCCGAGTAGGAAAGACCTGAATTCCGGCCGAAGCGGCGCGCGGTCACTCGGCGGTCAGGATCCACATCACCGCATCCGTTACGGATCGGCCTTCGAAATCCGCTTCTGCAACCACGCGATTGTTGCCGGGCGACAGGGTGACGTCGTCCAACACGCAGACCCGATCCGGGCAAGGCACGGTTCCAAGCGACGCTCCGTTCATGGTCAGCCGGACACTGGGTGCGTTGGAATACACCTTGATCCGCGTCTGCGCCTGCGTGCGCTGATTGAAACGGCGCGCGGTTATGTGAACGACCAGTTCCTCGCTCCACTGCGCGCGATAATAGTAGAACGCGTCCTTACGCACCGTGCGGTCGAAACTGACCAGCCCCTTCGTGTTGATATCGGTTGCGTCGCCTTCCTGACGCACGCGGCTGGAGAAATCGAACATGTTCCAGATCCAGCTCCCCCAGAGATAGTCGCGCTCGCGGATCTGCGGCCAGCTGCGCTCGTGCCACCAAGCCTGGAATTCCTCGGGCTGCGGGCGCCCGGTGACATTGGTGGGGCGGCCTTCGGGTTCGTTGCTGTGCTGCGTCAGCGCACCACCCGCACCATATTCGCTCACTGATAGAGGTAGGCTGGGATGCCTCGCATGCAGCATGTCGAGATGCGGGCCGAGATCGTCGACCTTGCCGTAATACCAACCGAAATAGCGGTTATAGCCCATCAGATCGGCCTCGCCGGAAAGGACGGGGAGGTAATCGACCTTGTCGCCAGGTGTCGCTTCGCAGCAATCCGCAATCACGGTCGGGCGGGAGGGGTCTTCCGCTTTCGCAAGCGCATGCAGGTCGCGCAGCAGCGGGCGCGCATCCGCCTTGGGACCAAGGCGATTGAAGGCGAGATCGATATCGACTTCATTGCCAATGCCCCAGGTCACGATCGAGGGGTGATTGAAATACTGCCGGATCATTTCGCTCATCTGCATCCGGGCGTTCGCAATCAGTTCAGGCGACGCAGGTGCATCGGTGAAGCCAACCTTGTTGACGAAGGGCACCTCCGCCCACACCACCATGCCGTAGCGATCGGCCAGATCGAACCAGTGTTCCGCCTGCGGATAATGCGCCACCCGCACACTGTTCGCCCCCATTTCTGCGATGATCGCCATGTCACGCTCGTGTTCCTGCGGCGATAGCGCCCAGCCCTGACCGAGATAGTCCTGATGCCGCGAAACACCGCGCAAGGTCAGCGGCGCACCATTCAGGAAAAAGCCCTTGTCCGGGTCGAAGCGGGTAGAACGGAAGCCGAGCGGCTCTTCGACCTGATCGAGCGGTCCATTTGCTCCGTCGAGTTGCGCGACCAGCCGATAGAGGAAAGGATCGCTGCGCCCGTTCCACAGCCTGGGATCGTCCACCAGCAGGCTCGCCCGGACCTCCCTCGTTCCCGGCGCGATCTCCTGCCGCTCGCTCGCAACGACCGTCCCGTCCGGCTGGAACAGACTCACCACCAGCGCCTGTCCTGCCGCGGCTTCCTGCAACCGCACCAATACCTCCACACTAGCCGAACCATCGTCCAGCATGTGCGGCGTGCTGTAAACGCCCGGTCCGCCGAAATCGTCGAGCGCGATATGGCTCGGCGGAACCGACAACAGGCGGGCCGGACGGTAGATGCCGCCGTGAATGAAGAAATCACCCAGCAGCGGAATGACGTGCTGTGTGGTGCTGCCCGGCTGCGGATCGCTGTTGTCGGCACGCACGAGAAGCACATTGTCGCCGCGGAAATCGAGGCTGTCGGTCAGGTCGATCCGGAAACGCGTGAACGCTCCCGCGTGCCACCCGACATGCTCGCCGTTGAGCCAGACATCGGCGACATTGCCGACGGCATCGAATTCGATCCAGTGCCGGAGCTGGGGGTCGAGCAGGCCGCCGTCTATTGTACGCCGATACCAGCCCTTGCCCTGCCCGTTATCGGTCGCCTCGGTCCGCCCGACGCGATATTCGCCCAGCCGGTTCCAGCTATGCGGCAATGCGACTTCGGTCCATTCGTCCGGCGGCGCCTCCTGCACCTGCTCGAGCGACCATTCGTCATCGAAGCGGAATTCCCAGCCGGTGGTAAGTTCGCTCGTGAGCCTCGGCGACGGGGCAACGGCAGGGGCAGGCGCCGAAGCCGACATCGATGCGCAGGCCTGGAGAGATAGTGCCGCCAGCGCGGCCAGAAGAATCCGTAGCATCATTCCACCCCAAGGTCCGAAGCGGCTATTATTGCCGCAAGCCAACCATCTCTAACTCATCCAACGCGCTACGAAAAATCCATCGAGGCCGCCATCCTCTGCAAGCATGCCGGGATCGGTGCGCAGCCATCCATTAGCGATAGGCTCCAGCCCGGCAGGCAATTCATCGAGCAGGATCGGGGCAGCGGTCAGGTCGACGGCACTTGCCCGATCTTCACCCTCTTCCCGTTCGAGCGAGCACGTCGCATAGACCAGCGCCGCTCCCGGCTTGAGCCAGCCCTTTGCGCGTTCGAGCAGCGCTGCCTGCAGCTCCGCCATTTCCTCGATCTGCCGCGCGCCGATGCGGTGAAGCACGTCGGGATGGCGGCGGGCGGTGCCGGTTGCGGTGCAGGGTGCGTCGAGCAGGATGGCGTCGAACCGATGCTTCGGCTCCCATTTCAGGGCATCGGCGCGCACCGTCCCTGCCTTGAGGCCGGTACGCTTGAGATTATCCTTGAGCAGGTCGAGGCGGCGCTTCGAGATATCGAGCGCGGTGACCTGCCAGCCCTGCGCCGCCAGTTGCAGCGTCTTGCCACCCGGTGCGGCGCACAGGTCGAGCACGTGACGGCCCTCGCCCAGCCCGAGCAGGCGCGCGGGTAGCGAGGCCGCGAGGTCCTGCACCCACCATGCACCTTCCGCGAAACCGGGCAGTTTCTCGACATTGGCGCCGCGCGGCAGGCGCAGATGGCCGGGCATCAGGCTGTCGGCGGAGAGCTGGACCTTCCAGTGGTCGGTTTCCGCCGGATCGCGCAAGGTGAGATCGAGCGGGGGCGGCTCGGCAAGGCCAGCGGCGATGGCGGCTGCCTGGTCGCCCCATCGCGCCGCGACTTCTGCGGGCAATGTCGGGGCCTCAGGCAGCGCGGCCTCCCGCTTGGTCAGCGTCGAGAAAACCCCATGCGCCAGCCTGCGCGGACCGCCTGCGAGCAGGTCCAGCCCCGTCGCCACCACTGCATGCGGCGGCGTTTCGAGCCGGAGCCATTGCGCCAGCATCATGCGCAGGACGGTGCGCGCCTTGGCATCATCGGGCAGCGGCTTTTTCGTCGCGCTGTCGATCAGGGCATCGAGATCGACCCGCCAGCGCAGGACCTCGCTCGCGATGGCGCGGGCGAGCGCCTTGTCCTCGAACTTGCGCACGTCCTTCGTCGCGCCGTTGAAGGCGATGTCGAGCGTCTCACCGCGACGCAGGACGGCGTCGAGCAGGCGCAGCGCCGCGCGGCGGGCGTGGATACCTTGGGGTTGGGCCATTGGCCGCGCGCCTTACGCGGACTTGCGCAAAGCCGCCAGCGCCATCATCTTGGGCGCATGTCGAAACGCGCGAACAAACGGCCTGAAGGCTTCGAGAAGCCTTCGCACTGGAGCAACAATCCCCCGCCCGAACCGAAAAAGGGCAAGGACGAGGAGGAGCTGAGCCCGACCCGCTATGGCGACTGGGTCAAGGACGGCATCGCGATCGATTTTTGATTGTTGCGTTTCGAACCGACCTCCGTCGGTTCGTCCTCGCTAGACGTGCGGCAAGCCACACCCGCTGCGGGCGGGCGGTAGCCCTTGCCTCGCCTCTGGCTCGGAAATCAGACCGGTTTCAAGCTCAGCTTCAGCCCATCCTTCGGCTTTGGAATCGGCCAAGCCTGCCATTCCGGATTGCCATCAACCAGCTCGACGCGATAACGCGGCAGTAGCTGCGCCATCAGGATTTTCACCTGCATATAGGCGAAGTGCAGGCCGAGGCACATATGCGCGCCGCCGCCGAAAGGCACCCAGGCATATTTGTGGCGCGCCTTCACCTTGTCGGGCGTGAAACGCAGCGGATCGAACTTCTCCGGCTCGTCCCAGTATTCTTCGCTGTGATGCGTCCAGTGGATGTTGATGCCGACCGGGGTGCCCGCCGGAATCCTGTAGCCGCCATATTCGAAATCGCGCAGTGCGCGCCGGGGCATGGATGGGACGGGCGGGATAAAGCGCAGCGCTTCCTTGAAGGCCATTTCGGTCAGATCGAGCTTGCCGAGATCCTCATAGGCCAGATCGCGTGGTTTGCCGCCAGCATCCACGCCGCCGGTGACGGCCTCTATCTCGGCGCGCAGCCGGTCCTGCCATTCGGGGTTCTTGGCGAGCAGCCATAGCAGCGAGGTCGCGCTGGAGGTGATGGTATCGTGCGCGGCCATCATCAGGAAGTTCATGTGGTCGACCACCTCGTCGACCGGCATCAGGCTGCCATCCTCGTATTCGGCGGTAGCGAACTGGCTGAACATGTCCTGCCCGCCGCCCTCTGCGCGGCGACGGTGGGTTTCCGTGGTGAAATAGTCGACCAGGAAGGCTCGCCCATCGACGCCGCGCTTCATCTGCGTGAAGGGCAGCGGCTTGCGCACCGGGGCAACGCTGGCCTGCACCATATCGACGAAAGCGCGGTTGATGCGGTCCGCTTCCGGACCCCACGGGATGCCGATGAAGCTATCCGCCGCGAGGTCGAGCGTGAGTTCCTTGATCGCGGGGTAGAAGCGCATTGTCCCACTGCCCCATTCCTCGACCTGCCGGGCAATGCCTCGATTGAGCGCATCCGCATAGTGCCGCATCGGTTCGGGCTTGAAGGCGATCGACAGCGCCCGGCGGTCGGCCCGGTGGTGGTCGAAATCCATCAGCATCAGCCCGCGCGGGAACAGCTGGTCGAGGATCGGTCCCCACCCCTGCTCGGAGGAGAAGAGTTTGTTGCGATCGAACAGCACGAGCTCATTCGCATCGGCCCCGATCAGCGCGACGTTCCAGCCGCCGAACGCCTTGTTTTTGTAAACCCGGCCGTATTTCGCGACCAGCGCCTTGGCCATGCCGTGCGGATCGGCGAGCATTTTGAAGGTGTTGCCAACGATAGGCCAACCCTTCTCGCCCGGAATATGGGCGAGCGCGTCGTCGGACGGGTTGCCTTCCGTCCAGTGCGACGGGGCAGTTGCGACAGATTGGTGCGCGGCGAGCGTTGCCATAGGGTGGCTCCTGACTACTTACTTCAGTGTAAGTAACTCCTAGCCGTTAATCCAGCCTGACAATTCCCGCCGCAGCAAGGTTTCGAGCATGGTTAGCCCTGCCTCGGACGTGTTGAGGCAGGAGAGCGCCGCAAACTGATCTCCACCGGCCTCGGTAAACTGCTCCCGGCCCTGGATCGCCAGTTCCTCCAGCGTTTCGAGGCAGTCGGCGGAAAAGCCAGGCGCAGCGATGGCGAGCCGCTTTGTGCCCGCTTTCCCCTCTTCCGCCAGCACCGCATCGGTCGCCGGTTCGAGCCACTTGGCCCGCCCGAAGCGCGACTGGAAGGTGGTGCGGAGTTTCAGACCGGCCCGCGCCAGCTTGTCCTGCAACAGCCGCGCGGTCTTCTGGCAATGGCAATGATAGGGATCGCCTAGATGCAGCGTACGCTCGGGCATGCCGTGGAAACTCAGCAGCAGCACTTCGGGCTCGAAGTCCAGCGCGTCGAGCTGGCGCGAAATGTCGCTGGCCAGTGCATCGATATAGGCAGGATCGTCGTGATAGGGCGGCAGGGTGCGCAGGGCCGGTTGCCAACGCATTTTCCGCAGCTTGTCCGCAGCCTTGTCCACAACCGTCGCGGTCGTGGCGGCGGAGTATTGCGGATAGAGCGGCGCGAGCAGGACACGCTCGCACCCGGTGTCCATCAGGGCCTGCAAGCGGTCGGGGATCGACGGCGTGCCGTAACGCATGGCCCAGTCGACCTGCACCTCTGCGCCCAGTCGCGCCTGCATCGCTTCGGCCTGCTGGCGGGTGATCACTGCCAGTGGGGAACCATCGTCGGTCCAGACCTGCCGATAGGCATGCGCGCTCTTCTTCGGGCGCGTATTGAGGATGATGCCGCGCAGGATCGGCTGCCAGGCGATGGGCGGGATTTCGACCACCCGCCGATCGGACAGGAACTCCGCAAGATAGCGCTTCACCGGCCCCGGCTCGGGTGCGTCCGGGGTGCCGAGATTGACGAGCAGCACGCCGATACCACCGGACTTTACCGGCGGATGGTCGGCCGGAAGCTGTTGATCGCGCCAGGTCATAACCCCTCCGAAAGCAATGGCAGGCGGCGAAAGCGCACTCCGGTCGCGGAGTAAAGAGCGTTGGCGATGGCAGGCGGGGCGACCGCGACGCCGAGTTCGCCCGGATCGAAGGCGGGCGCATCGCTGGTGATGAATTCGACCACGATCTCGGGACAGTCTACCAAAGTCGGTAGTGACAGGCCGGACAGGCGGTTCGGCACTGGCTTGCCGCCTTCGTAGGCAATGCTCGATCCCGTCGCGAGCGACAGGCCGAAGATCAACCCGCCTTCGATCTGCTGGCGGGCGATGTCGTGGTTCACGACTCGTCCGATATCCACGGCTGCGTGGAGCTTCGTCACACGCACTCCGCCTTCGCCAAGCGAGGCCTGCGCCACGCAGGCGATGCGTCCGCCACGGTCGGGCGAGCCCATGCGCACCATGGCGAGGCCCTGCCCCGTCCCGCGGCGGCCACCGTCCCAGCTGGCGAGACGGGTCGCACGGCGCAGACAATCGGCCATGCGCGGCATCTGGCCGAGCATTTCCATGCGGTAAAGAAAGGGATCGCGCCCGGCGCGCTCGGCCAGCTCGTCGATGAAGCTCTCGGTGAAAAAGGCGTTGTAGGCGGGCGCATTGCCGCGCATGCGCCCGGTCGGAAAAGGCAGCGCTACCGGCAGATGGTCGATCGCCACATTGTCGATGGCGTAGGGCGGTATCGCTCCTTCGCAGGCGAGCGCATCGGTTTCACCTTCGGCATGCGCCATCGCGGCCTCGGCCGTCTTGTTGTCGAACAGCCGCCTGCCGAATTCGCGGGCGGTGGCTGGCATGGCAAGGCGCGCGCGCCAGGCCGCGATCCGTCCCCCGCTTGCGGGCACGAAGCCCGCTTCCAGCCGCGCACTGACCGGCGTGCGAACAGGGACCGACTGGAATTCCTGCACACGCGGCCATGTCAGCTGGACCGGACGTCCGACCTCCTTGGCAATCTGCGCGACCTCGATGGCGTGACGCCGCTCAAGCCGCGCATCGAAACTGCCGCCTGCTGCCGTGGGATAGAGAACGACGTCCTGCACCGAAACGCCGATCGCCTTGGCGGCGGCACGCCGGGTCAGTTCGGGCGCCTGCGCGGCGATCCACAATTCGAGCGTAGTGCCGTCATAACGCGCAGTCGCGCTGGCGGTCTCGATAGCGGCGTGAACGGCGGGAGCGACCGAATAGGTTTCGGCATAGTCCGGCCGCGCCAACAGATCGTCGGCATCGCCCACCTCGATTACGCGTTCGGGATCGACCTCTTCATGCGCGGCATCGAGTGCCTCTACCGCCGCCGCGCTTTCCACCGCACCGGGGCCGCTGAAGACCGGGCGCATTTGTTTCAAAGCCTGTTCGGCGATCCACCAGCTTTCCGCAGCGACGGCAAGATAGCGTTTGGACTTTACGACGGCGACCAGCCCCTTCAGCCCGGCGACCGCCTCGGCATCGAAGCGCACGAGGTCGGGATCGCCCAGTGGCCCGTGCCTGATCGAGGCATGGACCATGCCCGGCAGCCGGATATCGCCCGCAAACAGGAAACTGCCATCGACCTTGGCGGGCAGGTCGAGACGGGGAAATGCCGGATCGAGCTCGGCTTCGGCGGGCGAGGGATCCTCGGCGGCGGGCTCCACTTTCACGGGCGGCGGATCGGGCGGATCGAACTGCGCCGCCTGCTCGACCAGTTCGCCGAAGCCCAGTTCCTGTTCGCCATGGCGAACAAGCCCGCGTTCGACTTCGCATTCCTCCCAATCGACGCCCCAGCGCGCCGCGGCAGCCATCGCGAGCAACGCCCGCGCGCTCGCCGCAGCCTCGCGCAGTGGTTGTTCGTAGCCGTCCAGCGACATTCCGTCGCCGGTTGCGATAAAGGCGCTCTTGCGGGCGAAATTCTCTGCCAGTCGACCATCGGGATCGCTCGCGAAACCCGGGAGATTAGACCATAGCGATGCCCATTTCGCGGCCAGAGGAATATTGGCGTAAAGGCCCGAAGGTGGCGCAGGCTCCACTGCGACCTGCTGCCAGTCGGCGCCGAGTTCCACTGCCACGATCTGTGCGAATACGGTCGCGACCCCCTGGCCCATCTCCAGCTGCGGTACGGCCACAGTGACCACTCCGTCCTTGCCGATGGTGATCCAGCCGCCGAACTCGCGCTCGTCAGGACCGGGCGCTAGCGGACTGGAATAGTGACGCGGCCACAGCCACCAGGCGACCACGAGGCCGCCGCCGACCGCAGCGCCAGCGATCAGCTGGCGGCGGGTGACCGGAAGCTCGTCTAGCTTCTCGCGCCAATCCATGCGTCGACCTTGGCGGCAATCTCGTGGAAGGGTTTGGCAAGCGGATCGCCACCAGCGGTAACAGGCTTGCCGCGATCGCTGGCCTCGCGAATGGCAAGGTCGAGCGGGATGCGGCCGAGGAAAGGCAGTTCGAGACGCTCGGCCGCGGTCTCGACCCCGCCCTTGCCGAAGGGATCGGACACCTCGCCGCAATGCGGACAGGCATAACCGGCCATATTCTCGACCAGCCCGATCACCGGAACGCCCGCCTGATCGAACAGCTGCCCGGCGCGCGCCGCATCGATCAGCGCAAGGTCCTGCGGCGTGGACACCAGCACGGCCCCGGCGGGCTTGAACCGCTGCAGCATGGTGAGTTGCACGTCGCCCGTTCCCGGCGGCAGGTCCACCAGCAACGTATCGACATCGCCCCAATGCGCATCGACCAGCTGCGACAGCGCATTGCCCGCCATCGGCCCGCGCCATGCGAGCGCGCGGCCCGGTTCGACCAGGTGCCCCATGGACAGCACCGGAATGCCGAATTCGCTCTCTACCGGAACCAGCTTTTCGTCGCGCGCGACCGGCTTCTGTCCCTGATTGCCGAGGATCATCGGCTGCGAAGGGCCGTAAATATCGGCATCGACCAGCCCAACCTTGCGACCCGCCTTGGCGAGCGCGATCGCCAGATTGGCAGTAAGTGTCGACTTGCCCACTCCGCCCTTGCCGCTGCCCACCGCGATCAGGCGGCGCTGCACCCGCTCCGCAGTCATGACCACGCGCACATCGGAAACCTCGCTGCGGGCAGAAAGGGTGGCGGTTATCTCACGCTCGATCTCGGCGCGCTCCGCCTCACCCAGTCCGGCGGCATCGACCACGGCAATCGCCCTCCCATCCTTCAGGGAAAGCGTGGCGATACGTTCGGCAATGCTGGCGGGAAGCAGCGATTTCGGGTCGATTGAACTCATGTGCGGCGCTGCTGTAGCATCGAAAAGCGCGCGGCAACCCCTGTTTTTCCGCCGAACCACACCTATAAGGTATGGCATGAGAATTTTTGACGGGTTCGGACAGAGGATTTCCCTGGCGATGGCGGGCAAGAAAAGCCCCTGGGGCGGCGGCTCCGGGAACGGCGGTGACGATGACAAGCCGACGGGCACCGAAAGCGGCGACAAACCGAAGGGGCCGCGCAATCCCTGGCTTCCTCCCGGCGGCGGCGATGATGGCCGACGCACACCGAATATCGAGGATATCTTCAAGAACCGCGGACCCGAAGGCCCACGCCGCAGTGGTGGGGGTGGTTCCGGCGGTCCGAACCTGCGCTTCCCCCAGCGCCCGGGAGGCAAGAGCTGGTTCCCCGTGGCGGTCATCGCGATCCTTGCGATCGGTCTCGTTGCGACCAGCGTCCATCTGGTCGGGCCGCAACAGCAGGCGGTGGTCAAGACGCTCGGCAATTACACCCGCGCCATGCAGCCGGGTCTCAATTTCTCGGCCCCCTTCCCGATCGAGACGGTCGAGGTCGAGGATGTCGAGGGTGTGCGTTCCGTCCGCATTCCGGGCAATGACAACCAGGCCAAGCTGATCCTGACCGGCGACCAGAATCTGGTCGACCTGAGCTATATCGTGCGCTGGAACATCAAGAACCTGTCCGACTTCAAGTTCCGCGTGGTCGACCCGATCGAAACAGTGAACGAGGCTGCCGAAGCCGCCATGCGCGCCGCAGTCGCGGAAACCGAACTCGACGAGACTTTCTCGGGGCAAGGCCGCGCGGCGATCGAGCTCGACGTTCGCGAACGCATGCAAGCGACACTCGACGGCTACCGTGCAGGCGTACGCGTGCTGGGTGTGGAAATCGAGAAGGCCGATCCGCCCGCGCAGGTGGTCGATGCTTTCCGCGACGTGCAGGTGGCCGAACAGAATGCCGATGCGGCGCGCAACCAGGCCCGCGGCTATGCCCAGCAGGTGCTGGCGCAGGCTGAAGGTGAGGCCGAGGCCTTCGACAAGGTTTACGAACAGTACCGCCTCGCCCCGCAGGTGACCCGCCAGCGCCTTTACTATGAAACCATGGAGCGTGTGCTGAGCCAGACCGACAAGACCATCGTCGAAACCAACAATGTGACGCCCTATCTCCCGCTGCCTGAAATCAAGCGGCGGGCGCAGCAAAGCTCGCCTCCCACCCTCGTGACAGCACCGGAGGGCCAGTGACATGGGCAATTTCCTGCAGGATCACCGCAACACTGTAATCGCGCTCGGCGCGCTGCTCGTCGCCTTCATGATGAGCGCCTATATCGTGCCCGAGGAAGAGCAGGTCGTCATCATCCGCACGGGTGAACCGGTCGGCACGGTCAATACGCCGAACGGCAAAACGAATGCGGGGCTCTACTTCCGCGTGCCCTTCATCGACAGCGTAAGCCGTATCGAAAAACGCCTGCTCGATCTCGAAATGACGGACGAGGAAGTGCTGTCGGCTGATCAGCAACGTTTGCTGGTCAATGCCTATGCGCGCTTCCGCATCACTGATCCGGTCCGGATGGTCGAACGCGCCGGTTCGACCGATGGCGTGCGCAGTGCGCTCGAACCGATCCTCAACTCGGTTCTGCGCCAGGAACTCGGTCGCCGCACCTTCCAGGCCATGCTGACTGCGGAACGCGGCAATGCGCTGGCCAATGTGCGCGCCAATCTCGACCGGCAGGCGCGGCAATACGGGGCCGAAGTGGTCGACGTGAAAATCATGCGCACCGACCTGCCCGACGCGCCACTGCAATCGGCCTTCCGCCGAATGGAATCGGATCGTGAGCGCGAAGCACGGGCGATCCGTGCAGGCGGTAGCCGCGATGCGCGGATCATCCGTGCCGATGCCGATGCGGAAGCCGCGCGCGTCTATGCCGAAAGCTTCGGCAAGGACGCCGAGTTCTACGATTTCTACCGCGCGATGCAGAGCTACGATGCCACCTTCTCGAACGGCGAGAACCCGTCCGAGAGCAGCATAATCCTGTCGCCGGACAATGAATATCTGCGGCAGTTCCGCGGGCGGCGTTGATCGTTCGTCGAGCGATCCCGGCGCCGTTCAAACGGCATTCAGCGGCGAGCGCGACAGTCGCTTGCCGAAACGCACGGCATGACGAGCGGTACGAACACCGCCGGTAATGCCAACGCAAGATTATGAAGAGGACGAAAAGGACGTGAAGCCCGTGCGATATGCATATTCCGTGACGAGTGCGCTGCTGTTGGGCGGTGCCGCAATCTCGCTCGCGACCGGCTATCCGGCCGGCGCTCAGGTCGCGCAGAACGACGACAGCCACATGGCCCGTGTCGTGCCGCGCGCCGGTGCCCCTGAAAGTTTCGCGGACCTGACCGCACAGTTGCAACCCGCTGTGGTCAACATCTCGACCCGCCAGCGGATCGAAGTCGCCTCGAATAACGGCAATCCGTTTGCCGGTACGCCGTTCGAAGGCCTTTTCGGACGTCGCGGCGGCCAGCAGCAGGAACCGCAATATCGCGAAGGCCAGTCGCTCGGCTCGGGCTTCATTATTTCCGCCGACGGCTATGTTGTGACGAACAACCATGTCGTCAGCCCGACCGGGCGCGGGACGGTGGAAGAAATCACCGTCATCATGCCGGATGGCACGGAGTATAACGCCGAACTGGTCGGCATCGATGCGCAGTCGGATCTCGCCGTACTCAAGATCAGCGGTAGCAAGGCATTCCCCTTCGTCGAATTCGGCGACTCCCGTCAGGCGCGCCCGGGCGACTGGGTCGTCGCGATCGGCAATCCCTTCGGCCTCGGCGGGACGGTTACGTCGGGTATCATTTCCGCGATCCAGCGCGTCACCGGTCAGGGCGGCGCCTATGACCGCTATATCCAGACCGATGCCAGCATCAATCGCGGCAATTCGGGCGGCCCGCTGTTCGACATGCAGGGCAATGTGATCGGCATCAACAACGCCATCTTCTCGCCCTCGGGCGGCAGTGTGGGCATCGGCTTCGCCATCCCCGCAGAGATCGCGGCACCCATCGTGCAGCAATTGCGCGATGGCGTAGAAATCGAACGCGGCTATCTCGGCGTGCAGATCCAGCCGGTGACCGACGATCTCGCGGATTCACTCGGCATCACGCAGAATCGCGGCGAATTCATCCAGTCGGTTCAACCCGGCGAGGCTGCCGAAAAGGCGGGCATACAGCCTGGCGATATCGTTACGAAGATCGACGGCAAGGACATAACTCCCGATCAGACCTTGTCCTTCTTGGTCGCCAATATTCGTCCCGGAACAACTATCCCGGTCGAACTCATTCGCGATGGCTCGACCCGCCGCGTCAATGTGACCGTCGGGAAACGGCCTTCGGAGGAAGAACTGCGGCAGCAGCAGCAGTTCAACCCCGATGCCGAGGATGAGGATTCGATGGAGCCGGGCAACAACGAGGTGATCGAGCAGAAACTCGGCCTGCAGGTTCTACCGCTCACCGCACAGATTGCTCGTCAGCTGGGTGTCGGCGCGGACACCGAAGGGCTCGTTATTGCCGGCGTCGACCAGAACTCCGACGCCGCACGCAAGGGCCTGCAACGCGGCGATATCATTATGACAGCGAACTATCGCCCGATAACCACTCTCGATGGACTGGAGGGCACTATTCGCGGTGCTCAAAGCGAGAATCGCGAAGCGGTATTGCTGCGAGTCCAGAGCCGCGGTCGCCCACCGCGATATGTGGCCGTGCGCCTGCGCTAAGGTAGAAACCCGAAAAGCGAAGGGCGGTCACCCGGTTGGGTGGCCGCCCTTTTCTTTTGCTTGCGCGCCTAATTCGTCGGACGCGGCGTGGGCTGCTGGCGCGGTTCGCGCCTTGAGCCGGTGGCCTCGTCGAGGAAATCGTCACCGATCGCCTGCGGTGCCCCGTCACTGCCGCGCGGCGGTTGCTGCGGCGGTCGCGGTGCCGGGACCGGCGACCGCGGTCGGTCACGGTCGAGCGTGCGGTCGAATTCGTCACCGAACGGGTCCTCGCGCGGAGTATCCGAAGTGCCGGGTTCGATCAGGTTCCCCTGTTCGTCGATGAAGTAATAATCCTCAGGATCGCCGAGCAGATACTCATCGTCCGGCTCGAGCTGCCACTCCGGAAGCTTGAGATCGGTATCGAATTCCTGCACCGGGCGATCCTTCACCGCATAGCGCATATAGGCAGCAAAGGCGCGCGCCGGTGCGGTCCCACCCTGCAATCCGCCGACACGCGCATTGTCGTCGCGCCCCATCCAGACGCCGGTGGTGATCCCTGACGAGAAGCCGACGAAATAACCATCCTTGTTCGAACTGGTCGTGCCGGTCTTCCCCGCCACAGGCCTGCCGATATCCGCCGCACGGCCGGTGCCGGTGGCAACGGCGGTTTGCAGGAGGTCGGTGATTCCGGCAGCGACATAGTCCGGCACCAGCTGGGTACTGCGCCTCCGGTTCTCATGCTGGTAGAGCAGCTCGCCGTCGGCGGTTTCCACTTTCAATATGCCATAGGGTTCGACCGAATTGCCGCCCGCCGATACGGCAGCGAAAGCGCGCGTCATATCGATCAAGCGCACCTCGTTCGACCCGAGCACCATCGCAGGATAGGTGTTGATCTCGGTTGTAATCCCGAACCTGCGCGCCATCGAAGCGACTGTACCGAAGCCGACTTCATTGCCGAGCTGCGCCGCAACCGTGTTGATCGAATAGGCAAAGGCGGTGCGCAGGTCGATTTCGCCGACATTGCGCCCCGAGGAATTGCGCGGGCTCCATCCGTCGATTGTCACCGGCGTGTCGACCACGCGATCGTCGGGCGTGTAGCCGGCCTCGAGCGCGGCGAGATAGACGAACAGCTTCCACGAGGAGCCAGGCTGCCTCAGCGCATCGGTAGCGCGGTTGTAGTTGGTCGCGATATAGTCGGTACCGCCGACAAGCGCGAGCACCGCCCCGTCGCGGTCCATGCTAACCAGAGCGCCCTGTGCTTCGCCGGGTGTGTTCGACTTGATCGACGCGGTGGCAGCGCGCTGCATGCCGACATCCAGTGTGGTCCAGACCTCGATCGGTTCGTATGTTTCGGGCAGCAGCAGGTCGAGCTGCGGCAGTGCCCAATCGGTGAAATAGCGCACCGAATTCTGGCCCGCCTCTTCCTTCAGCTTCACCGCGCTCGGATCGACGGTGGCGTCGGGCGGGATGCGCCCCTGTTCCTTCATCAAGCGCAGCACGACGCTGGCGCGCCCAACCGCGGCATCCACGTCGGCCGTCGGGGAATAGCGGCTGGGCGCCTTAACGAGACCCGCGATAATTGCCGCTTCGGCTGTCGAAAGTTCGGTCGCCGGATGGCTGAAGAACTTCCGGCTGGCGGAATCCACGCCATAGGCGCCACCGCCGAAATACACCTTATTGAGATAGAGCTCGAGGATCTGCTCCTTGGAGAACTTCGCCTCGAGCGCCATGGCCAGGACCGCTTCGCGCAGTTTGCGGTCGAGAGACCGGTTGTTGTTTAGGAAGACATTGCGGGCCAGCTGCTGGGTGATGGTCGACGTGGCCGAGACCCGGCCATCACCCGTCGCCGCGGTATAGACGGCGCGGATCAGGCCATAGGGATCGACGCCGAAATGCGAATAATACCGGCGATCCTCGACCGATATCATCGCATCCTTCATGACCTGCGGGATCTCGTCGGCGGTCAGCCACTTGCCGAAGCTGGGTCCCAGTTCGACGATTTCCGTACCGTCGCGCGCGCGCACAACGATGGTCTGGGCGGTCTGCGTGGCCTTGAGCTGATAATATCCGGGCATGGACCGGGCAGCGAATGCGACGGCAAGGCCGACGAACAGTGCGCCCAACAGGGTGATCGCGCCGCCCCATATGAGAAGACGTCGGAACCAGAGCCTGACCCGGCTTTGCGGCTTGTCCGCTGCTGCGCGCGCTGCACGATCCTTGCGCGCCGCGCGCTTGCGGCGGCTCCCTCTCTTATCCATCGGTTACGCAGATACCCTTTGTTCTTCGCCGCCCTCGAATGAAGGCCTATAAATGCCCCGCTATCACATGGCGAGGTCTAATCCCGGGTGAACGGGAGCACCGGGTGCGCCCGTTCAGTCGTCAGGCTCGAAGGCGAGCGCAGCGGAATTGATGCAATAGCGCATACCGCCCCGATCGGGCGGACCGTCGGGAAAGACATGGCCAAGATGACCGCCGCAATTGGAGCAGGTCACTTCGGTGCGGATCATCCCGTGCGACACATCGCGATGCTCTTCCACCGCCTCGCCTTCGGAGGGTGCCGTAAAGGCAGGCCAGCCGCAGCCGCTATTATACTTGTCGTCGCTCTCGAAAAGCTTCTGTCCGCAACCGGCGCAGCAATACTCACCCGCATCGTAATGCTTGTCGTACTTGCCGGTAAAGGCGCGTTCGGTCCCGGCCTCGCGCAGGACATGGTACTGTTCGGGAGTCAGTTTTTCGCGCCACTCGGCGTCAGTCGTCTCGGCCTTTTCGCTCACATATTGTCCTTTCACCGGTGGTTCCCATATAGCCCCAACCGGAGCCATTGCACGCGGTTCCGCAACCGGTGCCCGGATCGACGAGACGATTTGCTTGACGATTCGGGGGGGCGACGCTAAGTGCGCCGCTTTCCGGCGGCCCATGCCGCCTTTTCGCACGCACTTACGAGATTTTCCGCCGCGCATGTCGTGCGGCCTGACGAGGACAGACATGGCCAATACGCCGCAAGCCAAGAAGCGCATCCGCCGCAATGAAAAGCGCGCCGACATCAACGGTGCCCGCATGAGCCGCATCCGCAACTTCCTCAAGAAGGTGGAAGTCGCGATCGAAGGCGGTGACAAGGATGGTGCACAGGCCGCGCTCAAGGCAGCCCAGCCCGAACTGGCACGTGGCGTTGCCCGCGGCGTGTTTCACAAGAACACCGCAGCTCGCAAGATGAGCCGCCTGACGAAGCGCGTTTCCGCGCTCTGATTCGCCTTCGTCGGCTCTGCCGGCAGCGAAATCGAGAGGGGTCGCCGGTCGAACCGGCGACCCCTTTGTCGTATTCCGTTAGCGTTTCGATACCGACCCGTAATCCCGTTGTAACCCAAACCACGAAAAACCCGCGATTCGCATAGTCGGAATTCGCGATTTCGAGTGATTTCATCGACTTGAACGGAGCGCTGCGGCTTACACCCGAGTCAACAAGTATATTTCATATTTTTTGCAGTTATCCCCCTTGCGACTCATCCGGCGAGCGACTTAGACAATGGTTCTCGGCTCGGGACGGGACAGCCCGGGCTCTTAGAAAATCGATATGCGAGGGAGGCCTCCGGAACACCGATTCCGGAGCACGGCGGTGCTGTGGCAATCTTGCAGATAGCTAAATCATGGGCGTCGCTCGACGCTCTTCGGGGGACTTTACGAGAATGCGCGAAGCATCGAAATCCGGGGCAACGAAGAAGGCACAGGACGATTTCATGGAAGATCTGGAAGCGGTTAACCTGGCGGCGGATTGGGCAGACATCAGCCAGGGCCTGCGAAAAGATCTCGGTCACCAGTTGCACAGCCAGTGGATCAAACCGATCCAGGTCGGCGAAATCGACAAGGACTCGGGCACGCTCGACCTTTTCCTTCCGACCGAGTTCAGCGCCAACTGGGTCAAGGACCGCTTTGCCGACCGGCTGAGCCTGGCTTGGAAGATCGCGCGCAGCGAAGTTCGCGACGTGCGTATCCAGGTGCATCCGGGCCGCCGCCAGGTTGCCGATCTGCGCCTGCATTCCGATGGCCGCCGCCCGGCCAACGACGGTGCCGATACCTCGATGATGGCGATCGGTGCCGATACGCTGGGCGATTCCGGGTTCACCAGCTCGGTCGGCCTCGACCCCAGCCTGACCTTCGCCGCCTTCATCACCGGTGAAGCCAATGTGCTTGCCTTCAATGCAGCGCAGCGCATGGGTGCGACGGAGAAGCCGCAATTCTCGCCGCTCTACCTCAAGGCCGCGACCGGCCAGGGCAAGACGCATCTGCTGCACGCCATCGGCCACAGTTTCCTGCAGGCCCACCCGCGCAGCCGTATCTTCTACTGCAGCGCCGAGCGCTTCATGGTCGAATTCGTTCAGGCGCTGAAGGCCAACCAGATGCTGGAATTCAAGGCCCGCCTGCGCAGCTTCGACCTGCTGCTGGTGGACGATATCCAGTTCATCATCGGCAAGGCGTCCGCGCAGGAAGAACTGCTCTACACGATCGACGCGCTGCTGGCCGAAGGCAAGCGGCTGGTCTTTGCCGCCGATCGCGCGCCGCAAGCGCTCGACGGGGTCGAGCCGCGCCTGCTCAGCCGTCTGTCGATGGGTCTCGTTGCCGATATCCAGGCGGCCGACATCGAGCTGCGCAAGAAGATCCTCACCTCCAAGCTGACGCGCTTCGCCCCGCTCGAAGTACCGGCCGATGTACTCGAATTCCTCGCCCGCACGATCACGCGCAATGTGCGCGAACTGGTCGGCGGTCTCAACAAGCTGATCGCCTATGCGCAGCTGACGGGTCAGGAAGTCTCGCTCCAGCTGGCCGAGGAACAGCTGACCGATATCCTGTCGGCCAATCGCCGCCGGATCACGATCGACGAAATCCAGCGCACCGTGTGCCAGTTCTACCGTATCGACCGCAGCGAGATGAGCTCGAAGCGCCGCGCCCGCGCCGTGGTCCGCCCGCGGCAGGTGGCGATGTATCTGTCGAAGGTGCTCACCCCGCGCAGCTATCCCGAAATCGGGCGCAAGTTCGGCGGGCGCGACCATTCGACGGTCATCCATGCGGTGCGCCTGATCGAAGACTTGCGCCAGCGCGATGCCGATATGGATGGCGATGTGCGCAGCCTGTTGAGACAGCTCGAAAGCTGACGGGAAAACTCCGTAGCCCTTCGGATCGCTCCACAACAGTTTCACTGTAGGTCGACAGGTCTATGCACAGACCTGTCGACAGGCCGCGCATGACAGGCCAAAGGGCGGTGCATGCCGGATAGCGCCCCCACATCCCCGCGCGCGGACGTTGATCTGCCCCACTCATTCGGGGCGGCGTTGCTGCGCGGCGCGCGCGGTTACTGCCCGCGCTGCGGCGAAGCGAAGATCTTTCGCAAATGGCTCAAGCCGCGTGATCGCTGCCCAGCCTGCGCGCTCGATCTGTCGGGGCAGAGTGCGGACGATTTTCCGGCCTATATCTCCATCTTCATCACCGGCCACCTGCTGGCCCCGGTGCTGATCATGCTGGCGAGCGATTTCGCGCTCTCGACCATGGCTATCGTCGCGATCATCATACCGCTGGCAGTGGCAATGCTGCTGGCACTGCTGCAACCGTCCAAGGGGGCGGTGATCGCATTGCAGTGGTGGCATGGCATGCACGGCTTCCGCAAGGAACGCCTGCCCGAACCCGAGGACGAGGCCGCGTGACCCTCTCCCCCGACCGCCTCGACCGTTTCGCGCGCCATATCGTGCTGCCCGAGATCGGCGGCGCGGGTCAGGCCGCGCTGGCGGAAAAGCACATCGTGCTGGTCGGCCTCGGGGGGATCGGCTCGCCTGCCCTCCAGTATCTCGCCGGTGCGGGGATCGGAAAATTGACGCTGGTCGACGATGACCGGGTCGACGCAAGCAATCTCCAGCGCCAGACGCTCTACAACACCCGCGATGTCGGCCACGGCAAAGCGGTGATCGCCAAGCGCTGGGTGACCGGTTACGACCCGGTACTAGATGTGACGATCAGCGATCGCCGCATCACGCGCGAAAATGCCCCGGCTCTGCTCGAAGGGGCCGACCTCGTACTTGACGGGACCGACAATTTCGCCACCCGGCTGGCAGTTTCGGATGCCTGTGTCGCGGCGGGCGTTCCGCTGCTCTCGGCTGCCGTCGGTCGCTTTCAGGGGCAGGTCGGCGCCTTCGTCGGCCATCTGCCCGACCAGCCCTGCTATCGCTGCTTCGTCGGCGACGCCTTCGACGCCGACGACTGCGACACCTGCGCCGAGGATGGCATGCTGGGCGCCATGGCCGGATGGGTCGCGACCTTCGCGGCGATGCAGGCAGTACGCATTTTGCTCGAGGGCGTCAGCGCGCTGGGCGAGGCCGACTGGGGCCGCGTCCACCTGCTCGACGGGCTCAAGCCGGGCATGCGCAGCTTCACCATCGCCAAGGACGCGGCCTGCAGCGCTTGCGGTTCAACCGCCTAGCACCTCGTCGACCCATTGCGGCACTAGCTGTGTCGCGGGTCCGTGGCGCGATTCGTGGAACCAGCGCGACCCCATGCTCGCCTCCAGATTGAGTTCGAGCGTGCGGATGCGCATTTCGCGCGCCTCCTGCACGAATCCGGCGGCGGGATAGACCGCGCCAGACGTGCCGATGCTGACGAACAGGTCCGCCTCGCGCAAGGCGGTATAGATACGGTCCATTTCGTAAGGCATTTCGCCGAACCAGACGATATCGGGGCGCAACGCCCGGTCGCCGCAGGCAGGACAGGCAGGCCGATCGATCATCGGTCCGGTCCATGGCGTGCGCACGTCGCAGCTCGTACACCAGGCATTGAGATGCGTGCCGTGCATATGCAGCACGCGGTTCGCCCCTGCCCGCTCATGCAGATCGTCGACATTCTGGGTGACGATCAGCAACTCGCCCCCCCACCTCGCATCGAGCTTTGCCAGCGCATCATGCGCGGCATTGGGCTGCTTCGTCTGGATCGCCTCGCGCCGCATGTCGTAAAAGCGCAGGACGAGGTCCGGGTTGCGCGCGAAGGCTTCGGGCGTGGCGACGTCCTCGACCCGATGCTGTTCCCACAGCCCACCCGCATCGCGGAAGGTATCGATGCCGCTTTCGGCGGAAATCCCCGCCCCGGTGAGGATCACGATGTTGCGCATATCGGCCATTGCCCTCAAGTAGCGAAGCGGTAGGGCAATTCAAAGCACCCTCACCTGGCGAAGCAGAACCAAGCGGCAGACGGAGAAGCAATGGCCCGGATCGGAATAATCGGAAGCGACGGCGCGATGGGGCAGGCCCTTGCCGCGATCGTCGCCGCGAGCGATCACGAGCTGACCGGCGGGATCGACCGGGGCGGCGATCCGGCGGGGCTCGCCGATGCGAGCGACGTGCTGGTCGATTTCTCGGCCCCGCAGGCGCTCGAGGCCAATCTTCATGCAGCCATCGGAGCAGGCGTGCCCATGGTTATCGGCACGACCGGTCTGGAGATTTCGCACCACGAAGCGATCGACAACGCCGCGCGGGTGGTGCCGGTTCTACAGACCGGCAATACCTCGCTCGGGGTGACGCTGCTGGCGCATCTGGTGCGGCAGGCGGCGGCACGACTGGGTCCGGACTGGGATATCGAGATCGTCGAGATGCACCATCGCCGCAAGGTCGATGCGCCGAGCGGAACGGCTTTATTGCTGGGCGAAGCTGCGGCGAAAGGACGGGGAATCGAGCTTGCAAGCCATTCTGAACGGGGACGTGACGGGCAGACCGGCGCGCGGCAGGAAGGGGCGATCGGCTTTGCCAGCCTGCGCGGCGGCACCGTGGCGGGCGAGCACGGCGTGATCCTGGCGGGGGAGGAGGAACGCCTGACCCTGTCGCACAGCGCGGAGAATCGCAGCATCTTCGCCCGTGGCGCCGTGCGGGCGGCGGAATGGCTGATCGGCCAGGAACCGGGGCGGTATTCGATGGACGACGTGCTCGATCTCGCATGACGAAGGACCAGATTTTCGAATTCTTCCGGCGGCTGGCGGAGGACAATCCCTCACCCGAAACCGAGCTGGAATATGGCAATGCCTACCAACTCGTGGTGGCCGTCGCGCTGAGTGCGCAGGCGACCGATGTGGGGGTGAACAAGGCCACGCGCGCGCTGTTTCGCATGGTCGAGACGCCCGAGCAGATGCTGGAGCTGGGCGAAGATGGGCTGAAAGAGCACATCAAGACGATCGGCCTGTTCAATTCGAAAGCGAAGAACGTGATCGCGCTCTCGCACTTGCTGGTCGACGAATATGACGGCGAGGTGCCGGGTACGCGCGAGGACCTCGTCCGCCTTCCCGGCGTAGGCCGCAAGACCGCCAATGTCGTGCTCAACTGCTGGTTCGGGCAGGAAACCTTCGCGGTCGACACGCATATCCTGCGCGTCGGCAACCGCACTGGGCTAGCCAAGGGCAAGACGCCCGAACAGGTCGAGGCGAAACTCGAAAAGCGCGTTCCCCAACCCTTCCGGCTAGGCGCGCATCATTGGCTGATCCTGCACGGCCGCTATATCTGCAAGGCCAGAACGCCCGAATGCTGGCGCTGCACGGTGGCGGATTTGTGCAGCTACCGAAAGAAGGTGCTGGAAAAGCCGAAGGTGCGAAAGTCGTGAGTGGTATACCTGTAATCCGGACCGAGCGGCTTGTTATGCGAGGACCAACTGCGGAAGATTATCCGACATACCGTAATTTCTTTGCCGATGCGGAAGCGTCCAGATTTTATAGCGGACCTTTGTCGCCCGACGCTGCGTGGCGAGTTCTAGCTTCCGATCTCGGCCATTGGTCGATGCGAGGCTATGGCCGGTGGGCGCTCGAAGACAAAGCGTCCGGCACGATGATCGGAAGTTGCGGCTTGTGGTGGCCGGGCGGATATCCGCGTTCAGAACTGACCTGGTGGATTACACCCCAGGGTCGGCGGAAGGGCTACGCCTTGGAAGCGTCGCGTGCCGCCATCCGCTATGGCTATGAACAGCTAGACTGGGAACTGGTAGAAACTCACACGGACGATGACAACGTCGCCGCCCGCGCACTTGTCCGGAAACTCGGTGGCGAACCGATCGCTAGAGAAGTCTTCCCCGACGGAATCGAGCGAGATGTCTTCGGTTTTCCAAATCCGTCTTCCTAGCACTCAAACATCGTCTGCCGACACCATCTCGCGCCGGTCAATCTCGCCCGTCATAACCGCGACGGTTGTTGCAACCGCAGCGTCACCCGACACGTTCGTCGTGGTGCGCATCATGTCCATGATCCGGTCGACCCCGGCGACGAAGGCGATCGTCTCCAGCGGCACGCCGACCGCGCCGAAGACCAGTGCCATCATGATGAGCCCCGCACCCGGAATGCCCGCTGCGCCCACCGCGCCCAGCGTCGCCAGGATCGAGATCAGGAAATAGTCGCCCATCGTCAGGTCGACGCCGAAGACCTGCGCGCCGAACAGCGTGGCGAGGCCGAGATACATCGCGGTGCCGTTCATATTGATCGTCGCCCCGAGGCTGATGACGAAGCTCGCCACCGAGTTCGAGACGCCGAGATTGCGTTCTGCACAGCGCAGCGTCACCGGCAGCGTCGCATTCGAGCTGGCAGTCGAATAGCTCACCGCCATCGCGTCGATGATCCCGCGGAAGAAATCGCGCACCGGCAATTTGGCGAGGAACTTTATCATCGCCGAATACATCACGAAGATGATCAGCAGGCAGCCGACATAATTGAGCGCGACCAGCTTGGAGAGCGCGATCAGCGCGTCGAAGCCCAGCGTGCCCGCTACCCATGCCATCAGCGCGAAGACGCCGAAAGGGGTCAGCTCCATGACGATCATGGTGACCTTCTGCATGATCACCGCGCCGCTATCGAAGACCTTCTGGACCGGCTCGCCCTCTTCCTTCGCCATCAATATGCCGATGCCGACCAGCAGACTGAAAACGATCAGCGGCAGCACCGCGACGTCGGCCATCACCTGCACCGGGCTTTCAGGCACGATGGAGAGGATCATGTCGACCGCCGTGGTCGGATTGGGCTCGGGCGTCGCGCCCATTGCGATGCGTGAGGTATCGACCCCGCTGCCAGGAGCCACGAAGGTGCCGAGGCCGAGGCCGAGCCACACCGCGATCTGCCCGGTCACGACGAACAGCAGCATCGCCCGCCCGCCGACCGCGCCCAGCTTGCGCAGGTCGCCAATGGCCGCGACGCCACTCACGAGGCTGAAGAAGATCAGCGGGACGACCAGCATCTTGATCGACTTGATGAAGAAATCGCCGATCCACTTGATGCTTTCCGCTTCCGGGCCCCAGGCCCAGCCGGTGAGCACACCCAGAATGAGCGCGGTGATCACGCGCTGCCACAGTGGAATTTCGAACCAGGTCCTCAGCAACTTCCAACCCCTTTATTCGTCATTGCGAGCGGCGAAGCCGCGCGGCAATCCATGGAGCAGTTCTTGCGGCATGCAAAGCGCCGTGGTTTGCCACGGAGCCTGTGGCTCCTCGCAATGACTGCCTGTCATCTCTCCAGCGCGGCCCTCGCTATCCGCGCATAGATGCGGCTTAGCGTCGAAAGGTCCTCGATGGCCACCGCCTCGTCACGCTTGTGCATCGTCGCGTTGCACAGGCCGAATTCTATGACCGGGCACACCGCGCGCAGGAAGCGCGCATCGGACGTACCGCCGGTGGTCGAGGGTTCCGGATCGAGCCCGGCTTCCGCCTTCACCGCCGCGGCGATGATATCGCTGAACACGCCCGGCGGCGTAAGGAAGGGTTCGCCGCTGATGATCGGCAGAGCAGTACCGCCATGCTTTTCGGCAATGGCCGCGACCCGTTCGGACAGCGAAGCGCCCGAATGACAATCGTTGAAGCGGATCGAGATGCGCGCCTTGGCGACTTCCGGAATGACGTTGTGTGCCGGATTACCGACTTCGAGATCGGTGATCTCCAGATTGGAGGGCTGGAACCAGTCGGTCCCCTCGTCGAGCACCAGCGCGTCGAGTTCGGCGAGCATGGCGACCATCTTGGGGATCGGATTGTCGGCAAGATGCGGATAGGCGACATGGCCCTGCGTTCCGCGCACCTCCAGCCAGATATTGACCGATCCGCGCCGCCCGATCTTCATCATATCGCCCAGCCGGTTGACGCTGGTCGGCTCACCGACGAGGCACAGGTCGGGTTGGTGTCCGGCCTCGCGCATGAAGTCGATCAGCGCGCGCGTGCCGTGGAGTGCGGGGCCTTCCTCGTCGCCGGTGATGATGAAGCTGACCGTCCCGGCTTCTGCTGGCACTTTCGCAATCGCATCGACCATGCAGGCGATCGATCCCTTCATATCGACCGCGCCGCGCCCATAGAGTAGCTCGCCGCGCTGTTCGGGCTCGAAAGCGCCACTGGTCCAGCCGCCGCCCGGCGGGACGACATCGAGGTGCCCGGCAAAGGCGAAATGCTTCGATCCTTCCGGGCCTCGGCGGATCGCAAACAGGTTCTCGACCGGCGCCTCTGGCGAACCCTCCTCACCGTCGCCGCGCGTGAAGCGCGTCACCTCGAAGCCGAGCGGTGCGAGCATCGCTTCCATCGCCTCGAACACGGGGCCGGTCGCGGGGGTAACGCTGGGAGCGGCCATCAGCCGCTTGGCGAGATCGAGGACTTCGGTCATGCTGCCTCCGCTAGCAGGAGTGCGCGCCAATGCCCAAGCTCGATCTCGATGCCATCCCCCAGACCAATGCCACGGGCTATCCCGCGCCGTTCGACGAGCCTGTGCAGGGGCGCTGGTATCGCCGCCTTGCGCCGGAATGCGGGCTCAAGCATCTGCGCGCGAGCCATGTGGTGCTCAAACCCGGTGCCTGGTCGAGCCAGCGGCACTGGCACGACGGGCTGGACGAGTTACTGGTCATGATCGCGGGAGAGGCGGTGCTGATCGAAGACAGTGGCGAAACCATCGTCCGCCCAGGCGATGTACTGGCCTGGCCCGCGGGTTCGCCTGATGGCCATCACTTGCAGAACCGCAGCGATGAGGATTGCGTCTTCGTCGTTGCCAGCGGCGGGGAATACGACAGCGATTGCGGCGCCTATTCGGATATCGACATGGCCTTCACGCCCGAAGGCTATTTCCGCAAGGACGGCACGCGTTACGAGAGCGAGCGCATTCCTTAGTCCCGCTCCGGCTCAGGCAACGGCCCCGGTTCGAAGGCCCGGTCGAGATATTCGGCTATCCGCAGCCCCGCCTGGAGCACGCGGCGGCGGGCGATGGGAAGCGAGCGGTCGATCAGGTCCTGCGACAGCGCGACTTCATTCGGCAGGTCGCCCTCGCACGGGTCGCAGCCGAAGGTTTGGGGATAGACGAAGCTGCGGGCGATTTCCCAGCTTTCACGGCCCCAATCGGCCGCGTTGCCGCCAGCCAGTTCGGCGCGCTCTTCGGCCGAATAGCGCCGCGCAACCGGCGGATCGCCGCTGATCGCGCGTTCGGCCAGCGGACCGTCCCACACCCAGTGGAGGTTGAGTCCGGGGACGATGCCGTAATCGGCCTTGCGGTCGTTCCCGCCGCGATCGTCGAGGTCGCCCGAATGGAGCGGCATGTGGATGTCGCCGATGAAGTGCACGAGGAAAGCCAGCGCCTCCACCCGGACATTGTCGGGCAGGCTCTCATCGGCAAGAATACGCTCGTTACGCTCGACCTGCGCGCTGACGCAATTGAGGCCCGAACAGTTCTTGCGTGCATCGTATTCCTCGGTCACCGGTTCGGTCTGGTAATGCCAGGCGAAGGTATAGCCCCAGCGCCAGTATTGCCCGCGCAGGCAATCTGGCCACACGGCGGCATCCTGCAAACTGGCGAGCGCGCAATCGGGCGTGCCGAGCATGGGCGAGGCCTTCAACAGCCGCGCGATCTTCGCCCGCGTGTCGGCGCGGATGTTCGCTTCGGCAATGTCGGCGGTAACGGTATGGGCATAGAAGCCCCAAGCCTGCGCCTGCGCCGGAAGCAGCAGCGTCCCCAACGCCGCGAGCGCCGTCAGCCAACCGTTTCGTATTGTTCGATGACCCATTCTTCGTTTTCCGATGCTTCGATCCAGCCCTGCATCCATTCATGCTCCCACAGCGCCTGCATATAGGCGGCGGCGAAGCCGGGCACCGGGATCTGGTAGCTGATGAAGCGGCTCACGACCGGGGCAAAGAACACGTCCGCCGCGCCGAAGGTGCCGAACAGATACGGCCCGCCGCTGCCGAACCGGCTGCGCGCTTCCGCCCATAGGCCGAGGATACGCAATATGTCCGCCTTGCACGCCTCGCTCGGTTCGAAGCCGTCGAACCGCTTGCGCACATTCATCGGGCATTCGCCGCGCAGCGCCTGATAGGAGGAATGCATTTCCGCCACCATCGAGCGGGCCATGCCGCGCGCAACTTCGTCCTTGGGCCAGAACCGGTCGCGCCCGACCTTGTCGGCAAGGTATTCGAGGATAGCGAGGCTGTCCCACACCACCGCATCCCCGTCCCACAGCAGCGGCACCTTGCCCGAGGAGGGGCGGATCTGCCCATCGGTCTTGTCGGCCTCCCAGTTCTCGCCGAACAGCGGCACGACGATTTCTTCGAAAGACAGGCCCGATTGCTTGGCCGCAAGCCAGCCGCGCAGCGACCAGCTGGAGTAGTTCTTGTTGCCGATGATAAGCTTCATGCGGTGCCCCTTGTGGTTCGAATCGGGCGTTAGGCGTTCATCCCGCCGCTGTCGACGCTGAACGGTGGACCGCATGTTACACAGTCCAGCGATATATTCGTCCAGGATGGCGCGGGCGTTTTCGGGGGTGATGGGATCATGCATGGGGACGGTGCTGCCACGCGCATGTCGCTGTAGGAAAATGGAAAGCGCTGGCCTAGATTGGCACCATGACCCTGCGCCCCTTCCACCTCGCCTTCCCCGTCGACGATCTTGCCGCCGCGCGGGACTTTTACGGCAAGGCCATGGGTTGCCGCGAGGGACGCAGCAGCAGCGAATGGATCGATTTCGATTTCTACGGCCACCAGATTGTCGCGCACCTAGCGCCCGGCGAGGCAGGCGACCGGGCCAGCAACCATGTCGATGGCCACGGCGTGCCCGTGCCGCATTTCGGCATCGTGCTGAGTATGGCGGACTGGCAGGAACTGGCCGATCGGCTGCGTGCGGCGAGCGTGGACTTCGCCATCGAACCCACGATCCGCTTCAAGGGCCAGCCCGGTGAGCAAGCCACAATGTTCTTCCGCGATCCCAGCGGCAACGCGCTGGAGATGAAGGCATTTGCCGACGATGCGATGCTGTTTGCGAGCTAGCAGGCTCAAAAGCGGAAGTTCTGCTAACGACCCTAATTGCGGACCTTTAGCGCTAGCAAATCCAACGAGTGTCTTCTCCCACCAGCAGCCATTCTCCATCATCTGTCTTGGAATAGACTGCCAGAAGCCCAACCCCGGCGAGGCCTCCCATTCCCTTGCTGGAGAAGATTACAGCGTGCCTTCCGTTTTCGGTGAAAATGGGCATCGCAATCGAGAGTACGTGCGCCTCCCAATCGTCACCAGTGGTCAGGGTACCGATCCTCGCGTCGTCGGAAATGACGGCTTGTTGGGATAGCGAAGACCCAAGGTCGACACATGCCTCAAGAACACTTTGCTCGGGAAGCTTCGTGATCTTGCGCCAATCGGCGGTGTCAGTGATTGCGTCCGGCAATTTGGCCTCGACCGGACCGTCTTTAGTGATGATAGCGCGCAATTGGTACGGTGCCGTTCGTACTGCGATATATTGCGGAGCATCAGCATTTTGCGTCCTGAAGCGCTCTGCTTCGCCCACAAACCGCTCCACATAGTCCGTCACGATTTCACACGCTTCGAGCTGGGACGGTGTTTGTGCTTCGCTAGCGCTGCATGCAGCAAGCAAGCCGACAAATGTCGCCACGCTGAGAAAATGACTTCGCATTGGTTGGAGCTACTGATTTCAGTGAGAGGATACAATGTCTGCTTCCCACCCAATTTCGGCCTTTAACTTCGCGAGACGACGAGCCTGAAAGCGGACTTGCTCAGGCCCCCGCGTCCCCCAAAACCGCAGCCCGCAATTCGCCGATACCCATGCCCTTTTCCGCGCTGGTGACATGGATTTCGGGATAGGCGGCGACATGCTTGCGCGCTTCGGCCTCGGTCGCGGCGACCACTTTCGCCAGTTCGCTCGCCTTCATCTTGTCGGCCTTCGTCAGCACGACGCGGTAGCCCACGGCCGCCTCGTCGAGCATCTTCATCATCTCGCGGTCGACATCTTTGGGGCCGTGGCGCCCGTCGACCAGCACCAGCGTGCGAGCGAGGACGGGGCGGCCGCGCAGATAGGTCTTTACGAGGTTCTTCCACTTCTCGACCACTTTCACCGGAGCCTTGGCGAAGCCGTAGCCGGGCATGTCGACCAGCCGGAACAGCGTCGGATCGCCGACTTCGAAGAAGTTCAGTTCCTGCGTGCGCCCCGGCGTGACCGATGCGCGCGCTATCGCCTTGCGCCCGGTCAGTGCATTCAGCAGCGAGCTCTTGCCGACATTGGAGCGCCCGCAAAAGGCGATCTCGGGCACGGTCGGTTCGGGCAGGAACTTGAGCTGCGGCGCCGAGAGGAGGAAATCCACCCGGCCCGAAAACAGCTTGTTCGCGCGCCGTTCGAGCTCGGCCCGTTCGGCGGCTTCTTCTTCGGTCATCACCCCGCCTTGGCCGCTTCGGCGGCCTTTTTCGCCTTTTCCTCCTCGATCGAGGCGCGCAGTTGCGGGTGCTTCGAATAGAGGTATTTCTGCTGGGCGAGCGTGAGGATGTTCGAGGTCACCCAGTAAAGCAGCAGGCCTGCGGCGAACGGAGCCATCACGAACATCAGGATCCACGGCATGATGTTGAAGATCTGCTGCTGCATCGGGTCCATCGTGCTGGGGTTGAGCCTGAAGGTCAGCCACATGGTGAAGCCGAGCAGCACGGCGAGCGCGCCGATGCCGAAGACGATCATCAGGAACTGCGGCACCTGGATGCCGACATGCGCCAGCGCATTGGCAAGGTTCGCCGGATCGGGCGCGGCAAGGTCCTTGATCCACAGGAACTCGCGGTGGCGCATCTCGATACCCAGCACCAATACCTTGTAGAGCGCGAAGAACACCGGAATCTGCAGCAGCATCGGCAGGCAGCCCGCGACCGGGTTCACCTTCTCGCGCTTGTAGAGCTCCATGATCTCCTGCTGCTGCTTCTGCTTGTCGTCCTTGTACTTCTCCTGGATGGCCTTCATCTTCGGCTGGATCGCCTTCATTTCGGCCATGCTGGCAAAGCCCTTCTGGGCGATGGGGAACATCGCCCCGCGCACGATCAGCGTCAGGATCATGATCGCGATGCCGAAATTGCCAACCGCATCGTAGATCGTGCGCAGCAGCCACAGGAACGGCTTTTCGAACCAACGGAACCAGCCCCAGTCGATCGCCAGCCCGAATTTCTGCAGGCCTGCATCCTCATAGGCATCGAGGATCACGCTTTCCTTCGCGCCCGCATAGAGCCGCGAGGTGACGGTGAGCGCATTGCCCGCCGGGATCGCCGTCGCTTCGTAGATCATGTCGGCACGGTAGGTTTCGTTACCCATCGCACGGAATGTGGTTTCGGGCGCGGTGCCATCCTGCGGCACCAGCGCGGCGAGCCAGTAGATGTCGGTGAACCCGGCCCAGCTGGTGCGGCCTTCGGGCGAAACGCGCTGGCTTTCGTCGAGGTCGCCATAGTCGATATCGTAATCGGCGCTGTCGCCGAACACGCCGACCGGGCCCGAATGCGCGATCCACAAATCCTCGCTGGCCGTCCGGCTGGTGCGGTTGATGAGACCGAAGGGCTGGACGACCGCCGCATTGCCGCCCGCATTGGCGACCTTCTGTTCGGCGGTGACCATATATTTGTCGTCGATCGAATAGCGGATCGAGAAGGTCAGTCCTTCGCCATTGTCATGTGTGAGCGTGACCGGCTTTTCCGCGGTGAGGACTTCGCCATCGGCTTCCCACAGCGTTTGCGGTCCGGGGACTTTCAGGTTCGAACCGACCCAGCCGAACTGGGCGAACTGCTGTGCCGGCGTACCGTTGGGCGAAAATATACGGACCGGCTCGCTATCCTTCTTGGTGGTCTCGTCATAGCCCTTGAGCACGATATCATCGATCACGCCGCCGCGCAGATTGATCGAACCGGCGACGCGGGGGGCATCGATGCGGATACGATCGGGGCTGGCAAGCGCGGTCTTCACATCCGCGACTTCCTGCGCGCGCATCTCCGGATCGACGAGCCCGCCGGTGCGCGAATGCCTGGTCGCCGCCTGGCTGGCCTGTTCGGTCGGCGTGTCCGCCCGGTCTTCTACCAGTGCCTGTTCGGGCTGCGGGTAGAAATAATCCATCGCCGAGGTCCAGCCCACGAGCAGCAGGAAGGAGAGCGCAATGGCGATGATCAGGTTACGCTGGTTGTCCAAGGTCGGTCCCGTCTTTGTCCGGTCGAAATTCTGAATGTGGGGTGGTGTCTTAGCCTGTCAAGACAGTGCTAGGGCACCGGGTCATGGCCGTGGCCGCCCCATGGGTGGCAGCGCAATATACGCTTCGTCGCCAACCATCCACCCTTGATCGCGCCATATTTCCCCAGCGCCTCGATGGCATACTGGCTGCACGATGGCTGATAGCGGCAGGTAGGCGGCAATATCCGGCTCGGGCCGAGCTGCCACAGGCGGGCGATCCAGATGAGCGGATACTTCATGCCCGGCGGCTGCGGCGATGGCGCGGGGTGCGCGCAGGGTCGCCCTTACCCTCTGCGGCGCGGAACAATGCGGCGGCGAGTTCCGTCCGCAGGGCGGCGAAATCGCGCTCGACCCCGCCCTCGCGGCCGATGAGGATATGGTCGTGATCGGGCAGGCCTGCATCCGGCAATGCCGCCCACAGGAGTTCACGGAAGCGCCGTTTCATCCGGTTGCGAACGACGGCATTGCCGATCTTCTTGGTCACGGTGATGCCGTAGCGCTTGCCCTTCCCGCCATTGGGATTGGTCAGCAGCACGAAGCCGGGCCGCGCCACGCGCAGGCCCCGATTCGCGGCGAGAAAATCGCTGCGCTTGCTGATCACGGAAAGCGAGGGGTGCATCGGCGCTACATACGCGAACGGGCCCCCCGAGGGGAGCCCGCTGGCTTGTTCGTGAGTTTCGCTGCGCATCATGCGCAGCGGATCACATTACGCGCAGAGGTTCTTGCGGCCGCGAGCGCGACGCGCGCGCAGGACCTTGCGGCCACCCGGGGTAGCCTTACGCGCGAAGAAACCGTGGCGACGGGCGCGCACGAGGTTCGAGGGCTGGAATGTCCGCTTCATCGGATCGTCCTTACAAAAGAATTTGGGTCGGCTGCCGACACGAGCGAATCGCGCCAACAAAAAGGGCCGCTGCTGCCAGCGACCGCCTACAGGGCCGCGCGCCTAAGCGAAACCGCCCCGCTCGTCAAGATAAAGTGACATTGGCGTAAGCCAGCGTCGGCGGGCTCTGCACGGGCCGGCGGTGCTCGGGCGTCCTGGCCTGTTGCGGCCGCCCCGTCCAGCGCAGCATGTCGCTCGCCCCAAGCCACAATGCGCGGTGATGCGGTACCGAATTGGTGAAGTCGTAGAAGGCGCGTGCCTCGTCGCCGCTCATGCCCATCTCGCGATAATAGTCGAGATATTGCCGGTTTTCGGGTGCGTCGATCGAGAAATCGCCCGCCTCGCGGCCATAGGCGTCCATCCAGCTGTGGACCGCGAATTCGGCGCCCTGTGTGATATCGCGCTGCACACCTGCAAAGAACAGCTCGACCGCGCCAGAACGGACCGAACCGACCGCCGGGACATGCGTGACCAGCCCCGCCTCGCGAATCATGCGCCCGACCTTGAGGTTTGCCCGATCGTCCTGAGTCCCGGGACATTCGACCATGTCGAGCTGGGCCAGGCCCGGGAAGTCGCGCAGCATCGCGCGGAAATGGCCGGGGGTCGACGCGTCGGTCTCCCCCACCAGCGCCACGCGGCGTTCGTCGATCACGCGGAAGGGGCCGTATTGCGCCAGGCCGCCATTGTAGTTGCGGAAGCGCCGGTCGACGAAGGCCGGGGCCTTCCATGCGGGCAGTTTGGCGGCTTCATGGACCTGCGGACGGATCGCAGCGAGTTGCAGCTGTTCGACCTGCGGCTGGACCACCGGGGGAGCGACGACCGCGACCGGCGCTATCGCCCTTCCCTGATGCGTCTGCTGAACCACCGGGCTCGACACATAGACCACCGGCAGGTTAACCAGCGTCAGCGATTGCGCGGATGCCGGCAGGGCGATCAGCCCCCCGAGGGCAGCAAGCAGGATTGCAGCGAGTCGGACCATGCGGCCACCGTGCCGCCCGCCGGGTTTCCAGCTTGCCAAGGCATATGCCTAAAGTGTTGTTAGGCATGAATCTTCGCCGCGGAAATGAACCGGCTTTCCCCTCGACAAGCCGCCCGCGTGCCGCCATCACCGGGCCAGAACACGGGGTGGGGGTTAACTCTGGTCGCACTTGTAAGAACGGTCGCCTATCTCGGGCTGGAAGCGCGCGGGGTGGAGGTGCAGTGCTCGGTCGCACCGGGCCTGCCCAAGTTCAATATCGTCGGCCTGGCGGACAAGGCGGTGGGCGAAAGCAAGGAACGTGTGCGGGCCGCGCTGTCCAGCATGGGGCTGGCGCTGCCGCCCAAGCGGATCACGATCAACCTGTCCCCGGCCGACCTACCCAAGGAAGGCAGCCATTACGACCTGCCGATCGCATTGGCCCTGCTCGCCGCGATGGGTGTGACCGATGCCGAACAGCTGGGCGACTGGATCGCGGTGGGCGAACTGGCGCTCGATGCGCGGATCGTGCCCTCGCCCGGCGTGCTGCTCGCGGCGATCCATGCGAGCGCGGAGGAGGTCGGGCTGATCTGCCCCAAGGGACAGGGGGCGGAGGCCCGCTGGGCAAGCGAGGTGCCGGTCTGCGCCGCGCCCGATCTCGCCAGCCTGCTCAATCACCTCAAGGGCACGCAGCGCCTGCCCGATCCCGAACCGGGCGTGGTGGAAGACACGGCGATCGCGGGCGATCTGAAACAGGTCAAGGGGCAGGAGACGGCCAAGCGCGCGCTCGAAATCGCCGCGGCGGGCGGGCACAACCTGCTCAAAATGGCACAGCCGCCAATTGCATTTCACGCAACGGCAGCTTCGCGCCCTAAAACCGGTCATTCAGATAGCCGAAAAGTTATCGCAAGAGCCGCCGTTAGTTCATCCGCGCAACGATGGCAGCTACTCCCCGTTTCTTCGCCGTTTTATATCCACCGCCAGTTTACTGAACGCTCGCATCATTTAGCTGACGTCGAATTGGGCTTTATCGAATTAACAGCGAGAACAGCTTCGCTTTTCGACCGGTCGTTAGCGAGCTTTGAAATTGCGAGCGCGACCGATACCCACCGATGAAAGTTAACCAACATGGTTAACGCGGGATGAAGCGTTCCTACTCTTGGTTGAATAGGGGCATCTTATTGGCGGCTCGGCAGTATTTGTACCTATACAAGGATCAAATTCGCGATCTTTGATAACGACGGGTCGGTACATGAAAAATGATAAGATTGCGGAAACCTACGCCTATACGAGGACACGCGCAGGAGGTGTCTTCGCCCTTGCCGGGGTGGCCGCAGGCGGTGCCCTGCTGCTGGTCTGGGGCGCGTGGGCCACGCTCGACAGTGCGACGCGGGACCACCGCATCGCGTCGCCGCCCGATCTCAAATCCATCGTCCGGACGGTCGAGGTGAAGGCGGAGCAGGTGGCCGAACGGGTCGCTCGCGAAAACCGCGCCGAAGCGCGGACGGGCGAATGAGCGGCGCGTCAGATGGCAAGCAGCGCGATGCCCGCCTTGCCGACGAAAATCGCCAGCACGATCGCGCCATCGATGAGGCGGTCGGCAAGCGTATCGAACATCGAAAATCCCCTTTACCTGCCGCGTCACCATGGGCGCACGGCATTAGCGAAGGGTTGGGAGCCACGGTTAGCGGGCCGTTAACCACAAATTATTGAATCGGTACGGATTTTCCCTACGCCGTCTCGGCGTCGGGAGGTTCGGGTGTGGAGTAACGGAAGGGATCCATGGCGGACGGGACAGCACCGCTTGAGCGCGACTGGCAGCCCGAAGCCGCCACCACACACAAGGATCGGCGCGATCGCCGGACCACGGCGCGCTTCGCCCTGTCGACGGCGCTGGCGCTGGCGTGGGTGGTGTTCAGCATCTGGTTGTCGCTGCCTTGGCTGAGCGATCTGAGCAACCTGTCGCATCCGCTGGTGGCGCTGTTCGTACTGGCCTTCGTCGCCTATGTGCCGGGGTTCATGAATGCGTTCCTGATGGCCAGCCTGGTGTTGCGGCCCGATCCGGTACGGCGAACGCCCGAACGCTGGCCCGCGCTCAGCATCCTGATCGCCGCCTATAACGAAGAAGCCCTGATCGGCGAGACGCTGCGCAGCATCGCCGTGCTCGATTACCCGGGCGCGCTGCAGATCATGGTGCTCGACGACGGATCGACGGACGGCACCGCAGATGCCGTCCGCGCGGCGGAACCGCTGTTCGCCGAGGCGACGAACCGCAAGCTGCTGCTGGTGCGCGAACCGCAGAACCGGGGCAAGGCACGCGTGCTGAACCACGGGCTGGAGCTTGCCGCGCACGACCTCGTCATCACCATCGATGCCGATACACTGCTGGAGAAGGGGTGCCTCGTCTCTCTGGTCGAGCATCTCCATGCAAGCCCGCCCGAAACCGCAGCGATTGCGGGTGCCGTGCTGGTCGGCAATCACGACGAAAGCTGGATCACCCGCGCGCAGCAGTGGGACTATTTCCACGGCATCGCTGCGGTCAAGCGCATGCAGGGCATGTATGACGGCACGCTCGTGGCGCAGGGTGCTTTCTCGATCTATCGCAAGCGAGCGCTCGTCGAGGCGGGCGGCTGGCCCGACACGGTGGGCGAGGATATCGTGCTGACCTGGTCACTGCTGCGCATGGGTTACAAGTCCGGCCATGCCGAAGACGCCGTCGCCTGGACGCATGCACCCGACACGCTGCGCGGGCTTTCCAATCAGCGCAAGCGCTGGGCCCGCGGCATGATCGAGGCGCTGGCAATCCACAAGGGACTGCTCGTCGCGCCACGACTGCGGACGATGTTCATCTGGTGGAACCTGCTGTTCGTCAGCATCGACCTGACTTTCACCTTCGCCTTCATCCCGGGCCTGATCCTCGCCTGCCTGGGCATCTTCTGGCTCGCGGGGCCAATCACGCTGCTGGTACTGCCACTGGCGGCGATGTGGAACGTGGTCATATATCGCATCCAGACAAGGATGCTGAAACGCAACGACATCGAAATGGAGAAGAGCCTGCCCGGCTTCCTTCTCTATGCTTTCATTTATCCGCTGCTGATGCAGCCGGTTTCGGTGTGGGGCTACTTCGCCGAACTGACAGGAGGCCGCAAACAATGGAACTGATGCGCATGAGCGCTACGATACCCGCCCTTCTCCTCGCGACTGCCCTGCCCGGCGCCGTACTGGCACAGGATATCGAACCTTCCCCCGCGCTTGGTGGCGAAGTGTTCGTATCGACCGACAGCGACGACACGGACAGCTTGCGCGCCGCGATCGACTTCGACCTGCGCAACGCCGGGGAAGAAGACCGCATCGGGGTACGGGTGGAAAAGGCCTGGTACGACCCTTCGGGCAGCGGCACACGCGAGCGCGAACGCATCTTCGGACGTTATGCCACTACCGCCGGAGACTGGAACATCTCGATCCTTGCGGGCACTGATGGTCACACGATCATCGGCTCGGCCTCAGCACATGACAACAGCGCATTCCGCAAGGAAATCTTTGTCGAGCGCGACGTAGTGGAAACGCCGCGTGGGCTTGATGAGAACATATATTCCACATTCGTCGGCGCCGCCATCGACCTGCCACTGGACAACAGGAATATCGTGACCTTGCTGGGCGGCGTACAGGATTTCACCGGAGAGAACCTGCGCCTGCATGCGCGCGCGAATTATGTCCATGTCGTCAAGCCCGAATGGGGCCTGAGCCTGCAATTGCGCGGGCGATATTTCCGCGACAGCGAACCCCTCGAATTCGATTACTATTCCCCCCGCTGGTATGCTCAGGTCCAGCCGGTTGTCCAGCTTCGACGCTTTGTCGGAGGCTGGGAACTTGTCGGAGCCGGCGGCATCGGCGTCCAGCGTGATGCGGCAACCGATTGGCGCCAGTCCAATTTCGCCCATTTCCGCTTCCGCAGTCCCGAAAGCGCCCGAAACTGGTCGGCATTTGGAGAGATGACTTATACCGATACCCCGTCGAATAGCGGATCGGTCGGATCGGGCTACAGCTATATCCAGGGCCGTTTGGGCGTGATGCGCCGGTTCTGATCCGATCAGCGTCGCCGCAATGCCCCCATCAGGTCACGGCATGCCTCGCAAAGACATATCGATAACAACGATGGGCGCGGCTTTAACCTCAGGCCACAGCGAGCGACGAGCGACAGCTGCTCCGAGCAGTTTCTGGGTTGGATGTCCGCCAACATTTTTTTTGCGTTTGGTCGCCGAATAATTTCGTTATCGTTTGGCGCTTGGCCCAGAGTGTGAGGGCGTTCCGTAAGCGGCCCCTTATCGGTCATACCGTGAGTGAATGGCCGTCGCGTTGGACGCAATGCTCATGCTCCGAATACCTCAATTCCTGAAGGAGGTCTTGAGTTTGCGGGACCGCAGATGACGGCGCACGGCACGACGTTCTGCTTTTTCCATCCATTGCCTGATTGAAAGACCGCCTTCCGCCAGATCGGCAAGAACCGCGCCACGCTCTCCAATCGGTAATTCTGGACCGGTCGTCGTATCGACCGTCGTCTGACGCTCGATCTCGGCATTCAGCAAAGCGCCTGCGAGAACTCCGTAAGCAGAGAGAAACAGCCACATCAGGAACACGACGATAGCGGACAGCGACCCGTAAGTGGCATTATAGTCGCTGACATATGCGACATAGAATGAAAATCCGAAAGAGACTGCGATCCAGAGCAGTGTCGCAACCATCGCGCCGACAGCCAGCCAGCGCCATCGGGCCGGCTCACGGTCCGGCCCATATCGCATTATGAGTGCGAAGCCGGCGCTGCCGAGCAATACGGATGCAACCCAGGTCAGGCACTTGATCGCAAATTCCGCGGTTTCACCGAAAAGACCACCTGCCTGCGTTTGCAGCCACGCGAACATTCCGCTGCTGATCAAGCCGGTCAATGCGACGAAGATCGCTGCCAGCGTAAGCGCCGCCGCCCGAAAAGTCAGCGAAATGATCCCGCGTGTTTCGTGTTCTTCATTGATGATGTTGAGAGCACCGATCAGCCCGTTAGCCGCGCGCATTCCGCCGTAAATCGCGAAGCCAAGAGCTATCACTAGCGCCAGTCCGGTAACCCCGGCATTGGCGGTTACCACACCCATAAGCTGGTCTTCGATGACCGCGGCAGCCTCGCGCGGAACTACTTCGATGATGGCCTGCATCTGGTTCTGCACCGTTTCGACATCGCCTACCAGTCCGTAGACCATCACCGTCGCGGCGATGAGCGGGGTAAGCGCAAGGAAGGTGAAAAATGCCACACCGGCGCCCAAAAGCGACAGGTTGTGAAATCCCCACATGGTCCACACCCGCCTAAGAATCTGTTTCCAAGCCGCTTTTGGCATCAGCCAAGGGCTTTTTGCAGTTGCGCCGGGCGCTTCTTTGGGGGATGAACCGGTACCGAGGGTGGGATCGTCGACCTCATCGGAACTCTCTCGACCGCGCGGCGATGATCCAATTCGTCCTTCGTTGTGCACCTTGGGTCGCTTTCTATGGTCGTCGATAGTTCCTTAGCTGTTCAAACACCGCCGCGGGGGAATCGTGCCCCGGCCGGGCGATGCACAACCTCGCTTCTGGCATTGGCGGTTGCTCTCTTCGCTTATCCGGTAGTTGGGCAGGATAGTGCGGCTGTCGATGAGCAGGCCTTCGAACTCGATGTTCCAGAGCCCCCTACCGATGCCAGCCTGCCCGAAATCGAGCCAGTCATCACAGACGAGGAATTCGAAGAAACGGTACCGGAACTGGACCCCTCAAGCGATCCTGCGCTCGACGCGCCGCTTGAATCGATAGAGGAATTCGAGCGACGGATTGCGTCCGAACAAGCCGATGCGGAACCGATGGAGGGCCAAGCGGCACCGCTCGGCGATCCGATGCTGGCCGACGGTGATACGACCGAGGAAATCGGCGATGCACCTATCCGTGACGCCGAACTGACAGCACCGCTTCCTCCGCTTGAGCAGTTTGAAGTGGAGCCGGTAGAGTTCGCGCAGGAGGAGAATGACGATGAAGTCATAGAGGTCGCCTACGCAGTTCAGATTAACGGACTCGAGGTGGCCGACGAGGAAACGGAATCAAACCTTCGCGATCAGTTCGACGATCTCTCCGCGCTGGAAGATGGCGATGGTGAAGCCGCCAATGTCGCTCAGGTATCCGCCAGGCTGACCGAGGATAGCGCTCTTATGCAGCGCATTCTCGCAGCGGAAGGATGGTACGAGGCGCGTGCCACCACTCGGGTAGACCGCTCCAACGAAGCTGACGGACAGCCATTAACTGCCGTTATCGATGTACTGCCTGGGCCTCGTTATGTTTTTTCCGAGATCGTCATCGATGCGGATCCGACCGAGCCTACCGGATTGATCCGCGACAATCTCGCGTTGCAGGTGGGCGAACCGATCGTTGCAGCACGCGTGCAAGGTGCAGAGGCGCAGGTCGCGGTCACTCTTCCAGAAAACGGCTATCCTTTCGCCGAGATTGGCCAGCGGGACATTCTCCTCGATCAGGAAACGGGTGACGGGATCTACACCTTGCCAGTCACCACCGGTCCACGCTCACGCTTCGGCGAGATCCGGACGACCGGCAATCTCGCGTTCGATGCCGACCATATGGAAGTCCTCGCCCGGTTCGAAAGCGGCGAACTGTACGATAGCCGCATGGTCGACGATCTGCGGCAGGCGCTGGTCGCGACCGGATTGTTCAACACTGTCTCCGTGCTGCCTGAGCAGAGCGGCGAACCGGCTGGCGACGGCACCGAATACGCGACGATAGTCGTCGAGCAGGAAGCCGGACCGCCGCGGACCCTTGCGGGAAGCGCCGGCTTCGGCACCGGGCAGGGCTTCCGTATCGAAGGCAGCTGGACGCATCGCAACCTGTTCCCGCCTGAAGGCGCTCTGATAGCCCGCGGTGTTGCTGGAACTCAGGAACAGGGCGCGGGCCTGACCTTCCGCCGCTCGAATGCCGGACAGCGCGATCGCACGTTCCAGGTGACTGCGGAAGCGCTGCATAGCGACTACGACGCCTACGAGGCCTTCACGGGACGACTTTCCGCACTGATCAGCTACGATTCAACCAATATCTGGCAGAAGCCGTTTACCTATGCCTATGGCGTCCAGCTGATCGGCACCAATGAACAGGACTACGATTTTACGCTGCAGGACCTTGACCGGCGGACGTTCTTCATCGGCGGCCTGATCGGTCAGATCGGCATCGACCTTACCAACAGCCTTCTCGACGCGACCGAAGGCTTCAAGGTTACGGCGCTCATCGAACCGGAAGGATCACTCCAGAACGGATTTACGCCATACGTTCGCGCGCGGTTGGACGGTTCGGCCTATTTCTCGCCTACCGATGCGCTAACGCTGGCGGGCCGCGTGAGAGTGGGCACCATTCAGGGCATCGATCGCTTCGACCTCGCCCCATCGCGGCGCTTCTACGCCGGCGGCGGCGGATCGGTCCGCGGCTTCGGTTATCAGCAGCTTGGGCCGCGCGTCATTCTCGACAATCCCGACTTCGATCCGGACGATCCGGATGAAACAGCCGATCCCTTCATCTACCGCCCGCTGGGCGGACGCAGCCTCAACGAAGCGGCGGCAGAGGTCCGTTATCGTTTCGGTAATTTCGGCGTCGTCGGGTTTGTCGATGCCGGCCAGGTTTACGAAGACTCTTTGCCGGATTTCAGCGATCTTCGTTTCGGTGCCGGCATCGGCGGGCGCTACTACACCAATTTCGGCCCCTTGCGCATCGATCTGGCCATGCCGCTTGACCGACGTGCAGGCGAGAGCAAGTTTGCCGTCTATGTCTCTATTGGGCAGGCGTTCTGATGGCCGAGGAAACAGACATGGTCAGCTCGCGCCATCATCGCGCCCACAAGATCGCGAAATGGACCGGGGTCGTGCTGGCCAGCCTTACGGTGCTCGTCATAGCGCTGGTGCTTGGCCTTAACACGGCTCCGGGCAAGCGGTTCGTCGCCAGTCAGATCGCAGCGCTCGAATTTGAGAACGGCATGGAGATCGATGTCGGGCGCATCGACGGATCGCTATATGGCCAGATGGTGCTGCACGACGTGTCGCTGTCCGATCCGAAAGGCGTGTTCCTCACTTCACCCGAGCTCCGGATGGACTGGCGCCCTTTTGCGTTCATCGGCAGCCATATCGACATCCGCTCGCTCACCTCACGTCTGATAACCCTGCAGCGGCTCCCCGAATTCGCCGAGACACCTCCGTCGGAAGAACCGCTGCTGCCGGATTACGATATCGATATCGGAACGCTGCGCATCGACCGCTTTGTCGCTGAAGCCCCGGTCAGCGGCGAGGTCCGCGTGGCTTCACTTGGCGGCAAGGCGCATATCGCCGACGGACGCGCTCAGGCGACCTTCGATGCCCAGACCATTTCCGGTCGGAACCGCGCGGGGGGCGATCGTATCGCCCTGGTTGTCGACGCGGTTCCGGAGGATAATCGGCTGGATCTGAATCTCGATCTGAACGCTCCCGGTAACGGCGTACTTGCTGCCATGGCGGGTCTGACGGATCCATTGAGAATTCGGCTCGGCGGCCAGGGAAGCTGGGAAGCCTGGAACGGCAGGCTCGACGCAAACCTGGCAGGTAATGAACTCGCTCGTTTGCAGATTACCGCTCGGGATGGGACTTTTGTCGTCCGCGGGCCAACGCGCATCGCGCGTATGTTCGAAGGGCCGACCGCCGCTTTGCTCGGACCAGTCATGAACGTCCAGATGTCCGCCGCCATGGACGAGCGCCGCGTAAGGCTGGCAGGTAATCTCAACAGCGACGCTTTCCGCCTGAACACGAACGGCTTGGTCGATCTGTCGGACAACAGTTTCGAAGATCTGGCGCTCTCCTTCGTGTTGCTCAAACCCTCGGCAATGGCCGAAAACCTGCGTGGCAGCGGCCTGCGCGCGCTGCTTACGCTCAATGGCGAATTCGCGACCCCGCGCGTTGAATACGCGCTCAACGCCACCCGCTTGGTGATGAACGATATGGGTCTGGAAAACCTGCGCGCCAGCGGCGAAGCGACCGTCAATGCCGATCGGATCATGATCCCGGTGGAGGCAAGCGTCTCGCGCATCGTCGGCTTGGATACCGTTGCCGGGGGAACGCTACGCAATGTCCGCCTCGCAGGCGATGTCGCGATCGACGGCACCCGCATCCTGTCGGACAACATGCGTATCCGCTCGGACCGGATCGATGCCGGCCTGATCCTGCTCGCCGACACTTCAACCGGGCTCTACACCGGGGCAATCGACGGCAAGATCGACAATTACCGCGTCGAAAGCGTCGGCATTTTCAATATCGAAACCGATGTCGATCTTGAATCTCAGGATGGTGGTTTCGCCTTGGCAGGACGCGTGCGGGCACGCTCCACCAGCCTGTTTAACGAAGGGGTACGCGATTTTCTTGGCGGCAATGCTGTTGCTGCGACCGACGTTCGCTACGGACCTGACGGGATAATCCGCCTCTCGAACCTTTCGATGCGCGCGCCCGCCGCTCGCATCACCGGCGGAAGCGGTTTCTACGCCCCCGACGGAAGGCTGGCGCTCAATGCGAACGGCGTGACCGATGCCTATGGACGCATCGGTGTGCGGGTGGCTGGCACGCTCACCGATCCCGATGCCGTGGTGACCGCTGAAAGGCCGGATCTGGGGATCGGGCTGGCAAATCTCCGCGCCAATATTACCGGGGCGCCGAACGGCTACCGTCTCGCCGCGACCGGCGATACCGATTACGGCCCGCTGACCGCCGACGTGGTCCTCGGTATGGGCAACCAGCTAACGCTTGACATCAACAACGCCAACCTCGCTGGTATCGGCTTTGCGGGATCGCTGCGGCAGACACCGGCGGGGCCATTTGCAGGCCGTCTCGATGCGAATGGCCAAGGCTTGGCGGGTGTCGTCCGCCTTGATGCAGCCGGACAGTATCAGCAGGCACTGATAAACCTGCGCGCCCGGAATACCGTGCTTCCCGGCCCTGCCAATCTTGCGATCGGCTCCGCCATCGTCGACGCGCGGATCACTCTGTACGATCAGCCCTATGTCGTTGCCGATGCGCAACTTTCTCAAACGACCTTCGGCAGTCTTGATCTCGCCGCAGCACGTGCCAAGATCGACTACCGCGGTGGCAACGGGACCGCGCGTGTGCTGGCCGAAGGCGTCAGCGGTGTGCCATTCCGTATCGCTGCCAATGCCGAGCTGAAGCCTGATCTGTGGCGCACTGCACTGAAAGGTCGGGTGCGTGGGATCGAGTTCGCGACCACTAGCCCGGCCCGCATCATTCCGAATGCGAATGGATACGAGTTACTGCCCACCCGCATCGATTTTGGTCGAGGCAATATCCGGCTCGCTGGTAATTATGGAGAGGGCATCAAGGTTCAGAGCCGCCTCGATTCGCTGGACCTAGCGATAATCGAAGCATTTGTTCCCGGTCTGGGTATCAACGGCCGTGCGACCGGTAGCCTGGATTTCGACCAACCGAATACGTCTGCGTTCCCGCGCGCTGATGCCCGGTTGCAGATCGCCAATTTCAGCCGCACAACGGCGGTTTCGGTCAGCCAGCCCATCGATATCAATTTCGTCGGCAAGCTTCTTCCGGATGGTGGCGAAGCGCGCGCGGTGATGCGTCGCCGCGGCAGCGTGATCGGACGTCTGAACGCTTCCCTGAGGCCCTTGCCGCCGGGTTCGGGTAGCTGGACAACGCGGCTGCTGGCAGCACCGCTGGACGGCGGGATCCGGTATAATGGGCCGGCGGATACGCTGTTTTCCTTCGCCGGCCAGCCTGATCAGCGCCTTTCGGGTCCGATCGGCGTAGCAGCAGATTTTTCCGGCCGCGTACAGAGTCCTCAACTGGCCGGCATCGTCCGCGCCAACGATTTGACATACGAAAACCAGACTTATGGCACGAGACTGTCGAACATGGCTATCGAAGGTCGTTTTACCGGCGACCGCTTCGCCATAGAGCGCCTGACGGCGACGGCGGGTGACGGAACGGTTGCTGCCCAAGGTTATGTCAGCCTTGCAGAAGCAAGCGGCTATCCCATGAATGTCGAAGTGGCTCTGGACGATGCGCGGCTGGCACGCAGCGATGCGCTTTCCGCCACCGCTACCGGTAATCTGCGCTTGGCCAAGGCCGCGGGCCAGACCGCACTGCTGTCAGGTGAAATTACTTTGCCGGAGACGCGTTACGAGATAATTCGCCAAGGGTCGGCCGAAGTGCCGGAACTTGCCGGCGTGCGCTTCAAGCCGCCGCGCGGTCCGAAACGGATTACTGGCGATGAACCTGCCCAACCACAGCCGGGACTATTCGACCAGTTGCGGCTCGACATCGCGCTGAGCGCACCTGAGCAGCTCTATGTGTCGGGAATGGGTCTCGAATCCGAATGGAGCGCCGACCTGCGCCTGAGTGGCACTAGCACCGCGCCACGCGTATCCGGGGATGTCGAACTGGTGCGCGGAACGCTCGGCTTTGCAGGCCGATCGTTCGAGTTGAGCGAAGGCCGGGTTGACTTCACGGGCGGCGCCACGATCGATCCGGTTATCCGCCTGACGGCGACCGAGGATATCGAGGAGGTGACGGTCAACGTGAACGTATCCGGTCGTGCCTATGACCCACAAATTGCGTTCTCCAGCGTCCCTGGACTGCCGCAGGACGAAATCGTCTCTCGCATCCTGTTCGGGAGCTCCATCGGCAACCTGTCCACCATTCAGGCCGTGCAGCTGGCTGCGTCGCTGAATTCGCTCCGTGGCAATGGTGGTGGACTCAATCCACTGGGCAAGCTGCGCTCGGCGACGGGCGTCGACCGGCTCCGCATCCTCGGCCCCGATGATACCAATGGTCGTGGAACATCGCTTGCCGCAGGACAATATCTGACCGACGATATCTACGTCGAGTTCATTACCGACGCGCGCGGCTTTACCGCAACGCAACTTGAGGTGAGTCTGACGCCGTTCCTGTCGATCCTCAGTCAGGCCGGTGGTTCAGGCGCAACAAACGTCAATGTCCGGTACCGGAAGAACTACTGATGCGCGCTTCAGCAGGCCTGCTCGCCCTCGTTGCTCTCGCCGCGTGTGAAAACGAGCCGACCTTCGAAGAACGATACGATTCTGCTCAAGAGCAGATCGAGGACAAAGCGGAAGAACTTGATGACGAGTTGGACACTTCTCGTTCGTCTGACACAACGGCAGCGGAAAAAGAGACTTCCGTGAGCCACTAAACGAATGGCAACTGCGTAATCCCAATGTCGGCTTTGCCGCTATGAGCGCCAAAGCCGGACAGTCTGCAAGCGGCCCATGATTTGTCATCGAGTGCAGGCGTGCTGACGGTCGAACTCGGGAAGTCAATATCGTATTGATGATGCCCGAAAATTAGCGTGGAACGCC
>Ga0310345_10000230_pt1 | contig 106197 bp, 104 predicted proteins | sample HC15DNA20500_MG_FD_204667 | JGI IMG/M metagenome (GOLD analysis project Ga0310345, IMG submission 204667) | Marine microbial communities from station ALOHA, North Pacific Subtropical Gyre - HC15-DNA-20-500_MG | ecosystem: Environmental > Aquatic > Marine > Oceanic | place: Pacific Ocean... | reverse complement strand
GCGAAGGCTTGTCCCCTGAGCGGTCGCGCCGAACGGCACGCTCAGAGGCGGATTAGGAGAATCAGGGCGGCAGCGGACAGGGCGCCGGAACGGCGCGCGTCGGGTGCGATATGGCCCATGGTCATCATGGCGCCTCTATACGACGCCGCGTCAGTGTTGAAAACCCGCGAATTTCGCGGCGCCGCAGCATGGGACGATGTGATCCGGCGGGGTGCCGGTCTGCGTAGCCCGGCAATGACACGGGCATTGGTGATAGGCGCGACCGGCGGGATCGGCGCGGCGCTGACGAAGGCGCTGCGCGACCGGGGCGCGGAGGTGACGGCGCTATCGCGGGCGCGGGACGATCTGGACGTGACGGACGAGGCGCGGGTGGCCGAGGTGCTGGGCGGGCTCGCGCCCGGCTTCGACCTCGTGCTGGTGGCGACCGGCGCGCTCGAGATCGCCGGACGGCGGCCCGAGAAGAACCTGCGCGACCTCGACGCCGAAGCCATGGCGCGGCAATTTTCGCTGAACTGCATCGGCCCCGCGCTGGTCCTGAAACACGCCGTCCGCCTTCTGCCGCGCGGCCGGCGGGCGGTGTTCGCGGCGCTCTCGGCGCGGGTCGGCAGTATCGGCGACAACGGTCTGGGCGGCTGGTACGCCTACCGCGCCGCCAAGGCCGCGCTGAACCAGATGCTGCACACCGCCGCGATCGAGATCGGCCGCACCCATCCGGAGGCGATTTGCGTCGCGCTGCATCCCGGCACGGTGCAGACGCCGCTGACCGAACGCTACGTCGGCCGCCACCCGGCGGTGGCCCCGGCCGAGGCGGCTCGGAATCTGCTGGCCGTCATCGACGGGCTGGGGCCCGACGACACCGGCGGCTTTTTCGACTGGCGCGGCGACCGGGTGCCGTGGTGACGCGGCTCGTGCTGGTGCTGGGCGACCAGCTGACGCCTGACCTTTCGGCGCTGCGCGCCGCCGATCGCGACCGAGACATCGTCGTGATGGCCGAGGTGAGGTCAGAGGCGAGCTATGTCCCGCACCACCCCAAGAAGATCGCGCTGATCTTCGCGGCCATGCGGCACTTCGCGGAGGAACTGTGCGGCGATGGCTGGCGCGTGGCGTACACAGAATATGACGCGCACGACAACGCGGGCTCCATCCCCGGCGAATTGCTGCGCCGGGCCGAGGCGCATGGCGCGACGGAGGTGATCGCCACCGAACCCGGCGAATGGCGGCTGATCGAGGCGCTGCAGGATTGCCCGCTGGACGTGACCCTGCTGTCCGACGACCGGTTCCTCGCCTCGCGCGAGATGTTCGAGGGCTGGGCGAAGGGCCGCAAGGAACTGCGGATGGAGTGGTTCTACCGCGAGATGCGCAAGCGGACCGGCTATCTGATTAAGGGCGAGGCACCGGCGGGCGGCAAGTGGAACTTCGACCACGCCAACCGCAAGCCGGCGGCGCGCGATCTGCTGCGCTCCCGCCCGATGGCGTTCACGCCGGACGAGGTGACGGAGGAGGTGCTGACCCTCGTGGAGCGGACCTTTGCCGACAACTTCGGCACGCTCCGCCCCTTCACCTTCGCCGTCACGCGCGGGCAGGCGCGGCGGGCGCTGGCGCATTTCGTGCGGCACCAACTGGCCGAATTCGGCACCTATCAGGACGCGATGCTGGAGGAGGAGCCTTACCTGAACCACGCCCTGATCTCGGCCTACATGAACATCGGCCTGCTGTCCCCGCGCGAGGTCTGCGATGCGGTGCAGGCGGCGTGGGAGGCGGGCGAGGTGCCCATCAACTCGGCCGAGGGGTTCATCCGGCAGGTGATCGGCTGGCGCGAGTTCGTGCGCGGGGTCTATTTCTTCGAAGGGCCCGACTATCCGCGCCGCAACGCCCTCAACCACCAGCGCAGGCTCCCGCCGCTCTACTGGGGGGCGGAGACCAGGATGAACTGCCTCGCCCATGCCGTCGCCCAGACGCGCGACCTGGGTTATGCCCATCACATCCAGCGGTTGATGGTGACGGGCAATTTCGCGCTGCTGGCCGGCGTGGATCCGGCGGAGGTGCATGAATGGTACCTCGCCGTCTACTGGGACGCCTTCGAATGGGTGGAGGCACCGAACACGGTTGGGATGAGCCAGTTCGCGGACGGCGGCGTGGTGGGCTCGAAACCCTACGTCTCCTCGGCCAATTACATCGACCGGATGTCGGATTACTGCCGGGGCTGCGCGTATGATCCCAGGCAGAAGACGGGGAAGGGTGCCTGTCCGTTCAACCTGCTCTACTGGTCCTTCATGGAGCGGCACCGGGATCGGTTCGAAGGCAACCACCGGATGGGGCGCATCTATGCCACCTGGGACCGGATGGAGCCGGACCGCCGGCAGGAGATCCTGTCGCAGGCGGACGCCTTTCTGACGGACCTCTCGGCGGGTAAACCGGTCTGACCGCTTGACGCGCCCGGGCCGCTCGCCCACCTTCGCGCGCAACCAGAACCCGGAGAGCAGAATGGCAGGCCGCACCTCCCCCTTCGCGCCGTTCGAATTCATGATCGCGTGGCGCTACCTGCGCGCGCGCCGGTCCGAGGGCGGGGTTTCCGTCATGACGTGGATCTCGCTGATCGGGATCGCGCTGGCGGTCTTCGCGCTGATCGCCACGCTCGCGGTGCGCTCGGGCTTCCGGGCGGAATTCGTCGACACCATCCTCGGCGCCAATGCGCACGTGACGGTCTACCCGCAGGCGGTGCAGGACGCGAACGGCCGCGTCACCCGCGAGATCCCCGAGTATCAGGCGATGGCCGACCGCATCGCCGCCGTGCCGGGCGTGACCCGCGCCGCGCCGCTGATCAAGGGGCAGGTGATGGCCAACGCCAATTCCCGCAACGCCGGGGTGGAGGTCTTCGGCATCGCGAACAACGACCTGCTCACCATCCCCCGCATCGCCGATCCGGAAACGAGCTATGGCGACATCGCGCGCTTCGGGGAGGGGATCGCGATCGGCTCGGGCGTGGCGCGGGAACTGGGCGTTACGGTGGGCGACACGGTGCGCCTGATCTCGCCCGACGGGGTCAAGACCGCCTTCGGCACCAGCCCCCGGGTGAACGCCTACGAAGTGGTCTATGTCTTCACTGCCGGGCGCTATGACATCGACCGGACGCGGGTCTACATGCCCTTCGCCGAGGCGCAGAGCTATTTCAACCGCGAGGGCGCGGCGGACGAGATCGAGGTCATGGTCCAGGACGCCGAGCACGTGGAGGACAGCGTCGGCCCCGTGGCCGGGGCGGCGGGCGAGGGGATGCTGATCTGGACATGGCGTGATGCCAGCGGGTCGTTCTTGCGCGCGCTCGACATCGAGGACAACGTGATGTTCGTGATCCTGTCGATCCTCGTGCTGATCGCGGCGATGAACATCGTCTCGGGCCTGATCATGCTCGTCAAGAACAAGGGCCGCGACATCGGCATCCTGCGCACGATGGGCCTGACCGAAGGCTCGGTCCTGCGGGTCTTCTTCATCTGCGGGGCCTTTACCGGGATTCTCGGCACGGTGCTGGGCGTGATCCTCGGCTGCGCCTTCGCGATCTGGATCGACCCGATCTTTTCGGCGGTGAACTACGTGGCGGGCGGCGGCGTCTGGGACCCGTCGATCCGGGGACTCTACAGCCTGCCCGCGCAATTGCGGCTGCCCGACGTGCTTTCGGCGGTGGCGCTGTCGCTGGGGCTGTCGTTCGTGGTCACCATCTTCCCGGCCCGCCGTGCCGCCCGGATGAACCCGGTGGAGGCGCTGCGCTATGAGTGATCCCGTCCTGTCGCTCTCGGGCATCGAGAAGACCTACAACAAGGGCCTTCCCGGCGAGATCCGCGTCTTGCGCGGCGTCTCGCTCGATATCCGGCCGGGCGAGGTGGTGGCGCTGGTCGCGCCCTCTGGCGCGGGCAAGTCGACGCTTCTGCATATCGCCGGGCTGCTGGACACTGCCGACGCGGGCGCGGTGCGGATCGCCGGGCAGGACATGACCGGGCTGTCGGACCGCCGCCGCACGGCGGCGCGCCGGTCGGACGTGGGCTTCGTCTATCAATTCCACCACCTGCTGCCGGAATTCTCGGCCCAGGAGAACGTCGTCCTGCCGCAACTGGCCGAGGGCACGCCGAAGAAGGCGGCCGAGGCGCGGGCGCTGGAGCTTCTGGACCGCGTCGGCATCGCCGACCGTGCCACGCACCGGCCGGCGCAGCTGTCGGGCGGCGAACAGCAGCGCGTCGCCTTCTGCCGCGCGCTGGCCAATGCGCCGCGCCTGCTGCTGGCGGACGAACCGACCGGCAACCTCGATCCCGAAACATCGGACCGCGTGTTCGGTGCCCTGATGGACCTCGTGCGCGACACCGGGCTGTCGGCGCTGATCGCGACGCACAACCTCGAGCTGGCGCAGCGGATGGACCGGGTGCTGCGGCTGGACGCGGGCGACCTGAGCGCGGCCTGAGCGGGCCGGCCCATCGGGCCGGTGTCTGTCCGCGGAGGGGCGCCGCGGCGTCGGGGGCTGCGGCGGCCGAGTCGCGCCCGGAGCCGCTCAGACGTCGATATCCTCGACGAACTTGGCGTTTTCCTGAATGTACTGGAACCGCAGCTCGGGCTTCTTGCCCATGAGCTGCTCGACGAGACTGTCGGTTTCGCCCGGCTCGTCCTCGTCGATCGTGACGCGGATCAGCTTGCGCGAGGCCGGGTCCATCGTCGTCTCTTTCAGGTCCTTCGCGTCCATTTCGCCCAGGCCCTTGAAGCGCGAGACCTCGATCTTGCCCTTCCCGCCCAAGCCTTTTTCCAGCCACAGGTCACGCTCGGCCTCGTCCTGCACGTAGACCCGCTGCGCGCCCTGCGTCAGCCGGAACAGGGGCGGGCAGGCGAGGTAGAGGTGCCCATGGTCGATCAACGGCCGCATCTGGGTGAAGAAGAACGTCATCAGGAGAGAGGCGATGTGCGCCCCGTCGACGTCGGCGTCCGTCATGATGATGATCTTGTCGTAGCGCAGGTCGTCGATGTTGAATTTCGTGCCCAGCCCCACGCCCATGGCCTGGCAGAGGTCCTGGATCTCGGCATTGGTGCCGATCTTGTTCGACGCGGCCCCCAGCACGTTCAGGATCTTGCCCCGCAGCGGCAGCAGCGCCTGAAGTTTCCGGTCGCGCGCCATCTTGGCCGAGCCGCCGGCGCTGTCGCCCTCGACGAGGAACAGTTCGGTCCCGTCCCGGGCGGAGGCGGTGCAGTCGGTCAGCTTGCCGGGCAGGCGGAGCTTCTTGGTGGCGGATTTTCGCTGCGTCTCTTTCTCCTGCCGGCGGCGGAGGCGCTCCTCGGCCCGCAGCACGAGGAAGTCCAGGATGGCGCCCGCGGATTTCGTGTCCGCCGCCAGCCAGTTGTCGAAATGGTCACGGACCGCGTTTTCGACCAGCCGCTGCGCTTCGGTGGTGGCGAGGCGGTCCTTGGTCTGGCCGACGAACTCCGGTTCCGAGATGAAGCAGGAGACGAGGGCGCAGCCGCCCGTCAGCAGGTCGTCCCGGGTGATCTGCGCGGCCTTGCGGTTGTTCACCAGCTCGCCATAGGCCTTGATCCCCTTGAGGATCGCGTTCCAGAAGCCCGCGACGTGGGTGCCGCCTTCGGGGGTCGGGACGGTGTTGCAGTAGGACTGGATGAAGCCATCGCGCGAGGGCGTCCAGTTGATCGCCCATTCCACCCGGCCCGGCACCCCGAAGCGTTCGCGGAATTCGACCCGGCCCGAGAAGGGTGCGTCGGCGTAGGTGGAGGAGGTGCCCAGCGTCTCGGTCAGGTAGTCCGAGAGGCCGCCGGGGAAGTGGAAGACGGCTTCCGTCGGGGTTTCGCCGTCGTCGATCGCCGATTTCCAGCGGATCTCGACGCCGGAGAAGAGGTAGGCCTTGGACCGGATCGACTTGAACAGCCGCGCGGGCTTGAAGCGGTGATGGCCGAAGATCTCCTCGTCCGCGTGGAAGGTGGTGGTGGTGCCGCGCCGGTTGGGGGCTGCGCCGATCTCCTGCAGGGGCCCCAGCGGGATGCCGCGGGAAAACCGCTGTTCCACCAGCTTGCGGTCGCGGGCTACCTGCACGACCATCGAATCCGAGAGCGCGTTGACGACGGAGGCGCCGACCCCGTGGAGGCCGCCGGAGGTTTCGTAGGCCTTGCCCGAGAACTTGCCGCCGGCGTGCAGCGTGCAGAGGATGACCTCGAGCGCGGATTTGCCGGGGAATTTAGGGTGCGGGTCGAAGGGCATGCCGCGGCCGTTGTCGCGGATGGTGATGGCGTAATCGGCGTGCAGCTCGACCTCGATCCGGTTGGCGTGGCCGGCGACGGCCTCGTCCATCGAGTTGTCCAGCACCTCGGCCACGAGGTGATGCAGCGCGCGTTCGTCTGTGCCGCCGATATACATGCCGGGGCGCTTCCGGACGGGTTCGAGTCCCTCGAGCACCTCGATCGAGTCGGCGTTGTAGTCAGATTGCGGCACGGCCGCGAGGAGGTCGTCTGCCATGTTGTCTGCTCTGCCTTGGTTGCCGGGCACTATGGCAAATCGTACCGCCCGGGGAAAGGGTGTGGTTGGCTTTGTCCACAAGATAAGGGTGTCGTGGCGGCAGCGGGCGCAAGATCCGGGCGGCGGATGGGGTGGAGGGCCGCGGGTGTGGTGTCCTGCGGATATTGGGGCGCCGCCCGACCTGCGTTCGAGGGGGGAGAGCGGGACGAAACCCGTCCTACCGGCAAGGCACAACGGCCACGGACTGCCTGCCGGCCACTTCGGAGAGGCGGGGTGCCGGCCCGGCCTCGGAGAGAGAGTGGCTCCCGCCATCCCCCGCCACGACCTCCAGCCGTCCGCCTTGCACCCGCCAGACGCGCGGCGGGGCCGTGCGGGCCCTCAGCCGTTCCAGCCGCCAGACCTCGCCCTCCGTCGCGGCGGGGTCGGACCCGGGCGGATGCGCCGCGTCCATCCGCCAGCGGCTCTCAACCCCGGGCGCGCCGCCCGCACCCTCGGTCAGGATCAGGCCGAGCGGCGCGGCGCCGCCCGTCTCCGCCCCGGTCTCGGCGGCGAGGTGCATCCGGCGCACCGCCGTCAGCGAGGGCAGGCCCGGCAGGTCGGCCACCATCACCGGCGCCGCCCCCGCGCGCAGCACCTCCTCGGCGGTCCAGAGAATGTCCTCCGCCCGCGTCGCGGTGACGAAGACCACCGCCCCGGGGTGCAGGAAACGGACCATCCCGTCGCCGTTCAGCCGGTCGGGGCTCCACCCCGGCGCGATCCAGATCAGCGGACGCTGCGGCGTGACCCCGGCCCGGGCGGCGATCCTGAGGGCGAGGGTGCGGCGGGCGTTGCCGCAGGCCTCGTGCAGCCGGGCGAGCCGCAGCGCCGCGCCCGCGCCGAGGTCCAGCGCCGGGAAGGCGCGGTGCGGGGCATTGCGAAGCAGGGCGGCGGCGGTGACGGGCATGGGAAGCAAGGTAGCATGTTCGCATTTTGTTCTCAATGGCGGCGATCGCTCGGCGTTGGCATTTTCGTAACGTCCTGCCGCTATCTCCCCCGCACGGCAAGGGAGCGCCCATGCAGAAAAACACACTCGGCCGCAGCGGCCTGAAGGTCAGCCGCTTCTGCCTCGGCTCGATGACATGGGGCGGCCCCACCCCTCTGGAGGAGGCCCATGCCCAGATCGACCGGGCGCTGGCGCATGGCATCAACTTTATCGACACGGCAGAGATCTATCCCGTCACGCCGGTCCGGGCGGAAACCGTGGGCCGGACGGAACGGATCATCGGCCTCTGGTTCGAGCAGAACGGTCGGCGGGGCGACGTGGTGCTGGCCACGCAGCACACCGGGGGCGGACAGCGGATGGTCCGCCACGGCGCGGCCATCACGCCGCAGACCATCCGGACGGCGGTGGAAGGATCGCTGCGGCGGCTCAAGACCGATTACATCGACCTCTACCAGTTCCACTGGCCGAACCGCCCGACATGGCGCGACAGCCGGTTCCCGGATCCCGGCCGCCGCGCCGACCCCAAGGCGGTGCTGCGCAACATGGAAGACTGCCTTGGCGCGCTGGAGGAGGAGCGCAGGCGCGGTACGATCCGGCAGTTCGGCCTGTCGAACGAAACCGCATGGGGCATGGCGCAATGGCTGCGGCTGTCCGAGGCGGGGGTGGGGCCGCGCCCGATCACGGTGCAGAATGAATACTCGCTGCTCTGCCGCCATGCCGACACCGACCTTGCCGAACTCTGCCTGAACGAGGATGTGGGCCTGCTGGGCTATGCGCCGCTCGCACTCGGGCTGCTGACCGGCAAGTACCAGGGCAACGTCAGACCCCCGGACACGCGGCTGTCCCTGCTGCCCGACCTTGGCGGGCGGCGCACGGAACAGGCGCTTGGCGCGGTGGACGATTACCTCGACGTGGCGTTCAAGCACGATCTCGACGTCGTGGGGATGGCGCTGGCCTGGTCCGCGGCGCGACCCTTCACCGCCTCGGTGGTCTTCGGCGCGACGACGCTGGCGCAGCTCGACCGGATTCTCGGGCAACTTCACCTGTCCCTCGGGGCGGAGGTTCTGGCGGATATCGAGAGGGTGCGCCGCGCCTGGCCCATGCCCTTCTGACAACACCCGGCAGGAAAACGGCGCGTGTGGCGAAATAGCCATTGCGTCGCTTGGGCCAGGGTTCTTCCATCGGAGACAGAGGCATATGCCGCGCTGCCACGCGGGCCGAAGGGGGAGTTATGCCACGGACCGAGTCATCCGACGTGCGGAGACCGCGCGCACCCAGTGCGCGGGCGGGCGTCTGATGCCCCGTGTCGCGGCGATCATCGGCAGCGGCGCGATCGGCGCGGGCTGGGCTGCGCGATTCGTGCTGAACGGATGGAACGTGCGGGTCTTCGACCCCGATCCCGCAACCCCGGAGCGGGTTCACGCGGTGTTGGCCCGGGCCCGCCGCGCCCTGCCGGGGCTGGGCGACGTGGCCTTGCCCGCGGAAGGGGAACTGGCGTTCTGCGGCCTGATCTCGGAAACGGTGACCGGCGCGGAATGGGTTCAGGAGAGCGTCCCGGAGCGGCTGGAACTGAAACAGACGCTCTACCGCAAGCTGCAGGAACACGCGGGGGAGGAGACGATCCTCGCCTCCTCGTCCTCGGGTTTCACACCGAGCGATCTGCAGGCGACGTCGAACAACCCGGGCCAGATCCTCGTCTGCCACCCGCTGAACCCGGTCTACCTGCTGCCGTTGGTGGAGGTGGTGCATTCCGACAAGAACCACCCCGACCGCATCGACCGGGCGCGCGAGACGCTGGCGGAGATCGGGATGGTGCCGCTGCGGGTGCGCGGCGAGATCACCGCCCATGTCGCCGACCGACTGCAGGAGGCGCTCTGGCGCGAGGCGCTGTGGCTGGTGCGGGACGAGGTCGCCACGACACAGGAGGTCGACGATGCCATCCGCATGGGGGCGGGGCTTCGCTGGGCGCAGATGGGACCCTTCGACTGCGCCCGCATCGCCGCCGGTCCGGAGGGGATGGCGGAGTTCCTGCGCCGGGTGGGTCCGGCGCTGAACTGGTCGCGCAGCAAGCTGACGGAGGTACCGGAACTGGACGCTGGATTGATCGGACGGATCGTCGAGCAGTCCGAGGATCAGTCGGGCCACCTGTCGCCCGAAGATCTGGAAGACCGGCGCGACCGCAACCTCGTGACCCTGCTGCGCGGGCTCGCGTCGCAGGGCTGGGGGGCAGGGGTCGCGCTGCGGCGGCAGGACGAGGCGCGGGCGGAGCGGCGGGCGATGCCGCGCCGGATGGCCGATCTGGACGATCCGGCGCTGCCGGTGCTGACGGTGGACCGCGCGGTGCCGCTGGACTGGCTGGACGTGCGGGGCCGGATGATCGAGGCGCGGTGCCTTGAGGCCTTCGGCCATGCCACCGACCGGATGCTCGAGATCGTCGGGAGTGCCCCCGGCGTCGGCGCGGCCGAGGCGGGGTTCCTGACGGAGGAGAGCCATATCCGTCATCTGGACACGGCCCCGGCCGGGGCGCCGTTGCGGATCGACAGCCGCCTGATCGTGGGCGACGGCACCCGGATGCATCTGTGGCACGAGATGACATCGGACGGCCGCACCCTGGCGACGGCTGAGCAGGTGCTGCTGCATGTGGAGTTCGCCACCCGCACCGCCTGCGAGGCCGAGCCCGCGGTGGCCGAAGCGATGCGGCGTCTCGCCCGGGCGCAGGCCGCCTTGCCGGCGCCTGAGGGCGCGGGACGGGCTCTCGGGGCACCGCGTGAGGTCACCCGGCACTGACGGCTCAGCCGTGCCCGTCCTCGCGGTCGCGCGCGCGGCGCAGCAGGCGCCCGATGACGTAGGAGGTGCGCGGCGCCCAGACATAGGGCGTGCGCTCGCTTCGCGTCGGGCGGGCGCGCATCCGGATCATGCCGAAGATCAGCAGGACGATGTGCCCCGCCGCGACCAGCGCGAAAAGCGCGCCTGGCCCGAAGACCACGATCAGCTGCGATGCGGTCCAGGGCGCGGCGATGGCGCCGAGGGCGTAGAAGAAGAGCAGGGCGGCGGACAGTTCGGCCCGCTCCTCGCTCGAGGCAAAATCGTGGGCGTGGGCGGCGGCGACGGAATAGACCGGGAAGGTGGTGAAGCCGAAGAGCGCGGCGTTGAGCATCACCATCGCGAAGCCGTGCGACGTGGTGGCGGCCAGAAGGCAGCTCAGCGTCGCGCCCACCGAGATCCAGATCAGCACCCAGCGTCGGTCGAACTTGTCCGCCAACCAGCCCGCCGGATATTGCGCCACGGCGCCGCCGAGGATGTAGATGGACAGGAAGCCCGCGATCTGTTCGGGGGCGAGGCCGACCTCCTGCCCGTAGAGCGGGCCGATCATCCGGAACGTCGCGGCGGAGAGGGCCGAAACCACCACCGCCGCCACCGCCAGCGGCGAGCGCGCCCAGGCGAGGCCGGGTTTCAGCCGGGGCTGGGCGGGCATGGCGGGCTGTTCGGCCCTCGTCAGCGTCAGGGGAAAGAGCGCCGCGCAGCAAAGGATGGCCAGCACGTTGTAGGAGACATAATCGGCGGGGGCGAGGAATGAGATCATCGTCTGCGCCGCCAGCGATCCGCCCATGTCGATGATCCGGTAGCCGCCCATGACCCGCCCGCGTTCGTGGTTGGCGAGCCGCGCCATCATCCAGCCTTCGATCACCGTGTAGCAGCCCGCGACACAGAGGCCCGAGGCAATCCGCATCAGCGCCCAGGCATACGGGTCCACCACGGTCATGTGCGCGATCAGCCCGATGGCGCCGGCCGAGGTGAAGGCGGCGTAGGCGCGGGAATGCCCCACCGTGCCCATGAGGCGCGGCGCCCACCAACAGCCGATGAAGAAGCCCACGAAATGCGCCGAGCCGAGCAGGCCGATCTGGCCCACGCTGAAGCCGAGCGCGGTGCCCGAGAGCGCGTCGAGCGGCCCGACGCCGCCGGTGGAAAGCTGGAGCAGGAGGACCGAAAGAAAAAGCGGCGTGAATGTGAGCAGCAGGCGCATGGGCTCTGCTTGCCCTCAAATCGCGTGGCGGGGCCAGTCCGGAAGCGACGTGGCGGGTCGAAAACGGAGGCCTTCGCGGGCGGGGCCGGGAGTGCGGACGCGTGGCCTTGCGGGGTGCCGGGCGGCGGCGGTCACTCCGCCGGGGCGCTGTCCGCCACCACAGCGCCACGGTTGCCGCGCGGTTTCGGTGCGCCGGTCGTGGTGTCCTGATCGGTCTGGTGTTCCAGTTCCGCGTCCAGTTCCGCCCCCAGCAGGACGATGAAGGCCGAGAGCCAGAGCCATGTCATCAGGATGATGACCCCGGCGAGCGCTCCGTACGTTTCGGTGTAGCTGCCGAAGTTGCGGACGTAGATGGAGAAGAGGATCGAGAACCCGATCCAGATCACCGTCGCAGCCACGGCGCCGGGGGAGAGCCAGCGCCATTTCGCGGGCGCGCGCGAGGGGCCGTAGCGGAAGATGACGCCAAGGCCGAAGACCACGAGCACGGCGAAGATCGGCCAGCGCAGCCAGGTGAGGCTGGTGTCAAGCCAGCCGGGCAGGTCCAGCACCTCCTGCACGATCGGTATGGCGAGGGTCATGATCGCGGCAATGATGAAGCCGACGATCATCAGCAGCGTGAGGCCGATGCCGGTCGCGTAGTAGATCAGGAATGAGCGCTTCTCGAGTTCCTTGTTCGCGGCGTTGAGGCCGTCCATCAGCGTCCGCATCCCGGCCGAGGCCGAGAAGAGCGAGAGGGCGAGGGAAAACGCCAGCGCGAGGCCGAGCGCGGTGTTGTCGTCGGAGACGACATCCTCCACCTGATCGGTGATGATCTGCCCGGCCTCCTGCGGCAGGGCGCTGGCGAGGTCGTTGATCAGCGTCTGCAATTGCGGCGGCTGGATCGCCAGCCCGGCCAGCATCACGAGCGCCGCGATGGCGGGGAAGATGGCGAAGAGCGCGAAGAAGGCGATGCCTGCGGAGAGGGTCGAGAGGTGGTCGCGGCCCATGTTCGCCCAGACCCGGCCCAGCACCTGTTTCCAGCCGTCCATCGGGATACTCGAGGGCCGGTTCGCGGTGCCGCCGGGGCGGTGGTCTGGGTCGTTGCTCATGCACACGGAACGGTGACGGTGCGTGAAGGTTCCATGCAAAAGCGAAAACCGCCGGGATGGCCCGGCGGTTTTCTTGGGTAATCCGTGATGACGATCAGCTCTTGGCAAGGTCGCGCAGCACGTAGTGCAGCACGCCGCCGTGTTCCACGTATTCCTTCTCGATCGCGGTATCGATCCGGCACTTCAGCGTGATCTCCTTGGTGGAGCCGTCGCCGTAGGTGATCGTGCAGGGCACTTCGGCCAGCGGCGTGACGCTGTCTAGCCCCTTGATGTCCACCGCCTCGTCGCCCTTGAGGCCCAACGACTTGCGGTTGTCGTCGCCCGTGAACTCGAGCGGGATGACGCCCATGCCGACGAGGTTGGAACGGTGGATCCGTTCAAAGCTTTCCGCGATCACGGCCTTGACGCCCAGCAGGTTGGTGCCCTTGGCCGCCCAGTCCCGCGAGGAGCCGGCGCCGTATTCCACGCCGCCGAAGATCACCAGCGGGGTGCCCTGGTCCTGATAGGCCATGGCGGCGTCGTAGATCGAGGTCTGCTGGCCGTCGGGCCCCTTGGTGTAGCCGCCTTCGACGCCGTCCAGCATCTCGTTCCGGATGCGGATGTTGGCGAAGGTGCCGCGCATCATCACCTCGTGGTTGCCGCGGCGCGAGCCGTAGGAGTTGAACTCCCGCACCGGCACCTGACGTTCGATCAGGTACTTCCCGGCCGGGGTGCTGTCCTTGAAGGACCCGGCGGGCGAGATGTGGTCGGTGGTGATCATGTCGCCGAGGATCGCGAGGATGCGCGCGCCCTCGATGTTCGTGATCTGGCCGGCATCCGGGCCCATGCCCTGGAAGTAGGGCGGGTTCTGGATGTAGGTCGAGCTCGGCGGCCAGTCGTAGGTCTCGCCGCCGGAGACGTCCACCGCCTGCCACTTCTCGTCGCCCTTGAAGACGTCGGCATATTTCGACTGGAACGCCTCGCGCGTGACGACGCGGTCGACCAGTTCCGCGATCTCGGCGTCGGTCGGCCAGATGTCCTTGAGGTAGACATCCTTGCCCTCAGGCGTCTGGGCGATCGGCGAATTGGCCATGTCGATGTTCATGTCACCGGCCAGCGCGTAGGCCACCACCAGCGGCGGCGAGGCAAGGTAGTTGGCGCGCACGTCGGGGCTGATCCGGCCCTCGAAGTTGCGGTTGCCGGACAGCACGGCGGTCGCGATCAGGTCGTTGTCGTTGATCGACTTGGAGATCTCGGCCTGCAGCGGGCCGGAGTTGCCGATGCAGGTGGTGCAGCCGTAGCCGACAAGATCGAAGCCGATGGCGTCCAGATCGTCCTGAAGGCCCGCGCCTTCGAGGTATTCGGTCACCACCTGCGAGCCGGGGGCAAGGGACGTCTTGACCCAGGGCTTGCGGTTGAGGCCGAGCTGCCGCGCCTTGCGGGCGACGAGACCGGCGCCGATCATCACGTAGGGGTTCGAGGTGTTGGTGCAGGATGTGATCGAGGCAATGACGACGGAGCCGTCGTTCAGTTCGTATTCCTCGCCGTCGACCTTGGCGGACTTGACCGGCGACCGGGCCATGACGGGGGTCGGGCCTTCGGCGGCCATGTCCTCTGCCTCGTCGGAAATGTCGATGCCGCGGTAGTCGGCGACCACCTTCTTGAAGGCACCCGCCGCCGAGGTCAGCGCGACGTAGTCCTGCGGGCGTTTCGGGCCCGAGATGGCCGGGACGATGTCGCCCATGTCGAGGTGCAGGGTGGAGGAGTAGATCGGATCATAATCCGCGCCGCGCCAGAAGCCGTTTTCCTTGGCGTAGGCTTCGACGAGTGCGATGCGGTCCTTGTCGCGGCCGGTCTGTTCCAGATAGCGCAGAGTTTCCGCGTCGATCGGGAAGAAGCCGCAGGTGGCGCCGTATTCGGGGGCCATGTTGGCGATGGTGGCGCGCTGCGCGAGCGGCAGGTTGTCGAGCCCGTCGCCGTAGAATTCGACGAACTTGCCGACCACGCCGTGCTTGCGGAGCATTTCCACGACCTTGAGCACGAGGTCGGTGCCGGTGGTGCCTTCGACCATCGCGCCGGTCAGCTTGAAGCCCACGACCTCGGGGATCAGCATGGAGATCGGCTGGCCCAGCATGGCCGCTTCGGCCTCGATCCCGCCGACGCCCCAGCCGAGCACGGCCGCGCCGTTGACCATGGTGGTGTGGCTGTCGGTGCCGACGAGGGTGTCGGGGTAGGCCACTTCCTCACCGTTCTGGTCGGTGTCGCTCCAGACGGTCTGGGCGAGGTATTCGAGGTTGACCTGATGGCAGATGCCGGTCCCCGGGGGGACGACGCGGAAGTTCTCGAACGCGGTCTGGCCCCACTTCAGGAACTGGTAGCGTTCCATGTTCCGCTCGTATTCGCGGTCCACGTTCATCTGGAAGGCGCGCGGGTTGCCGAATTCGTCGATCATCACCGAGTGGTCGATCACGAGGTCGACGGGCACCAGCGGGTTGATCTTCTTCGCGTCGCCGCCGAGGCCCACGATCCCGTCACGCATTGCGGCAAGGTCCACCACCGCGGGCACGCCGGTGAAGTCCTGCATCAGCACCCGGGCGGGACGATAGGCGATCTCGACGGGGTTCTTGCCGCCGTTCTTGCCCCAGTCGGAAAACGCCTTGATGTCGTTCACCGAGACGGTCTTGCCGTCTTCAAAGCGAAGCATGTTCTCGAGCACCACCTTCAGCGCGGCGGGGAGTTTGGAGAACTCGCCCAGTCCGGCCTCTTCGGCGGCGGGAATGGAGTAATAGGCGAAGGTCTTGCCACCCGCCGAGAGCGACTTGCGCGTCTTGGAGGTGTCTTGTCCGACGTGGATGGGCATGAAGTGGCCTCCCTTTCGTAAAGGAACAGGGGTTGTCGCTGGCCCGCTTCTGCCCCTTTTCGCGGGGCCGATCAAGAGGGCAGGAACGTATTTGCATACATTTGCATACAGAACTTGCGTGCATTGCGGCCTCCGCCGCTGCGGGGGGCGGAACGCCACTCTAGTGCTGCCGGTCCGGGGCGGGCGCCCCGTGTTGACGTAAAAGTCATGCGGCTGTGGCTCTTGGCCCGTCAACGCCTAAGACCCGGCCCGGGGTCCGGTTTTGCCGGGCTTTTCCCGTGCGGCAATGCTAAGAGACGGTGGAAGATCGCTGACGGCGCGGCCGACCCGCTCTTGCCCCTGCGGGGTCTGGCGCGGTATGAGCGGTTTCGGAAAAATACGGGGAGAGGCAGCCTCATGCGTCGAGTTGTGGTTACGGGACTTGGAATGGTCACGCCCTTGGCCTGCGGAGTCGAGGAAAGCTGGTCCCGGCTGCTGGCCGGAAAATCGGGCGCGGGGACCATCACGCGGTTCGACGCCGATCACCTCGCGACCAACTACGCCTGCGAACTGCCCTTCGGGGACGGCAGCGACGGGACCTTCAATCCCGATGACTGGATGGAGCCCAAGGAGCGCCGGAAGGTCGACGATTTCATCCTGTTCGGCATGGCTGCCGCGGTTCAGGCCGTGTCCGACGCGGGCATCGCCGAGATGTCGGAAGCGCAGAAGGTGCGGACCGGCGTGCTGATTGGGTCCGGCATCGGGGGGCTGAACTCCATCGCCGAGACTGCCGTGCTGATCAAGGAGCGGGGCCCCCGGCGGGTGTCGCCGTTCTTCATACCCGGCGCACTGATCAACCTGATCTCGGGCCAGGTGCAGATCCGCTATGGCTTCAAGGGGCCGAACCACGCCGTGGTGACCGCCTGTTCGACCGGCGCACATGCCATCGGCGACGCGGCGCGTCTGATCCAGTGGGGCGACGCCGACGTGATGCTGGCCGGCGGGGCCGAAGCGTCGATCAGCGAGATCGGGATCGCCGGGTTCAATGCTTGCAAGGCCCTGTCAACCAAGCACCGGGACGATCCGGAAAAGGCCAGCCGCCCCTATGATGCGGACCGGGACGGCTTTGTCATGGGCGAAGGCGCGGGCGTCGTGGTGCTGGAGGAATACGAACACGCCAAGGCGCGTGGCGCGAAGATCTACGGCGAATATCTCGGCTACGGCATGTCGGGCGACGCTTACCACATCACCGCCCCCTCCGAGGACGGCGACGGCGCCTTCCGGTCGATGACCGCCGCGCTGGAGCGGGCGGGGATCGCCCCCGCGTCCATCGATTACATCAACGCGCACGGCACCTCGACCATGGCGGACGTGATCGAACTGGCCGCGGTCGAGCGGCTTCTGGGCGATGCGGCGGGGCAGGCGACGATGTCGTCGACCAAGTCCGCCACCGGGCACCTGCTGGGCGCGGCAGGCGCGATCGAGGCGATCTTCTCGATCCTCGCGATCCGTGATCAGGTGGCACCTCCGACGATCAACCTGGACAACCCGGCGGTGGAGACGGCGCTGGACCTCGCGCCGAACAAGAAGGTGGAGCGAAAGATCGACGTGGCGCTGTCGAATTCCTTCGGTTTCGGTGGGACCAACGCGAGCCTCGTCTTCGGAAAGGCGTCGTAGATGTGGCGGGCGATCGCCTCGAACGCGCTGACATTCCTGATAGTTGCCGTCTTCCTGCTGGGGGGCGTCATCCTGTGGGGACAGAGGGAATACCGCAGTGAAGGGCCCCTGGCCGAAGGCATCTGCCTGCGGGTGCCGGCCGGCTCGACCATGTCGCGCATCAGCCGCAACCTTGAGGAGCAGGGCGCTGTATCGAGTGGCCCTCTGTTTCGCATGGGGGCGGAGTACACCGAGAAATCCGATGATCTGAAGGCCGGGAGCTTCCTGATCCCCGAAGGCGCCTCGATGGAGGAGATTGTCGACATCATCACCCGTGGCGGGGCCAGCACCTGCGGGACCGAAGTGGTCTATCGCATTGGCGTGACCCGCTCTCTGGTCGAGGTGCGTGAGCTTGATCCGGCCACCAACGAGTTTCAGGAGACGGCGGAGTTCAACCCCGCCGAGGCCGACCTGATGGTGCCGGCGGAGTACGAGAAGGTGCGCGAGGAGCCGGACACCCGGTATCGCGTCTCGATCGCAGAGGGCGTGACGAGTTGGCAGATCGTGGATTCGCTGAAGCGGTTCGACGTGATGTCGGGCGAGGTGGACGAGGTGCCCGCCGAAGGAATGCTGGCGCCCGACAGCTACGAGATCACCGACGGAGCCGACCGGGGCGAGTTGATCGCCCGGATGCGGGAGGCGCAGGAGGCGCGGGTCGCCGCGGCCTGGGCGGCGCGGAGCGACGACATTGCGGTCGAGAGCCCGGAGGAGGCGCTGATTCTCGCTTCCATCATCGAGAAGGAGACCGGTGTCCCCGAGGAACGCGGACTGGTCGCCAGCGTCTTCACGAACCGTCTGAACCAGGGGATGCGGCTGCAGACCGACCCGACGGTCATCTATGGCATCACCGAGGGCAAGGGTGTGCTCGGACGCGGGCTGCGGCAGAGCGAATTGCGCCGCGAGACGCCATACAACACCTATGTCATTGACGGCCTGCCGCCGACGCCGATCGCCAACCCGGGGGTGGCGAGTCTGGAGGCCGCCGTCAATCCGCCGGAGTCGGACTACCTGTTCTTCGTCGCGGACGGCACCGGCGGCCATGCCTTCGCCGAGACGCTGGACGAGCACAACCGCAACGTCGCGAAATGGCGCCAGATCGAGGCGGAGCGGGCGAACCAGTAGGGTGTCCGCTTCGGTCAATCCTTAACAAAGCGTAATGATATCGGACGGTTGGCCTGCGGCGTTAACCTCTGAAATCTTGACTTTGCGCACGGTCCGGCGTATCCATTCGGCCATGCTGGAGGAAATGGGCAAACGGCCCGGGGTTCACACCCCGTGGCCGTTTTTTCGTTCCGTCGCGCGGAGGACAACCAGCGCAAGGGGGTCTGGGCGATGACAGCGGAGCAAACCGAAACGGAAGCGGACTGGCTTGAACGGGAAGTCAAGATGATTACGGCGCAATTGCGCGACCTGAAGACGGAGATGTTCCGGATGCAGGCGCGGGCGCGTGACGGGGACCTATCAGCGGCGAAGGAGGCACAGAAGACGGTGGTCGACGTGCGAACCTTCCTGAGCCGCGCCACTGAAACGGAGGCGAGACTTGCGGAAATCAGACAAGCAGACGGGCGGGGCGCGCGGGGATACGCGCTCGACCTCGACGGAGCGCGGGCTTCGATCCGGTGCCGGCTGGATCGCCTCCGCCGATGTCACGGTGCAGGATGAGTTCCTGGACGGTCTGGAGGAGGGAGAGCTCATGGCTCTCCCTTTTCTGTTCGAGTTCTGGGCGCTGGAGCATCAGCTGCCGCCCGAGGGCGACTGGCGGTCCTGGGTGATCCTTGGCGGGCGCGGTGCGGGCAAGACTCGGGCCGGGGCCGAATGGGTGCGGGCGCAGGTCGAGGGCGCGCGGCCGGGCGATCCTGGGCGCTGCCGCCGCGTGGCGCTGGTGGCAGAGACGATCGAACAGGCGCGCGACGTGATGGTCTTCGGCGACAGCGGGATCATGGCCTGTTCGCCGCCCGACCGGCGGCCGCGCTACGAGTCGGTGCGCAAGCGGCTGGTCTGGCCGAACGGGGCGGAGGCGCAACTGTTCTCGGCTCATGATCCGGAGAGCTTGCGCGGCCCGCAGTTCGACTGCGCCTGGGCCGACGAGCTGGCGAAATGGCGGCGCGGGCGGGACGCGTGGGACATGCTGCAGTTCGCGCTGCGGCTGGGGGAGGAACCGCGCGTCTGCGTCACCACCACGCCGCGCAACGTTCGGGTGCTGAAGGCGCTGCTGGAGAGCCCCTCGACCGTGGTGACGAGCGCGCCGACGGAGGCCAACCGCGCCAACTTGGCAGACTCGTTCCTGGCCGAGGTGAAGGCGCGGTACGAGGGCACCCGCCTCGGACGGCAGGAGCTGGAGGGGCAGGTGCTGGAGGACGTGCAGGGCGCGCTTTGGACGCCGGCGGCGCTGGAGCGGGCCTGCGTCGATATCCTGCCCGAGATGGACCGCGTGGTGGTGGCCGTGGATCCGCCGGTGACGGGGCACAAGGGCTCGGACGAATGCGGGATCGTGGTGGCGGGCGTCACGATGCGGGGCGAGGTGCGCGACTGGCGGGCCTATGTGATCGAGGACGCCAGCGTCTCGGCCGCCTCCCCGGCGCAATGGGCCGGCGCGGCGATCGCGGCGATGCGGCGGCACGGGGCCGAGCGGCTGGTGGCCGAGGTGAACCAAGGCGGCGACATGGTCGAAAGCGTGATCCGGCAGGTCGACGCGCTGGTGCCGATCCGCAAGGTTCACGCCTCGCGCGGCAAGGCCGCGCGGGCCGAGCCGGTGGCGGCGCTCTATGAGCAGGGGCGCGTGTTCCATGCCCGGGGCCTCGGGCCGCTGGAGGAGCAGATGTGTGCCATGGCAACCTCGGGCTACCAAGGCCGGGGATCTCCGGACCGGGCGGATGCGCTGGTCTGGGCGCTGCACGAGCTGATGATCGTGCCCGGCGGCAACTGGATGCGGCCCCGGGTGCGGGCGCTGTGAGCGGCGCGCAACGGGCAGCGGGCGGTCTGGCGGGGCGGGGTTAACCCGGAAAGGGGATAAGCCTTCTCACGCGGCCTTCGGGACGCAGCCGACGGAGGCAAAGGCGCGAGGGCTTCGGCCCTCGCCCGTATCGGGAGAGACGCATGGGTGTGATCGACTATTTCCGGCGCGAGGCCAGCGTACCCGAGGTGAAGGCGAGCGCGACCGGCAGGGTCGTGGCGTGGCATTCCTCGGGCCGGGTGGCGTGGAGCCCCCGGGACGTGGTCACGCTGACGCGGACGGGTTTCGCCGGCAATCCGGTGGGCTTCCGCGCGGTGAAGATGATCGCCGAGGCGGCGGCGGCGCTGCCGCTGGTCCTGCAGGACGGGACGCGGCGGTTCGAGGCGCATCCGCTGCTGGACCTCGTCCGGGCGCCGAACCCGGTGCAGGGGCGGGCCGAGCTGTTCGAGGCGTTCTACGGTCAGCTCCTGCTGACGGGGAACGGGTATCTGGAGGCGGTCGCGGGTGATGCGGGCGCTCCGGCGGAGCTGCATGTCCTGCGGTCGGACCGGATGAGCCTTGTCCCCGGGGGGGACGGCTGGCCGGTCGCCTATGACTACACGGTCGCGGGACGCCGGCATCGTTTCGACGTGAGCGGCGGGCGGCCCCCGGTGTGCCACGTGAAGGGGTTCCATCCGCAGGACGACCATTACGGGCTGAGCCCGCTGCAGGCGGCGGCGCAGGCGGTGGACGTGCACAATTCCGCCTCGCGCTGGTCGAAGGCGCTTCTGGACAACGCGGCGCGGCCCTCGGGGGCGATCGTCTATCGCGGGGCCGAGGGGCAGGGCACCATGGCGCCCGATCAGTACGACCGGCTGGTGGCGGAGATGGAGAGCCACCATCAGGGTGCCCGCAACGCCGGACGGCCGATGCTGCTGGAAGGCGGGCTGGACTGGAAGCCGATGGGGTTCTCGCCCAGCGACATGGAGTTTCAGAAAACCAAGGAGGCGGCGGCGCGCGAGATCGCGCTGGCCTTCGGGGTGCCGCCGATGCTGATGGGGATCCCTGGCGAGGCGACCTATGCCAATTACCAGGAGGCGCACCGGGCGTTCTATCGCCTGACGGTCCTGCCGCTGGCGGCGCGGGTGACGGCGCGGGTGGCGGAGTGGCTGTCGGCGTTCACGGGTGAGCAGGTGGAGTTGAAACCCGACCTCGACCAGGTGCCGGCGCTGTCGGCGGAGCGGGACGCCCAGTGGCGCCGGGTCGCGTCGGCCGATTTCCTGACCAAGCGAGAAAAGCGGGCCATCCTCGGCCTGCCGGTGGAGGAGGCGGATGGGTGAGCTGCGGGGCGCAACGGATTGGGAGAGTGTGCCTTTCGATTGTGCGCCAGGTTTGCGGCTGCAGGCGCACGAGCGGCTGAGCGAGGTGCGGATGGAGGCGCTGACCCGCCGCGTCGACAAGCTGGAAGAGATGGTGGAGCGGCTGGAACGCCGGCTGTGGCTGACGGTGTATGGCGTCGTTGGGGTGATCCTGGCGCAGGCGTTCCAGTCGGTGCTGGTGCCCTGAGGAGGAACGGATGGAACTGGAACGGAAATACTGCGCCCTGGGCGACGGGCTGACGGTGACTGACGGGCACGTGATCGCGGGCTATGCCTCGCTCTTCGGGGCGGCGGATCAGGGGGGCGACGTGGTGCAGGCGGGGGCCTATGCGGGCTCCTTGGCCGCGCTGGCGGCGCAGGGGCGGCGGGTGAAGATGCTGTGGCAGCACAATCCGGCGCAGCCCATCGGGGTCTGGGACGAGATCCGGGAGGACGCGCGCGGGCTTTGGGTGAAGGGCCGGGTGCTGGAGAGCGTCGCGAAGGGGCGCGAGGCGGTGGCGCTGCTAGAGGCGGGGGCGATCGACGGGTTGTCGATCGGCTATCGCACCAGGCGCGCGGTGAAGGATGACGGGGGCCGGCGGCTCCTGACCGAACTGGAGCTTTGGGAGGTGTCGCTGGTGACCTTCCCGATGCTGCCCAGTGCGCGGGTGGCGGCAAAGGGCGACGACCCCGGAGCCGCAATCTGGCGCGAGCTGGCGGCGGGGCTGAGGGCCCTGCGGCTTGACGGCACGGGCCGGTAGGGCCCGGCGACACACCCACGAAGGGACAATCCGATGACTTCAACCGAGAGCGCGTCTCGGACCGGGGAGGCTTTGTCCCCGGGTGACGGCGCAACGGCCGCGGTGGCCGAGTTCATCCGGGAGTTCAGGGGCTTCCGCGACGATATTCAGAAACGACTGGACCAACAGGAGGGCCGCATGACCATGCTGGACCGAAAATCGCACCGGGCCGCGCGGCCCGCTCTGGCCTCGGCGGCGGACGTGGAGGCGCCGCACCAGAAGGCCTTCGGCGCCTATGTCCGGTCCGGCGAGGACGACGGGCTGCGCGGGCTGGAGCTGGAGGGCAAGGCGATGTCCACGGCGGTGGTGGGCGACGGCGGCTACCTTGTTGATCCGGAGACGTCGGCCCGGATCCATTCGACGCTGGCGGGCGGCGCCTCGATCCGGCAGATCGCGAATGTGGTGACGGTGGAGGCGACCTCCTACGACGTGCTGATCGATCACAGCGACGTCGGCTCCGGTTGGTCGGGCGAGACCAGCGTGTCGGAGACCGGGACGCCCGCGATCGACCGGATTTCGATCGACCTTTACGAGCTGTCCGCCCTGCCGAAAATCAGCCAGCGCCTGCTGGATGACAGCGCCTTCGACATCGAAGCCTGGCTGGCGGGCCGGATCGCGGACAAGTTCCTGCGGGCGGAGGCGGCGGCCTTCGTGACGGGCAACGGGTCGGACAAGCCGACGGGCTTCCTGACGCATTCCAAGGTCGCCGATGCGAGCTGGACCTGGGACAGCCTGGGATACGTGGTGACGGGGGCCGACGGCGCCTTCGACGGCACCAACCCCGGGGATGCGATCATCGACCTCGTTTATGCGCTTGGTGCGCGCTACCGGGCGAACGGGACCTTCGTGATGAATTCGAAGACCGCCGGCGCTCTGCGCAAGCTGAAGGACGGGGACGGCCGCTATATGTGGACCGACAGCCTGCAGGCGGGGCAGCCGGCGCATCTGATGGGCTACCCGGTGCTGATCGCCGAGGACATGCCGGACATCGCGAGCGACAGCTTTCCGGTGGCTTTCGGTGACTTTCGCGCCGGCTACACCATTGCGGAGCGGCCCGACCTGCGCGTGCTGCGTGATCCGTTTAGCGCCAAGCCGCATGTCCTGTTCTACGCGACCAAGCGCGTCGGTGGCGACGTGAGCGATTTCGCGGCGATCAAGCTGCTGAAATTCGGCACCTCTTAACACGGGTGCCGATGGGGCGGGCCGCCGCGCGGCGGCCCGGTCCGGCGCGTGTCACCGACAGGCGTTGTCCAGCTGCTCCCTCCGTCGAGCAACGCGGGTGGCACGCGTCATCCGGTGGGGAGGGCTAATCCGCTGAGGGGTCGAGATGCTGACTGAAGACAATGAGATACCGCTGGCCGCCCTGCCGGTCGATGCGTTCAAGAGCCATGTGCGGCTGGGGACCGGGTTCGACTCGGACGTGGTGCAGGACGAGGTGATCGAAAGCTTCCTGCGCGCGGCCCTGTCCGCGGTGGAGGCGCGGATCGGCAAGGCGCTGATCGCACGGGATTTCACGCTGCGCCTGGCCGCGTGGCGCTCGGCGGCGGCGCAGGTGCTGCCGGTGGCTCCGGTGAGCGCAGTGAGCGCAGTGCGTCGCGTCTATGGCAACGCCGGCGAGGAGGTCGTGGATCCGGCGCTCTACCGGCTGGTGCCGGACCTGCACGTGCCGCGGATCGAGCCGGCGGGCAGCCTGCTGCCGACGATCCCGGCAGGCGGAGCGGTGAAGGTGATGTTTACGGCGGGCTTCGGGACCTGGGAGGCCGTGCCGGCCGATCTGCGGCAGGCGGTCCTGCTGCTGGCCGCACATTACTACGAATTCCGGGGAGAGACCGGGCTGGGCGAGGGGTGCATGCCCTTCGGCGTGTCCTCCTTGCTGGCGCGGTATCGCAACCTTCGGCTGGGGGTGGGCCGATGAGCCCGCGTCTGAACCGGCAGCTGGCGCTCGAGGCGCGGGCGCGGGTGGCCGACGGCGCGGGCGGGTTCGGCGAAAGCTGGAGGGAACTGGGGCGGCTCTGGGCCGAGGTGTCCGCGCGGACGGGCCGGGGACGGGACGGCGAGGGGCTCCCGCTGGCGCAGGTGCGCTACCGGATCACGGTCCGCGCCGCGCCGGTCGGCGCGCCTTCGCGCCCCCGGCCCGGGCAGCGGTTCCGCGAGAGCGACCGCATCTGGCGGATCGAGGCGGTGGCCGAGCGAGACGCGGCGGGATGCTATCTGACCTGCTTCGCGACAGAGGAGACACTTGCATGAGTTACGCGGTTTCATCGGCGCTGCAGACGGCCGTGTTCACCGCCCTGACCGGGGACGCGGCGCTGGCCGCGGTGGTCGGCACGGCGATTTTCGACGCCCCGCCGGAGGGCACGGTGCCGACGACCTACATCATGCTGGGGCCGGAGGACGTCCGGGATCTGTCCGACAGGTCCGGACAGGGCGCGCGGCATGATTTCACTGTTTCGGTGGTGACGGATGCGGATGGGTTCCAGGGCGCCAAGGCCGTGGCGGGCGCGGTGTCCGACGCGCTGACCGCCGGGCTGCCGGCGCTGGCGCGCGGGCGGGTGATCACGCTGAATTTCCTGAAGGCCCGGGCGCGGCGCGAGGCGGCGGGACAGGTGCGGAGAATCGACCTGACCTTCCGCGCCCGGGTGCATGACGACTGACAATCAAGGAGCGAACGGATGGCGGCGCAGAATGGCAAGGATCTGTTGATCAAGGTGGACATGACCGACGCGGGTCAGTTCGAGACGCTGGCGGGCCTGCGGGCCACGCGGATCTCGTTCAACGCGGAGAGCGTGGATGTGACCAGCCCGGAAAGCCAGGGCGGCTGGCGGGAGTTGCTAGGGGGTGCAGGCGTGCGCTCGGCGGCGATTTCCGGGGCCGGGGTGTTCCGGGATGCGTCGAGCGACGAGCGGGCACGGCAGATCTTCTTCGACGGGGAGTGCCCCGCTTTTCAGGTCATCATCCCGGATTTCGGCGTGGTCGAGGGGCCGTTCCAGGTGACCGCGATCGAATACGCGGGCGCCCATGACGGGGAGGCGACCTACGAGATGTCGATGGCCTCGGCCGGGGCTCTGACCTTCACGGCGCTCTGATGGGCAATCCCTATGCAGGCGAGGTGACACTGGTGCTGGACGGCGAGCGGGTCGCGATGCGGCTGACGCTCGGCGCGCTGGCGGAGCTCGAGGCGACGCTGGGCGAGGACACGCTGGTGGCGCTGGTGGAGCGGTTCGAGGGCGGGGCGTTTTCCTCCCGGGACGTGATGGCGCTGATCGTGGCGGGGCTGCGCGGCGGTGGGTGGCGCGGCCGGGCGGAGGACCTGCTGGGTGCCGAAATCGGAGGCGGTCCGATGGCGGCGGCGCGGGCGGCGGCGGAACTCCTGGCGCGGGCGTTCACGGTGCCGGGATGAGCGGGTTCGACTGGCCCGTATTGATGGCCGCCGGCATCCGCGGGCTGGGGCTGCGGCCCGATGAGTTCTGGCGGCTGACCCCGGCGGAGCTGCGGCTGATGCTGGGCGAGGGCGGGCAGGGCGCGCCGATGCGGCGGGCGGGGCTGGAGGCGCTGCTGACAGCCTATCCGGACAAGGAGACGGGCGATGGATGAGATCGAGAACCTCGAGGCCCTGGAGGATCAGGCCGAGGCGCTGAACCGGACGCTGGGGGTGACGGCGGATGTCACGGCGGGGTTCGAGGGGGAGCTCAGGCGCATCCGCGCGGCGATGAGCGAGGCGGGCAAGGACGTGGCGACGTTGGAACGCGGGCTGACCCGGGGGCTCAGGCGGGCGTTCGACGGGGTGGTCTTCGACGGGATGAAGCTGTCCGACGCCCTGGGCACGGTCGCGCGCAGCATGATGAACACCGCCTATTCGGCGGCGGTCCGGCCGGTGACGCGGCATTTCGGCGGGATGATCGCCGAGGGGCTGGGTTCGGCCGTGCAGGGGATGCTGCCCTTCGCCAACGGCGCGCCCTTCAGCCAGGGGCGGGTGGTGCCCTTCGCGAACGGCGGGGTGGTCCGCGGCCCGGTGGCGTTCCCGATGCGGGGCAGCACCGGGTTGATGGGCGAGGCCGGGCCCGAGGCGATCATGCCGCTGTCGCGCGGCATGGACGGCCGGCTTGGCGTGCGGGCCGAGGGCGGGCGCGGGGTGACGGTGGTGATGAACGTCACGACCCCGGATGTGCAGGGCTTCCGGCGGTCGGAAAGCCAGATCGCCGCGCAGATGAGCCGCGCTCTCTCGCGCGGGCAGCGGAACCGATAGGAGGCAGACATGGGGTTTCACGAGGTGCGGTTTCCGGCGAGCCTGTCCTTCGGCTCGGTCGGGGGGCCCGAGCGGCGGACGGACGTGGTGACGCTCGCCAACGGGTTCGAGGAGCGGAACACGCCCTGGGCGCATTCGCGGCGGCGCTACGATGCCGGGGTCGCGATGCGCTCGCTCGACGATGTCGAGGCGCTGATCGCCTTCTTCGAGGCGCGGCAGGGGCAGCTTTACGGGTTCCGTTGGAAGGACTGGTCGGATTACCGCTCGTGCCGGGCCTCGGCGGAGGTGGGTTTCGACGACCAGGTCATCGCGACCGGCGACGGGGTGTCGGATGAATGGCAGCTTGCCAAGCGCTATCGGTCGGGGGAACAGAGCTATCTGCGGCCGGTGACGAAGCCGGTGGCGGGCACCGTGCGGTTGGGCGTGGGCGGCGACGCGCTGCAGGAGGGGCTGCATTACGAGGTCGACACGACCACCGGGCGGATCACCTTCGCGGAGGCCCCGGCGGCGGGCGCCGAGATCACTGCAGGGTTCGAGTTCGACGTGCCGGTCCGGTTCGACACGGACCGTATCCAGGTCTCCGTCGCCTCGTTCCGGGCGGGTGACGTGCCGAGCGTGCCCGTGGTGGAGGTCCGGGTATGACGTTTCACGCGGGGCTCAAGGCGCATCTGGCGACCGGCGCGACGACCGTCTGTCACGCCTGGCGCATCCGGCGCGGCGACGGGGTGGTGATGGGGTTCACCGATCACGACCGGGACTTGACCTTTGAGGGCGTGGTCTTTCGCGCCGACACCGGGCTGAGCGCGCTGGCGCTGCAGCAGGGCACGGGGCTGGCGGTGGACAACACCGAGGCGGTCGGCGCGCTGTCCGACGCCGCGATCCGCGAGGCGGACGTGGAGGCCGGGCGCTTCGACGGGGCGGAGCTGACCGCATGGTTGGTCAACTGGGCGGACGTGGCGCAGCGGCAGGTGGAGTTTCGCGGCACGCTGGGCGAGATCCGGCGCGCCGGGGGCGCGTTCCGGGCGGAACTGCGCGGGCTGACCGAGGCGCTGAACCAGCCGATGGGGCGGGTCTATCAGAAGCCCTGTCCGGCGGTGGTGGGGGACGCGGCCTGCAAGGTCGACCTGTCGGCGCCGGGCTATGCGACGGAGCGGGCGGTGGAGCAGGTCGAGGACGCGCAGCGGTTCACCTTCGCGGCGCTCGACGGCTTCGATTTCGGCTGGTTCGAACGCGGTCGGCTGATCGTGCTGGACGGGGCGGCGGCGGGGCTGAGCGGGCTGGTGAAGCGGGATCGGTTTCTCGATGGCCTGCGGGTGGTCGAGCTGTGGCAGCCGCTGCGCGCCGGGATTGCGCCCGGTGACCGGGTCCGGCTGGAGGCGGGCTGCGACAAGCGGTTCGAGACTTGCCGGCTGAAGTTCGGCAACGCGCTAAATTTCCGCGGTTTTCCGGACATCCCGGGGGAGGACTGGATGATGGCCCTTCCCGCGCGGTCGGGCGAGACCTCGGGGGGGAGCCGGAGATGACGGGAGATCACGTCGTGCAGTCCGCGCGGGGCTGGATCGGGACGCCCTACGTGCACCAGGCCTCGGTCAGGGGGGCCGGGACGGATTGCCTCGGGCTCCTGCGGGGGGTCTGGCGCGAGATGCTGGGCCGCGAGCCCGAGGAGGTGCCCGCCTACACCCGCGACTGGTCGGAACCCGCGGGCGAAGAGGTGCTGTGGGAGGCGGCGCTGCGGCATCTCGTGGTCAAGCCGCTGGACGCGGAGGCCGCAGGCGACGTGCTGCTCTTCCGGATGCGGGATGGGGGCGTGGCGAAACACCTTGGCATCGCGGGACGTATCGGAGCGGGGGCGAGCTTCATCCATGCGTATTCCGGTCACGCGGTGCTGGAAAGCCCGCTGAGCCTGCCGTGGCGGCGGCGCATCGCGGCGCGCTTCGCCTTTCCGGCGCAGATCTGAACCTTCGGGGGACAGCACAATGGCGACACTTCTACTCTCGGCGGTCGGCGCGGCCGTCGGATCGGGGCTTGGCGGCTCGGTCCTTGGGCTTTCTGCGGCGGCGGTCGGCCGTTTCGCGGGGGCGACGCTGGGCCGGGCGATCGACCAGCGGCTGCTCGGGCAGGGGTCCGAGCCGGTGGAGAGCGGGCGGGTCGAGCGGTTCCGCCTGACCGGCGTGGGCGAGGGCGATCCGATCGCCCGGCTGCACGGCCGGATGCGGGTGGCCGGACAGGTGATCTGGGCGTCGCAGTTCGAAGAGATCGTCTCGACCACCGGGGGCGGCGGGAAGGGCGCGCCTTCGCAGCCCGAGGTGCGGCGCTATTCCTACCGGGTGAGTCTGGCGGTGGCGCTCTGCGAGGGGGAGATCTCCGGCATCGGGCGGATCTGGGCCGAAGGGGTGGAGATCGCGCGGGACACGCTGTCGATGCGGGTCTACCACGGGACGGACGATCAGCAGCCGGACCCCCGGATCGAGGCGGTGGAGAGCGCGGGGCGCGCGCCGGCCTATCGCGGCACGGCCTATGTCGTGCTCGAGGACCTGGCGCTGGAGCCTTTCGGCAACCGCGTCCCGCAGCTGGCCTTCGAGGTGATCCGCCCCGCGCCCGAGGGGCAGGCGGAGGGCGGCTTTTCCCCGGCCCGCGCGGTGCGGGCGGTGGCGATGCTGCCGGGCTGCGGCGAATATGCACTGGCGACCACGCCGGTCAGTTTCGACGAGGGGCACGGCCGGGTGCGGATGGCGAACGTCAACACCGCGAGCGGGCAGAGCGATTTCGTCACCTCCCTGAACCAGCTCGACGCGAGCCTGACCGCCTGCGACGGTGTCTCGCTGGTGGTGAGCTGGTTCGGCGACGATCTGCGCTGCGGCGCCTGCCGGGTGCGGCCCCGGGTCGAGCAGACCAAGGCCGAGGGACGCGGGATGCCGTGGCGGGTCTCGGGGCTGAACCGGGCGGCGGCGGGCGCGGTCGGCGAGGACGATGCGGGGCGGCCGGTCTATGGCGGCACGCCGGCGGACGCCTCGGTAATCGAGGCGATCCGGGAACTGAACGCGCGCGGGAAGCGGGTGATGTTCTATCCCTTCATCCTGATGGAGCAGCTGGCGGGCAACGGCCTCCCCGATCCGTGGAGCGGGGCGGAGGACCAGCCGGTCCTGCCGTGGCGCGGGCGGATCACCTGTTCCGTCGCCCCGGGGCGGGACGGTTCGCCCGATGGCACGGCGGTGGCAGCGGACGAGGTGGCGGCGTTCTTCGGGACCGCCTCGGCTGGCGATTACACGGTCTCGGGCGGGGAGGTGACCTATTCCGGCCCGGCGGAGTGGCGGTTCCGGCGCTTCATCCTGCATTGCGCGGCGCTCTGTGCTGCGGCGGGCGGGGTGGACAGCTTCTGCATCGGGTCCGAGATGCGGGGGCTGACGCAGATCCGGGGCGCGGGGAATGCCTTTCCGACGGTGGCGGCGCTGCGTGCCCTGGCGGCCGAGGTGAGAGCGCTGCTGCCCGAGGCGAAGATCGGCTATGCGGCGGATTGGAGCGAGTATTTCGGCTATCACCCGCGGGACGGGTCGGGCGATGTCTTCTTCCATCTGGACCCGCTCTGGGCCGATCCGCAGATCGACTTCGTGGGGATCGACAATTATCTGCCGCTCTCGGACTGGCGCGAGGAGGAGGATCACGCGGATGCGCCGTGGGGCTCCGTTTACGACCCCGCCTATCTGAGCGCGAACGTCGAAGGCGGCGAGGGTTACGACTGGTATTACCATTCGCCTGAGGCCGAGGTGGCGCAGATCCGCACACCGATTACCGACGGCGTCTACGGCGAGGACTGGGTGTTCCGGCCAAAGGACATCCGCAACTGGTGGGCGCAGGAACATCACGAGCGGATCGGCGGGATCCGGCAGGCGGCGGCGACCGATTGGGTGCCGGGCATGAAGCCGGTGTGGTTCACCGAACTGGGCTGCCCGGCCGTGGACAAGGGCACCAACCAGCCGAACGTGTTCTTCGACCCGAAATCGTCGGAAAGCCGGCTGCCCCGCGGCTCGACCGGGCGGCGGGACGATCTGATCCAGCAGCGCTATCTGTCGGTGATGCACCGCTATTGGAGCGACCCGGCGCACAACCCGGTGTCGCCAGAATACGGCGGCCCCATGGTGGACATGTCCCGTGCCCATGTCTGGGCCTGGGACGCGCGGCCCTTTCCGGCTTTCCCGAACGCCGAAGGCACCTGGTCGGACGGGACGAATTACCAGTTGGGCCACTGGATCACCGGGCGCGCCTCGGGGCGGGACCTCGCCTCGGTCGTGGCGGAGGTCTGCCGGGCGGCCGGGGTAGAGCATTTCGAGGTCTCCGACTTGCGCGGTCACGTGAGCGGCTACGTGGTGGAGGACGTGGGTGCCGGGCGGGCGGCGCTGCAGCCGCTGATGCTGCGTTACGGGTTCGATGCGGTGGAGCGCGAGGGTACCCTGCGTTTCGTCATGCGCGACGGAGTGGCCGACGCGACCCTGGACGAGGCGGAGCTGGCGGTCACGGAGGAGCTGGACGGCCGGATCGAGGAGGTGCGCGCCGGGGCGGCGGAGCTGTCCGGCCGGGTGCGGCTGAAATTCGTGCAGGCCGAGGCGGAGTTCGCCGTCATCGCGGAGGAAGCGGTGATGCCGGACGAGGTGAGCCGCGCCGTCTCGGCCTCGGACCTGCCGCTGGCGATGACGCGGGGCGAGGGACGGCAGGTGGCGGAACGCTGGCTGACCGAGGCGCGGGTGGCGCGGGATACGGTGCGCCTCGCCTTGCCGCCGTCGCGGCGGAATCTGGGCGCGGGCGACGTGCTGCGCCTGCCGGTGGCGGACGGGGCAGGGCTGTTCCGGATTGACCGCGTCGAGCAGGCCGAGCACCAGATCCTCGACGCGGTGCGGATCGAGCCCGAGACCTACCGCCCGGTGGATATGGACGAGGACAGCGTCGCGCTCAGCCGTTTCGTGCCGCCGGTGCCGGTGCTGCCGGTGTTTCTGGACCTGCCGCTGATGACGGGGGACGAGGTGCCGCACGCGCCGCATGTGGCGGTCACGGCGAAGCCGTGGCCGGGGAGCGTCGCACTCTTTGCCTCGGACGAGGATGCGGGCTACCGGCTGAACGCGGAAATCACACGCCGCGCGACGGTCGGCGTGACGGAGGGCCCCCTCGCAGACGGGCCAGTCGGGCTGATCGACCGGGGCGCCGGGCTGAGCGTTCGGTTGACCAGCGGGGCGCTGTTCTCCGTCACCGACGGGGCGCTGCTGGCCGGTGCCAATCTGGCGGCGATCGGGGACGGGTCGGCGGGCAACTGGGAACTCTTCCAGTTCCGCGACGCGGTGATGACAGGGCCGGACACGTGGCTGCTGTCGCACCGGCTGCGCGGGCAACTTGGTTCGGACGCGCTGATGCCGGAGGTCTGGCCCGAGGGCAGCCGCTTCGTGCTTCTCGACGGGGTGCCGGAGCAGATCGCGCTGAGCCTCGCGCAGCGGGGGCGGGCGCGGCACTATCGCTATGGCCCCGCGCTGCGCCCGGTTGACGATCCGTCCTATGGTCACGTGGTGGAGGCGTTCGACGGCCACGGGCTGCGGCCCTATGCGCCGGTGCACCTGCGGGCGGTCCGGGCAGGCGGGGGTCTGACGGTCTCGTGGATCCGGCGGACGCGGATCGGCGGCGACGGCTGGGACGGGATCGAGGTGCCTCTGGGCGAGGAGGCGGAGTCGTACCTCGTCCGGGTGATGCAGGACGGTGCGCTTCTGCGCGAGGCGCAGGTCGGGGCGCCGGAATGGGTCTACGACGCGGCGGCGCAGGCGGCGGACGGGCTGGCGCCGGGGTTCTTCGACGTCCGCGTGGCGCAGGTGTCGGCGCTCTACGGGGCGGGGCTGTTCCGCAGCCTGACGCTCGCGGCCTGATACCGGCAGTCCGGCATTTCTACCTCAGATCCTCCGCATCACGGCTTTGCGTTTTCCCCGAGGTCGCCTATCTGCTAGGCTGACAGGGCAAACGCGGAGGGTCCCGATGGCCGAGACGAAGACGAAACTGGCGAAGCTGGACCCGGTTTGGGCCCAGATCACGACGGAGGCGGAACAGGCGATCCGGAACGAACCGCTGCTCGGCGGGCTGATCCATTCCTCCGTGCTGCACCACCCGACGCTTGAGAGGGCGCTGGCCTACCGCATCTCCGCCAAGCTGGCGAGCCACGAGATGTCCGCGCAGATCCTGCGCGAGATCTGCGACGAGGCCTACGGTGCCTCCTCATGGCTGGCGGATGCGGCGCGGGCGGATATCGCGGCCGTCTACGACCGGGACCCGGCCTGCCAGCGATTCCTGCAGCCGGTTCTGTTCTTCAAGGGGTTCCAGGCCCTGCAGGCGCACCGCGTGGCCCATTGGCTGTGGGAGGAGGGGCGGCGCGACCTGTCCTATTTCTTCCAGATGCGGGTGAGCGAGATCTTCGGGGTGGACATCCATCCGAACGCGAAGATGGGCAAAGGGATTATGATCGACCACGCCCATTCCATCGTGATCGGCGAGACGGCGGTGGTGGGCGACAACGTCTCCATGCTGCATTCGGTCACGCTGGGCGGGACCGGCAAGGAAGACGAGGACCGCCACCCCAAGATCGGAAACGGCGTGCTGATCGGCGCGGGGGCAAAGGTGCTGGGCAACATCCACATCGGCCATTGCTCGCGCATCGCGGCGGGGTCGGTGGTGCTGCACGAGGTGCCGCCCTGCAAGACCGTGGCCGGGGTGCCGGCGAAGATCGTGGGCGAGGCTGGATGTGACCAGCCGTCGGTCAGCATGGATCAGCTGATCGGCATGTGAACCGGTCCATCACCGGAGATACGACGGCGCCGCGCAGGTCTCGCGCGGCGCTTTACGTTTGCGGAGGAGAGCCGCCCCCTGCGGATCACATCATCCGGCCGCGCCGCCCGCCGCGCCGCACCGGGGCGACCATGCCCTGTCGCCCTTCCTTGAGGATCCCGCTCATCGGGTGGTCCGGCTCCTCCACCGCGTGTCGCGCGATCAGAACGTCCAGCGCGCCGGGCGTGTCCGCGCCTTCCGGGAGGCTCAGCGCCCAGTCCATGAAGATCGACCGGCATTCCTCAACCCGGATCCCGTCGATGCGGTAGCTTTCGCCGATCACCCCTTTCGGGTCCGCCGCGTCCTTCATTCCGTGTCCTCCCCGTAACCGGCGAGCGCCCGGTCGATGACCGCCGCCGCCCGCGATGTGGCGTCAGTATAGCGCGTCCCGAGCGCGGCGATATCCTTTGCGCCGGTTTCGCGCAGCAGCATCTCGCGCCCGCCCTGGCCGATCGCCTCGGGGTCGAGCGGCTGGTCGCTCAGGAGCTTCGCCACCTGGCCCAACTGCCAGCAAAGGTCGTAGGCCGCGAGCAGGTCGGCGCGGTCGTCCTCTGTCAGCCAGCCGTCCTCGACCGCACCGTCCAGCCCCGTCGCCAGCGGGCCGGAGGGCACGCCGCCGATCAGCGCGCCGGCCTGCGCGATCAACTCGATCTCCTGGTTCCGGCCGGGGCCGGTCTTGACCTCCCACGCGTCGGGGGAGCGGCCGGCCCGCGCGATCCGCGCCCGCATCTCCGCCACCGCCGACAGCACCTCGTCCCGGTCCCGTCCGCGCGCCTGCAGGGTGTCGCGGAACGCGGTGACATCGGTGCCGAGCGCTTCGGCCTCCGCCCCCACGCCCGCCACGATCCGCGCCCGCGTCATGGCGAGGTGTTCCCAGACCCAGGCCTCTTCGCCCTGGTAGTTCCGGAAGGCGGGCCATGAGGTCGCGACCGGCCCCTGGTTCCCCGAGGGTCTTAGCCGCATGTCGGCCTCGTACAGCCGCCCCTGCGACATCGGCGCGGTCAGCGCGGTCACCAGCGCCTGTGTCAGCCGGGCGTAGTAGGTGCGCACGTTGAGCGGGCGGCGCCCTTCGGATTGCTCGGCCTCGCCCGCGTCGTAGATCACGATCAAATCGAGGTCGGAGCGCGCGTTGAGCCGCCCTGCGCCGAGCGATCCCATGCCCAGCACCACGGCGCCGCGCCCCGGCAGATCGCCGTGCTTGCGGGCGAAATCCGCTGCCACCACGGGGAAAACGCAGCGCAGCACCGCCTCGGCCAGTTCGGCGTATTCCGCGCCCGCCGTCCTCGCGTCGATCAGGCCGCGCAGGTGGTGCACGCCGATGCGGAAATGCCAGTCCTTCTGCCAGCGCCGGGCGGCGTCGAGCTTCAGCTCGTAATCCGGTTCGCTTTGCAACACGCCGTCCAGCTCTTTGCAAAGCACCTCCTTTCCGGGCCATTTCGCAAAGAAATCCCCGCCGATCACCGCGTCGAACACGCCTGCGTTGCGGGAAAGGTAGGCGGCCAGTTCCGGCGCGGTGCCGACGATGTCGCCCAGCAAGTCGATCAGCTGCGGGTTCGCCTCGAACAGCGAGAACAGCTGCACCCCGGCGGGCAAACCGGCGAGGAAACGGTCGAAGGCCACCAGCGCCTCGTCCGGCTTGGCGGCCCGGGCGAGGCGGGCCAGCATCTCGGGCCGCAGCCGGTCGAATATCGCCTGTGCCCGCTGCGACCGCAGGGCAGGGTAGGAGTGCCACCGCGCGACCACCACCTCGTCGAACTCCACCTCGGGCTCCGGCTCTGCCTTGCGCTTGCCGTCGCGGTCGAAGAACCCGTCGGTCAGGTCGCGCACCTCCTCCAGCCGGCCCCGGATTGCGTCCTTCAGCGCCTTGGGGTCCGTGTCCATGAAGCACGCCAGCCGCGCGAACCCCTCGTCGCTCTGGGGCAGGGCGTGGGTCTGGGCGTCGTTCACCATCTGCACGCGATGCTCCACCTCGCGGTGCGCGCGATAGGCGGCGGTCAGAGTCGTGGCGAGGTCGTCGGGGATCCACCCCTTCGCCGCCAGCACCGCCAGCGCCTGACAGGTGCCGCGGACCCGCAGGTCCGGATCACGGCCGCCCGCGACGATCTGGTGAAACTGGGCGAAGAACTCGATCGCGCGGATGCCGCCTTCGCCCTGCTTCATGTCGAAGCCAGGCAGCTGAAGACCGCCATGCAAGCCCTTGTGATCGCGAATCTTCACCCGCATGTCATGCGCGTCCTGGATCGCCGCGAAGTCGAGGTGCCGCCGCCAGACGAAGGGACGCATCTCCTCGCGGAACCGCTCCCCGCCCGCGATGTCGCCGGCGCAGGGCCGCGCCTTGATCCAGGCCGCGCGCTCCCACGTCCGGCCCAGACTTTCGTAATAGCGCTCCGCCGCCTCCATCCCGAGGCAGACGGGCGTGACCGACGGGTCCGGCCGCAGCCGCAGGTCGGTGCGGAAGACGTAGCCCTCGCCGGTGATGTCCGACAGCAGCGCCGCCCATTTTCGCGTCGCCCGGATGAAGGCGGGCCGCGCCTCGAGGAACTGGTCGGCATCGAACCGCGTCTCGTCGAACAACACGATCAGGTCGATGTCGGAGGAATAGTTGAGCTCTCCGGCCCCCATCTTGCCCATGGCGAAGGCGACCATCCCGCCGCAGGTGTCGAGATCGGCTTGCGTCACCCCCGGGAGTTTGCCGCGCCGCACCTCGTGCGCCACGGCCGCCCGCATCGCCCGCCCGACGGCGAGGTCGGCGAAATCGGTCAGGCGGCCGGTCACCTCCTCCAGCGACCAGACGCCGCCCAGATCGGCCAGCCCGGTCAGCAGCGCCACCCGCCGCTTGCCCTGCCGCAGCGCGGAGCCGAGATCGTCTTCCACCTCCGCCAGCCGGGACATTTCAGCGTCGAAGGCGGCTTCCGGGTCGTCCAGCGCGCCCGTGAGCCACGCCGCCTCCTTCGCGATCAGGCCCGACAGGTAGGGGCTGCACCCGCCGGCGCCACGGATCAGGTCGGCGACCGCGCCGCTGGTGCCGGGCAGATGCTCCAGCGCCTCGGCCCCCCGCTCGGGGTCGAAGGGGCGGGGCGAACGGGTCATGCGGGCGGCGATTGTCATGCGCGCACCATATCCCCGCGCCCGGTCTGGTCAATCCGCCCGCAGGCTGGCAGAACACCGTCGCAGCACCTGCCGGGGACGAAGATGAGCAAGAGCAAAAGGCGCGTGATCGCGGCGCTGGAGGCCGCGGGGATCGAGACCGAGATTGTCGAACTGAAGGAGGCGAAGACCGCCCAGATGGCCGCCGACGGTGTGGGCTGCGCCGTCGACCAGATCGTCAAGAGCATCATCTTCCGCGGCGAGACCAGCGGCGAGGCGATCCTGTTCCTGACCGCGGGCGGCAACCGGGTGGACGATGCCAAGGCGAGCGCGGTGGCGGGCGAACCGCTGGGCAAGGCCGACGCGGCGCTGATCCGGGCGCAGACCGGTTTCGCCATCGGCGGCGTGGCCCCGGTCGGCCACCTGAACCCGATCCGGGCCTTCCTCGACCCGCGACTGACGGAATTCGCGGTGATCTGGGCCGCCGCGGGCACGCCGCATCACGTCTTCGCGCTGCATCCGGCCGATCTGGAGCGATTGACCGGCGCGCAACCCGCTGATTTCACAAGCTGATTTCTGTGATGTAAAAAACTTTCACATCACCCCTTGCCGGAGGGGCATCGCGCTGCCATCTGTTGTCATGTGAAACGCATTCACATTGACCCAACCACGGAGAGAGACACGATGACCCCCGCCACTGCAACGGTCCAGACTTATGAACGCCCCATGGGCTGGCTGGCCAAGGCCGAGGCCTGGCTCGACGACAAGGGCAAAGGCGCCTGGATCGCCGTGATGATCCTCGGTTTCGTCTTCTTCTGGCCCGTCGGCCTCGCCCTTCTCGCCTACATGATCTGGAGCAAACGCATGTTCTCGAAATCCTGCCGCCGGTCCGAACGCCACGCGATGCGCCGCTCGGGCTATGCCGCGATGAAATCCAGCGGCAATACCGCCTTCGACGCCTACAAGGCCGACACGCTGCAGCGCCTCGAACAGGAGCAGGAAGCCTTCGAAGCCTTCCTCCAGCGCCTGCGAGATGCCAAGGACAAGGCCGAGTTCGACCAGTTCATGGAAGACCGCGCCCGCCGCGCAGAGCGCGAGGACGAAGTCGACCGCGAAGACGCCTGATCTTCCCCCGGCACCACCGGCCCCCAGCTTTCGGGGGCCGGTCCCATTGATGGACCCGAGACGATGACGATGTATTACGACGCGCTTGACCTGCCCGACCCGGATGCGCAGCCCGAATTCTATGCCGGGGTGCCGATCAAGCGCCTGCTGGCGTGGATCGTCGACATGGCGCTGATCCTCGTGCTTTGCCTGCTGATCCTGCCCTTCACCGCCTTCACCGGTCTGTTCTTCTTTCCGCTGCTGATGCTGGTGACCGGCTTCCTCTACCGCTGGGCCACGCTGGCGGGCGGGTCCGCGACCTGGGGGATGCGGCTGATGTCGATGGAACTGCGGCGGCTGGACGGCGCGCGGCTGGACGGCGGCACGGCCTTCATGCACACGCTGGGCTATTCCCTGTCGATGGCGTTCTTCCTCGTGCAGCTCGTCTCGATGGTGCTGATGGCGACCTCGTACCGGGGGCAGGGCGTCAGCGACTTCCTGCTGGGCACGACGGCGGTCAACCGGGCGGGCTGACCGCCACCCCTTGCGCCGGTTGCGGGCTGCACCGGCGCGGGGCTCACGGCCCGCTGGCGCCGCCGCGCGGCGCCGTGAAAATTCGCCGGGAACTCTTGTCTTGGCGTCCCGGTTGGGGGCTGGTATCGTCGCTTTTGGAATCCAGCCGACCAGACACATGCGCCACACTTTACCGCTCGCCCCGCAATTCTACGTGACGGCTCCGCAGCCGTGCCCCTATCTCGAAGGGCGCATGGAGCGGAAGCTGTTCACGGCGCTGCAGGGCGACAATGCCGGGCGGCTGAACGATTGCCTGTCCAAGCAGGGGTTTCGCCGGTCGCAGAACGTGCTGTACCGCCCTTCCTGCGCCGATTGCGCTGCCTGCCTCTCGGCCCGGATTGCGGTGAAGGATTTCCACCCGTCGCGCAGCCAGCGGCGCACGATCAACCGGAACGCCGCGCTGAAGCGTACCGCAACTTCGCCCTGGGCGACCGAGGAGCAGTACGATCTCTTCCGAGACTACCTCGACAGCCGGCACGCGGACGGCGGCATGGCCGACATGGACGTCTTCGAATTCGCCGCGATGGTGGAGGAGACGCCGATCCGCTCCCGCGTGGTCGAATACCACGATCCGGAGGAGGGGCTGACGGCCGTCTCGCTGACCGACGTGCTCGATGACGGGCTGTCGATGGTCTATTCCTTCTACGACCCGACCCGGGCGCGCGACAGCCTCGGCACCTACCTGATCCTCGATCACGTGGAGATCGCGCGCGAGGCGGGGCTGCCCTATGTCTACCTCGGCTACTGGGTGCCCGGCTCGCCCAAGATGGGCTACAAGGCGCGGTTCTCGGGGCTGGAGCTGTATGTCGACGGCAAGTGGCAGAAGATGCGCGACCCGAAGGATTACGAGAAGGAGACGCACCCGCTCTCCGTCGATCCGATCGCGGAGCAGGTGGCGAACATCACGCTTCCGGACGTCCGGCCTGCCGGTTCCCGGTAGGTGAGCAAGTAGCTTTAAGCTGCAGAAATAACTCTCAAAAACTCCAGACCTTATTTATGCCCGATCTGCCTTGGGCCGATCGGATCGCGCCCCCTAGGGCAGGCGCGATCCGGAGGCACGTGACGGGGAGGTCACGCACTGGCTCAGAGCGCCGCCGCCCCCCGCGCCAGTTCCTCGATCGCCTTCCAATCCCCCGCCGCGATCAGCTTCTCCGGGCAGACCCACGACCCGCCGACACAGGCGATGTTGTCGAGCGCCAGGTAATCCGCGGCATTTTCCGCCGTCACCCCGCCGGTCGGGCAGAACAGGATCCCCGGGATCGGCGCACCGATGCCCTTGATCGCCTTGACCCCGCCCGAGGCTTCGGCCGGAAAGAACTTCTGCACCCGGTAGCCGCGTTCCAGCAGGACCATCGCCTCCGTCGCCGTCGCCGCGCCCGGCAGCATCGGCAGCCCGGCCTGTTCCGCCGCCGTCAGCAGCTTTTCGGTCGCGCCCGGGGAGACGCCGAAGGTCGCGCCCGCATTCATCGCTTCCGTCACCTGTTCCGGCGTCAGCAGCGAACCGACGCCGACGCGCCCGCCCTCGACCCCGGCCATTTCGCGGATCGCCTCCAGCGCGGCCGGGGTGCGCAGCGTCACCTCCAGCACCGGCAGACCACCGGCGACCAGCGCCTCGGCCAGCGGCTTCGCATCCTTCGGGTCGTGAATCGTGATGACCGGGATCACCGGGGCGAGGCGGCAGAGTTTCTCGGTCCGTTCGCTGGCGCTCTGGGGTGTCATGGGCAGATCCTGATGGCGATGGAAAATCAGACGACGTTCGAGGCGCCCGCCGTGGCGGGGCCGGCGTGGCGGCGGAAGTTCTCGAACAACTCCCGCCCGATGCCGAAGCTGTTGGCGGAGAGGTCCGGCTGCCGCGCCTCGCGGGAGGCGAGGTCGGCCCGGGTGGACAGCGTCCCCTCCACCGCGTCGACTCGGACGATGTCGCCGTCGCGCAGCTTGGCCAGCGGCCCGCCGTCTGCCGCCTCGGGGGCGACGTGGATGCAGGCGGGCACCTTGCCGGAGGCACCCGACATCCGCCCGTCCGTCACCAGCGCGACCCGCAGCCCGCGATCCAGCAGCACGGCCAGCGTCGGGGTCAGCGAATGCAGCTCCGGCATCCCGTTGGCCTTGGGGCCCTGGAAGCGGACGACGACCACGGTGTCCTCGGTGAATTCACCCGCCTTGAACGCGGCCTTGACCGACGCCTGATCCTCGAACACGCGGACCGGGGCCTCGATCACGTGGTAGTCGGGCTTCACGGCGGACACCTTCATGATCCCGTCGCCCAGATTGCCGCGCAGGCGTTTCAGCCCGCCGGTCTTCTGGAACGGATCGCGCGCCGGGCGGACGATCTTCTCGTTCTGGCTGACGCCCGCGCCGGGCTTCCACGTCACGCCGCCGTCCTTGACGAAGGGCTCTTCGGTGTAGCGGCTCAGACCGTCGCCCGCGACCGTCTTGACGTCCTCGTGCAGCAGGCCCTCGGACAGCAGCTCTCCGATCAAGTAGCCGAGCCCGCCCGCCGCGTGGAAATGGTTCACGTCGGCCAGCCCGTTCGGATAGACCTTCGCCAGCAGCGGCACCGCCTGGCTGATCTCGTCGAAATCCTCGGTAGCAAGGTGGATGCCCGCCGCCCTCGCCATCGCCGGCATGTGCAGGACGAGGTTCGTGGAGCCCCCCGTCGCCATCAGCCCGACGATGCCGTTCACGAAGGCCTTTTCGTCCAGCACCTCGCCCGCCGGGCGGTAGTCGTTACCGAGTGCAGTGATCTCCAGCGCGCGTTCCGTGCCCGCCACGGTCAGCGCGTCGCGGAGCGGCGTGTTCGGGTTCACGAAGGAGGCGCCGGGCAGGTGCAGGCCCATGAACTCCATCAGCATCTGGTTGGAATTCGCGGTGCCGTAGAAGGTGCAGGTGCCGGGGGAATGGTAGGAGGCCATCTCGGCCGCCATCAACTCCTCCCGGCCGATTTCGCCGGCGGCGAAAAGCTGGCGGATGCGCGCCTTTTCGTCGTTGGGCAGGCCCGAAGGCATCGGGCCGGCGGGCAGGAAGATCGCCGGAATGTGCCCGAAGGTGGCCGCGGCCATCACCAGCCCCGGCACGATCTTGTCGCAGACCCCGAGGTAGAGCGCCGCGTCGAAGGTGTTGTGCGACAGCGCGATGCCGGCCGCCAGCGCGATCACGTCGCGGGAAAACAGCGACAGCTCCATCCCCGGTTCGCCCTGCGTGACCCCGTCGCACATCGCCGGGACCCCGCCCGCCACCTGCGCCGTCGCGCCCTGCGCCCGGGCGGCGTCGCGGATGATCGAGGGAAATCGTTCGAACGGCTGATGCGCCGAGAGCATGTCGTTGTAGGCGGTGACGATGCCGATGTTCGCGGCACGGCCCCCGGCCAGCGCGTCCTGATCCTGCGGCATCCCGGCATAGGCGTGGGCCTGGTTGCCGCAGCCAAGGTGCCCCCGCGCCGGCCCCTTGTCCGCCGCCGCGCGCAGCCGGTCGAGGTAGGGCGCGCGGTAGGGGCGTGAACGCTCGCGGATCCGGTCCGTGACAGCTTCGATAGTCGGGTTGAGGGGCATGGCGCGTCTCCTGTTCCTGCGGGCATTCTAACAGGCGCTGTTAGCGGTAACAATCCGGTCCTGCGACCGGACCGCGCTGCGCCGGTCTGCGCGCGGGCCGTTCCCACAAAGCTAGGGGCGCGCGGCATGGGTGGCAAGGCGGGCGCGGCGTGCGGCGGGCCTTTCCGGCGCCTGAGACTCGCGGTAGAGGGGGGGCATGAGCACCGACCTTCCCGTGATCCGCCTGAAGCCCAAGGCCAACGCCCGCGCCATCCGCCACGGCGCGCCCTGGGTCTATGACAACGAGGTGGTGACCGACCGCCGGACCAAGGCGTTGGCCCCCGGCACGGTCGCGCTGCTGGAGGATGCGGAGCGGGCGCCGCTGGCGCTGGTCGGGGTGAACCCGCACTCGCGTATCTTCGCGCGGGTGCTGGACCGGGCCGGGGCGGGAGCGCCCGACACGGCGTGGTTCGCGGAGCGGATCCGCCCGGCGCTGGCCATGCGCGAGCGGCTGTTCGACGCGCCCTTCTACCGGCTGGTCCATGCGGAGGCGGACGGGCTGCCCGGTGTCGTCATCGACCGCTTCGGCGACACCTGCGTGGTGCAGCCGAACGCGGCCTGGGCCGAGGCGCTGCTGGAGCCGCTGACCGCCGCGCTGGTCGAGGTCACGGGCTGCACCGCCGTGCTGAAAAGCGCAAGCGGGCGGGCGCGGGGGCTGGAAGGTCTGGACGACGTGGACGCGGTGCTGGCAGGGGCGGCCCCTGCCGCGCCGGTGCCGGTGCCGATGAACGGCGCGACCTACATGGCTGACCTGACGGGCGGGCAGAAAACCGGGCTGTTCTACGACCAGCGCCCGAACCATGCTTTCGCGCAGCGGCTGGCACGGGGGGCACGGGTGCTCGACGTCTTTTCGCATGTCGGCGGTTTCGGGCTGGCGGCGCTGGCGGCGGGGGCGGACCACGCGCTCTGCGTCGACGGCTCGCAGCCCGCGCTCAATCTCGCCGCGCAGGGGGCGGAGGCCGGCGGCGTGGCCGCACGATTCTCCGCGCGTAAGGGCGACGCCTTCGACGTGATGACCGCGCTGGCCGAGGAGGGCGCGAGGTTCGACGTGGTGGTCTGCGACCCGCCCGCCTTCGCGCCGTCGAAACAGGCGCTGGAGGCCGGGCTGCGCGCCTATGAGCGTGTCGCGCGGCTGGCCGCGGGTCTGGTGGCGGAGGGCGGATACCTCGGCCTCTGTTCCTGCTCGCACGCCGCCGATCTGGCGAAGTTCCGGCAGGCCTCCACCCGGGGCATCGGGCGGGCCGGGCGGCGCGCGGCGCTGATCCACACAGGATTCGCGGGGGCGGATCATCCGATGCATCCGCAACTGGCCGAAAGCGGCTATCTCAAGGCGCTGTTCTACCGGCTATGAAAGCGGTTCTGGACGCCTGCGTGATCTACCCGACCGTGATGCGGCAGATGCTGCTCGGCGTGGCGGGGGCGGGGCTTTACGAGCCTCTGTGGTCGGCCCGGATCCTCGAGGAATGGGCGCTGGCTGCCGCCAAGCTCGGGCCCGAGGGCGAGGCGCAGGCACGGGGCGAGATCGCGATGGTGCAGGCCGCGTGGCCCCGCGCCGAGGTGCGGCTTCAGCCGGGGCAGGAGGCGCGATTCTGGCTGCCCGATCCGGCGGATGTGCACGTGCTGGCGGCGGCGGTGGTGGGCCATGCCGACGTGATCGTCACGGCCAACGCCAAGGATTTCCCGCAGAACGTGCTGGGAGAGGAAGGGCTGTCCCGCGCCGATCCCGACAATTTCCTGCTGGGCTTCCTGCAGGCCCATCCCGGGCCGGTGACGCAGGTGGCCGAAGGCGTGCTGGCCGAGGCGCGGCGCTTGTCGGGCGAGGCATGGACGATGCGCGGCCTGATGAAGAAGGCGCGGATGCCCCGGCTGGGCAAGGCGCTGTCCTGACGGCGATGTCGCTTTTGCGCGCAGGGCGGCGCAATTGGCCCGAGCCGCGCGGCGGCGAGTCGCTATGACACGGCGCAAAGGGCCGATCCCTCTTCGGCCCCATGCGAAAGGGCTTTTGGCATGAGCGAGGCAAGCGCGAAACGCAGGGCACGGGGCGGCGGCGGGGCCGCGCGCCGGGCCGAGCGCACGGCGGTCCGGATCGAGACCGCGCGGTTCATCGAGCGCAATATCCCCAACATGGAGCTTCTGAACGAAGAGACGCTCCAGATCATCGAGCACAACGCCGAAACGGTGCTGGAGGAGATCGGGGTCAATTTCGTGAACAATCCCGGCGCGCTCGACCGCTGGCGCGAGGCCGGGGCCGACGTGCGCGGCGAACGCGTCCGCATCCCGCGCGGCCTGGCCCGCAAGCTGTGCGAAACCGCGCCCGCGCGTTTCACCCAGCACGCCCGCAATCCCGAGAAGTCGGTCGAGATCGGCGGCAAGTCCCTTGTTCTCGCGCCGGTCTACGGGCCGCCCTTCGTGCGCGAAGGCACCACCCGGCGCTACGCCACGATCGCGGATTTCGAGAAGTTCGTGAAGCTGGGCTACATGTCGAAATGGCTGCACCATTCGGGGGGCACGGTCTGCGAGCCGACGGATGTTCCGGTGAACAAGCGGCACCTCGACATGCTGATGGCGCACATGACGCTGTCGGACAAACCCTTCATGGGGTCCGTCACCGAACCGTCCCGCGCGCAGGATTCGGTCGACATGTGCAAGATCCTCTTCGGCGAGGGTTTCGTGGCCGAGAACACGGTGATGACCTCCCTCATCAACGTGAACTCACCGCTGACATTCGACGATACGATGATGGGCGCGCTCGAGGTCTATGCCGCGAACATGCAGGCGGTGATCCTCTCGCCCTTCATCGTCGGCGGCGCGATGGCGCCGGTCTCGGTCACCGGCACGCTGACGCAGGTGCTGGCCGAGGTGCTGGCGGGCGTGGCCTATTCCCAGCTTGTCCGCCCGGGCGCGCCGGTGATCTTCGGCGCTTTCGTGACCTCAATCGACATGAACTCCGGCGCGCCCACCTTCGGCACGCCGGAAGCGTCGCAGATCCTTTACGGTGCGGGCCAGCTTGCGCGGCGGCTGAACCTGCCGTTCCGCTCGGGTGGCGGGCTCTGCGGGTCGAAACTGCCTGATGCGCAGGCGGCCTACGAGACGGCGAACACGCTGAACGCGGCGCTTCTGGGGGGCGTGAACTTCATGCTGCACGCCTGCGGCTGGCTGGAAGGCGGTCTGGTGTCGTCCTTCGAGAAATTCGTCATGGATGTCGACCAGCTGGGCGCGCTGCACAAGATGGCCGAGGGCGTGGCGGCCGACGAGAACGCGCAGGCGATGGACGCCCTGCGCGAGGTCGGGCCCGGCGGGCACTACCTTGGCTGCGCGCACACCCAGGCGAACTTCAAATCCGCCTTCTGGCGCAGCGAGGTGCTGGATTACAAGCCCTTCGAGACCTGGGAGGAAGAGGGCGCGCGCGACACCCAGATGCTGGCCGCCGTGCGGGTGGACCGGCTTCTGGGCAATTACACTGCGCCCGAGATCGATCCCGGCATCGCCGAGGCGCTGAATGCCTATGTGGCGCAGCGCAAGGCGGACATGCCCGACGCCTTCACGTAAGGCACTCTACTTGAGCGTGGGTGCGGGGGCCGGCTGCGGCCCTCGCGCCTCGGCCGCCAGACGCGCCTCGCCCAGCACGGCGATCATCGTGTCGACATGGCGCTGGATGGAATAGGCGGCGTCGCCGGTGCGGCGGCAATCCTCCTGCCAGCCCTCGATTTCCAGTAACCTGACCAGCGCTTCGGTCGGCCCCGGCAGCGGACCGAAGACGAAGTGGCGCCGGAGCGTGCGCTCGCGCCGGTACTCGGCCGCGCCGAACCGGGCGGCGCGCATCAGCAGCGCCGGGCGGCGCAGCGCGGTCAGTCGTGTCAGAACATCCTGCATGGGGCCCTCCTGTGGCCGCGGTGGCATCCGCGGCGATCCCAGTGGATGCCACGGGGACAGGGGGTGTTGCGCCACGCGGCTGACTCCGTTCGCAGCGTTTCTGATGAGTTTATTGTTTGGGAACAATGATGTCGGAAAAGGTTAATTGTTAACGATTAAGAAACTTATGCCTCACTACGCTGTGGATGGTTTTGGGGATAAGAACACGGGCCGGACAACGGCCGGGGGAAAGGACACCAGATCATGCCGGGGAACGCCTCGGCCGATCCGGGATCCGGGACGGTTCCGTCCTGGGTGCCGGAGGCCGCCATTCGCTATCTTGCCCACACCGAAGAGGGCCACTCTATCCGCGCTCTCGCGCGGCGGGGCGGGTGCCATGCCTCGACCGTCCTGCGCCAGATCCGGCGGGTGGAGAACCTGCGCGACGATCTGCTGGTGGACGAGGCGCTGCGCGGCCTCGGACGTACCGCCTTCCGCCGCACCGCCCGTCAACGCGATGAGGAGCCGGATGCCATGACCATGCAACAACCTGTGGGAGAGGGACACCTGCCCGACTCGGCGGAACTGCGGCGCGAGGCGCGGCGCGTGCTGCGCCGGCTGTGCGAACCGGGGGCAGTGCTGGCGGTGGCCGCCGACATGGACAAGGCCGTGGTGGTGCGCGACATGCCCGGCGGCACGACCGAGCGGCTGGCGGTGCTGGACCGGGCGGTGGCGCAGGCGCTGGCGCTGAAGGACTGGATCGCCTGTGACGCGCCGGGCCGGGTGTCGCGCTATGCGATCACGCCCGCCGGCCGGGCCGAACTGAACCGCCTGATGGTCCGGAGCGAGCATGCGGACAGCCGCGGCCCAGGCATGGCGGAGGAGGCGGCCGGCTTCATCCATGTCAGCGACGCGCTCTGCGGGCGCCGCGATAATGGGGGCGACGAGCGCGCCACCCGTCGCCGGGTCCGCTACGGCAGCGGGGACACGCCGCTGGCGATGCTGGCGCGGCGGCGCGACCGGGACGGGCGGCCGTTCCTCGACGACCGGCTGGTGCTTGCGGGCGAGCGGCTGGCGGAGGATTTCGAACTGGCGCAGATGGAGCCGCAGGTCGCGCAGAACTGGGACGGGTTCCTGACCGCAGGCGTCTCCCCCTCCGCCGGGCCGGGCGAGCCTGCGCGCGGCGTCGCGGCGGCGCGTGCGCGGGTGGAGCGCGCGTTGCACGACCTCGGGCCGGGCCTGGGCGATGTGGTGCTGCGCTGCTGCTGCTACCAGCAGGGGCTGGAAACGGCGGAACAGAAGCTGGGCTGGTCGGCGCGGTCGGGCAAGATCGTGCTGCGGATCGCGCTGCAGCGCCTCCGCCGTCACTACGACGAACTGGGCGACGCGGGCGGGCTGATCGGCTGAGGCTCAGCCGCCGACCAACCAGCCGACCGCGAAGGCCACCGCCGCGCACAGGACCCCGACCAGAACGGTTTCGCCCAGCGACCGGGCCAGCCTCTCGCCGGTGGCGCGCCAGCGCAGCAGGCCGAGCGCGGCAAGTGCCGCGAACGTGGCGACGAGCGACAGGGCAAAGGCCGTCCCGGTGGCGGGCAGCAGGAAATAGGGCACCAGCGGCAGCAGCCCGAAGACAAGGAAGCTGCAGAAGGTGAACAGCCCGTTGACCAGCGGGCGGGTGCGGCCGGGGGCGTGCAGATCGTCGCCCTCGGCCAGTATCGTTTCGGCCATCAGGTCCGGATGACGCAGCAGGATCGCCGTCATCTCTTCGGCCTCCGTCTTGTCGAGACCGCGCTGTCGGAGCAGGTCGGCGAGCGCCCGGGCCTCCCGCTCCGGCGCGCGGCCGATCGCGGCGAGGGTGCGGCGGTGGCGCGCGGCATAGAGGTCGCTTTCGCTTCGCCCAGACAGGTATTCCCCCAGCCCCATCGAGACGCCGTCGGCGCAAAGGTTGGCCAGCCCGAAGACCAGCACCGCCAGCCCGCCGATCTGCGCCACCCCCTCGGCCGCCGCCCCGGCGAAACCGGCGACGATGGCGAAGGTGGTGACGATTCCGTCGTTGCCGCCATAGACGATCTGCCTGAGGAACTGCTGCAGTCGGCCCAGCCTCGCGGGGGCGGTGTCGGGGGCGGGGGGCATGGCCTGGCTCTCGGATCACGGGTGCGGGGATATCCTACCGGCGGAGGCGTCGGACGCAATCCGCGCCGGACTTGCGCGAACACCCTGCGCGGGCGTAGGCTGGGGCCATTGCAAACAGACATTTCACACACGCGTTTCCGTCATCCTGCGATGAAAGGTGTTTTCCGATGATGAAGATGTTCCCCAAGGCGCTGGCCCTGTTGTTTCTCGCGACTGCCGCGCAGGCCCAGCAATTCGATCTGTCGGGGCAATGGGCCTGCACGGTCGATGCACGCTCCAACGATCCCGCCGGAAATTACGGGCTGGAGGCCTATATGCAGGTCGGCCCAAGCGGCACACTCTCGGCACAGGGCAACGTGATCTTTCCGGGCACGATGAGCCCGGTGCAGCCGTTCCGGGGGCAGGGCGACTGGACCATCCTGCCCGCCGAGCCGGGCCAGCCGTCCCAGCTGGTGAAGTTCCGCGCGCACACTCAGAGCCATGGGATCATCACATGGTTCGCCCGCCCGGTGGGGCCGGGGCGGATGTACAACCTGTTTCAGGGCACCGCGCAGGGCGGCGTTTCGGTTCGGGTGGAGACACAGTGCGGCAAGACCGGCTAGCGCGTAGATAGTTTGCGCTTGCCGGTACCGCGGCGTGCGATAACCTTGGCCTATGGCGATCACCGTGCGGCAACTCAGCTATTTCCGGGCGCTGGCCCAACAGCAGAACTTCGGCCGCGCCGCGGACGTGGTGCATGTCTCGCAGCCCGCGCTCTCGGCCCAGATCAGGGAACTGGAAACCACGCTGGGCGCGCCGCTGATCGAACGGCAGCCGCGCCGGGCGCTGCTCACGCCCTTCGGGCGACAGATGCTGCCCCATGCGGAGGCAATCCTCGCCCGCGTCGCCCAGATGGAGGAAGAGGCGCGCTGGCGCGAGGGGCTCGCCGGGCGGCTGTCGCTGGGGATCATCCCGACAATCGCGCCCTATGTCCTGCCCGGGCTGCTGGCGGCGCTGCGGGCGCGCGACGTTTCACTCGATGTGCAGGTGACCGAGGGCAAGACGTTCCGGCTGTTCGACGATCTTGCCGCCGGCCGGATCGACGCCGCGCTGATGGCTCTGCCGGCGGAGGGCGAAGGGCTGGTGGCCCAACCGCTGTTCGAGGACCGCTTCCTGCTTGCTGGAACCGCGGCGCGGCTGGCCGCGCTCGGCGAACGGACCGATCACCTGCGCCCGACGGAGATCGAACCGGCGCAGCTTTTGCTGCTGGAGGACGGGCATTGCCTGACGGATCAGGCGCTCGAGGTCTGCGGGCGGGGCCATGCGCAGATCAACATGGGCGCCTCGTCGCTGGGCACGCTGTCGCGGCTGGTGGCCGCGGGGTTCGGGCTGACGCTCCTGCCCGAGATCGCGCTGGCGGCGGAACGCACCGCCGCGCCAGGGCTGGAAGTGCGGCGATTCGCCAGCCCCGAGCCCGCGCGCCGCATCGGCCTCGTGCGGCGCGCCTCAAGTCGCGACGACGGCTGGTTCGCCACGCTGGCCGAGACGGTGGACGCCGTCGGCCGCGACATCGTCGGCGCCTGCCGCGCGGCGCTGCCGCCGGCGGAGGCCGCGCGCACGATCCCGTGAAACCGATCCGCGCCGTACGGTGTTCGCCTTTCGCGGCGACAGGCCGCGTCTTTGCGGCGGAGGCCCCCAGATGACCAGCGTGACGAAGGACCGGGATGACGGCGCGGCGGCGGCGGGGGACGACACGAGGCTGCACCGGGTGATGGGCCCGTGGCTGCTGCTGCTCTTCGTGGTGGGCGACATCCTGGGCACCGGGATTTACGCGCTGACCGGCAAGGTCGCGGCCGAGGTCGGCACGGTGGTCTGGCTGCCCTTCCTCGTCGCCTTCCTGCTGGCCGCCGTTACCGCCTGCTCCTATCTCGAACTGGTCACCAAGTTCCCCAAGGCGGCGGGCGCGGCGCTTTACACGCAGAAGGCGTTCGGCATCCACTTCCTCACCTTCATCGTGGCCTTCGCGGTGATGTCCTCGGGCATCACCTCGGCCGCCACCGCCAGCCAGGCCTTCGCCGAGAACCTGTTGGGCGCCTTCGGGCTGGATGAGCCGGGGTGGTTCGGCGTGACCGGGATCGCGCTGGTTTTCGTGGGGCTGCTGGCCGCCGTGAACCTGCGCGGGGTGAGCGAGAGCGTGCGGCTGAACGTGATCTTCACCTGCGTGGAACTGACGGGCCTCCTGATCATCATCATGATCGGGGCGGTCGCCCTCGGCGGCGGGCAGGGGGATTTCGGACGCGCCTTCGATTTCTCCGGCTCGGGCGACGACGGGCTCTTCTGGCCGGTGATCGCGGCGACCACGCTGGCCTTCTTCGCCATGGTGGGTTTCGAGGATTCCGTCAACATGGCGGAAGAATCAAAGGACCCGCGCCGGACCTTCCCCAGGGTGCTTCTGGCGGGGCTCTTCATCACCGGGGTGATCTACCTTCTCGTTTCGGTCACCGCCGTGGCGCTGGTCCCGGTGGAGGAGCTGGGCGAGGGCGCGACGCCGCTCCTCAAGGTGGTCGAGGCGGGGGCGCCGTGGTTCCCGCTATCGGTCTTCGGGATCATCACCATGCTGGCGGTCGGGAACTCGGCCCTGATCAACATGCTGATGGCCTCGCGCCTGCTTTACGGCATGGGCGAGGAGGGGGTGCTGCCGCGCGTCTTCTCGCAGCTGAACGGGCGGCGGGTGCCCGTGGTGGGGGTGGTCTTCACCTCACTTCTCGCGGCCGGTCTGGTGACCTTCGTGGGCGCTGTCCCGGCGCTCGGCGGGACGACGTCGCTGCTGCTGCTGGCCGTCTTCACGCTGGTCAACGCGGCCGTTCTGGTGCTGCGGCGCGGCGACGAGAGCGGCAGGGGCGACCATTTCCGCAGCCCCTGGGGCCTGCCGTGGCTGGGGGTCGTCTCCTGCGCCTTCTTCGTCGGCCCCTGGACTGGGCGCGACCCGGTGGAGTACCTGATCGCGGGCGTCCTTCTGGGGGTCGGCGTGGCGCTCTGGGTGCTGACGACGGCCTTCATGCGGCGCGAGGCGGCGGCGGAGTAGGGGCCCGGTCTGCACCCCGCGCATGGCCGACCGACCGGGCTGGCGCTTGTGTTGCGGCCTGCCTATGTTAAACGCAGGCGGACACGGCACGAGAGGCGGACCATGCGCGACCTCAAGATCCCTGAGCAACGGCATCCCGAAAAGGCCCACAGGCCCGACAATTCCCAGCCGAAGAAGCCCGACTGGATCCGGGTCAAGGCGCCGACCTCCAAGGGATATTTCGACACCCGCCAGATCATGCGGGAGCACCGGCTTTCCACCGTCTGCGAGGAGGCGGGCTGCCCCAACGTCGGCGAATGCTGGAGCCAGGGCCACGCCACCATGATGATCATGGGCGAGATCTGCACCCGGGGCTGCACCTTCTGCAACATCGCCACCGGACGGCCCGAGGCGCTGGATGCCTTCGAACCGGGGCGCGTCGCGGATGCGGTGGCCAAGCTGGGGCTGAACCACGTGGTCATCACCTCGGTCGACCGCGACGACATCGAGGACGGTGGGGCCGAGCATTTCGCCCAGACGATCCGCGCGATCCGTCACCGCGCGCCCGGCACGACGATCGAGATCCTGACGCCGGATTTCATCCGCTGCGGGCCGGGGGCGGTCGAGACGGTGGTCGCGGCGAAGCCGGATGTCTTCAACCACAATCTCGAAACCGTGCCGGGGCTTTACCCGGAGGTGCGCCCGGGCGCGCGCTACTTCCACTCGCTGCGGCTGTTGCAGCGGGTGAAGGAGCTGGACCCTTCGATGTTCACCAAGTCGGGCATCATGGTTGGCCTGGGCGAGGACCGGCAGGCCGTGATGCAGGTGATGGACGACATGCGCGCGGCGGATATCGATTTCCTGACCATCGGCCAGTACCTGCAGCCGACACCGAAGCACCACGCGGTGGACCGGTTCGTCACGCCGGCCGAATTCGCCAGCTACGAGAAGGCGGCATATGGCAAGGGCTTCCTGATGGTTTCCGCCACGCCGCTGACCCGGTCGTCCTATCACGCCGGCGACGATTTCGCGCGGCTGCGGGAGAACCGGCTGAAACGGCTGGGGCTGGAGGCCTGAGGCTGAGGGGCGGTGGCTGCCGGGCTGACGCTCCACAGGGGGAAGATCATCCTCCATTCGAACAGGTGAGCCCGGCGGCACGCCGGGCCGCGCCTTCACTCCCCCCGGGAGGGCGCCTCGTTGACGGCTCGCACCGAACCACCGGCATGCGCGTGACGGTGCCTCGCCGACCTCCGGAGTCGGGGCGTCCACCCGAGGGAGGGCGCGGCCCTTCGCGCTTCGCGACTCGTGTCTGCGGGGCAGCCGACCCCATCTCAGCGCGTCAGGACCAGCGCCCCGTTCTCGATCTCGATCCTCGAGAAGTTTTGCAGATAGGCCATACCCATCAGCGACCCCGGCATTTCGCCCTCGCTCACGAAGGCGCGGAAGTTGCGGTCCACCACCGGCCCCAGTTCGATCGAGTCGAGCCGCACCGGCGCGATCCGGACCCGGCCATTCGCCGTCGCCGCCTGCCCGAAATAGGTCAGCCCGGCCAGGTCGATCCCCGCCGCCTCGGCGTCCTCGTGGCTTAGCACAAGGTCTGTCGCCCCTGTGTCGAGGATCATGCGGATCGGAGCGCCGTTCACCTCCGCTGTCACGTAGTAATGCCCGTCGGGCGCGCGCGGCACCTCGATCACGCCGTTCTGCACCCGCTGGACCGGGGCCACCGTGTGCCGGATGTCCCCCCAGAGCCCGATCGCCGCCACGACCCCTAGGATGATCAGCCCCCAGAGCGCCGCGTGCTGCAGCATCTCGCCCAGCCGTCCGCGATAGCGCAGCACCGTGTAGCCGCCGATTGCGGTGACGAGCAGCGCGAGATAGACGAGGCTTCCGAAATCGTAAGATGTCATCGCATCCCTCCACTTGCCGTCAATATAGGGGGAGGCAACCACCCGGGCGAGATGTCACGCGGTCATGTTACTGCGCCATCCCGAAGGCGCGCAGCCCGTCCAGCACGAACTGCACCGACAGCGCCGCCAGCAGCATGCCGAGCAGGCGGGTCACGACGTTGATGCCGATCCGGCCCAGCAGACGCTCCAGCAGCCCGGCCGTCAGGAACAGCCCGTAGACCAGCACCAGTACCCCTGCCGTCACCGCAATGGTCGAGAGCATCCCCGGCAGGCCCGGGTTGCGCCCTGCCAGCAGGATCACCGTGGCGATGGCGCCGGGCCCGGCGATCAGCGGGATGGCGAGCGGGAAGACGGAGGGATCGTCGCGTTCCTCCTCCTCGTCCGCCTTGTCCTCGCGCCGCTTGGTGCGGCGTTCGAAAAGCATGTCGAGCGCGGTCAGGAACAGGAGGATCCCGCCCGCGATCCGGAACGCGGGCATCGAGATCCCGACGAAGCCCAGCACGGCCTCGCCGAAGACGGTGAAGAGCGTGAGGATGAACAGCGCGATCAGGCAGGCGCGCAGCCCGACCGCGCGGCGGTGGCTGGCCGGGTCGCCCTGCGTCAGCGCGGCGAACAGCGGGGTCAGGCCGACCGGGTCGATGATCACGAATAGCGTGACGTAGGCGGTGATGAGGGCGGCGCTGTCCATCGCCCCATTCAGCACGGAACGCCCGGGCAGGGGAAGGGGGCGATGCCGCGCCCGGGAGCGCCGGCTCAGGCCGCGGGGGCTTCGGCCGCCTCCAGCTTCTCCAGCGCTGCCATCCACAGCGCCTCGGCCTTCGCCATCGCCTCGCGCAGCTCGGCGTACTTGCGGTTCCAGACCTCGAGCTCGCCGACCTTGTCGTCAGCGTAGAGCGCCGGATCCGCCAGCTTGGCCGACAGCTTGTCGCTCATCTCGCCCAGCTTGCCGACCCGCTCCTCGCATTTGCGCACCTCGGCGCGCAGCGCGAGGATCTGGTCGCGCGACGGGCGCTTGGGCTTCTCCTTCGCCTTCTCGCTCTTGGTGGGCGCGGCGGGCGACAGGAGCATCTGCCGGTAGCCTTCCAGATCGCCCTCGTAGGGCAATACCGTGCCATCCTTCACCAGCCAGAGCCGGTCGGCCACGAGGCTGAGAAGATGCATGTCATGCGACACGAGGATCACTGCGCCGGTGTAATCGGTCAGCGCCTCGACCAGAGCCTCGCGGCTTTCGATGTCCAGGTGGTTGGTCGGTTCGTCGAGGATCAGCATGTGCGGCGCGTCGAGCGTCGCCAGCAGCAGCGACAGACGCGCCTTCTGCCCGCCCGACAGGCGGCCGACCTCGGTGTCGGCCTGTTCCGCGCCCAGCCCGAATCCGGCCAGCCGGGCGCGCAGTTTCGACTGCTGTTCGCCGGGCCGGGCCCGCATCAGGTGCTGCAGCGGCGTTTCGTCGACATGCAGCTCTTCCACCTGGTGCTGGGCGAAGAACCCGATCCGGAGCTTGGAGGATTTCACCTTGCGCCCTTCGATCAGCGGCAGCCGGTCCGACAGCATCTTCGACAGGGTCGACTTGCCCTCGCCGTTGCGGCCCAGAAGCGCGATCCGGTCGTCCTGGTCGATCCGCAGGTTCATGCCGCGCAGGATCACCGTCTCGCCGTACCCGGTCGAGGCGCCTTCCAGCGCGACGATCGGCGGCGACAGTTCCTCGGGTTCGGGGAAGGTGAAGACCGTCCGCGCCTCGTCCTCGGGGGCGGTGATCTTTTCCATCTTCTCCAGCATCTTGACGCGGGACTGCGCCTGCTTGGCCTTCGATGCCTTGGCCTTGAAACGGTCGACGAAACCCTGCAGATGTGCGCGCCGCGCCTCCTGCTTCTTGGCAGCGGCGGCCTGAAGCGTCCGCTGGGCCGCGCGCTGGCGGGCGAAATCGTCGTAGCCGCCGGCGTAGAGCGTGAGCTTCTTGCCCTCGAGATGCAGGATGTGGTTCACCGCCCGGTTCAGAAGCCCCCGGTCGTGGCTGATGATCAGCACGGTGTGCGGGTAGCGCGCCAGGTAGCTTTCCAGCCAGAGCGCGCCTTCGAGGTCGAGGTAGTTGGTCGGTTCGTCCAGCAGCAGCAGGTCGGGCTGCGAGAAGAGCACCGCCGCCAGCGCGACGCGCATCCGCCATCCGCCCGAGAAGGCCGAACAGGGCATCCGTTGTTCGGCATCGGTGAAGCCCAGCCCCTTGAGGATCGTCGCCGCCCGCGCCTCGGCGCCCCAGGCGTCGATGTCGGCAAGACGGGTCTGCACCTCGGCCACGCGCATGCCGTCGGTGGCGGTTTCGGATTCGGCCATCAGGTCCGCCCGTTCGGTGTCCGCCGCCAGCACGGTGTCGATCAGCGAGACCTCGTTGCCCGGCACCTCCTGCGCGACGCCGCCGATGCGGGCCCGCGGCGGCAGCGAAATGGCGCCGGTGTCGAGCGTCAGCTCGCCCCGGATCAGGCGGAAGAGCGTGGTCTTGCCGGTGCCGTTGCGGCCCACGATGCCGACCTTGTGCCCCTCGGGGATCGTAGCCGAGGCGTGGTCGAGCAGCGGGCGGCCGGCAACGGCGTAGGATATGTCATCGAGACGAAGCATGGCCGGTCCCTAGCAGAGGCCGCCGGGCTTCGCCATAGGGCCTGCGGGGAATGCGCGCGGGGACCCGGTCACATCCGCTTGGCGACCTCTTCCAGCATCACTTCGGTGGCGCCGCCGCCGATGCTCTGCACCCGGGCGTCACGGGCCATCCGCTCGATCGTGCTCTCGCGCATGAAGCCCATCCCGCCGTGGAACTGCACGCAATCGTACATCACCTCGTTCACCAGCTCTCCCGCCAGCGCCTTGATCATCGACACCTCGCGCACGACCTCCTCGCCTGCCGCGGCACGGGCGGCTGTGGCATAGACGAACTGGCGGCAGCTTTCCACGCGGGCGACCAGCAGGGCGAGGCGCTGGCGGATCGTCTGACGGTCCCAGAGCGGCGCGCCGAAGGCCTTTCGGTCGCGCACCCAGGCCAGCGTCAGCTCCAGCGCGGCCTGACATTCGCCCATGCACATCGCCCCCAGCACCAGCCTCTCGTTCTGGAAGTTCTGCATGATCTCGTAGAACCCTCCACCCTCGCGGCCCAGCACGTTCGCCGCCGGCACCCGCGCGCCGTCGAACCGCAATTCGGCGGTGTCGGAGGAGCGCCAGCCGTGCTTGTCCAGCGCGCGCGACACGGTGAAGCCCGGCGTGTCCTTCTCCACGAGGAACATGGTGACGGATTGGGAGGGCCGCGCCTCCGGATCGGTCTTGGCGGCCACGCAATAGACATCCGCGTGCACGCCGTTGGTGATGAACATCTTCGACCCGGTCAGTACATAGGCATCGCCGTCGCGGCGGGCGCGGGTGGCGATACCCTTCACGTCCGACCCGGCCCCCGGTTCGGTCACTGCCACGGCCGAGATTGCCGCGCCCGCGATGCAGCGGGGGATCCATTCGGCCTTCTGCGCGGCGCTCCCGGCGTTGAAGATGTGGACGGAGGCCATGTCGGTGTGCACCAGCGCCGTGATCGCCACACCGGAATAGGTGGAGCGGCCCAGCTCCTCCGCCCAGACCACCGAGGCCCGCTGGTCGAGCGCCGCCCCGCCGAGCGCCTCCGGGTAGCGGATGCCGAGGAAGCCGAGCTCTCCCATCCGGCGCAGCAGGGCGCGGGGCGTGCGCCCTTCGGCCTCCCAAGCATCGGCATGGGGCTTGATCTCCGTTTCCACGAAGCGCCGGATCTGGTCGCGCAGCATCCGCAGCGTCTCGTCAAAGAAGACGGGGCTGCGCGCGGCGGTGTCGAAGGGGCTGTCTGCGGTCATCCGGTCTCCTGACGCACCGCCGATGCTAGTTGGCAGCGGGCGCGGGAGCAATGGCGGCGTGGTCGCGGCATTTCGAGGCTGCGATCGCGGCTGGCTGCGGGGGCGGTGACGCTCGTCCGTGCGGTCCCGAGGTGCGCACGCGACACGGGGAAAGCCCGCGAAAATCACCATTTTGTCTGAGGTTTCGCGGGGGAAGTGGCAGCCCGTAGGGGAATCGAACCCCTCTTTCCAGGTTGAAAACCTGGCGTCCTAACCGATAGACGAACGGGCCAGCGCCGTGGCGTGAGCGGGGTTCTAGGGAAACAGCCGGACCTCTGCAAGCGGAATTTTGGGCTTCGGTGGGGATTTTTTCGCCCGCTCCGGATCACCTTGCGTCACCTTCGCGACGGGTCGCGCCACCCGCGCGAAAGCGCGTGGGGCAGGGGGGAAATGCGGCGAGGGGAAAGGTCGGGTGAACCCGAGGGACGAGGCGTTTCGCGGTCAGCGGCGCTCGGCCGAGGCGGCGTCTTCGAGCTTCAGCTGCACGCTCTGGCGGCCGTTCCAGTCGTTCACCTCCAGCCGCCCGGCCAGGTGGAACCGGCGCCCGCCGTGGCCCGCCAGTTCCGTCCCCATCGGGCCATCGAAGGCGCCGAAGCAAATCGCGTCGATCCGGGCGCCCAGCCCGTCGCCGAAGCCCAGTTTCAGGTGGCTCTCGCCGACCTGCTTGGCGAAGGAGATCGCCACGTCCGGGAAGGCGAACCGCGGCGCCGGGGCGCCCGCGCCGAAGGGGCCGGCGTCCTCGATCCGGCGCAGGAGTTCGACGCTCGCGCCGCCGGGCATCAGCACGCCGTCGATCCGCAGGTCCGCCGGACCGCCCACGCCCGCACCCTGCCGCGCGAGCAGTTCTCCCAGTCGCTCCATCGCGGGCTCCAGCCGGTCCCGCCCCACGGTAAGCCCTGCGGCCATCTTGTGCCCGCCGCCCTTGATCAGCAGCCCCTCGGCGGCCAACCGCTGGATGCTGGCGCCGAGGTCGACGCCGGCGACCGACCGGCCCGAGCCCTTGCCCTCGCCGCCCTCCAGCCCGATCACCACGGCAGGACGGTTGGTCAGCTCCTTCAGGCGGGCGGCGACGATGCCCACGACGCCGGGATGCCAGCCTTCTCCCGCGGCCCAGACCAGCGGCCCGTCGAGGCCCCTCGCCTCGGCCTGGGCGAGGGCAGCGGCCTGAACCTCTCCCTCGATCTCACGCCGCTCGGCGTTGAACTGGTCGAGCCGTTCGGCCATCGCGCGGGCCTCGTGCGGGTCGGTCGTGGCCAGCAGCCGCGCGCCAAGGTCCGCACGGCCGACCCGGCCGCCCGCGTTGATCCGGGGGCCCAGCACGTAGCCCAGATGATAGGCGGCGGGCGCGGTGTTCAGCCGCCCGACATCGGCCAGCGCCGCCAGCCCGGGGCGGTCGCGCCGGGCCATGACGCGCAGCCCCTGCCGCACCAGCGCGCGGTTCACCCCGATCAGGGGCGCGACATCGGCCACGGTGGCCAGCGCCACGAGGTCCAGCATCGCCATCAGGTCCGGGCCCCGGGTGCCCTTGGCCCGCATCTGGCGGTTCACCTCCACCAGCATCAGGAAGACGACGGCGGCGGCGCAAAGATGGGCCAGATCGCCGCTTTCATCCTGCCGGTTGGGGTTCACGCAGGCGACGCAGTCGGGCAGCGTCTCGCCGCCGAGGTGGTGGTCGAGGATCACGACATCGCAGCCCGCCGCCGCGACCGGCTCGTGGCTGAGCGTGCCGCAGTCGACGCAGACGATCAGGTCGTGTTCCGCCCCGAGCGCCTGCATGGCGGGGATGTTGGGGCCGTAGCCCTCGTCGATCCGGTCGGGAATGTAGAGCGTCGCCTGCCGACCCATCTGGCGCAGCCAGTCGAGCAGCAGCGCGGCCGAGGCACCGCCATCCACGTCGTAATCCGCGAAGATCGCGATGCGCTCGCGCCGTTCGACCGCGCGCAGGACGCGGGCCGCTGCAGTCTCCATATCCTTCAGGGAGCGCGGATCGGGCAGAAGCTCTCGCAGGGAGGGGGCGAGGTAGGCCTCGCAGCCCGCCGCGTCGATCCCGGCCCTGGCGAGGATTTGGCAGATCGCACGGTCCAGCCCGGTCGCCTGGGTCAGCGCCTCGGACGCGCGGTCGATCTCGACCGACGGCCCCAGCCAGCGCCGCCCGCTCAGCGAATGCTCGACCCCCAGATAAGACATTTTCACACTACGCGCCCATCAGGCGCGCCCCAAGCTTTGTCGTTTGTCCCGGGCTCCGCCCGTTAGCGACTGAAACCGCCGGCCGGACTGTTTCCTGTTCGTCGCTCACCCCGCCGGAGGCGCCCGTAACCGGCCGGGGGCGCCGCGCTCAGACCTCCTCGATCCGCAACGCCACGGGATCGCCTTCCACGACACCGGTGGCCGTCATCGCCTTCATCGCGGCGTCGAGGTCGGCCCGCACGCAGCGGTGCGTCACGATCAGCACCGGCGCGGTCTGCGCCTCGTGGTCGTATTGCCGCATCCGGTTGATCGAGATGCCGTGATCCCCCAGCACCGTGGCGATCTTGGCCAGCGCGCCCGGCTTGTCCTGCAGGGCCATGCGCAGGTAGAAGGCCGCGGGCGTCGCCGAGGCGGCGGGCTGGGCGTCGGTCAGGCCGGCGGCGGGCTGGCCGAAGACCGGCAGCCGCGATCCCCGCGCGATGTCGCAGACGTCACCCATCACGGCCGAGGCGGTCGGCCCTTCGCCCGCGCCCGCGCCGCGCAGCACGATCTGGCCCACGCTGTCGCCCTCGATCACAACCATGTTGGTCCCGCCCTCGAGTTGCCCGAGCGGCGAGGCGGCGGGCACGAGGCAGGGCGACATCCGCTGTTCCAGCCCGCGCCCGGTCATCCGGGAGACGCCCAGAAGCTTGATCCGGTAGCCCATGTCGGCGGCCTGCCGGATGTCGTCGATGGTGATCCGGCCGATCCCCTCCAGCTCCATCGCGTCAAAGGCGACGCGGGTTCCGAAGGCGATGGAGGCGAGGATCGCCAGCTTGTGGCCCGCGTCGATGCCGCCCACGTCAAGCTCCGGGTCGGCCTCGAGATAGCCCAGCTGGTTGGCCTCCTCGAAGACCGTCTCGTAGGGCAGGCCGGCCGATTGCATCCGGGTCAGGATATAGTTGCAGGTGCCGTTCATCACGCCCATGACGCGGGTGAACTCGTTCCCCGCCAGCCCTTCCAGCAGCGACTTGATGACCGGGATGCCGCCCGCGACGGCGGCCTCGTAGCGGATCTGGCGGCCCTGCGCCTCGGCCAGTTCGGCCAGCGCCTGGCCGTTGACCGCCAGCATCGCCTTGTTCGCGGTCACGACGTCCTTGCCCGCCTTCAGCGCCGCCTCGGTCGCGGCCTTGGCCGGGCCGTCGGCGCCGCCCATCAGTTCGACGAAGACATCGACATCGTCGCGGGTGGCGAGCGTGACCGGATCGTCCTCCCACGCGTAGTCGCTGATCGGCACGCCCCGGTCCTTGTCGCGGGTGCGGGCGGAGACGGCGGAGATGGTGATCCTGCGGCCGGTCCGGGCGGTCAGCATCTCGGCCTGCTTGCGGACGATGCGGACGACGCCGACGCCGACCGTTCCCAGTCCGGCGATCCCGAGGCGCAGGGGCTCACTCATGCTTCTCTCCGTGGTCTGGATGTCTCTTCCGGCTCGCTTAGCGCGTTGCCGGAGGCGGCGCAACGCGAAGGCTCAGCCCGAGGTGTCGCGGCGCAGGGCGGCGGCGCGTCTGCGCAAGGCCGCGCCACGCGCTTCCAGCGCGGCGGCGTCGCCCGTCTCCAGCCGGGGATCGGGCAGGTCGTCGGTCAGCCAGGCGGTCGGCACGAGGTCGGGATAGGGCGCGGCCAGCCCGGCGGCATCGACGCTCTGCTCCACCGGGGGCAGTTCGGTGCAGCCGGCCCCGGTCAGGAGGGCCGCGATCAGGACAAAGGGCAGGGCGCGCGGTGTCATGTGTCAGGAATGCCGCATCGCGCCCGGCCCGTCCAGCGCCTGTTGTCATGAACGCCCGTTCATCGCATCCTGCCGGGCATGAGCCGCCAGACCCGCAGCCGCAGCGCCGAGACCGGCGCCCGCATCCGCGCCGCCGCCCTGCGCCTGATCGCGCGGGACGGCTACGCCGCCGTCTCCATGCGCCAGATCGCGGGCGAGGTCGGGCTTCAGGTCGGTGCGCTCTACAACCACATGGCCGACAAGCAGAGCCTGCTGGTCGCCCTGATGCGCGAACATCTCGAGGCGCTTCTGGCCGCTCTGGAGGCCGAAGCGCTGCCGGAGGATCCGGAGGCCGCGCTGGAGGGCTTCGTCCGCTTCCACATCCGCTACCACGCCGCCCGGCCCGACGAGGTCTTCATCGCCTACATGGAACTGCGCAACCTCGCGCCCGAGAACTTCGCCGGGATCGAACGCCTGCGGCGCAGCTACGAGGACCGGCTGCAGGCGGTGCTGGAACGCGGCGCGGAACGGGGCGTCTTCGCCGTCCGCGACGCGCGGGTGGCGACGATGGCCGTGATCGCCATGCTCACCGGGGTCACCACGTGGTTTCGCCCCGAGGGCCGGCTGTCGCTGGAGGCGGTCGAGGCGATCTATGTCGACATGGTCCGCAAGGCGGTCGGCGCGGGACGGCCCGGCTAGGCCTCCGCCCGCGGGTGCGCGGCCAGCCAGTCGCGCAGGCGCCGCTCCACCTCGCCGGGGCGCTGGTGAATCACCCAGTGATCCGCCTCCGGGATCTCGACGCGGGTGAGGTCGTCGCAATACTCCTCCAGCCCCTCGGTCGCCTCGGGCAGCAGCGCGCGGTCGCCGATGCCCCAGATCAGCAGATGCGGCATGCGCACGCGCAGCGCCTCTTTCGGGTAGGGGGTGTAATCGACCGCCTCGCCCGGTTTCGCCAGCGGCAGGCGGGTGGCGCGATACCAGTTGACCATGCCGCGCAGCCGCCCGGGGCGGGACCATTCGGCGATGTAATCCTCGCGCAGGAGCGGGCCCATCCACGACATGTCCATCCCCTCGGCGAAGAGCCCCAGAAGCCGGGCATAGCCGTCGGCGGCGAGGATCTCCTCCGACCCCTCGCGCCGCAGGAAGAGCATGTATTGCGAGGCCGCCCGCTGCGCCCCGTCCCGCGCCAGCGCGGCCGAGAAGGGGCCGGGATGCACGCCGTTCACGATCACCAGCCGCTCGACCAGATCGGGCCGCCCGATCGCCAGCGCATAGGCGACCGAGGCGCCCCAGTCGTGGCCGATCACCGTCACTGGCGCGCCCAGCATCTCGACCAGCGCGGCCATGTCGGCGGACAATTCGCTGACCCTGTAGGCCTCGACCTCCGGCGGCGCCCAGCTCAGCCCGTAGCCGCGCTGGTCGGGCGCGACGCAGCGCCAGTCATCCGCCAGCCGCTCGGCCAGTTCGGCCCAGGCCCCGCCGTATTCCGGGAAGCCGTGCAGCATCAGCAGCACCGGCGCCTCCGGATCGCCCCATTCCCGCAGGTGGAAGGGGTGCCCCCTCAGCGTCACCATCCGGCTTTCCATCGCGGCCTCCCGTCATGGCAAGGGCCGCGCGGGCGCACCGCGCGGCCCCGCCACCTGAGCAGCCTTCCTAGCGGATCGCAACAGGGTTGATGATCATCTGCACCGCGCCGCGCACCTTGGCCTGTCCCAGCACGAACATGAATTCGTAGCTCTCGTCGGCGGCCAGCTCCTCGGTCACCATGTTCTCGAGGATGTAGATCCCGTTCTTCGCCAGCAGGATCTGGTGCACCTCGAAGACGCCGACGCCCTCTTCGAAGGGAATCACCTCGAGCCCCCAGGTGTCCGCGCCGACCGCGACCACGCCGATCTCGGCAAGATATTCGGCCCCCGTCTTGCCCAGCCCCGGCTCGACCGAGCCGTAGCGCTGCGCATCCCGCGTCTCTTCCTTCAGCAGGTCGAGCCAGCCGGAATGGAACAGCACCACGTCGCCTTCGCGGATCTCCACGCCCTGCGCCTCGGCCGCGGCGATAATGTCCTCGCGCGTGTAGGCGGTGCCCTCGCTCAGCATCGGCTCGCCGAAATGCTTCGCCATGTCGAGCAGGACGCCCCGGGTGACGATCGGCGGCACCTTCTCGATCCCCAGCTTGGTCATCCCGTCGGCGGCGACGAAGTCCGAACCCTCGTTGCCGTTGTAATAGGTGTGGTCGACGCCGATATGGCCCAGCCCGTCGATCTGGCTGCCGATGCCGAGCCACCCCATGAAGATGTCGTCATTGTAGGTCGTCATCGTCGGTCCGAGGCCCGAGTTGTTCACCTGCCCGGGCTGCAGGATCGCGATCGACATGGAGCGCGGCGCGAAGGCGGGCACGTTGCTGTCGAGCGTCAGGCCCAGCGAATAGACCTTGCCGTCTGTCACCAGATCCGCCGCCGCCTGCGCCAGTTCGGGCGACAGTCGGTTGGCCGCGCCGATCTCGTCGTCGGGGCCCCACTGGCTTTCCGTCCAGCTCATGTCGGCGTCGCCGCCCCCGTGGCTTTCGGCGAAGGCCGGAGCCGTCAGGCACAGCAGCGCCAGTCCGGCCGCGGCCGGTCCAATCAGGTTTGTCATGCAATGTCCTCCCGTTGCGGCGGCGGGGCTCCTCTCCCCGCCGCTCGGGGGCAGACTAGAATGCAACCTGACGTAAAGTCACGCCGCGCCGCAGCGGGACGTGGCGCGTCCGCTTGCGCCATTCCGTGATCGGCGAAAGCCTGCCGGGGTCAATTGCCGTCTTTGCAGCCGCCCCGCTTGCGGCTAATCGAAGGCCATGCACCGGCACCTGCGCACCCTTCTCTCCGCAGCTCTCTGCGCCACCCTCTCGGGGGGTGCTGTGCAGGCGCATCCGCATGTTTTCGTCGACACCACCCTGCGGATCGAGACGGATGCAGAGGGGCGGCCCGTCGCCGTCGAGGTGACGTGGCTTTACGACGAACTCTATTCGCTGCTTATCTTCGAGGACATGGGCCTCGATTCCGATTACGATAGCGCGCTGACGCCCGAGGAGCTGGCGCAGCTCGACGGGTTCGACATGCAGTGGATCCCCGGCTTCGCGGGCGACCTCTACCTCTCCGGCGGCGCCGGGCCGATCCGCCTCGGTCCGCCCGAACCGCAGAGCACCCGGGTGGAGGGGGGGCGGATCGAGACCGTGCACCGCCGGCCGCTCGCGTCTCCCGGGCCGGAGACGATCGTGCTGCGCGCCTATGACCCGACATACTACACCGCCTACGACCTGACCGGCGGCGTTTCCGCGCCCGAGGGTTGCAGCGTGGAGATCGCCGCGCCCGATCTCGACGCGGCGCAGGCGCGGGTCGAAAGCGAACTCGACGGCCGCCCCGCGACGGTCGAGGACTTCCCCGAAGTCGGCGATGCCTTCGCCGACACAGTCACCCTGCGCTGCGGGACGGGCGGATGAGCGATCAGAGCCATCCCGCCCCGCGCGCCGCGCTCTGGGCCTGGGCGCCGCTGGTGCTGCTGGCGGGGCTGGCGTTGTGGCTCTTCGCTTTCGGCGGGATGGAGTCGCTCTCCCTGCGCGCCATCGCGGGGCAGCGCGAGGCGCAGACGGCGCTGGCGGGCGGGCTGCGCGGGCTGAAGGCGGGGCATCCGGGCGCCTTCCTGGGACTCATGTCGGTGTGCTTCGCCTATGGCTTCTTCCATGCGGCGGGACCGGGCCACGGCAAGGTGCTGATCGGCGGGCTCGGCCTTGCCGGGCGCGGCACCGCGCGGCGGCTCGCGGGCCTCGCGCTGGTCTCGAGCCTCGGGCAGGCGGTGACGGCGGTGGCGCTGGCGGCGATCGGGCTCAGCCTGCTCGACTGGACGCGGGAGCGGCTGACCGGCCTTGCGGAGACACTGTTCGCGCCGCTCTCCTGGGCGGCAATTCTCGGCGTCGGCCTCTGGCTCGTCCTTCGCGCCACCCGGCGCCTGCGCCGCCTCGCCGCGCCGCCCGCGGCCCACGTCCACGACCACGCGCATGACGAGGAGTGCGGCCACAGCCATGGTCCCACGGCCGAACAGGCCGCCCGCGCGACGACCTTCCGCGAATCCGTCGCCCTGGTGGCGGCGATCGCCATGCGGCCCTGCACCGGGGCGCTCTTCCTGCTCATCATCACCCATGCCATGGGTCTGTTCCCGGCCGGTGTCGCGGGCACCTTCGTCATGGCGCTCGGCACTGCCAGCGTGACCGTGCTGGTCGCGCTGCTCACCCGCCACGCCCATGCCGCCGCGCTGTCGCGCTTCGCCGGGCTCGCGGGCTCCGCCACCGTCGCCCGCGCCGCCGCGCTGATCGAGGGCGCGGCCGGGGCGCTGATCGCCGCCGTCGCGCTCTCGCTTCTCCTGCCGCTGATCTGAGGCGGCGGCCCGCCTGCTTCCCGTGGTCTGAAATACTCCGGGGGAGTCGCGGGCCGCGGCCCGCGACGGGGGCAGAGCCCCCGCCGACACAGCCTTTCGGGCACAGACCGCACCCACCCCTGTGCGCACGCGCCGGAGCCGAGCGCCTTGCCGGCCCCGCGTGGCGCCCCTAAAGCCCGGGGATGACCCGCACCATGACCCTGACCGCCCATGCCAAGGCGATTCTCGCCCTCGGGCTGCCGCTGATCGGCAGCCACGTGGCGCAGTTCGCCGTGCAGATGACCGACACCTTCATGCTGGGCTGGTACGACGTGCGCGTGCTGGCGGGCGAGGTGCTGGGCGGCACGCTGTTCTTCATCCTGTTCATCGCCGGATCGGGCTTCGCCTGGGCCGTCTCGCCGCTCGTCGCCAATGCCGAAGGCGCGGGGGACACCACCACTGCGCGGCGGGTGACGCGGATGAGCCTGTGGATCTCGGCCCTCTACGCCTGCGCCACGCTGCCGCTGCTGCTCAATGCCGACACGATCCTGCTGGCCCTCGGGCAGGAGGCGGAGCTGGCCCGGATCGCCGACGATTACCTGTCGATCACGGCGTGGGCGATCTTCCCCGCGCTCGGGGTCATGGTGCTGAAAAGCCACCTCTCCGCGCTCGAACGCACCCGGGCCGTGTTCTGGGTGACGATCCTCGCCGTGCTGGTGAATGCTGTCGGGAACTACGTCTTCATCTTCGGCCACTGGGGCGCGCCGGAGCTGGGCGTGCGCGGCGCGGCCATCGCCACGGTCATCGTGCACACGGTCTCGCTGATCGCGCTGGTAATCTATGTCGAGACGGTCACCCCGGAACACGAGCTTTTCCGCCGCTTCTGGCGCCCGGATTGGGAGGCCTTCGGCACCGTCTTCCGCCTCGGCTGGCCGATCGGGATCACCACGGTGGCCGAGGTCGGGCTCTTCGCCATGTCCTCGCTGATGATGGGCTGGATCGGGCCGCTCAGCCTTGCCGCGCACGGGATCGCGATCCAGGTCTCCTCGCTGACCTTCATGATTCACCTCGGGCTGGCCAACACCGCGACGATCCGGGCGGGCCGCGCCATCGGCCGGGGGGACCGGCAGGGGCTGCGTGACGGCGCGCTTGTGGCGATCGCTCTGTCGGGGCTGGCGGCGCTGGCGACCGTGGTGCTGTTCGTCGCCGTGCCCGGGCCGCTGATCGGGGTCTTCGTCGACCCGGCCGATCCGGACCGCGCCACGGTGGTCGCCACCGGGGTGGTGCTGCTTTATGCCGCCGCGCTGTTCCAGCTGGTGGACGCCGCGCAGGTCATGGCGCTCGGCCTCCTGCGCGGGGTTCAGGATACGCGGGTTCCGATGATCTACGCCGCCATCTCCTACTGGCTGATCGGGGTGCCCTGTTCCTATCTGCTGGGCTTCGTGCTCGGCTGGGAGGGGCCGGGGATCTGGCTGGGCCTCGCCGCCGGGCTGGCGGCGGCGGCGGTGCTTATGATGACACGGTTCTGGCGCAATGTGCTCCCCGGAGCGCTCGTGGCTGCCTGAGGCGGCGAGGGAGGATCAGCCCGGCTCGCGGTCGCGCATGACCCGGTCCGCCTTGCGCCGCACGAGGACGCCACGCAGGTCGTGCATCGCCATCAGCAGCGCGTCGGTGACCTGGTCCAGCTCCGCGTCGCTGGCCTTGCCCTGCGCCCAGTGGGCGGTCTGGTTCAGGTGATCGACGGTGCGGCGGATGTCGTCGAGGTCGCGCGCGGCCAGCTCGGCCTGCCGCGCCGCCATCCAGTCGCGGATCGCCGCCATGTCCGTATCAGAGAGGCTGCGGTCGCCATGCGGCTTGATCTCTCCGTTGCGGATGTTGACGACGGCGATCTGGTCCATCTCGATCCGCCGCATCCGTCCTTCGGGCTCGACCCTGAACACGAAGGCCCCGTTCTCGCGGGTGCGGAAGTAGTAGGGGGGCAGGTCGGACGCCATGGGAACTCCGGAATGTCTCTTGCGGAGGGGTTTAGCAGGAGGCGGCAAGGGCGCGCTACAGGCGCGGGGCGCATTTGGGCAAAGCGTAACCGTTCGGGTACTGCGGGATTGGCCATGCGGTGCGAGCCGGGCCAGCGCCGGCCCGTGGGGTGGCGCTGGCCGGTTTGCGAACCGCGCGCTTCCTGTCAGCCGTGGTGGCTCCAATGTCGACACTCGGCGCCAACGCCACCAAAGCGCCAGCCCGCGGGGAAGGGCCGGCGCTGGCCCGGTGCCCGTCTGGCTTGTTCCGGGCCCCGGGACAGGTCGGAGGTCACATCATTGTCGGGCGTCGGCCCGGCGTCACGACAGCCCCGCGCAGAAGCGCTGGATCCGGCTGCAGGCGTCCTTCAGGTCCGCATCCGACGTCGCGTAGGAGATCCGGAAGTTCGGCGACAGCCCGAAGGCCGCGCCGAAGACCACGGCGACGCCGGTCTCTTCCAGCAGCGCCGTCGCGAAGGCCTCGTCGTCCACGATCTTCGCGCCCCCGGCCGAGGTCTTGCCGATCACCCCGGCGATCGAGGGATAGACGTAGAAAGCGCCCTCCGGCACCGGGCAGGTCATGCCCTCGATCTCGTTCAGCATCGAGACCACGAGGTCGCGCCGCCGCCGGAACACCTCGTTGTTCGAGGCGATGTACTCCTGCGGTCCGTTCAGCGCCTCCACGGCCGCCCACTGGCCGATCGAGGACGGGTTGGAGGTCGATTGCGACTGGATCTTCCGCATCGCGCCGATCAACTCCTTCGGGCCGGCCGCGTAGCCGATCCGCCAGCCGGTCATCGCATGGGCCTTCGACACGCCGTTCACCGTCAGGGTCCGGTCGTAGAGACCGGGCTCCACCTGCGCGGGCGTGCAGAATTCGAACCCGTCGTAGGCGAGGTGTTCGTACATGTCGTCCGTCATCACCCAGACCTGCGGATGGCGCATCAGCACGTCGGTCAGCGCCTTCAGTTCTTCGCGGGAATAGCCCGCCCCCGTTGGGTTCGACGGCGAGTTGAAGATGAACCACTTGGTCTGCGGCGTGATCGCGGCCTCCAGCTGCTCGGGCGTCAGCTTGTAGCCGGTCTGCAGCTGCGCCTCCGCGATCACCGGCGTGCCGCCTGCCAGCAGCACCATGTCCGGGTAGCTGACCCAGTAGGGCGCGGGGATCACCACCTCGTCGCCGGGGTTCAGGGTTGCCATCAGCGCGTTGTAGAGCACCTGCTTGCCGCCCGAGGACACGCTGACCTGATCGGGCGTGTAATCCAGCCCGTTGTCGCGCTTGAACTTGGCGCAGATCGCCTGTTTCAGCTCGGGGATCCCGTCCACGGCGGTGTATTTCGTTTTCCCGGCCTCGATTGCCGCAATCGCGGCATCCTTGATGTTCTGCGGCGTGTCAAAGTCCGGCTCACCGGCGCCGAGTCCGATGACATCCTCTCCCGCCGCCTTCAACTCCGCCGCCTTGTTCGAAACGGCGATCGTGGGCGAGGGCTTCACGCGGGACAGCGTGTCGGAAAGAAAGGGCATGTCCGGACCTTGGGTTTGAGTTGCAGGCAGCCTTGTCTTACTACAGGGCAGGGACCGTTCAAGCGTGAACGGCGGAAAGGGCAGAGATGACGGATCTGGAAGAGGGCTGGTTCGACCCCGAAACCTCGACCTTCGGCGACAGGATCGCCGGGGCGCGGGAGGCGGCGGGCATGAGCCAGAGCGAACTGGCGCGCCGCCTCGGCGTGCGCCTCTCGACGCTGCGGGGCTGGGAGGACGACCGCTCCGAACCCCGCGCCAACAAGCTGCAGATGATGGCGGGGCTGCTCAACGTCTCGCTGGTCTGGCTGCTGAACGGGGTGGGCGAGGGCGCGCCGACCCTGACCGACGACAACACCGCCGACATCACCGCGATGCTGAACGAGCTGCGCGACATACGCCTGCAGGTGTCGCGTCAGTCCGAGCGCATGGCGCTGCTGGAAAAACGCCTGCGCAAGGCGGTGAGGGAGCCGGTATGACCGAAACCCCCGAGGCGCGGCTGAAACGGCTGCACATGCGCTCGATCCGGCGCGGGATCAAGGAGATGGACATCCTCCTGTCCCGCTACGCCGAGGCCGCGCTGCCGCGCATGTCCGTGCCGGAACTGGAGCTGTACGACGCGCTGCTTTCGGAGAATGACCAGGACCTGCTGGTCTGGGTCACCGGCCAGCAGCCCGCGCCGCCGAAATACGCCGGGCTGATCGAGGATATCGCCCGGGTGGCGACGCCAAGCTGAAGCAACGCGCGCTGCCTTTACCGATTTAACGGAATTTTCGGATTTCTCGCCCATTCTCCACGCCGAGCAGTCGGACGGAGATGAACATGAGCATGCAAAATGCCCCGGCCATCCAGCACGGGCAGACCGCGTTCGAGGGGGGGTATCTTGACGCCCTCGCCTTGGTGGAGCGGCTGCATCGCCTGTTGCTGGACGTGATCAAGGACGAATTCGAACGCGTCGGGATACTGGAGATCAACGCGGTCCAGGCGCTGCTTCTCTTCAACATCGGTGATAACGAGGTGACGGCGGGCGAGCTGAAATCGCGCGGCTACTATCAGGGCTCCAACGTCAGCTACAACCTGAAGAAACTGGTGGAAATGGGCTACATGCACCACCAGCGATGCGAGATCGACCGCCGCTCGGTCCGGGTGCGCCTGACCGCCCGGGGGCGGGAAATCCGCGAACTGGTCGCCGCACTCTTCGACCGCCATGCGCAAGAGCTTGAGGAGCGGGGGGTGCTGACCCTTTCCACCCTGTTCGACATCAACGACACGCTGCGGCGGCTCGAACGGTTCTGGACCGACCAGATCCGCTACATCTACTGAGCTGCCGCCGCAGACCCGGCATCGGAGACGGCGACGACCATCAACTCCCGCTTCAGCTTGCGCACCATGGCGCTCTCGAAATCGTAGAAGCCGCGCGCCACCTCCACGAAGGCCTCCGGCCCCCGGATCACGTAGGCCCGGAAATAGGCAGTGAGCTCCGGCAGGCCGACCGCCCGGTTCTCGGCCGGGTCGATCAATTCTCCGCCGATCACCAGCGCGTTGACCATCACCTCTTCGGGCATTGTCACGTCGCGCGGGTTGGGACCCGTGTTCGACTTGCCGTCGCCCGAGATGTCGATCACCTGCCGCCAGCAGGGCGGCGCGCCCTGAAGCACGACCGCCCCGAAGCGCATCGCCGCGCCGATTGCGGTGGAGGGATCGGCCGTGACGCGGTTCGTCCCACGCAGCTGCGCCGCGACCTCGGCGACGTCGGCCGGGCCGGCCAGCCGCGTCCAGTCCACCAGCACGCGCTGGAAATCGGGGCCGGACCATTCGTAGATCGCCAGCGCCACCTCTGCCCCGGGGGTCGTGATGATCGCCGACACCACTTCCGGGTGGGTCAACGCGTTCGCCACCCCGTCCAGTTGCAGCCGGTATTCCATGAAATTGACCGAGCCGGAGACGTCCAGCGCGAGCGCCAGCGCCAGCCGGCACTCCGCCTGCGCCGTACCGGTCAGGCCGCCCAGCCAGAGCGCCCCCGCCGCGATCAGCCCGCGCCAGCTCACCCCGCGTCGTCCGGTGCGGGCGCGGCCAGACCTCCGACCATGACGTCGTTGATCTCGCGGTAGAGCTTGCGGGTCATGGCGTTGGCGAAATCCTCGAAACCTGAGGCGGTCTCCACGAAGGCGCCGGGGCCGCGCCGCACCTCCGTCTCGTAGAAGGGCAGAACGTCGTCGTCCTGCCCGAGGATCACGAGGCCGTTCACCACCACGCCGTCCAGCTGAAAGTTGCGATAGGCCAGCGCCGGCCCGAACCCTTCGTTGTTGACCCCATCGCCCGAGATGTCGATCACCTGCCGCTCACAGGCGGGCGCACGGGACAGCACCGTCGCGGCGTAGCCCAGCGAATAGCCGATCGCGGTCGGAAAGCGGGAATAGCTGCGCTCGGCGGTTGCGATCACAGCGATCGCGGTGTCGAGGGCGCCGGGCGCGTCCATCCGCGTCCAGTCCAGCACCATCTCCTGCTGATACCGCCCGGACCATTCGTAGACCGCCAGCGCCACGTAGCCGCCCGCCGGGTTGCTCAGGGCCTCGCGCACCGGGACCGACCCGAGCGCCGAGGCCAGCCCCAGCTTCTGCAGGTCGTACTCCCCCGGATCGACCGAGGAGGAGACATCGAGCGCCAGCAGCAGCGCCAGCCGACACTCCGCCGCTGCCGCCGCGACCGGCCCGAAGGCCAGCCCGGCTGCGAGACCGGCTGCGAGACCGGCGGACCGGATGAGGCCCGCCCGGCGGAGCGCGGGATTCACCAATGCCCGGTGTTCTCCATGCTGGCCCAGGGCTCCTGCTTTGGCAGCGCCTCGCCCGCCTGCAGCAGCTCGATCGAGACATTGTCGGGTGAGCGCACGAAGGCCATGTGCCCGTCGCGCGGCGGTCGGTTGATGGTCACGCCGTTCTTCTGCAGCTTTTCGCACATCGCGTAGATGTCATCGACGCGGTAGGCGAGATGCCCGAAATGGCGGCTGTCCGACGGCAGCCCGTCGTCGCCGTCCCAGTTGTAGGTCAGTTCGACCGGGCAGTCCTCCTGTCCCGGCGGGGCCATGAAGACGAGCGAGAAGCGCCCCTGTTCGCTGTCGATCCGCCGGGTCTCCTTCAGGCCCAGAAGCTCGTAGAAAGCCATGCTTTTTTCGAGGTCCTTCACGCGGACCATCGTATGCAGATATTTCAGCGTCATCGCCGCCTCTTTCCAGTGTGTCGTCTGGATCGAAGCTTAGAGGTATGGCGGCAAAAGTCGAGTGGCGGGCGGGGGGATCAGAAGGCGGAGCGGATTCCGAACCCGACCGAGACTTCCTCGGTCTCGAACCGGCTGACGTTCGACTCCGTCCGGCTCAGCCCGATGTCGAGCACCGGGACGAAGCCCGCGTAGTCCAGCCTGTCGAAGCTCATCCGGATGTCGGCGCCGTAGGAGGTGTCTTGCCGCCCACCCGGGACCGAGATGAAGCCCACCTGGTAGTCGGGATGATCGGAATAGTTCGCGCTGACGCCCAGCGACAGGCTGACCGGGCCGATCGGGTCCGCCGGGGTCCAGTCCAGCCGCGCGGAAACCGCATGGTTGTCGCGCGTCGTGCCGGTGAGGTTGGCGTTCTGGAAGGTCAGCCGCGCCCGCAGACGGCTGCCCCCCGGCAGCACCTGCGTGAGGCCGAGGCCCAGTTGCGCGACCGCTTCCGTCGTGGGGCGGTTGTCGTAGAGCCGCCTCTCGAAATAGCCCGAGACCCCGATGGCCGTGGCCGCGGTCAGGTCGCGCGACCACTCCGCCTCGGCCCGGGCGAAGTGGTAGTAATTCTCGCCGCCATACCAGCTTTGTCCCGCCACCAGCCCGCCGCCGGTGACCATGTCATCGCCCAGCCGGAACTGCCCGCGGATCCCGCCCTGCACCAGAACATGGGCGAAATCGCCGTTCTCTGCGGAGGGTGCCAGCGTCCGCGACTCTTCGGACAGGCGCACCTGCCGGGTGTAGACCCGCCCGACGGCGGTGATCTTCCGGTCGCGGCTGAGCGCGCCCAGACGGTAGCCGAAGGCCAGATCGGCGGTATATTCCACGCCCGAAAGCGCCTGCGCCGTGGGGCTCAGCACCCCGACAGCCGGCACGCCGTCGATGTAGTTCAGGCGCGACCCGGCACCGTTGTTGACGTTGGAGCTGGGCGAGGCGCCGAGGTTCAGGCGAAAGCTCAGCGGGTTGATGGCGCGGAGCATCCGGTAATCCCGCGCGATTGCCTCGCGGGTCTTGTCCCCCTCCGCATGTTCATAGGTCCGCCGCAGCCAGAGCTGGGCCGTGGTGGGCTGGCCCGCCGCAAAGGCGGAGCGCGCGGCCAACTGCGCCGCCTGATAGCGCTGCCGCCCGGTGTCGGCGCGGCGGTAGGCCTCGCCCGCCGCGTCGAGCGCGGGGGCAGGGGCGCCCGCCGCCGCCTCGGCCTGCGCCCAGAGGAAGTAGACCTCTCCGTCCGCCTGTCCGGCCGCGTCGAGCCCGCGGGCCAGCAGCCGCACCAGCCCCGCGTCGCCCCGCGCCGCCGCCGCCGCGATCGCGCTGCGGACCTGCGGCAGGGTCAGCGTGACGGCCGGCGCCTCCGCCTGCGCGCGCACGACAGGGGCCGGCGCGAGCGCCAGCCCCAAGGCCAGGGCAGCCGCCCCGGCAAGCCCGCGCGCGGGGCGCATCACCTGACGTCGTTGCAAAGCGCGGAGCTGGCCGCCGCCGTGCCGCATCTCTCCAGAACGAAGACGCCGTATTCCTGTTCGCTTTCCATGCCCAGCCGGTCGTCGATGCCGTCGAACTCCTCCAGCCGAACCGCGCCGCCCGCGCTGGTGGAGTCCGTTCCGGCGAAGATGCCCGCGTAATCGCCGATGTCGGTCCCGACCACGTTGTCCATCCCGGACCAGAAGGGATCCGTCTGCCGGGCGTCGAACTCCACGTCGCCGGAGAAGGCGCCGTCGTTGTCGATGTCGGTGGAGACCATCACCAGCGAGGGCAGGGTCTGGGAGGTCGGCACCAGCACGCGGTTGTAGATGTTGCCCTCGACGCTGTTGTCGGCGAAATCGGCGTTGAGGAAGACATCCCCCGTCACCTGCGCCGCGCGGCTCGGGCGCAGTTCGTCCGGCACCGAGGGATCGGGCTCGATCAGGATGCCTTCGCTGTAATCCCGCACGCCGATGTTCGTCAGCCCGGCGTAGCGCCCGACGTAGGAGACCATGCCCGAGGTGGCCGTCACCGCCGGCGCGTCGTAGTCGCCGTCACGCTCGTAATAGCCGCCGCCGAAATAACGGTTGCGCGGCCCGCCGGTGGCCAGCGCCCCGGCCCGCACCTGTCCCGTGAAGCGGTTGCCCGAGGATTCCAGCACCAGCGCCGTGGCATGGCGGTCCAAAGCGTCGTTCTGCGCCATGAACACCTGATAGCCCGCGTACTGGCTGTCGAGCGCCGCCTGCCGTGTATAGACCGCCTGGAACGGCACCTCGTCCTGGGTCACGCCCGACACGGTGAGCGTGCCCGCCGTGGCATCATAGCTCATCTCGGTCACGTTGCCGGCGACCTCTTCGGGAATGGTGAAGCCGCCAGTGCCCGGATCCGTGGGCTCGGTCGGCGTCTCGCCGTCGAACGGGTTGCTGCCGTCGCCTTCGGAGCAGCCCGCAAGGGCCAACGCCAGCGCGAGCGGGATCATCGCCTGTCTGAACATCTGTCTGCCTCATGTCTGCCGGGGCCGTGCGCCGGCCCTCGTTGCGCGAACCATCCGCCGCGCCCCGCCGCCTGTCAATCTGCGCGGGAAAGTTTCCCCCGGGTGCGGCGCAAAAGCCCTACCGCATATGGTGTTCCCCTGCGACGCTTCTCCTATATACTGCGGTCTCCGACAGGATGCGCAGAAAGGATTCGCCATGACCCTCACCCCCGAGGCGCAAGCCGAGATCGACGAGCTTCGCGCCGCCCCCCGGCCCACCCTGCGCGCCGTGTCCGAGGGCATGGAGGCGCATCTCTACAAGGCCCGGCCCGTGCTCGACCACGGTTTCGTGCGGGTGATCGACTACATGGGCGACGACAGCGCGATCTGCCAGGCCGCCCGCGTCTCCTATGGGAAGGGCACGAAATCCGTGTCCAACGACGAGGGGCTGATCCGCTATCTGATGCGGCACTGGCATTCGACGCCCTTCGAGATGTGCGAGGTCAAGCTGCACGTGAAGCTGCCGGTCTTCGTCGCCCGCCAGTGGATCCGCCACCGCACCGCCAACGTGAACGAATATTCCGCCCGCTATTCGATCCTCGACCGCGAATTCTACATTCCCGCGCCCGAGGCGCTGGCCGCGCAATCCGTCGTCAACAACCAGGGCCGGGGCGAGGCCCTGACCGGCGAGGAGGCCGCCCGCGTCCTCGACTGGCTGAAACAGGATTCGACCCGCGCCTACGACCATTACGCCGGGATGATCTCCCAGGACGGCCAGCAGGGGCTGGCGCGGGAGCTCGCCCGGATGAACCTGCCCGCCAACATCTACACGCAGTGGTACTGGAAGGTGGATCTGCACAACCTGTTCCATTTCCTGCGGCTGCGCGCGGACGCCCATGCCCAATACGAGATCCGGGTCTATGCGGACGCGATCTGCGAGGTGGTGAAGGACTGGGTGCCGTTCGCCTACAAGGCGTTCGAGGATTACCGGCTGGGGGCGGTCACCATGTCGGCGCAGATGGTGGAATGCCTGCGGCGGATGCTGGCGGGGGAGTCGGTGACGGAGGAGAATTGTGGTATGAGCAAGCGGGAGTGGAGGGAGATGATGGGGGTTTTGGAGGGATGAAGGAGAGCGTCGCAATATGCCATTCACCGTGTTCATTGACGAAAGTGGTGACTCGGGAATTGCGAAGGTTCGCGATCAGAATTCCGGCGGCTCATCTCCATATTTCGTGTTAGGTGCGGTAGTTGCTCAAAGGGCCTCGGAAATCTCCGCTGCTCGGAAGCTTGACGTATTTCGCGAGACCATCACAAAAACTAAATGGAAGCACGCCACTGATCTGGACCACAGCGCTAAAGTCCTTTTCGCGCGGCAGTTGTCCGAAATTCATGTGAGATACTTTGCTCTGATCTCCAACAAGGCTACTCTAGGTATCTACAAGGAGCAAATCGCATCGGACCCGCAGAAATTCTATAATAAATGTCTTTGCTACCTGTTGGAGAAGGTGTGCGCTTACCTTTCAAAGTTTGGCGCGCATGAAGATGACGTGAAGGTGGTATTAGAGGAGCGGAATCACGACTACGACGCCATGCTTCGATATCTTCTTAAGGTGCGGGATAATCCGATTTACCCGGAATCACTCAGTCTTAGGTTGCTGAATCCATTTGGTATCAGTAGGAGGAGAAAAGGCGAAGTTGCCGGTCTTGAGATCGCAGATTTCGTGGCCCATGCGGTTTATCAGTGTGCCAATAAGACAGCCTCAAATTACGGAATTCCGGAGGTCCGCTACTTCAGTGAACTAAGCAAGCGTTTCGCTTGCAATGAGTCTGGCTTAATCTTAGACACCGGCCTGAAGTGTATCCACGACCTGAAATCTCTAGAACTTGACGAAGACGTGGAAGCTCTGTTTAGAGCGATTCGGGCGCAGCCTCCACGCTTTCCATGAGGAGGGCATGATTGAGGGCGTACCCTTCCTTGGGCGGAACACCCTCCCATCTCACCGCCCGGTCCAACGGACCGGGCCGCGCCGACCCGCCCCCCTGGGGCGGCGCGATTGCGCCACCCCGCGGGTCGGCGCGCCCCTCCGTTTCGATCCTGTCCCGACGTCGGACGGTCAGCCACACGGCTGGGTGCAGTGACCCGATCGCTGGTGCAGGTGGACCGTCCGGGGCGGCGCGGTGAACCCCGCCCTGCGTCCCGTCCCGACCTTGGCGCGGGGTGACGATACCAATCCACCTCCCGCCCCCTACCGTATAGCCTCCGACACCCCCTCAGGAGGCTCCATGCAACTCGCCATCCTCTACGGCGCCACCGCCGCCATCTTCCTCGTCCTCGACGCGATCATGCTGCGCACCGTCATCAAGCCGGTGTTCGAAAGCCACATCGGCTCCATGCTGGCCGAAAACATGCGGATCGGGCCGGCGGCGGTGTTCTACCTGTTCTACGTCGCGGGCCTCTGCTGGTTCGTCTCGCTCCCCGCGCTGCGGGCCGGGGCGCCGATGCAGGCGCTCTGGAGCGGGGCCCTGCTGGGGGCGATGGCCTACGGCACCTACGAATTCACCAATTACGCCACCCTGCGCGACTGGCATCCCCGGATGGTCGCGCTCGACGTCGCGTGGGGCACGGTCCTGACCGGGGTGGCCGCCGCGCTCGGCGTCTGGATCGCGGCGAAATTCCAGTAGGCCCGCGGGCCACAGGGGCAAGGCGCCCGGCCGAATGTCACTCGTCCGGGCGTCATGAAGCTGTTACATTGGGGAAAACCGAGCAACGGAACAGGCCCCATGCTGCGCTGGACGCTTCCCCTTCTCCTCCTCGCCGCCCCGGCGGGCGCGGTGACGCCGATCGCCGAGATCCTCTGCGAGGGTCGCGATGCGATGGAGACCCGGCTGAGCCAGCGGATGGGGTCCGAACGGCAGGCCATGGGCGTGCGCGGCCCGGAGCAGGTGATGGAGCTCTGGACCGGAGCCGACGGCGACTGGACGCTGGTCGTCACCTACGCCAGCGGCACCTCCTGCATCGTCGCCATGGGAGAGGACTGGCAGGCGCTGAGCCGGGAACCGGCCTGACCGCCTGCCGTATGTGAACCGCCGTCAGAGCAGCTTGAGGTCGCCCGCCATCTTGCGCCCGTCGCGGCCATCGAGAAGCTCGTACCCGACCTTCTGATTGTCCGCCAACCCGGTCAATCCGGACCTCTCCACGGCTGAAATATGCACGAAGACGTCCTTGCCGCCTTCCTCGGGCTCGATGAATCCGTAGCCCTTCGTCGTGTTGAACCATTTTACGGTGCCAACCGGCATTCCGTCTCTCCTTCTGTCGTCACTCCGTTCCCCGCATCCAAGGGAACGATGGCACGTGGCATTCCCGGTGCGACCGACGGAAGTGCCGGACGGCGGCGCGGTTGACCTTGTGTCACCCGCTCAGGATTGCAGGCCGTTTGTAAAAAGCAAGAGAAACAAGGGTGCGGTCCGGCCGAATGCCTAGTATTTCATCCGTGTCAGATGTGGGGAGCGCGATGAAACTCTACGGGATCAGGACCTGCGATACCTGCCGCAAGGCGTTGAAGATGTTGCCGGAAGCCGAACTGCACGATGTGCGGGCGGAGGGGTTTCCCCCCGGTCTTCTGCACCGCGCGGCGGCACGGTTCGGCAAGGATCTGCTCAACACCGGGTCCACGACCTGGCGCGCGCTCGGGCCGACGGAGCGGGACCGTCCGATGGTGGATCTGATCGAGTCACACCCGACTTTGATGAAGCGCCCTCTTATCGCGGCGGGGGAGGATCTCTATCTGGGGTGGAATGAAACCACCCGTCAGGCGCTCGGCGCGTGACCTGAGCGAAGGAGAAGGGATGTGCGCAACGCGGCGCTTGTTCTGGGATTGATCGGGGGCCTGCTGGGCCTCTTCGTTGGCATGTTCAGCTATGGCTACACCGAGGCCATCGAGCATTACGGAGAAGTCGAGGGCCTGTTCGAGCAGGTGGCGAACGTCGACCTGATCCGCGCCGTGTCGTTCCTGTCGCCGCTGCTGGCGCTGGCGGGGGCGGGCATGGCCAAGGTGCGCGCGCTCTGGGGCGGGGCGCTTCTGCTGGCCTCGGCGCTCGGGATGTTCGTGGGGTTTGGGGTGAACGTCTTCACGCTCTTCCCGATGGGCTTCTGCGCCGTCGCGGGCCTCATGGCACTGGCCGCGGCGCAGCCGGACGAACCGAAGCCGCATTTCGGAAAATGACCCTGTCGGCGGACAGCCAACCGCCGCCCTTCACCACCAGCACTGCCAGCAGGTAGCCCCAGAGCAGCCGCTGGTCGAGGATGACGCCGTCTGGCACCCGGTCGAAGAGCGCGCCCAATGTCGCGGGGTGGTCGATCCCGCCGTGGCCGTAGAGGTCGGTGAGGCTCTGCACCGTGACGAAGCCGATCATCCCCAGGGCCGCGAGCCGGGTGAAGAGCCCCAGCACGATCGCCAGCGGCAGCAGGAATTCCGCCCATGCCCCCGCGGTGACGATCGCCCAGTGGAAGACGCCCAGTTGCGACGTGTCGTAGCCGACCGCTTCCATCTGCCGGGGGAAGATCTGGGCATAGGCCCCCACGGACGGCTGGACGATGCCGAGGGGGCCGTCGCCCAGCTTGGTCAGGGCCGAGGCCCAGAAATACCGCAGCAGGACGGCGGCGAAGATCGCCCGCGCCAGCAGCGGCAGGCCGAGGTCGAGACGGGCGAGCGCGGCGTTCAGGCGGGTCATCGGCGAATCTCCACGGCGGTGATGCAGCGGTCCTGCAGGAGCAGGGCGAGGACGGGGGCGGGGTCGAACCCTTCTCCGGCGGCGGCCTGCGCGGCGGAGAGCGTCATGTCCGCCAGCAGCGCCGCGACGAAGCCCGCCCCGTTCCGCGGCAGCAGGCGCGGGATCGGGTCGAACTCGGGCCGGGTGACAAGAACGTCTTCGCCGCGTGCCCGCGGTTTCGGCGCGCCGGGGGAATGGTTGAAGCGATGGATCCCGTGAATCGGCCAGCGGGACGGCACCAGACGGACGGCAGGCGCCAGCGTCAGGCGCAGGTCGGACAGTTCTTCGGGCGGCACGGCCGCCAGCGTTTCGGGCGTGACCGGTGCCGCATCGGCGGCGTGGTAGGCCCGCCGCAGCGCAAGGTCGAGCAGGGCGACATCCGGCAGGTAGCCGAGATGGCCAAGCTGCTTCACCCCCGCAATGAAATCGGGAAACCCCGCGCCGTAGAGCATCATCAGCGGCGAGGTCGGCGGATGTGCCCGCAGGTAGAGCCCGGCGAGTCCGCGGAAATTCGTCGGGCCGATCAGCTTGAGAACGGTGGGAAAGCCGCTCTCCAGCGCCTCGGTCAGCGACACCGCCACGTTGTTGCGATAGACGGCGAAGCGGCGCCCAGCGGGCCCGCCGTGGCCGTCGCCCAGCCCCTCCGGCACGGGCAGAGCGGGGTCCAGCAGCGCGGCACGGAAGCTCTCCTGCGCGCTCATGCCGGCACCCGCGCCAGCGCGGCGGCGGCGCGCGCGGCCTCGGCGGCCAGCACGGGCCAGTCCGGCACGTCGGTGTCCCATTCGATCAGCACCGGGCGGGGTCCGGACCGTGCCAGCGTTTCGTCCAGCAGCGCCCAGACCGGGTCCGTCACCGCGCGCCCGTGGCTGTCGATCAGCAGGGGGCGGCCGGCCTCGTCTTTTTCCGTGTCATGGCCGCCGAGGTGGATCTCTCCGACCGCCTCAAGCGGGAAATCCGCGATATAGGCGCGCGGGTCGATGCCGAGGTTGGTGGCCGAGACGAAGACGTTGTTCACGTCCAGCAGCAGACCGCAGCCGGTGCGGCGGGCGATCTCGCGCAGGAAGTCCGTCTCGCTCATCGTGCTTTCGGCGAAGGCGAGGTAGCTTGACGGGTTCTCCAGCAGCATCCGCCGCCCCAGCACCGCCTGCACCTCGTCGACGTGGTCGGCGACGCGGGTGAGCGTGGCGGCCGTGTAGGGCAGGGGGAGAAGGTCGTTCAGAAAGGCGCTGTCATGGGTGGACCATGCGAGGTGTTCCGAAAAGCTTGCCGGTCCCAGCCAGCCGCAGAGGTGTTTCAGCCGGGCGAGGTGGTCGGCGTCCAGCCGCCCTTCGCCGCCGATCGACAGGCCCACGCCGTGCACCGATACCGGAAGGCGCTCGGCCAGGTGGCGAAGCTGGGCGAGGGGACGGCCGCCGTCGCCCATGTAGTTCTCGGCATGGATCTCCAGCCAACCGACCGGGCCGGCGTCGGCGATGATCGCGGCGTAGTGCTGCGCCTTGTAGCCGACGCCGGGGGCGGCGGGCAGTCCGGATCCGGGGGTGCGGTCGAGCATGGCGTCTCCTCCCTTGACGTGACGCTTCGGCGCGCCCCGGGCGGGACGCGCCGGTTGATATCCTCAGCCTTCCATCGGCAGGTCGCGCTCCAGCGGCTCCAGCGACCCCATCCGGGCTTCGCCATCCGCCATCGCGGGCAGGTCCATGGTTTCGCAGGTGCCTTCGTCCACCAGCTTCCAGGCGTTGCCCTGGTAGTCGACCTTGGAGGTGCCGGCGCAGGTGGTGCCCGGACCGGCGGCGCAGTCGTTCTCGCCCGCCATCGCGACGCCGTAGCATTTCACCTGTTCGGCGGCCGAGGCGGCGCCCGCGGTGGCGGCGAAGGCGGCGGCGACGGCGGTGACGAGGATGGTCTTGTTGCTCATGTCTTTCTCTCCATGTTGGGAACGCCATCCGCGGCGTCCGTGCCTCTCCTTTCGCCGACCGTCGGATGAACGTTACGCGGCTCACGCAGCCGTGATGAAATTGCCAAGTTCGCGCTTGGGGATGTAACGTTTCGCCAAGTCTCGCGAATGGAGAGGGGCATGCCGGATCGCAACGACCGCTGGGGGGACCTGCTGCGCCGCGCGAACCGCGGCGACCGGGCGGCCTATGCGGCGTTCCTGACCGAATGTGCCCCGGTGATCCGCAACATCGTCCGGGCGCGGGCGGGCGGCGCGGACGAGGTCGAGGACGTGGTGCAGGAGGTGCTGCTTGCGGTCCATGCCAAACGCCATACATGGCGGGAGGCCGACCCGGTGACGCCGTGGCTCTATGCCATCGCGCGCTACAAGACCGTGGACCTGCACCGCAGGCGGCGCGGCGGGGCGCCGGTGCCGATCGACGATCTCGCGGGGAGTCTGCCCGACGACCGGGCGGGCGACCTGACCGCCGCACGGGATCTGGCGGGGATGCTGGACCGGATCGATCCCCGCGCCGCGGGAATCGTGCGGGCAGTCGGGCTCGAGGGCGAGAGCGCCGGAGAGGTCGGCGCCCGTCTGGGCATGAGCGAAGGCGCCGTGCGCGTCGCCTATCACCGGGCGATGCAGCGGCTGAAGGAACTGGCGGAGGCCGAAACCGGAAGGACGGGATGAAGACGGAAGATCTGATCGCAGAACTGGCCAGCGCACCCGCACCCGTCCCCGCCACGACGCTGGAGCGGCGGGCGGCGGTTGGCGTGGGGCTGGGCCTGCTGGTGACGGCGGCGCTGTTTCTGGGCCTTCTCGGGCCACGGCCGGACCTTCCGGGGGTCCTGTCGCAGCCGGTGGTTCTGGCCAAGACCCTGCTGCCGCTGGTGCTGGGCGCTCTGGCGCTGGCGCTGGCGCTGCGCGCCGCGCGGCCGGCGGTGGCGGGCGGAGCGCTGGCGCGGGCGATCTGGGCGGTCCCGGCAGCGGTGGCGGGGCTGGTGCTGTGGGCTTTCGCGGCGACGCCGCCGGAGGCGCGGATGGCGGCGTTCATTGGCCATTCCATCGGCGTCTGCCTGCCCGCCGTGGTTATCCTGTCGCTGCCAGTCTACGCCGGGCTTGTCGCCGCGCTGCGCAAGGGCGCCCCGGTGCGGCCCGCGCTCTGCGGCGGGCTGGCGGGGCTGGCGGCGGGGGGCTTCGCCTGCGCGATCTACTCGACCTTCTGCGTGGAGGACACGCCGCTGTTCTATGGAATCTGGTACGCGCTGGCGGTCGGGGCTGCCGGGGTTGGCGGCGCGGTGGCGGGCGCGCGGGTGCTGCGCTGGTGACCGCGGGGGTCGGTTGAAAGCCTACCGGTCCGCCATTCCTTAGGGCAAACGGGCCGCCCCCGGATCGCGCCCGGCCCGGGGGCGGGGTGGACCGTGGCACCGCCGACCGCAACAGCCCCTGTGTCAAACAGTGGCCTCCACATCGCCAAATCGCGCCCGCCCGTGGGGGCGGGGCCGGGCGCGATGCGATCCGCCGGAGGTGGATCGGGGAATGGAGGGCGAGGGCGCGTCTGGAACGCACCGCCCGCAGAACGCAACGGGCGGGACAGGGCCCCGCCCGCACGGCATCGCTGCAAGCGCGTGCCGCCGAGGCGCCGCCCGGTCACCGCTGGTCCGGCGCCTTCGCCTCCTCGACCAGTTCCGCGACGATCTCGTCGAGGCTTTGCACCTTCGTCTGCTTCTCGCCCAGCTTGCGGGTGGAGACCGTCCGTTGCTCGACCTCCTTCATCCCGCAGGCGAGGATATAGGGCACCTTGCCGACCGAATGCTCGCGGACCTTGTAATTGATCTTCTCGTTCCGCAGATCCGCCTCGGCCCGGATGCCCGCCGCGCGGAGTGTCTCCACCACCTCGGTGCAATACGCGTCCGCGTCCGAGACGATCGCCGCCACCACCACCTGACGCGGGGCCAGCCAGAGCGGAAGCTTGCCGGCATAGTTCTCGATCAGGATCCCGATGAAGCGCTCGAAGGAGCCCAGGATCGCGCGGTGTAGCATGACGGGGCGGTGCTTCTCCCCGTCCTGCCCGATGTAGCTGGCGTCGAGCCGCTCCGGCAGGTTGAAATCCGCCTGGAACGTGCCGCATTGCCATTCCCGCCCGATCGCGTCGGTCAGCTTGAAATCCAGCTTCGGCCCGTAGAACGCGCCTTCGCCCGGATCAACCTCGTAATCGTTCCGGACCGACAGGATCGCCTTTTCCAGCGCGCTTTCCGCCTTGTCCCAGACCTCGTCCGAGCCGACCCGCACCTCCGGCCGCGTCGACAGCTTGATGTCGAAGGACCCGAAGCCCGTGTCCTCGTAGATCGACGACAGGAGCGAGATGAACTTGCCGCATTCCTGCTCGATCTGGTCCTCGGTGCAGAAGATATGCGCGTCGTCTTGCGTGAAGCCGCGCACCCGCATCAGCCCGTGCAAAGCGCCGTGCGCCTCGTAGCGGTGGCACGATCCGAATTCGGCCAGCCGCAGGGGCAGGTCGCGGTAGGACTTCAGGCCCTGGTTGAAGACCTGCACGTGGCAGGGGCAGTTCATCGGCTTGAGGGCATTCACGCGCTTCTCGTTCGCGTGCTCCTCGTCGATCTCCGTGATGTACATGTTCTCACGGTACTTGTCCCAGTGGCCCGAGGCTTCCCAGAGCTTTCGGTCGACGACCTGCGGCGTCTTGATCTCCTTGTAACCCGCCGCCGTCAGCCGCCGGCGCATGTAGTCCTCGAGCGCGCGGTAGATCGTCCAGCCGTTCGGGTGCCAGAAGACCATGCCCGGCGCTTCCTCCTGGAAATGGAAGAGCTCCATCTCGCGGCCGAGCTTGCGGTGGTCGCGCTTGGCGGCTTCCTCCAGCATCGTCAGGTGGGCCTTCAGCGCCTCGCGGTTGCGGAAGGCGACGCCGTAGATCCGTTGCAGCATGGGGCGCGACGAGTCGCCCAGCCAGTAGGCGCCCGCCACGTTCATCAGCTTGAAGGCATCCGCGGGCACCTGGCCCGTGTGCTGCAGGTGCGGCCCCCGGCAAAGGTCCTGCCAGTCGCCGTGCCAGTACATGCGGATCGGCTCGTCGCCCGGGATCCGCTCGATCAGTTCGACCTTGTAGGGCTCGTTCGTGTCCTCGTAGTGCTTGATCGCGCGGGCGCGGTCCCAGACCTCGGTCCGGACGGTGTCGCGGGCGTTGATGATCTCTTTCATCCGGGCCTCGATCGCGCCGAGGTCTTCGGGCGTGAAGGGCTCCGCCCGGTCGAAATCGTAGAACCAGCCCTGATCGCGCACCGGGCCGATGGTGACCTTCACGTCGGGCCAGAGCTCCTGCACCGCGCGGGCCATGATGTGGGCGAGGTCGTGGCGGATCAGCTCCAGCGCCGGCTCATCGTCCTGCATCGTGTGGATGGCGATCGCCGCGTCCTGCTCGATCGGCCATTGCAGGTCCCAGTGCTCCCCATTCACGCTCGCGCTGATCGCCTTCTTGGCGAGGGATTTGGAAATGCCGTCCGCCACTTCGGCCGGAGTGATCCCGGCCGGGACCTCTTTCGTATTGCCATCGGGGAAGGTGAGGGAAATCTGGGACATCGTGTCCTCCTCGTCGGTTTGGCGCCCACGGAACGCCCGGTTGCGGGTTATGTTGCGCGCCCTACCTGATCTTCGGTGACGGGGCTGTCAAGCACCCGGCACCCCGCAGGGAAAAGGAATTCGCATGAGCGTGACCCGGACGCCGGAAACGGCGCAGGCAACGCAGGGGCTTTTCGCCCGGATCGCAGGAGAGGACGTGGACGACCGGGCCGAGGCGCGCAACGGTCTGCGGCACATCGCCTCGCTCTCGCTGACCAAGATCTCGGACGGGCTGATCGACCCGAAACTGGTGCTGAGCTGGCTGTTGTCGGCGGTCGCCGCGCCCGCGGCCCTGATCGGGCTGCTGGTGCCGATCCGCGAGGCAGGCGCATTGCTGCCGCAGGTCTTTCTGGCCGACCGCGCGCAGCGGATGGCGCGGCGGAAGTGGATGTGGGTCGCGGGTTCTGCCGTGCAGGGGGTCGCGGCGCTGACCATCGCGGCGGCGGGCTGGTGGCTGCAGGGACTGGCGGCCGGGCTCGCCATCTGCGCGGCGCTGGCGGTGCTGGCGCTGGCCCGGGCGGCCTGTTCGGTCAGCTACAAGGACGTGCTCGGCAAGACCGTGGGCGAGACGCGGCGCGGCGCGGTGACGGGGTTCGCCGGTTCGGCGGCCTCCGTCGGGGTGCTGCTCTTCGCGCTGCTGCTGATCTCGGGGCTGATGGAGGCGAAGGCCCCGGTCGTCATCGCCATCGCGCTGGCGGGGCTGTTCTGGCTCGGCGCGGCGACGATCTTCGCGACGCTGGAGGAAGCCCCGAGCGAAGACCGCGAGGGCGCCGACGCCCATGCCTTCCGCGAGGTGCTGCGCGACGGCGGGCTCAGGCGCTTCATCCTCGTCCGGGGGCTGCTGGTGTCGACCGCGCTGGCGCCGCCTTACCTCGTCCTGCTGGCGCAGCAGGGGGGCGACGCGCTGCTCGGGCAACTCGGCGCGCTGGTGCTGGCCTCGGCCGCCGCCTCCTTCGTCAGTTCCTATGTCTGGGGGCGGCTCTCGGACCGCTCGTCCCGGCTGGTTCTGGCGCTGTCGGGCGTCGCGGCGGCGGTCACGCTGATTGGGGCACTGGCCCTGGCCTGGGGCGGGCTGATCGGGCAGGTCTGGGCGGCGCCGGCGGCGATCTTCGGGCTGATGGTGGCCTACCACGGGGTCCGGCAGGCGCGGTCGGTCTGGCTGGTGGATTACGCGCCCGAGGACGCCCGCGCCGCCTATACCGCCGTGTCGAACACCGCCATCGGGATCATCCTGCTGGCGGTCGGCGCGGCGGGTGGCCTGCTGTCCATGCTGTCGCCCGCGACGGCGCTAGGAGGATTCGCCGTGCTCGCGCTGGTGGGGGGCGGGCTGGCGCTGCGCCTGCCGGAGGCCGAGGGGAAGGGCTGACAAGCCCGCCCCGTGATGCCAGAAAGGCCCGACGGTGCAGAAGGGGAGCAGAATGGCACAACCGGACTATCTCGACGCGCGCAAGGGGCGGCGGCTGGCCTATCACAAAACGGAAGGCACGGGGCCCACGGTTGTCTTCCTTGGCGGGTTCAAGTCCGACATGGAGGGGACCAAGGCGATCCACCTCGAAGCCTGGGCACAGGCGCACGGGCAGGCCTTCCTGCGGTTCGACTACACCGGCCACGGGCAGAGCTCGGGCGCTTTCACCGACGGCTGCATCGGCGACTGGGCCCGGGACGCCGAAACGGTGCTTCAGAAGGTGACGGACGGGCCGCTGCTGCTGGTCGGATCCTCGATGGGCGGGTGGATTTCGCTGCTGTTGACCAAGCGGATGCCGGAACGCATCGCGGGGCTCGTCACCATCGCCGCCGCACCGGATTTCACCGAGGACAGCATGTGGGCCGGGTTCGATCAGGCGCAGCGTCTGGCTCTGGAGATGGTCGAACAGGTCGAACTGCCGTCGGAATACGGCGAGCCCTACATCATCGCCAAGCGGCTGATCGAGGACGGGCGCGACCACCTCGTCCTGCGGGACCCGCTCCCGTTGCCCTTCCCGGTGCGCTTCCTGCAGGGGACAGCGGACATGGACGTGACGCGCGAGACGGCGCTGCGCCTGCTCGACCGGGCGGAGGGGGATGACATGCACCTCGAATTCGTGAAAGGCGCGGATCACCGTTTCTCCGACGGGGCCTGCCTGGCCATTCTGACCGACCGGATCCAAGAGGTTCTGAACCGGGTCGCGCGATAACCTCCGAGCCGCGACCGGCGCGAATCCGCCCTTCCGCCGCGTGCGCCTTGTATTCGCCCGCGATCCTGCGATTCTCGGTCCGCCGCGCGGGGAACAAGCGCGGAAAGGAGGGCAGAGCATGGGCGAACCGCTGGTGCTGATACCGGGCATGGCCTGCGACATGCGCCTGTTCGAGGCGCAGATCCGCGCGCTCGGGCGTGACCGGGCCGTCTCCCTCGCGCCGCCCGCCCTGGGCGAGCGGATGGAGGAGATCGCCTCCGAACTCCTGTCGCAGCTGCCGCAGAAATTCGCCCTCGTCGGCCATTCCTTCGGCGGCGGGGTCGCGATGGAGATCCTGCGCCGCGCGCCCGAGCGGGTGCAGCGGATCGCGCTGATCGCCTGTTCGCCGCTCGCCGACACGCCGCAGCAGGCGGCCGAGCGCGAACCGCTGCTGGTGAAGCTGCGCGCCGGACGGGTGGAGGAGGCTCTGCGCGACCTGATGCCCGCCGAGCACCTCGCCCCCGGGCCGGGGCGGCTGGAGGCGCTGAACCGGTTCCTCGCCATGGGGCAGGAACTGGGCCCCGAGATCGTCGCGAAACAGGTGCGTGCGCTGCAGCGCCGCCGCGACCAGCAGGCGACCCTGCGCAAGATCAGAATGCCCGCGCTGGTGATCTGCGGCGCGCATGACGGGCTGACCCCGCCCAAGCGTCACGAATTCATGGCCGAGCTGATCCCCAACTGCACCCTTACCGTGATCGAGGAGGCCGGACACCTCGTCCCGATGGAGGCGCCTGAGGCGGTGACGGCGGCCTTGAAGGACTGGCTGAAGGCGCCCTACGTCCTGCGCTAGTCGCGCACCGGGAAGAGCTGCTGCGCGATGCCCGCGAAGAGCAGGTAGAGGGAGGTCACCACTAGCCCCCAGTGCGCCCAGCTTTCCGGGTGGAAGTCGACCCAGGCCGCCCAACCGGCGAAGAGGGTCCAGACCAGCGCGACAGGCAGCGAGATCGCCCGCCAGCGTTCCGTGCGGACCGGGTGGATGAACTTCAGCGGCAGGAACATCGCGATGGCGAGCAGGGTGACGAGGATCAGGATCACCCAGAAATTCGGCTCGAGCGCGAAGAGGACCAGCACCAGCATGTTCCAGCAGCCGGGAAAGCCGGAAAAGGAATTGTCCCGCGTCTTCATCCGTGTGTCGGCGAAATAGACCACGCTGGCGTAGGTGATGACGATGATCGCGAACCAGCCGGTCCATCCCGACAGCAGATCCGACCGGAAGAGCGCATAGGCCGGGATGAAGACATAGGTGAGGTAGTCGATGATCAGGTCCATCAACACTCCGTCGAACACCGGCGCGTTCTGCTTCACGTCGTAGCGGCGGGCGAGCGGTCCGTCGATGCCGTCGACGAAGAAGGCCACCACGAGCCAGAGGAACATCAGGTCCCACTTCTCGTCCACCGCCGCCAGCATCGCCAGCATGGCAAAGACGGCGCCGGTGGCGGTCAGCAGGTGGACGGCAATGGCCTTGGCTCGCATGTTCATCGTCCCCTGATGCCGGAAAACGCCGGGCCGTTCAATCGGGCCCGGCCGCGAGACATGGTTGTGCCGCTCACGCCCTCGGGTGGGCGGCGGCGTAGACCTCCATCAGCCGCGCGGTGTCGACGGCGGTGTAGGCCTGTGTGGTGGACAGGCTCGCGTGGCCCAGAAGTTCCTGGATCGCGCGCAGGTCGCCACCCGCGTTCAGCAGATGGGTGGCAAAGGAATGCCGCAGCGCATGCGGCGTGGCCGAGGCCGGCAGGCCAAGTTGATTGCGGGCCGATTCCATTGCCTTCTGGATCGTGCGCGCCGCCAGCGGCCTGCCCTTGAGCGACCGGAACACCGGATCGCCCCGTTCGCAGGGGTAGGGGCAGAGGTGGAGATAGGCCTCCGCCGCCTCCCGCGCCGGGCGGATCAGCGGCACGACGCGTTCCTTGCCGCCCTTGCCGGTGATGCGCAGCGTTTCGCCGAGCGGCAGATCGCTGCCGCTCAGCGACAGCGCCTCCGAAATCCGCAGCCCGCAACCGTAGAGCAGGGTCAGCACCGCCACGTCGCGCGCCTGCACCCAAGGCTCGGTCGATTGCAGGGCGATCGTCTCGATCATCTGGATCGCCGCGTCCTCCGGCAGGGGGCGCGGCAGCTTGCGCTGGTACTTTGGCGCCCGGGCCGCCAGCACGGCGGTCGGGTCGAAGCCCTCGCGCTCGGCCAACCAGCGGTAGAACGTCTTCACCGCCGAGAGCTTGCGCGCCATCGACCGGGCGCCGACGCCGTGGCCGCGCGTGTGCGCCATCCACGACCGCATGTCGGTCACCGACACCTGTTTGAGCGGCCCCAGCCCCTGCGCCTCGCCCTTGTGGGTGGTCATGAAGGACAGGAAGTCCGTCAGGTCGCGGCCATAGGCGGTGATCGTGTTCTCGCTCGCCGCCTTCAGCGCCCGCTCGCTTTCAAGCCAGCCCTGGAGGGCGTCGCGTGCGGCGGGCGAGATCAGGCTCATTGCAGCCAGCGCCGCATGGTGCGTTCGAAGGTGCCGGCGAAGAAGGACAGAAGGTCCGTGCCCTGCTGCGGCGAGAAAAGGTGCGGATCCTCCGACCCCAGCACCAGCATCCCCGGCATCCGCCCCGGGCCGAAATCGAGCCGCAGGCAGGCTTCGGAGCGCACCCATTCCGCGTTCTGGCCATAGACTTCCGCGATGCCCCGGCTCACCTGCCGCAGCACGATCTGGCGGGCGGGGGCGCTGCGGTCGCGCTCCACATAGGCGGTGACGAAGCCGGGCGGCACCACGCGGAGCACCTGTCCGAGGCGGCGCACCGTCGGATCCTCGTCCTCCTGCTGGGTCTCCAGCACGAGATGGGCGAAATCCACGCCGAGTATCTCGGCCACCTCGCCGCCGAGGTCGCGCAGGAAGGTTTCGAAATCCATCGGGTCGAGCATCCGCAGCACCGCGCGGTGCACCTGGTTCATCCCGGCAAGGTTCTCGTAGGCCGCCGCGATGACGGACCTGTTGGTGTCCTCCAGCCGGTCGAGCCGCGCCTCCAGTCGTTCCATGGCGATGCCGCGCAGGTCGACGACATTGCCGCCCATGCTGCGTTCGTTGGCCGCCACGAGGGCGCGCATCAGGTCGTGATCGTTCAGGATGACGTCGGGCTGCTCGATGATCCGCTCGCGCAGATCGTCTTCGATTTTCTCTGGAGTCTTCATTGCCTGCCTGCTCTTGTTTGCCCTGACCATAGCAAAGCACCCGGACGAGATCCCGGGAAAAACGCCCCGCCTGGAAGGTCCCGGGGGCAAAGTGTTGCGTCGGGGCCGCCCCTGCGCTGCCGCAGGTTGTGTGCGGCCCGCATCCCGTGGCGCCGCCCCGCAGGCGGCTGAAGGACGCCTATAGCCTCACCTTATGCCGCACGGCGGTCTTTGGAATTGTCAGGAGCCCCGCCGGCATGACAGGTTCCCCCCGAGGAGAAGGAGGAGAGCCGATGGCCACAAAGAGCGCCCTAGTCGTTTCCGCCCATGCCGCCGACTTCGTCTGGCGCTGCGGCGGCGCCATCGCGCTGCATGCGGAAAAGGGATACGACGTCACCGTCCTCTGCCTGTCCTTCGGGGAGCGCGGCGAAAGCGCCAAGCTCTGGAAGCAGGAGGGGATGACGCTGGACAAGGTGAAGGACGTGCGCCGGAAGGAGGCCGAGGCGGCCGCCGCGAAGCTGGGCGTGCACGACCTCGTCTGTCTCGACCTTGGCGACTACCCGCTCGACTTCTCGCGGGAGAACAAGGAGCGGATCGTCGATGTCATCCGCAGGGTGCAGCCCGCCTTCATGATGAGCCATTCGAAATACGACCCCTACAACACCGACCACATGTTCACGACGCAGGTGGCGCTGGAATGCCGGATGATCGCCCAGGCGTGGGGGCACAACCCGGGCGAGAAGGTGCTGGGCGCGCCGCAACTCTACCTCTTCGAGCCGCACCAGACCGAGCAGATGGGCTGGAAGCCGGACACCTTCCTCGACATCACGCCGGTCTGGGGCAAAAAACGCGCCGCGATCGGATGCATGCAGGGGCAGGAGCACCTGTGGGAGTACTACACCCGCGTCGCGCAGCAGCGGGCCAACCATTTCAAGCGCAACTCCGGCGGCCAGTCCGGCGGGCGCGATTGCAAATACGCGGAAGGGTTCGAGTCGATCTTCCCGCGCACCGTGGACGAGCTGTGAGGACCTGGGGGATGAGCGCACCGACCAACCCTTCGTTCGACGTGGCCCACCTCGGCCATGTCGAAATCTACACCGACAGGTTCGAGGAAAGCCTCGACTTCTTCACCCGGGTCTATGGGCTGAAATGTTCTGCGCAGGAGGGGGACAGCGCCTATCTGAGGGCCTGGGACGATTACGAGTTCCATTCGATGAAGCTGACGAAGGCCGAGCGCACGGGGATCGGCCACGTCGGCTACCGCGTGTCCTCGCCGGAGGCGCTGGAGCGGCGGGTGGCGGAGATCGAGGCGAGCCGGTTCAAGAGCCTCGGCTGGGTCGAAGGCGATATGGGCCACGGGCGCGCCTTCCGGTTCGAGGATCCCTTCGGGCATGTGTTCGAGATCTACTGGGACACCGTCAGGTATGATCCGCCGGAGGAGGACCGCTCGGCGCTCAAGAACCTCGCCAGCCGGTTCACCGGCAACGGGGTGAACACGCGGCGGATCGACCATGTGAACCTGCTGGGCGACGACGTGGCTGAGTTCCGGGAGTTCGGCGAGGTCTGCCTGGGGAGCCGGGTGACGGAGTACATCCAGCTCGACAACGGTCGGCTCGGCGGCGTGTGGTTCTCGGTCAACAACAAGACCTACGATCTGGTCTGCACCGAGGAGCGGGGGAAGGGGCACGGGCGGCTGCACCATGTCACCTACGCGACCGATACGCGGGAGGACATCCTCAAGGCCGCGGACATCTACCTTGAAAACGGCGTTTACATCGAGACCGGGCCGCACAAGCACGCGATCCAGGGGTCGTTCTTCCTCTATGCCTGGGAGCCGGCGGGGAACCGGGTGGAACTGGCGAATGCAGGCGCCCGGCTGATCCTCGCCCCGGACTGGGAGCCGGTGTGCTGGACCGAGGCGGACCGGAAGAAGGGGCAGGCCTGGGGGCTGAAGACGATCGAGACGTTCCACACGCACGGGACGCCACCGGTGAAGGGGTAGGGCGGGGGGCGCATGCTGTCCCTTCCTGCATGGCTTGGGGAGAAGTGGCGTTCTGTCCACCCATCCTCCGATCCGGCCTTGCCGGATCGGATCGCGCCCGACCCCGCCCCCCAGGGCGGGCGCGATCCGGAGGTGGTCAATCCACGCTCGCGCGTTCGGGGCTTTGGAGAACAACAATGCCAGGTTCGACGCCGCCCTCGGGGTCGGGCGCGATCCGGGGCACTCGGTGGAGAGGCTGGTGCCAAGGACCTCCGAGAATGGAGCAGGCGCACATCCGGCGGGGAGAAGGTGGGAGCCGTCTCTTTGAAGAGAGGGCAGGGATAGAGGAGCAATGACATGCACATCGTGAAACAGAACATCGAGCGGGCCGATCCGGCTGTCATCGAGGCCCTTGGGAAGGCCGGCGTCGCCACCGTGCACGAGGCGCAGGGGCGGACCGGCTGCCTCGCCTCCCACATGCGGCCGATCTACGCCGGCGCACGCGTCGCGGGCTCGGCCGTCACCATCAGCGCGCCGCCGGGCGACAACTGGATGCTGCATGTCGCCATCGAACAGCTGCGGGAGGGCGACATCCTCGTCCTCGCCCCGACCTCGCCCTGCGACGCCGGTTATTTCGGCGACCTGCTCGCCACCTCCGCCATGGCGCGGGGCTGCCGGGGGCTGGTGATCGACGCGGGCGTCCGGGACGTGCGGGACCTGACGCGGATGGGCTTTCCCGTCTGGTCCCGGGCGGTTTCGGCCCAGGGGACGGTGAAGGAAACGCTGGGGTCGGTCAACGTGCCGGTGGTCTGTGCGGGGCAGGCCGTGGACGCGGGCGACATCATCGTCGCCGACGACGACGGGGTCTGCGTGGTGCGCCGCGCCCATGCGGCGGAGGTGCTGAAGGCGGCCGAGGCGCGGCTCGCGGCCGAGGAGGGCAAGCGCGCGCGACTCGCGGCGGGCGAACTGGGGCTCGACATCTACGACATGCGGGAACGGCTGGCCGAGAAGGGCCTGAAGTACGTGTGAGCGGCAGGCGGGCCGGGGGCGCTGCCCCCGTCGCGGCGGGGCCGCGACTCCCCCGGAGTATTGCGGACCACAGGAAGGAGGGACGGATGGGCGCTGAGACCGAGGGCATTCCCTGCATCTGGATGCGCGGCGGCACGTCCAAGGGGGCCTATTTCCTGAAGGACGACCTGCCCGCCGACAGGGCCGCGCGGGACGATCTGCTGCTGCGGATCATGGGTTCGCCCGATCCGGCCCAGATCGACGGGATCGGCGGGGCGGACCCGCTGACGTCGAAGGTGGCCGTGCTGGGGCCGCCGACGCGGCCGGATGCGGATGTCGATTACCTCTTCCTTCAGGTTTTCGTGGACCGGGCGCTGGTCTCGGACGCGCAGGGCTGCGGCAATATCCTTGCAGGAGTTGGGCCCGCCGCGATCGAGCGCCGGCTGGTCGCGCCCGCGGGCGAGGAGACGCCGGTGCGCATCCACATGCTCAACACGGGCGAGGTCGCGATCGCCCGGATCGCCACGCCGGGCGGCCGGGTGAGCTATGCGGGGGCGGCGCGGATCGACGGAGTGCCGGGCTGCCACGCCCCGGTGCCGCTGATGTTCGAGAATATCGCCGGTTCCATGTGCGGCGCGCTGCTGCCCACGGGGCGGGCGGTGGACGAGATCGACGGCGTCGCCTGCACCCTGATCGACAACGGGATGCCCTGCGTCATCATGCGGGCCTCCGCCCTCGGGATCGAGGGGACGGAGAGCCGCGAGACGCTCGACGCGGACGAGGGGCTGAAGGCGCGGCTCGAGGCGATCCGGCTGAAGGCGGGACCGATGATGACCCTCGGCGACGTGGCGGAGAAATCGGTGCCGAAGATGACGCTGGTGTCGCCGCCACGGAACGGCGGGGTGGTGAGCACCCGGTCCTTCATCCCGCACCGCTGCCACGCGACCATCGGCGTCTTCGCCGCCGTGAGCGTGGCCACCGCCTGCACGCTTGAGGGCTCTCCGGCCGAGGCGGTGGCCGATCTGCCGGAGGGGCAGACCTTTGCGATCGAACATCCGACCGGTGCCGCCGAGGTCCTGATCGAACGCGACGGCAGCGGCGCAGTGGCGCGGGCGGGCACGCTGCGCACCGCGCGGAAGCTTTTCGACGGGCGGGTGTTTCCGCGCGAGTGAGCCGGCCGGCGAGATGCTGTTTTCGGCTTGGTGCGTCGATGCGGCGGGCACCCCGTGGTTGACGCTAATGTATCCGCGTGTATACATCTGGATGCATGAAAGATCCGCAGCATCTATCCATCGACACCGCCATGGCCGCGAACCGTCCGCTCCATGGCGAAAGCGTCTATGAAAGGCTGCGGGAGGAAATCCGCTCAGGCACGCTCAGACCAGGGGCGCGGCTGACGGAAACAGAGATGGCCGAGCGCCTCGCCGTCAGCCGGACCCCGGTGCGAGAGGCGATCCGGCGGCTCGAGGCCGAAGGGCTGGTGACCCATCAGCCGCGCACCGGGGCCGCGGTCCGCAGCCTCGACTATCCCGAGATCATGGAGCTTTACGAGATGCGGACGGTGCTGGAGGGCACCGCCGCCCGGCTCGCCGCGCGGGCCGCCTCTCCGGTGGAACTCGAAGAGCTTTCAGCCATCAACGAGGAGATGGCCGCCGCGGGCGAGGACGCCGCTGCCAGGGTCCGCCTGAACCACCAGTTCCACGCCCGGCTCTTCGATGCGGCCCGCAACCGGTTCCTGCTGAAATCCATCGGCTCCGTCGCGTCCACCATGCTGATCCTCGGTCCCTCCAGCATGGAAAGCGCCGCGCGGTCACGGCAGGCAGTGGAGGAACACCGCGCCGTGCTGGCCGCATTGCAGGCCCGCGACGGGGCGGCGGCGGAGGCGGCGATGCGCCAGCACATGGAGCGGGCGCAACTGGCGCGGTTGCACATCCTGCGGCGGGCCACGGCCGGGGCCTCGGAATGAGCGAATTGGACGATCTGGCGGCGGTCGAATGGGATCTCGTGGTGGTGGGCGGTGGCAATGCCGCGCTCTGCGCCGCGATCGAGGCGGCGGAGCGCGGGGCGCGGGTCCTGATCCTCGAAGGCGCGCCGAAGCCCTACCGGGGCGGCAATTCGCGGCACACCCGGAACTTCCGCTGCATGCATCACGGCGCGCTCGGCCCGCTGGTGGACACCTACGACGAGGACGAATTCTTCGACGACCTCCTGCGGGTGACCAAGGGAGAGACGGACGAGGCCCTGGCGCGCCTGTGCATCCGCACGTCTCAGGAGTGCCTGCCCTGGATGCAGGCGCATGGGGTGCGCTTCCAGCCGTCGCTGGCCGGCACGCTGTCGCTCGACCGGACCAACGCCTTCTTTCTGGGCGGGGGCAAGGCGCTGGTGAATGCGTATTACCTGACGGCGGAGGCTCTGGGCGTCCGCGTGCTGTACGAGGCGCAGGTGACGCATGTGGGGCTGGCGGGCGCGCGGGCGACGCATGTGGTGGTCGAGGCCGGCGGGCTCGCGCGCGAGGTGCGCGCCCGGGCCGTCGTGCTGGCCGCGGGCGGGTTTCAGGGCGACATAGACTGGCTCGCCCGGGCCTGGGGCGAAAGCGCGCGGAACTTCCTGATCCGGGGCACGCCCTACAACCGGGGCGTGGTGCTGAAGGACATGCTCGACCAGGGGGCGGAAAGCGTCGGCGACCCGACCCAGTGCCATGCCGTCGCCATCGACGGCCGCGCGCCGAAATTCGACGGCGGGATCGTGACGCGGCTGGACTGTGTGCCGTTCTCGGTCGTGGTGAACCGCGACGCGGAACGCTTCTACGACGAAGGCGAGGACGTCTGGCCCAAGCGCTATGCGATCTGGGGGCGGCTGGTGGCGGCGCAGCCCGGACAGGTGGCCTATTCGATCATCGACGCCCGTGCGATCGACCTGTTCATGCCATCGGTCTATCCGCCGGTCTCCGCCGGCAGCATTCCCGAACTGGCCGAAAAGCTGGACCTGCCCGCCGACACGCTGTCGCGGACCATCGCCGCCTTCAATGCCGGCTGCCGCCCCGGCGACTTCCAGCCGCAGCAGCTGGACGGGCTGACGACCGAGGGGCTGACCCCGCCCAAGACAAACTGGGCGCGACCCATCGAACAGGCGCCGTTCTACGCCTATTCCCTGCGCCCCGGCGTGACCTTCACCTATCTCGGGCTGAAGGTGGACGACCGCGCCCGCGTGACCGGGCCGCAGGGGCCTTATGAGAACGTCTGGAGCGCGGGAGAGATGATGGCGGGCTCGATCCTGGGGCAGGGGTATCTCGCCGGGTTCGGGATGACCATCGGCACCGTCTTCGGTCGCATCGCGGGACAGGAGGCCGCCGCCCATGTCGCTTGACGTCACCCTGCAGACCGACCCCGGCGCGATCTCGACCGATCCCGTGGAGGAGGCGCGCCGCCAGATCGAGATCTGCAACGCCTGCCGCTATTGCGAAGGCTTCTGTTCGGTCTTTCCGGCGATCACCCGCCAGAAGGTCTTTGCCGACGGCGACATCACCCATCTGGCCAACCTCTGCCACAACTGCCGGGGCTGCTATTACGCCTGCCAGTACACGGCGCCGCACGAATTCGCCCTGAACCTGCCCGCCGCGCTCGCCGCGGCCCGGGCCGACAGCTGGGAGCGGTTCGCATGGCCCGGCGGGCTGGCGCGGCTCTTCCAGCGGCACGGGAGCGCGCTGGCGGCGGCGCTGGTGCTGGGCTGCGCGCTGATGTTCCTCGCCGTGGCGGCCCTGCCGGGAGAGGGGGCGGGGTTCTACGCCTATCTCGGGCATTCCGCGATGGTGGCGATCTTCCTGCCCGCGTTCCTGCTGCCGCTGGCGGCGATCGGCGTGGGGCTGCGCCGCCACTGGGCCGAGACCGGCGGCGGGCGGGTCAGCGTTTCCGACGTCAGGGCGGCCCTGACTTCGGCGGCGCGGCTGAAGAACCTTGGCGGCGGGCAGGGGCAGGGCTGCAATTTCGAGGATGCGGAGCGGTTCAGCGGCAGCCGCCGCGTGGCGCATCAGGCGGTAATGTGGGGCTTCCTGCTCTGCTTCGCCTCCACCGTCTCGGGCACCGTGCTGCATTACGGCTTAGACAGCCCCGCGCCCTACGGGCCGGTGTCGATCCCCAAGCTGCTCGGCGTGCCGGGCGGCATCCTGCTGACGCTGGGCTGCGGCTGGCTTCTGGCGCTCAAGCGGCGGGCCGATCCCGCGCTCGGGGCACCCGGGCGGCGCTCGGGGGAATGGGCCTTCGTCTGGCTTCTGGGGCTGGTCGGGCTGACGGGCCTGCTGCTCTACGCGGGGCGGGACACGGCGCTCACCGGGCCGCTGCTGGCGGTGCATCTGGGCAGCGTGCTGACGTTCTTCCTGCTCATGCCCTATTCCAAGATGGCCCACGGGTTCTACCGCTTCGCCGCCCTGCTGCGGGAGGCGCGGCACAGCCGCCGGCCCTGAGGGGCGGGCCGGCCCCTCAGTCCGCGCGCCGACGCTCTGCCGCCGCGCGCCGCACGACGTCCAGCAGCAGGCTCTGGCCCTTCGTCGGCATCCAGCCGTCCCGCATGGTCATCCCGATCGGCCGCCCCGGCCAGTCGACCGCGAGATCGAGCCGCTGAATGAGGCCCTTGGCGATCTCCGCCTCGGCCTGCGCCGCGGAGATGCAGCCAAGCGCGTCGCCCCGGTTCAGAAGCTCCCGCATCAACAGGATCGACCCGGCCTCGATCAGCCCCGGCAGATCGGCGCCTCCGGGCGCGAAGATCGCGTCGAACTGGGTGCGCGACGGCGTCCCCGTCCGAGGCACGACCCAGTGCTGCCCGGCGAGGTCCCCGGGCGTCAGCCCGCACCGCCCGGCCAGCGGATGCCCGTTCCGGGCGACCACGGCCAGCCGGTCCTCGAACAGCGGCTCCTGCACCACGTCGGCGATCGGCAGGGGATCGCGCAGCGCGCCGATGACGATGTCGATGTCCCCCCGCCGGAGCCCGAGCAGCAGGTCGCTGTAGAGCCCGTCGATCACCCGGATCGGCGTGGTCGGGCGCAGGCGGCGAAACTCGGCCAGCGCGGCGGGCAGTAGGACGGAGCGGGCCAGTGGCAAGGCGCCCACGACGATCTGCCCCGCCTCGCGTCCGTCCAGCTCGGCCAGGTCGGCCTCCGCCTGCTCGAGCTCGGAAAACGCCAGCCGCGCGGCCTGCGCCAGCGCTTGCGCCGCCCGGGTCGGCACCAGCCCGTGCGGGCGCCGGTCGAACAGGCGGGTCTGCGCCTCGGTCTCGATCTGGGCGACGGCGCGGTGGACGGTGGGCTGGGACAGTGCCAGCGCCTGCGCCGCCAGCGTGAAGTTCTCCGCATCGCAGACCGCGACGAAGGCGGTGAGCTGGGCCGAGGAGGCGGTGAGCGGCAGGCGGGGGGAGAGGTCGGCCAGCACCCGGTCCAGCCGCCCGAAGGCGCGCGCGGCGCGGGCCCGCAGGATGCGGCCCCGTGCGGTCGGGTAGATGCCCTGGCGGCTGCGGTCCAGCAGCCTGCCGCCGGCCGTCTCCTCCAGCTTGCGCAGCGCCTGCGTCACGGCGGGTTGCGAGACGTTGCTGCGGGCCGCCGCCTGCGTCAGGGACCCCAGATCGCAGACGGCGAGAAACAGCCGCAGATGGCGCAGGTTGCGCGGGATCATCGCGCCGACCCCGGTCCCGGATCCGGCGCGGCACCCATGCCGGGAGCCGTCAGAGGATCTTCTGACCCGTCTTCGCCCAGTCCTTCAGGAAGGCGTCGAGCCCCTTGTCGGTCAGCACGTGGCCGGCCATCGCGTGGATCACCGCCGGCGGCGCGGTGGCCACGTCGGCGCCGATCTTGGCGGCCTCGGACATGTGGTTGGCCGACCGGATCGAGGCGGCGAGGATCTGTGTCTCGAACCCGTAATTGTCGTAGATCTGGCGGATGTCGGCGATCAGCTCCATCCCGTCGAGGTTCAGGTCGTCCAGCCGCCCGATGAAGGGCGAGATGAAGGTCGCCCCCGCCTTGGCCGCCAGCAGCGCCTGGTTGGCCGAGAAGCAGAGCGTGACGTTGACCATCCGGCCCTCGTCGGTCAGCACCTTGCAGGCCTTCAGACCGTCCCAGGTCAGCGGCACCTTGATCGCGATGTTCTCGGCGATCTTGGCCAACTCGCGGCCCTCGGCGATCATGCCCTCGGCGTCCAGTGCCACGGTCTCTGCGCTGACGGGGCCCTCCACGAGGTCGCAGATCTCCTTCGTGACCTCCTTGATGTCGCGCCCGGCCTTCATGATGAGCGAGGGATTGGTGGTGACACCGTCGACCATGCCGAGCGCATGGAGTTCGCGGATCGCGTCGATGTCGGCGGTGTCGACGAAGAATTTCATGAGCCTGTTCCTCTGCCGGGGGTTGGACTTTGCCCGTGTGTTATCCGATAAGCTGGGCCTCCGAAAGCAGGAAGGCGCACCCGCCCGTGACGGACACCCGCTATTTCGACGAAGGCGCGCTGGTGGCGGTCCAGACCACCCAGCCGCTGGACCGCACGCTCGATTACCGCGCGCCCGAGGGCGGCTGCGCGGAGGGCGCCTTCGTGCAGGTGCCGCTCGGGCCGCGTCAGGTGATCGGCGTGGTCTGGGGGCCGGGGCGCGGCGATTTCGACTTGTCCAAGATCCGCCCCGTCACCCGCGTGCTGAACGTCGCCCCGATGCGCGACGAGATGCGCGAATTTCTGACCCGCGCCGCCGCCTACACGCTCACACCGATGCCCGCGATGCTGCGACTGGCGACCCGCGCGCCGGGGCTGACCGACCCGCCATCCATGCAGAAGGTATATCGCCTGGGCGAGGGGGAGCCTGCGCGGATGACCGATGCGCGGACCCGCGTGCTGGACGTGCTGGAGGCGCACGGCGGGGCGGGGTTCACGCTGAAGGAACTGTGCGACGAGGCGGGCACCTCCGCCTCGGTGGTGAAGGGGCTGGTGACGGCGGGCGCGGTCCGGGAAGAGGCGACGCCGCGCGACACACCCTTTCCCCGGCTCGACAGCCACCGCGCCGGCAAGGCCCTGACCGGCGACCAGCAGGCGGCGGCCGAGCGTATCGCCGAGGGCGTCCGGGCCGGGCGCTACGGCACCACGCTGCTGCGCGGGGTGACCGGCTCGGGCAAGACCGAGGTCTATCTGGAAGCGGTCGCGCAATGCCTGAGGAAGGGGCGGCAGGCGCTTGTTCTGCTTCCGGAAATCGCGCTGACGGCGGAGTTCCTCAAGCGGGTCGAGGCGCGCTTCGGCGCGCGGCCCGCCGAATGGCACCACGGGGTCACGATGACCGAGCGCCGCCGCATCTGGAAGATGGTCGGACAGGGCGGCGCGGAGCTGGTCGTGGGGGCGCGTTCGGCGCTCTTCCTGCCGTTCCGGGACCTCGGGCTGATCGTCGTCGACGAGGAACACGACAGTTCCTACAAGCAGGAGGACGGCGTCCTCTACAACGCCCGCGACATGGCAGTGTTGCGCGCCTCGCTCTGCGGCGCGCAGGTTGTGCTGGCCTCGGCCACGCCCTCGCTGGAAAGCTGGGCGAATGCTGAGGCGGGCAAATACGCCCGCGTCGACCTGGAAAGCCGCTTCGGCGCCTCGCTCCTGCCCGACATGCGCGCGATCGACATGCGGAAGGAGCGAATGGAGAGCGGGCGCTGGATCTCGCCCACACTTCGAGCGAAGGTCGAGGAGCGTCTTGCAAGTGGCGAGCAGGCCTTGCTTTTCATCAACCGGCGCGGCTACGCCCCTGTCACCCTGTGCCGGGCCTGCGGCGAACAGATCAACTGTGCCCATTGCGACGCCGCGATGGTCGAACACCGCTTCCTCAAGCGCCTTGTCTGCCACCAGTGCGGCGAAACCCGCCCGATGCCGGACACATGCCCCTCCTGCGAGGCGGAGGGGCGTCTGGCGCCGATCGGCCCCGGGGTGGAACGGCTGACGGAGGAGGCGCAGGCGGCCTTCCCCGAGGCGCGGATCGCCACGCTGTCCTCGGATCTCTTCTCCTCCGCCCGCGCGCTGAAGGAGCGGATCGAGACCATCGCGGCGGGCGGCGCCGACCTTATCATCGGCACGCAACTCGTTGCGAAGGGGCACAATTTCCCGCTTCTCACCCTCGTCGGCGTGATCGATGCGGACCTCGGGCTTCAGGGCTCGGACCTGCGGGCGGCGGAGCGCACCTTCCAGCTCATGCGGCAGGTTTCGGGCCGCGCGGGCCGCGCCGACCGGCCGGGGACGGCGCTCCTCCAGACGCACCAGCCGGATCACCCGGTGATCCGCGCGATCCTGACCGGCAACGAGGAGACGTTCTGGCAGGCCGAGGCCGAAACCCGCCGCGCACTCTCGATGCCGCCCTACGGCCGTCTGGCGGGGCTGGTGCTCAGCTCCACCGACGCGGCGGAGGCGATGCGGATCGGCACCGAACTGGCGCGCCACGACGGCGCCGTCCGGGCCATCGGCGCACAGGTCTTCGGCCCGGCCCCCGCGCCGATCGCCCGGATACGGGGCCGCCACCGCGTCAGGCTGCTGGTCAAGGCGCCGAAGGGCGCGCCAGTTCAAGACGCCATCGCCAAGTGGCTGACGCCGCTGACCCTGCCCAAGGATTTCCGCCTGTCGGTCGACATCGACCCGCAGAGCTTTTTCTGAGGAGAGAGACATGGACGCGAAAACCGGAACCTGCCGCTGCGGGAAAGTCACCCTCACGGTCAGCCAGCCCCCCTTCATGACCGCCGCCTGCCACTGCACCGGCTGCCAGAAGATGTCCGCAAGCGCCTTTTCCCTGACAGCGATGTTTCCTGCCGATGCACTCTCCGTGGACGGCGAAACGGTGAAGGGCGGCATCGGGGGCACCCACCTCGACCATCGATTCTGCCCGGAGTGCCTGACCTGGATGTTCACCCGCATCGCCGGCCGGGATTTCGTCAACGTCCGCCCGACCGTGTTCGACGCGCCCGACTGGTCGCATCCCTACATGGAATCGATGACCGCCGAGAAGCTGACCTGGGCGCAGACCTCGGCCGAGCATTCCTTCGAGGGCTTCCCCGGTCCCGGCGACATGCCGGGCCTTCTGGCCGGTTTCGCCGCGCGGGGGTGAGGCGACAAACCCCCTTCCCAAGCGGCAGCTTTCGCACTATGACCCGGCGCATGATCGCACAGGCCACCCCTTTCGCCACCATCCGACGCCGACGCACCCGCGCCTGACGTCCCGCGATCCCGTGCGCCTGCCGCACAGCCTGAAAATACCCCTGCAACATTGACTTGGTCCCGGGCCTCATGCTCTGTCATGGCTCTCCAATCTCGAGGATATCCACATGATCCCCTCCGTCCTGCCGACCTATGCACGCGCTCCGCTTCACTTCGAGAAAGGCGAGGGCTCCTGGCTGATCGAACAGGACGGGCGCCGATTCCTCGACCTCGGCTCCGGCATCGCGGTCAACTCGCTCGGCCATGCGCATCCGAAGCTGATCGCCGCGCTGACGGAACAGGCGGGCAAGGTCTGGCACCTGTCGAACCTCTACGAGATCCCGCAGCAGCAGGCGCTGGCCGACAAGCTGGTCGAGACGACCTTTGCCGACACCGTCTTCTTCACCAACTCGGGCACCGAGGCCTGCGAACTGGCCGTGAAGATGGCGCGCAAGTACCATTACGAGAAGGGCGCGCCCGACCGGGTCGAGATCCTGACCTTCCACGGCGCATTCCACGGCCGCTCCTCCGCCGCCATCGCCGCAGTGAACACCGAGAAGATGGTCAAGGGCTTCGGCCCGATGCTGCCCGGCTTCCGGCAGCTGCCCTTCGGCGACCTCGAGGCGGTGAAGGCCGCGATGAGCGACCGGACCGCCGCCATCATGGTGGAACCGGTGCAGGGCGAAGGCGGCATCAACGTCGCCTCCGACGAGTTTCTGAAGGCGCTGCGCAAGCTCTGCGACGAGACCGGGACGCTCCTGATCCTCGACGAGGTGCAGTGCGGCGTGGGCCGGACCGGCCGGCTTTTCGCGCATGAATGGGCGGGGATCACGCCCGACATCATGATGGTCGCGAAGGGCATCGGCGGCGGCTTCCCGCTGGGCGCGGTGCTGGCAACGGAGAACGCGGCGTCGGGCATGACGGCGGGCACCCACGGCTCCACCTACGGCGGCAACCCGCTGGGCTGCGCCGTCGGGCTCGCGGTGATGGAGACGGTCTCCGATCCCGAGTTCCTGTCCGAGGTCAACCGCAAGGCCAGCCTCTTCCGCCAGAAGCTCGAAGGGCTGATCGCCACCCATCCCGGTGTCTTCGAAGAGGTGCGCGGGCAGGGGCTCATGCTGGGCCTGAAATGCGTCAAGCCCAACACCGACGTGGTCAAGGCGGGCTACGGGGCCGAGGTCATCACGGTGCCCGCGGCGGACAACGTGATCCGCCTGCTGCCGCCCCTGACGATCACCGACGACGAGATTTCCGAAGCGATCCTGCGGCTCGACCGGGCCGCGATCGCGGTCGCCACGGGCTGAGCCCGGCCCGACAGACCGGCGCCGCCCGCGCGCGGGGGCGCCCAACCAGAACGAACGGACAGATGAAGCACTTCCTCGACATCCACACCACCGACCGCGCCGATCTGCGCCACATCATCGACCACGCCCGCAGCATGAAGGACGCCCGCTCGGGGCGCACTCGTGCCGCGCCGGACGACGAACAGCCGCTCGCCGGGCACATGGTCGCGCTGATCTTCGAAAAGCCCTCGACCCGGACCCGCGTCTCCTTCGACGTGGGCGTGCGCCAGATGGGCGGCGAGACGATGGTGCTCTCCGGGCAGGACATGCAGCTCGGCCATGGCGAGACCATCGGCGACACGGCGCGGGTGCTGTCGCGCTACGTGGACCTCATCATGATCCGGACCTTCGACGAAACGGTGCTGCAGGAGATGGCGGAATGCGCCACGGTGCCGGTCATCAACGGGCTGACCGACCGCTCGCACCCCTGCCAGATCATGGCGGACATGATGACGTTCGAAGAAGCCCGCGGCCCGATCAAGGGCAAGAAGGTCGTCTGGGTCGGCGACGGCAACAACGTCTTCGCCTCCTTCCTGCACGCGGCGGAACAGTTCGACTTCTCGCTCACCTTCTCCGGCCCGCAGCAGCTCGACCCCGACCGCGACTACGTCGATCGGGCGCGCGAGAACGGCGTCGATTTCACCATCCAGCGCGACCCTTGGCGCGCGGTCGAAGGCGCCGACCTGATCGTTGCGGACACCTGGGTGTCGATGCACGATGCGCAATCGACGCGCGAACGCCGCCACAACCTGCTGCGCGCCTACCAGGTCAACGACGAGCTGATGGCGGCGGCGGGCAAGGACGCGCTCTTCATGCACTGCCTGCCCGCCCACCGGGGGGAGGAGGTGACATCCTCGGTCATGGACGGCCCCCAGTCCGTCGTCTTCGACGAGGCCGAGAACCGGCTGCATGCCCAGAAGGCCATCATGCGCTGGTGCCTGGGCGTCTGAATCCTTCAGGCCACCGCGCACCGGCCGGGGCCGGGAACAGGTCCGCCTGCTTCCTGTGGTTATAAATACTCCGGGGGTCCGGGGGCAGCGCCCCCGGTCCTACCGCCTCGGCTTGGCCCGGAGCGTCGGGTCCGCCTGCGTCGGGTCCTCCGGCCACGGGTGCTTCGGATAGCGCCCGCGCATGTCCTTCCTGACATCGGCGTAGGAGCTCGCCCAGAACCCCGGCAGGTCCATCGTCACCTGCACCGGCCGCCCGGCGGGGGACAGGAGCGACACCCGCAGCGGCTGGCCCGCCACGGTCGGGTGGCTGGTCTGGCCGAACATCTCCTGCAGGCGCAGTTCGATCGCGGGGACCTCGCCGGAATAGTCGATGGCGATCTCGCGCCCCAGCGGCGTGGTGAACCGCGCCGGCACCGCGCGGTCGAGCGCCTGCTGCTGGTCCCAGTCGAGCATCCCGCGCAGCGCGGGCATCAGGTCGAAGCGCTTCCACTGCTCGGCCGTCCGCACGGCCCCGAGATGCGGCAGCAGCCAGTCCTCGAGCTCCGCCATCAGCGCCGCGTCCGACATGTCGGGCAGGTCGAGCCCGCCCGCGCGCGCCAGCGCGACGCGGGCGCGGAACAGGCGCGCGGCCTCCTGCTGCGGGAGGCCCAGGTCGCGCACCCCTTCAAGCATCGCGCGGGCCACCGCCTCGGGTGGCGCGTCGCGCCAGACCCGGTCGTCGAGCGCGATGGCGCCGAACCGCTCCTGCTGGCGCGCCACCACCCGGCGGTCGCGGCGGGACCATTCGCAGACATCCACCCAGGCGATCTGGTCGGAGAACAGCTCGCGCAGGGCGCTTTCGCTGATCGCCGTGGCCTGCCGGACCTTGGCTTCACGCGGGTCGCCGTCGAGGTCGGTCGCCACGATCAGCCGCGCCGCCGCCAGCGGGTCGCCCGCGTCGACCACCGCGCCCTTGCCGCCCGACAGCAGGAAGCGCGGCGCCTCGCCGGGGCGGCGGAGGCCGACGCGGTCGGGATAGGCGAGGGCGGCGAGCTCCGCCGTGTCGTATATGCGCCCGGCGGGGCCGGCGCTGGCCCGCAGGCGCTTCGCCTCGGTCTTCACCCGGTCGAGCGTGGCGCGGTTCACGCTCAGCCCGCGGTCGCGCTGGAACCGGCCCGGGTCGCGGGCGGCCTCGACCCGCAGGGCCAGGTCGCGGGGCGCGTCGCGGGGCAGGATGTCCCGGTCGGCCAGCAGTGCGGCGGTCAGCGCGGCGTCGGCCCCGCCGAGCTGGAGCATGTGGGCCAGACGCGGATGCAGCGGCAGCGCCGCCAGCGCCCGCCCGTGATCGGTGATCAGCCCCGCGCCGTCCAGCGCCCCCAGCATGTGCAGCAGCGCCCGCGCCTCGGCAAATGCGCCAGGGTTGGGCTGGGTGAGGAACGGCATCGTCCCGGGCTCCGCCCCCCAGAGCGTGAGGTCGAGCGCGAGGGGGGCGAGGTCCTCGGCCTCGATCCCCGAGGGCGGGAAGGCGGCCAGCGCCCCTTCCTCGCCCCTCGTCCAGAGCCGGTAGCAGGTGCCCTCCGCCACGCGCCCCGCGCGGCCCCGGCGCTGTTCGGCCTCGGCCCGGGTGACGCGCTCGGTCACCAGCCGGGCCATGCCCGAGCCCGGATCGAAGCGGGACCGGCGGGAGAGGCCCGCGTCGACGACCACGCGGATGTCCTCGATCGTCAGCGAGGTTTCGGCGATGGAGGTGGCGAGGACGACCTTGCGCCCCGCGCCCTCGGGCCGGATCGCGGCACGTTGCGCGGCGAAGTCCATCGCGCCGAACAGCGGGCGGATGTGGTGATCCGGCGGCAGGCGGTCCTTCAGCAGCGCCTGCGTGCGCCGGATCTCGCCCTCTCCGGGCAGGAATACGAGGATGCCGCCCTCCGTCTCGCCGGCTGCCTGCACCACCAGGTCGGCCAGCGCCGGTTCCAGCCGCGTGCCGCGCCCGAGGGGCCGGTCGAGCCAACGGGTCTCCACCGGGAACATCCGGCC